>ENA-UPTA01001547-UPTA01001547.1-activated-sludge-metagenome-genome-assembly--contig:-NODE-1547-length-25429-cov-8.003429_pt1 | contig 25429 bp, 18 predicted proteins | sample MGYA00238184_ERZ773361 | MGnify/ENA primary metagenome ERZ773361 (study PRJEB29100, sample SAMN05720205) | activated sludge metagenome | isolation source: anaerobic digester from wastewater... | reverse complement strand
GACGGCCTGAACGCCGAGCGCACGCTGATCGCCGCCGAGTGCATCGGCGACGGCTACTGGTTCGTCGAGCGCGCCAGCAAGTACGCGACCGAGCGGCGCGTGTTCGACCGCCCGATCGGCCAGAACCAGGGCGTGCAGTTCCCGATCGCCGAGAGCTACATCGAGGTCGAGGCCGCCAACCTGATGCGCATGCGCGCCTGCGAGCTGTACGACGCGCACAAGCCCTGCGGCGCCGAAGCCAACATGTCCAAGTACCTGGCGGCGAAGGCATCGTGGGAGGCGGCCAACGCCTGCCTGCAGACGCACGGCGGCTTCGGCTTCGCCTGCGAGTACGACGTCGAGCGCAAGTTCCGCGAGACCCGCCTGTACCAGGTGGCGCCCATCTCCACGAACCTGATCCTGTCCTTCGTGGCCGAGCACGTGCTGCAGATGCCGCGCTCGTTCTGAGGCACGGGCGCTCCGAGGCCGCTCAGTCCGCGTCCGCGGGCGACGCGGCCGCGCGGTACACCTCCAGGTAGCGCCGTGCGGCGACGTGCCAGCCGAAGTCGGCGCGCATGCCGGCGCGCTGCAGCGCTTCGAAGCGCGGTCGGTCGCGCCACAGCGCCGCGGCGCGCTCGACGGTGCCGGCCAGCGTGTCGGCCGACGGCGCATCGAACACGAAGCCGTTGGCCGTGCCGTCGTGCAGAGGGGGCCCGCTGGCGTCCACCACCGTGTCGGCCAGACCGCCGGTGCGCCGCACGATCGGCGGGGTGCCGTAGCGCAGGCTGTACATCTGGTTGAGCCCGCAGGGCTCGAACCGCGAAGGCATCACGAACAGGTCGGCACCGGCCTCGATGCGATGCGCGAGCGTCTCGTCGAACCCGATGCGCACCGCGCACGCGCCGGGATGGCGCGCTGCCAGGTCGCGGAAGCCCTGCTCCATCCAGGCTTCGCCCGACCCCAGCACCGCCAGCTGCATGCGCTGCGACAGCAGCCGGTCGGCGGCCTGCAGCAGCAGGTCCAGCCCTTTCTGCTCGGTCAGGCGGCTGATCACGCCCAGCAGCGGCGCGGTGTCCTGCGCGGCCAGGCCGAGCGCGCGCTGCAGCGCGGCGCGGCCTTCTCGCTTGCGCGCCAGCGTCGCGGCGTCGTAGCACACCTCGAGCGCCGGGTCGCGGGCCGGATCCCAGACCGTGGTGTCGATGCCGTTCAGGATGCCGCCGAGCCGGTCACGCCGATGCCGCAGCAGGCCCTCGAGGCCGCAGCCGAACTCCGGACGCAGGATCTCATCGGCATAGGTGGGGCTCACCGTGGTGATCCGGTCCGCGAGCTGCAGACCCGCCTTCAGGAACGACAGCCGCCCGTGGAACTCGACCGCGTCGAAGCGGAACGCGTGCCACGGCAGGCCCAGGTCCGTCATCAGCGCCGCGTCGAACGATCCGGTGAAGCTCAGGTTGTGCACCGTCATCACGCTGGCCGCCGCGCGACCGGGGTGCAGGAAGTGCAGGAACGCCGGTGCGAGCCCGGTCTGCCAGTCGTTGCAGTGGAGCACCTGGGGGCGCCAGGTGAGCGGCGAGTCGCCCGACGACAGCAGCGCGGCAACGCGGGCGAGCAGGCCGAAGCGCATGCCGTTGTCGGGCCAGTCGCGTCCGTCGGGTCCGAGGTAGGGATTGCCGTCGCGCGCGTACAGCGATTCGGCGTCGAGCAGCAGCACCTGCAGCCCGCCCGGCAGGTGCGCGCGCCACAGTCGCGCCGGGGGCAACGCGCCGCCCAGGCGGTCGACGTGCGCCACCAGCGAGCGCTGCGGCAGTGCCTGCATCAGGCGCGGATAGGCCGGCAGCAGCACGCGCACGTCGCAGCCGGCCGCGGCCAGCGCATCGGGCAATGCGCCGGCCACGTCGCCGAGGCCGCCGGTCTTCACCCAGGGCGCCATCTCGGACACTGCGAACAGCACGCGCATCGGACGCATCGGCAGCACGTCGTCGGGGTCCATGCGCGCTCAGAGCCAGCGCATCAGGCCGGGCTCGAAACGATGCGTGAGGTGCGGGTGCACCGGATACGCGCGCACACGGTATTCGGTCTTGCCGCACCAGTCGGGGCTGAGATCGAGCGCATAGTACGCAACGCCGTCCTGCGCCGGCCCCTCCGGATGCAGCAGCAGCTGGTGCCGGGCCTGCTCGACGCCGTGCAGACCGCGCACGCTGACCAGCATCTCGACGCACACGTCGGCGGGTTCGAGGCCGTTCAGGCGCACGCGCACCTGCACGCGGGCACGGTCGCCGTACTGCATGTGCGCCGGGGCCGCCTGCACCAGCTCGAGGCCCACGCCATCCCATGCGTGCCGCACCCGCGCCTTCCAGTGCGCGAGCTGCGCGGCCGACTCGAAGCCGTCGGCCGAGCACCGGCTCCAGCGCCGCGCCGCCGGCACGTAGAACTTGTCGACGTACTCGCCGAGCATGCGCGCCGCGTTGAAGCGCGGCGCGATGGTCGCCATCGAGCGCTTGGACATCGCGACCCAGCCCGGAGAGAAGCCCATCGGACCGCGTTCGTAGTAGAGCGGGATCACCTTGTCCTGGAGGATCTCGTACAGCGTGCGCGCCTCGTCGCGTGCGCGCTTGGCGTCGTCGAGCGATTCGTGGACCGGCTTGATCGCCCAGCCGTTGCTGCCGTCGTAGCCCTCGTCCCACCAGCCGTCCAGCACCGACAGGTTGATCACGCCGTTGAGTGCGGCCTTCATGCCGGAGGTGCCGGACGCCTCGAGCGGATAGATCGGGTTGTTCAGCCAGACGTCGACGCCCTGCACCAGCCGCCGCCCGAGGCGCAGGTCGTAGCCTTCGACCAGCAGCAGATGGCCTTCGAACTCACGCATCGACGCGACCTCGTGCAGGCGGCGGATCAGCGCCTTGCCCGGCTCGTCGGCCGGGTGGGCCTTGCCGGCGAAGACGAACAGCACCGGGCGCTTGCGGTCCGCGACCAGCTCGCGCAGCCAGTCCAGGTTCTCGAACAGCAGCGCCGCCCGCTTGTAGGTGGCGAAGCGCCGCGCGAAGCCGATCGTCAGCACGTCCGGGTTGTCGGGATCGGCCAGCCGCAGCAGGCGGTCGAGGTGGGCGTCGGATCCGCGGTTGCGCGCGTGCGCGACCGCGATGCGATGACGCACCAGGTGGAGCATCTGCGCCTTCAGCGACAGGCGCACGCTCCAGTACTGCAGATCGGGAAGCCGGTGGACGCCTTCCCAGGACGCCGGGTCGGTGGGCCGCTGGCTCCAGCCCGACCCCATCTGACGGGTGAACAGCTCGGCCCACTCGTCGGACAGGAAGGTCGGGATGTGCACGCCGTTGGTGATGGAGTCGATCGGGTTCTCGTCGGGATCGATCTGCGGCCACAGGGGGGCGCAGATCGCGGCCGACACGCCGCGATGGATGCGCGACACGCCGTTGTGATAGCGCGACCCGCGGATCGCCAGCGCCGTCATGTTGAACTCGTGGCTGGCCGGCGTGCGCCCGAGCCCGGTGAGCTGCTCGATCGGGATGCCCACCTCGCGGCACCAGCCGCTGAAGTAGCGCTCGATCATCTCGTCGGCGAAGTGGTCGTGCCCGGCCGGCACGGCGGTGTGCGTCGTGAACACCGTGTTGGACGCCACCAGCTCGAGCGCGCTGGCGAACTCGATGCCGCCGGCCGCGACCAGCGCGCGCACGCGCTCGAGGATCAGGAACGCGGCGTGGCCTTCGTTGATGTGCCACACCGTCGGGCGCAGGCCCATCGCGTGCAGCGCGCGGCCTCCGCCCACCCCCAGCACGATCTCCTGCTCGATGCGCGTCGTGCGGTCGCCTCCGTAGAGGCGGTGCGCGATGTCGCGGTCGTCGGCGCCGTTGCGTTCGAGGTCGGTGTCGAGCAGGAACAGCCGCACGTGGCCGACGCGCGCCTGCCAGACCTTCACCCACACGGTGCGCCCGGGCAGCTCCACGTGCACGTGCAGCTCGTGCCCCTCGGCGTCCATCACCGGCTCGATCGGCAGGTCGGTGAAGTCGGAGTCGGTGTAGCTCGCCTGCTGGTGGCCTTCGGTGTCGATCGTCTGCCAGAAATAGCCCTGGCGGTACAGCAGCCCGACCCCGACGAAGGGCAGGCGCATGTCGCTGGCCGCCTTGCAGTGGTCGCCGGCCAGGATGCCCAGGCCGCCGGAGTAGATCGGCAGGCTCTCGTGGAAGCCGAACTCCGCGCAGAAATAGGCGACCAGGTCGTCGGGACCGAGCGCCGCGCCGCCGTTGCCGCGCGTCTGCTGCCGGTGATAGGTGTCGTACGACGACAGCACCCGCAGGTAGCTGTTGACGAACACGGGATCCTCGGCCGCGCTCTCGAGCACGCGCTGGTCGACCCCCTTCAGGAACGCCTTCGGGCTGTGGCCGACGGCATGCCAGACCGCGCTGTCGAGCCGCGCGAACAGCGTGCGCGTCGGGCGGTCCCAGCTGTACCAGAGGTTGTTGGCGAGTTCGCCCAGGCGCGCCAGGCGGTCCGGGACGCGGGGATTGATCTCGAGCGGGAATGGCGTGCCGGGCATGGTTCGGGGTTCCGGGTGCGGGTCAGGCGCGCGCGGGGGCGATCCGCAGCGCGATGCGCAGGTCGTCGCGGTCGATGTCGAAGGTCAATGCCACCTCGGCCGCCTGCATGATCTTCTCCAGGCCGTTCTCCGACAGCGACACCGTATGGTACGGCGCTGCGTCCACCCGGGCTGCACGATCGGCGTGCAGCACCAGCCGTCCGTCGAGCTCGCTGTCCTCGAGGACCAGCCGCGTCAGCGACACCGGCCCCAGACGCTGCCCGAAGCCGCACGGGATCGTGCCGTCCTCCAGCACGTAGCGGCCGCCGACGCCGTCGCAGCTGGGCATCGACAGGTTCAGCCGGGTCGTCAGGCGGCGACCGGCCAGACCGCGCAGGTGCCATGCGACCGACAGCCCCTGATCGTCGCAGCGCAGGTGCTTGACCACCTCGCCGCCGGGGACCTCGCAGCGCAGCGCCAGGTGCGCGACGCCGGCGGGCTCCACGCGGTCGGCCGCGCGCGCCGGGTCACGGTCGGCGTCGATCGGCGGGTCGCGATCGGCGTCGATTGCAGGGTCGTGGTCGGCGTCGATCGCGCGGTACCCGTCGAGCGGCCGCTCAGGTGCCAGCGGATCGTGCGCGTCGCTCAGGCTGTCGAGCAGCAGTGCGCGCGGCCGCGTGTCCTCGGCGAGGTCGTCGGCGTCGATCGCGTGCTTGAAGTCGAGCCGGTCGTGCGCCGACGCGATGCCGCCCCCCTGCCCGCCCGCATGTGCGTCCGCCTGCTCGAGCGCGCGGCGGTGATACACCTCGCGCCGGCGCGCCAGCGTGTCGGTGAAGTTGTGCGCCAGCGCATGGCTCGAGAACTCGTGCACGCAGCCCTGCCCGTCGTCGCGCACGAACGCCTGTCCGCCAGCGCCGGTCAGTCGCCACTCGATGCGGCCGTCCAGGTCCAGGTCGTGTGCCGCGAACGCGGCACGCGGCGCCCGCGCGTCGAGCGCCCGTTCGAGGGCGAGCAGCCGACCGAACACCGAGCGGCGCAGGTGCGGCAGGTACAGACCGCCGAACAGCCCGTGCCAGTACGCGTCGTTGGCCTGGGCCTGGTGCAGCAGCGTGCGCATCCCGTCGCCCGCGGCCCCGGCCGGCGCGTGCGCGGCGCACCGCGCCGACAGTTCCAGCATGCGCTTGTGCATCCAGTTCGACTCGGGATACCGCGACATGAAGTTGCGCCAGATGCCGCCCCGCACGAAGGCCTTGCTGCGGTCATAGCGGCCGGCGTCGCGCTCGCGCCGCACCAGCTCGTCGAAGGCCGTGGCGGCGGACACCGGCAGCGTCCACTCGTTCATCTCGATGTAGGACGTCGTGGGCAGGTAGACCACGCCCCGCCCCGGATGCCCCGCATGGAACCCGTCGTAGGTCGCGGTGGTGATCGCCGGCGAGGCCAGCACCCCTTCGATGAAGCGCTCCAGCCAGCCTTTCGTGTAGACCCACTCGAAGGTCTCCGGCCAGATGCCGAACTTCTCGATGTCGTCGAAGTACACCGCGCACGAGCGTCCGCCGGCGGCCAGCGCCTCGAGCCAGCGCACCGAATCGTCGGCCGGCGCGAACGGCAGCCGGTAGCGCAGCGCCTCCGAGATCGGGAACACGTCCAGCCGGCGCCCGTCCTCCTCGGTCGACCAGTAGCCGTCGAGCTCGTCGAGACTGCGCCCGGTGCACAGGAAGTGATAGTCATCGACCACCACGTAGCGCACGCCGGCGTCGAGCAGCGACGGCACCACCGTCGACTCCCACACGCGCTCGGTGAGCCAGGCGCCGCGCGGGCGCACCCCGAACGCGGCCTGCAGCCGCGCGGACATCGCCTCGACCTGGTCGACGCGGTCGCGCGACGGGATCGACGCCAGCACCGGCTCGCAGTCGCCGGCACCGAACAGCTCGACCTGGCCGCGGCGCACCATCGTCGCGAGCATCTCCATGTCGCGCGGGAAGCGTTCGAGCAGATCGCCCAGCAGCCAGCCCGAGAAATGCGCGGCGAAGCGGAACTCCGGGTAGCGCAGCAGCGTCTGCAGGAACGGCCGGTAACAGCGCTCGACCGCGTCGTCGATCACGGCCGGGAAGTTGCCGACCGGCTGGTGCGCGTGCACGCCGAACAGCAGGGAGATGGGCGGAGGAGGCATGGGTGGTGCTCGGGGTGGTGGTGGGTGCGCCAGCAGGCGATCGTCGATCGGAGGCGGGCCGGGTCGTGGGTCGAAGGCGAACCGTGTCGTGGGTCGAAGGCGAACCGCGTCGGTCGGCGGCGGGCGGGGGCGTCAGGCCGACGCGCGCCGCATCGCACCGCCGGCCTCGGGGTGGCCGGTGCCCGCGCTGATCGGCAGGTCGAGCCCGGCCGGCGCGGCAGCGCCCAGCAGTTCGTACAGCCGCCGCAGGTTGCGCCGGAACAGCCGGTCGAAGCGCTCGACCGCATGGTCGGGGTTGTACGGGCCCATCCACCAGAACCAGTCCGAGCCTTCGCAGGTGGCGAGCTGGCGACGCGCCGCGGCCGCGGCCGACGACGTCAGCCGTCCCGAGGCCATCACCTCGTCATAGGTCTGCTTGGCGGCGCACAGCAGGTCCCACGCACGGTTCTTGCCGGCCTCGCCGATCCAGGTCGACAGCGTGCCGAGCACCCAGCTGCCGGCCACGAGCGCCGGCAGACGCCCGGGAGACCGGGCCTGGGCCCCGGGCTGCGCATCGGCCTGGTGATCGGTCTGCGCCGCGGACGACGCTGCGGCCTGCCGGTCGAGCCAGCCCGACACGGTGTGCGTGCGGATGGTCGGATGGGCGGCCAGCGCGCCATACAGCTCCTCGAAGAAGTAGAACCCGTTGTACGGGTAGTACTCCCAGGCGTTCTCGCCGTCGAGCGCGATCAGCACGGTCGGCGTGGTGCCCGGGGCCGCCGACGCGGCGATTTTCTCGAGCTCGCCCACCAGGTGGAGGGCCGCGTCGCGCCCGTGCCACTTCGAATATTCGAAGCCGATCTGGTCCGAGAGCCGCTCGTCGCGGAACAGCAGCGTGACCTCGGGCGCGGCATCCACGCGCCAGGCCCGGTGGAGCCAGCCGCCGACGCGCGCCTCGGGCGCATGCGCATTCAGGCTGTTGGACAGCACCGTCTCGCTGCTGGCCATCCAGCGCAGGCCGCCGGCCGCGACCTCGCGCAGAAACGCCGTCGAGACCGCGCCCTCGGCCGGCCAGAGCCCGGCCGGCGGCGCCCCGAAGCAGCGCGTGTGCGCGTCGATCGCTGCGTGAAGATGGACCCGCACGCGCTCGGCGCCGCCGGGATAGCCCGGCGCCGCGGGCAGCGGCGCGGCGGGGACCGTCTCGCGCGCGGTCGCGAAGTCGATCAGCAGCGGGGCGATCGGGTGCGTGTGGGGCGTGGTCGACAGCTCGATCTGCCCGCGTGCGGCCAGCGCGCGGTAGCGGCCCAGCACGCGGCGCAGGATCGCACCGATCGCCTCGAACAGCAGCAGGCGGTCGCCGTGCGTGAACCCTTCGCCCTTGGCCATCAGCCGCGCGAACAGCGGGTCGGCCCGCCGCTCGGTCTCGCCGATCCACACGAGGTGATACCAGGTCAGCAGGTCCGACAGATAGGCGCCCGACAGGTAGGCGAAGCGCTCGCCGCCCCCCCGGTCGAGCAGCGAGAACACCTCGTGCAGCCGCCGGTACTGCGGATACGGCGACAGCATCGTGTCGTGGTTGTTGTGGAAGCAGCTGTCGAGGATGAGCGCGCGCTCGTGCGGCTCGATGCGGTCGAGGTCGGCCTGCTGGAGCAGCCCCAGCAGCGGGTCGCGGATGCGGCCTTCGTCGAACTGGCGCACGTAGTCCTCGATCTGCTCGACCAGCACGGGCACGAAGTTCACGACCGCATGCACCGCGGGGTGGCGCTCGAGGTGCGCGGCCATGTCCGTGTAGTCCTTCAGCGCGTGCAGGTACACCCAGGGCAGCAGGAACGCCCCTCCGTCGGCATCGCGGTAGTCGGGCTGGTGCATGTGCCACAGCAGGATCAGGTCCAGTCGGGGAGCGCTCACGAATTCATCCTGGCAGCGGCCGCTCAGCGGACGCGGTGGTATCCCTGGCCGAGCATCTCGGCGGTGACGAGCACGACGCCCGAGTCGCTGACGTGGAAGCGGCGCCGATCCTCGTCCGGATCGACGCCGATGCGCGTGCCCTCGGGGATGCGGCAGCGCTTGTCGATCACCGCCCGCCGGATCACGCAGTTGCGCTCCACCTCCACGCTGGGCAGCAGCACCGAGTCCTCGACCAGGCTGAAGCTGTGCACGCGCACGCGGGTGAAGAGCATCGAGCGCCGCACCGTCGCGCCGCTGATGATGGTGCCGCCCGCCACCATCGAGTCGATCGCCGAACCGCGTCGGTTCTCGTCGTCGAACACGAACTTCGCGGGCGGCGTCTGCTCCTGGTGGGTCCAGATCGGCCACTCCTCGTCGTACAGGTTCAGCTCCGGCGTGACCTTGGTGAGCTCCATGTTGGCGCCCCAGTAGGCGTCGATGGTGCCGACGTCGCGCCAGTACGCCTCGTCGTCCGGCGCCGTGCCGACCGAGCTCTCGGAGAACGGCTGCGCGAACACGCGGTAGCGCGACACGCAGTGCGGGATCACGTCCTTGCCGAAGTCGTGCGACGAGCGCGGGTCGTCGGCGTCGCGGGCGAGCTGCTCGTACAGGAAGCGTGCGTTGAACACGTACACCCCCATGTTGGCAAGCGCGCGGTCGGGCCGCCCGGGGATGGGCGGCGGATCGTCGGGCTTCTCGACGAAGGACACGACCCGCCGCGTGTCGTCGACCCCCATCACGCCGAAGCCGCGTGCCTCGTCGATCGGCACCTCCACGCAGGCGACCGTGAGGTCGGCGTTCTGGCGCACGTGGAACGCCAGCAGCCGCCCGTAGTCCATCTTGTAGACGTGGTCGCCCGACAGCACGAGCACGAACTCGGGACGGTTGTGCCGCAGCGCGTCGAGGTTCTGGAAGACGGCGTCGGCCGTGCCCTGGTACCAGTTCGCCTCGATCTGCTGTTGCGCCGGCATCACGTCGATGAACTCGCTGAAGCGCCCGTCGAGGAAGCTCCAGGCGCGCTGGATGTGGCGGATGAGGCTCTGGGCCTTGTACTGCGTGGCCACGCCGATGCGCCGCACGCCCGAGTTCACGCAGTTGGACAACGTGAAGTCGATGATGCGGAACTTGCCCGCGAACGGCACCGCAGGCTTGGCGCGCCAGTCGGTGAGCTGATGCAGGCGGCTGCCGCGGCCGCCCGCCAGCACCATCGCGTAGGTGTTGCGCGTGAGCTGGCTGACGAAGCGCGGATGCTCGTCGTCGCGCATGGCGCGCACCGTGTCTGACTGACCGTTCATCTCCCTCCCCTTCCCGCGCCGGAGTGCGCGTGCCGATTCGGCGATACAGTGATGATGCCCGACGCGCCGACGGCGCCCGCTGCCGACGCCGACCGGGTGTCGGATCCCACCCAGCCTGCACCAGGCGCCAGCCCTCCGCCTTGACAAATGACAAGTTCGAGTCCGCCCTCCAACGCAGCTGAAGCACGGATCGCGCCAGCCCGCGACGACTGTGCCACGGATCTGTTCCTGTTCGGTGAAGGCCGCAACACCCAGAGCTGGCGTCTGCTCGGGGCGCACCGCGTGCTGCGGGACGGGCGCGACGCCGTGCGGTTCCGCGTGTGGGCGCCCAACGCGGCGCGCGTGTCGGTCATCGGCGACTTCAACGGCTGGGAGCACGACCGCACGCCGATGCACTGCCTCGGTGCGAGCGGTGTCTGGGAAGGCTTCGTCGACGGGCTCCCCGACGGCGCGCTGTACAAGTTCGCGCTGGTCACGCGCACCGGCGGTGCACGCCTGGTGCGCAACGACCCGTTTGCGCGTGCGTTCGAGGTCCGTCCGGCCAGCGCCGGCCGGGTGCACACGCGCTCGGCGCATCGCTGGACCGACGACGCCTGGATGCGCGCACGTGCCGCGCGCGACTGGCTGCACGCGCCGATGTCCATCTACGAGGTCCATGCCGGCTCGTGGCGCCGCGCGCCCGACGGCGGCTTCTGCAGCTGGCGCGCGCTCGGCGAAACGCTCGTGCCGTACGTGCGCGAGATGGGCTTCACCCACATCGAGCTGCTGCCCGTCACCGAGCATCCCCTCGACGAATCGTGGGGCTACCAGACCACCGGCTATTTCGCCCCCAGCAGCCGGTTCGGCACCCCGGACGATCTGCGGGCCTTCATCGACCTGTGCCACCGCAACGGCATCGGCGTGCTGCTCGACTGGGTGCCCGGGCACTTCCCGGCCGACGACGGGGCGCTGGCCCGGTTCGACGGCACGGCGCTGTTCGAGCACGAGGATCCGCGCCTGGGGCTGCATCCCGACTGGGGCACGCACACGTTCAACTTCGGTCGCCACGAAGTGCGCAGCTTCCTGCTGTCGAGCGCGCAGTTCTGGCTGTCGGAGTTCCACTTCGACGGCCTGCGCGTCGATGCGGTGGCCTCCATGCTGTACCTCGACTACTCTCGCCGGCCGGGGGAGTGGATCCCGAACCGGCACGGCGGGCGCGAGAACCTCGAGGCGATCGATTTCCTGCGCCAGCTCAACGCACTGGTCCACGCCGAGTTTCCCGGCGCGCTGACGATCGCCGAGGAATCGACGGCCTGGCCGATGGTGTCGCGCCCGACCTGGCTGGGCGGGCTGGGCTTCTCGATGAAGTGGAACATGGGCTGGATGAACGACACGCTCGCCTACCTGCGCCACGATCCGATCCACCGCCGCTACCACCACGAGCGCATCACGTTCGGACAGCTGTACGCGTACACGGAGAACTTCGTGCTGCCGCTGTCGCACGACGAGGTGGTGCACGGCAAGGGCGCGCTGGTCGCGAAGATGCCGGGCGACGACTGGCAGCGCTTCGCCAACCTGCGGCTGCTGCTGGCGATGCAGGGCCTCACCCCCGGCAAGACGCTGCTCTTCATGGGCGGAGAGTTCGGGCAGCGCACCGAGTGGGCGGAGTCGCGCGCGCTCGACTGGCACCTGCTCGACCACCCGCCGCACCGCGGCGTGCAGCGGCTGGTCGCCGACCTGAATCGGCTGGTGACGGGCACCCCGGCGCTGCACGAGCTCGACTTCGACAGCAGCGGCTTCGCCTGGATCGACTGCCACGACCATGACCAGTCGGTGTTCAGCTGGCTGCGCCGTGCCCGCGACGGCAGCGTGTGCGCGGTCGTCGTCAACTGCACGCCGGTGCCGCGCCACGGCTATCGCCTGGGGCTGCCGCGCGCCGGGCGCTGGCGCGAGGTGCTGAACAGCGACTCGGAACACTACGGCGGCAGCAACGTCGGCAACGTCGGCGCGGTCCGGGCCGAATCCGACGCCTGGATGGGCCAGCCCGCCAGCGTCGCCCTCACCCTGCCGCCGCTGGCGGCCGTGGTGCTGGTGCCCGAGGGCGGCGAGACGCGCAGGGACGGGGATGGCGACGCCGGCGGCGTCGCGCGCCGCGGCTGAGGTCAGCCGTCGGCCGATCGATCGGCCGACGGCTGCCGGGCCGCGTCGTCGGCCGCCATGCGCGCGGCGCCCAGCAGGCCCAGACGCGCGTCGAGCACCAGATGCACGGGCATCTGCGCGGTCATCGCCGCGTGCCCGCCCTTGTCGCGGAAGGCCGTGACGAAGAGGTCCGAGCGGCGCGCGTCCAGCACCCTGGGCGCCATGCCGCCCGCCACGTACACACCGCCCTGGGCCCCCGCCAGCAGCGCGACGTCGCCCGCGAACGCGCCGAGCATCGCGGCAAACAGGTCGAGCGCTTCGCCCGCGCACGCCTCGCCCGCGGCGGCGCGTGCGGAGATCGTCTCGGGCGTGCGCAGCGGCGCGTCATCGCCCGCACGCCCGCGCAGAAAGGCGTCGAGCGCGGAAAGGCCCGGGCCGCACAGCAGCCGCTCGGCGTCGACCCGCGCGCCGCGCCCGAACAGGAACCGCCAGAGCTCGACCTCGAGCGGGGAACGCGGCGCGAAGCCCATGTGCCCGCCTTCACCTGGAACCACCCGCCAGCCCCCGTCCTGCGGCACCAGCAGCGCGACGCCCAGCCCGGTCCCCGGCCCCAGCACCGCGCGTGGCCGCCGGTCGTCGGGCACGCCGGCCTGCAGGCACCGCGTGCCCTCGGGACCCAGCATCTCGACCCCTGCGGCGGCGCCCGCGAAGTCGTTGACCAGGCACACCCGATCCAGGCCGAAGCGCCGCCGCAGGGCGTCGGCGTCGACCGTCCAGGGCCGGTTCGTCAGCCGCGCACGGTCCCCCTGCACCGGGCCGGCCAGCGCGATGCAGGCGCCTGCCGGCCTGCCGGCATCGAAGTGCCCGGCCGCCTGCGCCTGCGCGAAGAAGGCGTCCAGCAGGGACACGAGGTCGGGGTGATCGTCGCAGCGCTGCCGCAGTTCGAACACCGGCTCGGCGCACGGGGCATCCGACCGGACGCCGGCCGCATCGCGCCGGACGTGAAACACGCCGCTCAAGGCCTTGGTGCCGCCCAGGTCCATGGCCAGCACGAGATCGCGCGCCGGCGCATCGGCCGACACCCGCCCGTCGTCGAATGCCGCGGCACGCGAACCACTGCCCGCCGGACCGACGGCGTCACCGTGTGTTGCGTTCACCGCCTCGCCTCCTGCTGGATCACGCGTCGAGTGTACGCGTGCCGCCGCGCCCGACGACGCATCACCACGCCGAGGCATGCCCCGGTCCGCAACCACGCCTCGGCATGCTCCGGCCTGCAACCACGCTGCGGCATGCCCCGGACCGCAACCATGCTGCGCGGGTCCCCGGCCCCTCGACCTACATCGTCGGTCACCGCGGTGGCGTGCGCCTGCGTCGGCTATAGTCGCGGCCCGAACAGCGGCACGCCCATGACGAGTACGAAGCAACCAAGACGCCCGCGCCGCGCGCCCGCACGGCCACACCCGCCCGCACGGGGCGGCGCCCGCGGATGAGCGCCCTGCGACCGGCCCTGCTCGCCGGCGGCCTCGCCGCGCTGGCGGGCGCCCTCATCGCGATCGCGGCGACCGCCGCCGGTGCACCGGACGTCCCGGCATCGGACGCAACCGCGCAGCCGTCGCACGCGCGCGCGCAGGTCGAGCGCGAGGTCCTTTCGGTGAGCGACGGCGACTCCTTCGCGATCCGCACCCCGAACGACCCGCGCCAGCGCATCCGCATCGCAGGCATCGACGCCCCGGAGGCCGATCAGCCCTTCGGGGACGCGGCACGTGCGCACCTGTCGGAACTCCTGAGCCGCACGCCCCTGCGCATCGAATCCGTCAAGACCGATCCGTTCGGGCGGCTGGTCGCGAACGTGTACGCCGGCGACACGGACGTGGGACTCGCGATGGTCGAAGCGGGCCTGGCGTGGCACTTCAAGCGCTACGCGAAGGACCAGACGGCCGCCCAGCGGGCACGCTACGCCGCGGCCGAGCGGCGCGCACGGGCGGCGCGTGCCGGCCTGTGGGCCGCGCCCGACCCCGTGCCGCCCTGGACGTACCGTGCCACACAGGCCCGGTCATCCGATCCGCGCCCCTGAGCGCAGCGCCGCTCCGATCTAGCGGGCCGCCGCCGCCACCATCCGCTGGCGCACCGTCTCGTAGAGCACGATACCGGCGGCGACCGACACGTTCAGGCTGGGCACCTGGCCCGCCATCGGAATCCGCACCAGCGTGTCGCAGCGCTGGCGGGTGAGACGGCGCAGGCCCTTGCCTTCGGCGCCCAGCACCCACGCGACCGCGCTCGGGATGCTGTGGTCGTACAAGGTGCCGTCGGCCTCGTCGGCCGTGCCCATCACCCAGACCCCGCGCTCGCGCAGATCGGAGATCGTCCCTGCAAGGTTGGTGACCATCACGTAGGGCACGCTCTCGGCCGCGCCCGAGGCGGTCTGGATCGCGGCTTCCGTCAGCGGGCAGGCGTGGTCCTTCGGCGCCACCACCGCGTGCACGCCCGCACCGTCGGCCACCCGCAGGCAGGCGCCGAGATTGCGCGGATCGGTCACGCCGTCGAGCAGCAGCAGCATCGGCTCGGGCACCTTGTCGAGCAGGTCGTCGAGATCGGTGACCTGGGGCGCCGCCTCGACGAACATCAGCACGCCCTGATGCCGGCGCTGCGGGCACATGCGGTCGATGCGCGCCATGTCCACCAGCACGGCGCGCACCCCGGCAGCATCCGCCAGGCGCAGCAGGTCGCGCACACGGGCGTCGTCGCGGCCGCTCGCCACGTAGAGGTCGCGAATGCCCTCGCCACCGCGCTTGAGCCGCGACGAGACCGAATGGAAGCCGTAGACGAGCATCGTGCCCTTTCCCGTGATGATGCAGCGCGCCACCGGACCCCGTCCGGCGGCGCACCGCGGTTCGCCGCCGCGCGCCGGGTCGCGGCGCCGCGTGCGTGCTCCTGCGTGCCGATCAGCGGCGACGCTTGCGTTTGCCCGCGCCCCGGCGCGCGTCGGCCGACGCGGGTGCGGGCGTGGCCGCCCCACCGCCGCGTCGTGCCTCCAGGCGGGCCTGGCGGGCCTGACCCGCCTTCTCCGACATGGGCGCGGCCGCCTTGCGCCGCGCCTGCGACGCCGCCCCGTCGCTCCGTGGCGCGCCGGCACCGGCCACCCCCTCGCGAAAGCCCTGCTTCTGCACCAGGCGGAACTCGATGCGCCGCGCCTCGAGATCGACGCGCGACACCTGCACGTGCAGCTCGTCCGTCAGGCGGAACCGGCGGCCGGTCCGCTCGCCGCGCAGCTCGTGCACGCCGTCGATGTACTGGAAGTACTCCGTGCCCAGCTCGGACACGTGCACCAGGCCTTCGACGTACAGCTCGTTGAGGGTCACGAACACGCCGAACGGCGCGACCCCGGTGATGCGGCCGGCGAACTGCTCGCCCACCCGTTCGCGCATGTACTGGCACTTGAGCCAGGCCTCGACGTCGCGCGAGGCCTCGTCGGCGCGGCGCTCGTTCGCCGAGCACATCATGCCGTACTGCTCCCACAGGTCGACACCCGCCGCGGCGGCCGCCACCGGCGCCGGCACCGTGTCGGCCAGCGGGCGGGCGCGAGCCGTCGCCCGCGACGCGGACGCCTGCGACGATGCGGCCGCGGCCCGCGTCTTGCGCCCGCCGCGGGCGCCGCCGCCCGAAGCGGCCGGCGCTGCAACCGTCGCACCCGCACCCGCGCCCGCGCCGACCGCCGCCGCCGGATCGGCATCCGCCCGCAGCGCGGCGGGCGCGTACCGGCTCTTGCGCAGCAGCGCCTTGATCACACGGTGCGTCATCAGGTCGGGATAGCGCCGGATCGGCGAGGTGAAGTGCGCATAGGCGTCGTACGCCAGCCCGAAGTGCCCGGCGTTGTGCGGCGTGTAGACGGCCTGCTGCATGGAGCGCAGCATCATGCTCTGGAGCAGCATCGCATCCGGGCGCGCCCGCACTTTCTGCGCCAGTTCGGCATAGTCGCGCGGCGTGGGGTCGTCGCCGCCCCCGAGGGTCAGCGCGACCGAGCGCAGGAACTCGCGCAGCAGCGCCAGCCGCTCGGGCGTGGGCCCCTCGTGCACGCGGTACAGGTTGGGATGCCGTGTGCGCTTCGTGAAGTCGGCCGCGCAGACGTTGGCGGCCAGCATGCACTCCTCGATCAGCTTGTGCGCGTCGTTGCGCGCGCGCGGCTCGATACGCTCGATGCGGCCCGCCGCGTCGCAGACGATCTTGGTCTCGACCGTCTCGAAGTCCATCGCACCGCGCTCTTCGCGGGCCTTGACAAGCACGCGGTACAGGTCGGCGAGATGGTGCAGGTGCGGCACCAGCGCCGCGCGCCGGCGCACCGCCTGCGCATCGCGCCCCGACAGGATGCCCCAGACCTCGTCGTAGGTGAGGCGTGCGGCCGAGTGCATCACGGCCTCGAAGAACTGGTAGGCCTTCACCTGGCCGCGCGGGTTGACGACCATGTCGCACACGAGCACCAGCCGGTCGACCTGGGGATTCAGCGAGCACAGCCCGTTCGACAGCTTCTCGGGCAGCATCGGGATCACGCGCCGCGGGAAATAGACCGACGTGCTGCGCATCGCCGCCTCGCGGTCGAGCGCATCGCCGTCGCGCACGTAGTGCGACACGTCGGCGATCGCCACCAGCAGGCGGAACCCGCCGCGGCGGCCCTCGCCCATCGGCTCGCAATAGACGGCGTCGTCGAAGTCGCGCGCGTCCTCGCCGTCGATCGTCACCAGCGGGATGTCGCGCAGGTCGACGCGGCCACGGATGTCGGCCGGCCGGACCATCGAAGGCAGGCGCTCGGCGTGGGCCAGCGCGGGCTCGCCGAACTGGTGCGGCACGTTGAACTTGCGCACCGCGATCTCGATCTCCATGCCCGGATCGTCGATCTCGCCCAGCACCTCGATCACCCGGCCGATCGGCGAGGCATGCCCCGACGGCGGATCGGTGATCTCGACCGTGACCACCTGCCCGGGCTGCGCCGACTGCGCATCCCCCGGCGGGATCAGGATGTCGTGCTTGATGCGCTGGTCTTCGGGGACGACGATCGTCACCCCGCGCTCGGACAGGAACCGCCCCACCAGCCGGCGATTGGAGCGCTCGGTGACCTCGACGATCCGCCCTTCCGGCCGGCCGCGGTTGTCGAACCCGACCCGCTTGACCAGCACGCGATCGCCATGCATCGCCTTCTGCATCTCGCGGGGCGGCAGGAACACGTCCGGCCCGCCCAGATCGGGCAGCAGGAAGCCGAACCCGTCGCGATGCCCCTGGATGCGGCCGGCGATGAAGTCGAGCTTGCTCGCCAGCAGCAGCACGCCCTTGCGGTTGGGCAGCAGCTGACCGTCGCGCTCCATGGCGACGAGCCGGCGGTGCAGGATCTCGACGTGCTCCGGCGCACGGACGCCCAGACGTTCGGCAAGCTGGGCTTCGTCGAGCGGACCGTCCGCCTGCCGAAGACATTCGAGGATGGCCTCGCGGGTGGGAGGCACCCATGCGCGTTGAGTCACGTGTCGTTGGTTCCGCTGAGAAGAAATGGCATGGAGGGCATGCGTGCCGGTGCGCGACCCCGCCGCCCCGGGGCGCCGCACGGCGCCTGCGTCGGGCATTGCGCGGCCGACGCCCGTCACTTTACTCGATCAGTGCAGCCGATCGGCACAGTGCGTTGACAAATTCTGCGCATGGGCTACAATCTCTTTCTCTGCTGATCACTGATCGGCAGCAGTCATCTGCCCAGATGGCGGAATTGGTAGACGCACTAGGTTCAGGTCCTAGCGGTGGCAACACTGTGGAGGTTCGAGTCCTCTTCTGGGCACCAAATCCGGAAAGCCAGCGCAAGCTGGCTTTCTTCATTTTCAGGCCCGGAAGGCACAACCGCTGCCGAAGCCTGGGAAGCACAGCACCTGCGTGGCGAAACAAAGCACCTGCGTGCTTGGCCCGACGCGCTTCACCCGCCGCACCGGCCCCTGAGATCGTCCGGGCGCAGATGGTCGTAGGCCTCGAACGGCTGATGGATCCAGGGATTCGTCGGCAGCGACTCGACGAAGTAGTCCGGCGCGACAACCGATGCGCCCTTGCGCCAGATCACGGCCGAGCGGATCTCCTGCACCTGCGGCTGGCGCGCCTTCAGTACCGGAATCACCTCGACCAGGGTGGCGCCCGAGTCGACCAAATCGTCCACCAGCAGCCAGCGCGTCCCCGGCAGCGGCGCGGCGCTCGAGAGGTGCTCGGCGATCTGCAGCGTGCTCTGACGCGTGCCCGCCTCCTCGCGGTACGAGCTGGTAAACAGCACGCCCAGCGGTTTGTCGAAGACCCGCGACAGCACGTCGCCCACCCGCAGCCCGCCGCGTGCCAGGCACACGATCGCGTCGAAGGACCAGCCGGAATCGTGCACCTGCAGGGCCAGGCGCTCGATCAGCCGGTGATACGCGTCCCAGGAAACGTGCAGATCGTTCATGGCCGCCTCGCGTGCGGGCGATGCGCGCAGCAGGCGGAGCGACGGCGCAGCGTTCGCCCCGCCCTGCCGGGCATCACAGATACGGGTTGCGGATGAGGATGGTCTCGTCGCGGTCGGGCCCGGTCGAGACCATGTCGATCGGCGCACCGGCCACTTCCGACAGACGCTCGAGGTAGCGGCGCGCCGCCAGCGGCAGCCGATCCCACGCGCGCACGCCGAACGTGGACTCGCTCCATCCGGGCATGTCCTCGTACACCGGCTCCAGCGCCTCGACGGCGTCGGCGCCGAACGGCAGCACGTCGGTCACCGCGCCCGCCGCGGCGCCCTTCTGGCGATACCCGACACAGATGCGCACGGTCTGCAGCCCGTCGAGCACGTCGAGCTTGGTGATGCACAGGCCGCTGACCCCGTTGAGCTGGATCGACCGCTTGAGCAGCGGCGCATCGAACCAGCCGGTGCGGCGGGGACGGCCGGTGACGGCGCCGAATTCGTTGCCGCGCGTGGCGAGGTGCTTGCCCACGTCGTCGAACAGCTCGGTGGGGAACGGGCCGGATCCGACGCGCGTGGTGTACGCCTTGGTGATGCCGAGCACGTACTGCAGCGCCTGCGGGCCGACGCCCGCACCAGCCGCCGCCGCGCCGGCAACGGTGTTGCTGCTCGTCACGTACGGGTAGGTGCCGTGGTCGACGTCGAGCAGCGCGCCCTGCGCCCCTTCGAACAGCAGGTTGTCGCCCCGCTTCATCGCGGCCGCGAGCAGTGCCGGCACGTCGGCCACCATCGGCCGCAGGCGTTCGGCCAGCGCCAGCGCGGCGTCCGCCACCTTGGATTCGTCGACCGGCGCGGCGTTCAGGTAGTGCACGAGCGTGAAGTTGTGCAGATCCAGCACCTCGGCCAGACGCGCGCGGAAACGCGCGGGCTCGAAGAGGTCCTGCACGCGCAGCGCGCGCCGCGCGACCTTGTCCTCGTAGGCCGGGCCGATGCCGCGGCCGGTGGTGCCGATCTTGCCGGCGCTGCGCTTGGCCTCGCGCGCCTGGTCGAGCGCGACGTGGTACGGCAGGATGAGCGGGCACGACTCGCTGATGCGCAGCCGCTCGCGGACCGTGACGCCCGACTGCTCGAGCTCGTCGATCTCCTGCAGCAGCGCATCGGGCGAGAGCACCACGCCGTTGCCGATGTAGCAGACCACGCCTTCGCGCAGCATGCCCGACGGAATCAGGCGCAGCACCCGCTTCTTGCCGCCGATGACCAGCGTGTGGCCCGCGTTGTGCCCCCCCTGGAAGCGCACGACCCCCTGCGCCGACTCGGTGAGCCAGTCCACGAGCTTGCCCTTGCCCTCATCGCCCCACTGGGTACCGATGACTACGACGTTCTTTCCCATCTCGATCCATCACTTCGCGCGGATCGTCCGCGCGGGTTGACGTGCATCGTCCGCGACGACGCACCGAAGACCCCGGGGCCGGCTCAGAGCGAGCGCACGACCCAGGCCCCACCCTGCCATGCGAGTTCGCGGTCACAGGCGAACTCCTGCTGTTCGTGTTCGTGGCCCGGCAGCACCGACAGCACGATCTCGCCGGCGGCGCGCAAGCGCGCCACTTCCGCCGCCAGACCGGGATCGTCGGACCACGGGGCCCGGATGGCCGCCGCCGGCTCGACCGGCGGCTGCAGCGCGGCCAGCTCGCGCAGTTCGAGCGAGAACCCCGTCGCGGGCCGCGCCCGGCCGAACGCCTGACCGACGTCGTCGTAGCGCCCGCCGCGCCCGATCGAGTTCGGGAGCGCGTCGACGTAGGCCGCGAACGTGATCCCGCTGTGGTACAGGTGGCCGCGCAGGTCGGCCAGGTCGACCGACAGCTCGACCTCCGGGAAGCGCGCCCACAGCGGCGAGTCGCACAGGCGGCGCAGCATGTCGAGCGCCGTCCCCACCTGGGGCAGCGCCGGCAGCACGCGCCGCGCCGCGTCGAGGACCGAATCCGGCCCGTGCACCGGGCCGTACAGGCCGACCAGGGCGAGCAGCGCATCGCGCACCGGCGCGGAAGCGCTTGCGAGCAGTTCGCGCAGGCCGGGCACGTCCTTCTGCTGCAGCCGCTCGTAGACTTCGGCCGCATCCAGCGCAGGCTCGAGCGCGAGCAGCGCCGGCACGATGCCCACGTGACACAGGTCCAGGCGCACACGGTGCACGCCGGCCACACGCAGCGACCCGACCATCAGCTCGAGCACCTCCAGATCGGCCTCCAGACCGGCGTGCCCGTAGATCTCGGCGCCCACCTGGATCGGCTCGCGCGTGGCGAACAGCCCGGCCGGCCGCGCGTGCAGCACCGAGCCGGCATAACACAGCCGCGCCACCCCCTGGCGGTTGAGCAGATGCGCATCGATGCGGGCCACCTGGGGCGTCATGTCTGCGCGCACCCCCAGGGTGCGGCCCGACAGCTGATCCACGAGCTTGAACGTGCGCAGGTTCAGGTCGGACCCGCTGCCGATCAGCAGCGCGTCGAGATATTCGACCATCGGCGGCATCACCAGCTCGTAGCCGTGCGACCGGTACAGATCGAGCAGCCGGCGGCGCAGGTCTTCGATCGTCCGCGCCTCGGAAGGCAGGACGTCCGCAATGCTTTCAGGGAGTAACCAACGGGGCATGTCGTGTCGCCAAAGATGCTGCTGCGGTGTGCGGCCGGCGGTGTGCGGCCTGCGGCGTTCGAGCCGAACCGGCGCCTCCCGGACTCACCCCGGGGCGCAAAACCCGACATTTTCGCCCAATCAGAGGCTGATCAGCAAGAGCCCGACGAGGATCGCACCCATCCCCATGAAGCGGATCTGGCCGTCGCGCATGCCGGCCACGCGCTGCACGGTGGCGCGCCACTGCCCGGGGGCGACGAAGGGCAGCAGCCCTTCGATCAGCAGCGCCAGACCAAGCGCCAGCAGAAGCGACTCGCCCATGCCGTCACGTCGACCGGGTGGACGTCACTTCGACCGGGAAGGCGCACCTGCCCCCTTGAAGTGCTTGAAGAACTCGGAGGACGGATCGAGCACCATCACGTCGCTGCGGTTGCGGAAGGTGGCACGGTACGCCTCGAGGCTGCGGTAGAACTCGGCGAACTCGGGGTTCTGTCCGAACGCACTGCCGTAGATCGACGCGGCCTTGGCGTCGCCTTCGCCCTTGACGGCCTGCGCGTCGCGATACGCCTCGGCGAGGATCACCTCGCGCTGGCGGTCGGCGTCGGCGCGGATCTTCTCGGATTCGGCCGAGCCGGTCGCCCGGCGCTCGTTGGCCACGCGCTTGCGCTCCGACTGCATGCGGTCGAACACCCGCTCCTGCACCTCGGGGGCGAAGTCGACCCGCTTCAGGCGCACGTCGACGACCTCGACGCCGACCTGCTTGGCGTCGTCGTTGACCTTGGCGCGCACGCTGTCGGTGATCTGGTCGCGCTGACCCGAGATCACGTCGGCCACCGTGCGCTTGGCGATCTCGTTGTTCAGCGCGTCGCGCAGGCTGCGCGAGATCCGGTCGGCCGCGATCAGCTCGCTGCCCTGGACCGAACGCACGAAGGTGCGCGGATCGACGATGCGCCACTTCACGAAGGTGTCGATCTGGATGTTCAGCTTCTCGGACGTGATGAACCGGTCGATGTCGGCCGTGTCGATCGTGAGGATGCGCTTGTCGAAGTACTGGACGTTCTGGAACGGCGGCGGCAGCTTGAAGTGCAGACCGGGCTGGTCGATCACGCGCTTGATCTCGCCCAGCGCATAGACGACCGCGAACTGGCGCTGGTCGACGACGAACAGCGACGACGACAGCACGCCCAGCGCCACCAGGACGGTGAGGATCAGGGGGACGATTCGTTGCATGGCAGGATCCCTTCAGCGCGCCGATTCGCGGTCACGCGAACGCAGCCCTTCGCGGGCGCGGGAGACCTCGGCGGAGGCGTCGGCGGCGGGCGCGGGCGTCGGCGCGGCGGCGGGCACCCGCGCCGCGTCGCCCTGCGGCGCCGCCTGCTGCAGCAGCTTGTCCATCGGCAGGTACAGCAGGTTGCTGCCTGCACGCGAATCGACGTACACCTTGCTGGTGTTGGTGAACACCTGCTGCATCGTCTCGAGGTACATGCGGTCGCGGGTGACCTGAGGCGCCTTCGCATACTCGGTCAGCACCTGGCGGAAGCGGCTGGCATCGCCCTCCGCGGTGGCGATCACGCGCTGCTTGTAGCCGTCGGCCTCCTGACCGAGACGGGCTGCGGTACCGCGCGCGCGCGGGATGACGTCGTTGGCGTACGCCCTGCCCTCGTTGATCAGCCGCTCGCGGTCCTGGGCCGCCTTGTTGGCGTCCTCGAACGCCGCCTGCACCTGTTCGGGCGGCTGCGCCTGCTGGATGGTGACGTCGACGAGGCTGACGCCCGCCTTGTAGCGGTCGACGATGGACTGCATCAGCTTGAGCGCGTCCTTGGCGACCGCTTCCTTCTCTTCGTACAGCACCTGGTCGACGCCGCGACGCCCGACGATCTCGCGCATCGCGGTCTCGGCCCCCTGGCGGACCAGCTCCTCGGGCGACGGCCCGGGGTTGTTGTTGAACAGCCAGGCGACGGGATCGGCGACGCGGTACTGCACCGCGAACTGCATGTCGACGATGCTCTGGTCCTGGGTCAGCATCAGCGACTCCTTCAGGACCTTGTTCTTCACGTTGTTGCGGTAGCCGACCTCCATCTGGCGCAGCTGCTGCACGTTGACGATCTCGGCCGTCTCGACCGGATACGGGATGCGCCAGGTGAAGCCCGCGCGGTCGTTCAGGTACTTGAACTCGCCGAAGCGCAGGATCGCCGCCGCGTTGCCCTCGGGCACGATGTAGAAGCCGCTGCCCAGCCACAACAGCACGGCCACCAGCGCCATCACGCCGACGCCCATGCCCGCGCCGCGCATGCCCGGCCCGCCGCTGCCTTCGCCGGAGGGCGGTGCACCGCCGCCGCCGCGCTTGCCGAACATGCCGTTCAGGCGGCGATTGAAGTCGCGCCACAGCTCGTCGAGATCGGGGGGACCGTCACCGCCGGAGCGTGGCCGCTGACCGTCGCCGCCGCCTCCGCCCGAACCGGAATTGCGTCCCCAGCCGGGATCGTTCAGGGAGAACATCCTGCGGATTGAATGCCACATGTCGTGAACCACGTTTTTTTCAGGCACCCGCCTGCGAAGCATCGCAGGCGATCGAAGGGGATTGGAACGCGTCCGCGCCGTGCGCGTCGGACTCATGCAGACGGGCAGCCAGCGAGCGCGCCACCCGCTCGCTCAGCGCCGTGTTCAGAAGGTCGAGACCGGCGCCCGTTCGGGCGCTGACCCAGAGCCGATCGATCGTACCACAGGGCCCGACCTCGCTCTGAGGCGGCAGGCCCGCAGCGTCGATCTTGTTGTACACGAGGATCGTCGGCACCTCGTCCGCGCCGATCTCGGCGAGCACGCGCTCGACCTGCTCGATCTGCTCGGTGCGGTCGGGCGCGGCGGCATCGACCACGTGCAGCAGCAGGTCGGCCTGCGCCGTCTCCTCCAGCGTCGCACGGAAGGCCTGCACCAGCTGGTGCGGCAGGTCGCGCACGAAGCCGACCGTGTCCGACAGCACGATCTCGGCGCCGTCCTTGAGCCGCACGCGCCGGGTGAGCGTGTCGAGCGTGGCGAACAGCTGATCGGCTGCGTACGTGCCCGCGCCGGTCAGGGCGTTGAACAGCGTCGACTTGCCCGCATTGGTGTAGCCGACCAGCGACACGGTGAACGCGTCGCGACGCTGACGCGACCGACGGCGCGTGGTGCGCTGCCGGTCGAGCTTGTCGAGCCGCGTGCGCAGCTGGCGGGCTTTCGTGTCGAGCATCCGGCGATCGAGCTCGATCTGCTTCTCGCCGGGGCCGCCGCGCTGCCCGATGCCGCCGCGCTGGCGTTCGAGGTGGGTCCAGCCGCGCACGAGACGCGTGAGCTGGTGCTCGATGCGGGCGAGCTCGACCTGCAGCTTGCCCTCGTTGCTGCGGGCGCGCTGCGCGAAGATGTCGAGGATCAGCTCCGTGCGGTCGAGCACCGGGATGCCCCACAGACGGTTCAGGTTGCGCTGCTGCACCGGCGTGAGCAGGTTGTCGAAGATGGCGAAGCCGATCTCCTGTTCGGCGATCAGCTGCCTGAGCTCCTCGGCCTTGCCGCTGCCCATCGAGAGCGCAGCATCGGGACGCGGGCGACGCATCGCGATCGTCTCGACCGGCGTGTAGCCGGCCGACATCGACAGCGCGATGATCTCGTCGAGCGAGGCGCCGACCCTGCCCGCAGCACCGAAGGTGATGCCGACGATCAGGGCGCGTGCGGGGGTGGGTTCGGGCGTCAGGTTTCCGGGCTTTCTTGATGGAAGTTCACGGCACGCGCGGGTACGACGGTGGAGATCGCGTGCTTGTAGACCATCTGCGTGACCGTGTTGCGCAGCAGGACTACATATTGGTCGAACGACTCGATCTGGCCTTGCAGCTTGATGCCGTTGACCAGGTAGATCGACACCGGTACGTGTTCCTTGCGCAGCAGGTTCAGGAACGGGTCTTGTAGAAGCTGCCCTTTGTTGCTCATTACGGCTCCATTCTGATATGTGGATGTTGTTGGGGCTACGCGCGGAAATTCAAGGCGTCCGGTTGCGCATGCCGGTCCGGCGTTTGAACCGGCGAAATCAATATACCCCCAAACCGCACCCGTCGGCCAAGGCAGGATCGCACGCGCAACGGCATGCGACCTGCTCCCGGGCACGCGGCCCTGCCCGACCGTTCACTGGGCGTAGGGATTGGCGCCGACACGGAACTCGATGCGCAGCGGCGTGCCCTCGAGCGCGAATTCCTTGCGGAACCAGCCTTCGAGGTAGCGCCGATAGGTCTCGGAGATGGCATCGAGCGAGGTGCCGTGGATCACGATGATCGGAGGGTTCTGGCCGCCCTGGTGCGCGTACCGCATCTTCGGACGGATCG
>ENA-UPTA01001545-UPTA01001545.1-activated-sludge-metagenome-genome-assembly--contig:-NODE-1545-length-25470-cov-23.476294_pt1 | contig 25470 bp, 17 predicted proteins | sample MGYA00238184_ERZ773361 | MGnify/ENA primary metagenome ERZ773361 (study PRJEB29100, sample SAMN05720205) | activated sludge metagenome | isolation source: anaerobic digester from wastewater... | reverse complement strand
GGATCGGTCACATTTACCTTTCCGAGGCTGTCGGTTATTTTGGTAAATACCGGATTGGTGTTGGTTCCGGTGTTTTGATAATACGAGAGTAACCCTGTTTTGTTTCCAATGGCCAGGTCTAGCAGGCTGTCGTTGTTTAGATCAAAAAGCTGGGGTGCGCTATATGTACCAACATCAATGGATTGGTAATTAAAAACCGGTGTATCATAAAGAGGTAAATTTCCTGCGCCTGCGTTGTTCCTGAAATAGAGCAGGGAGCCGTCCGACACGCCGCATATCATGTCCATATCACCGTCATCGTCCACATCGCCGAAGGTGGGCAGCAAACCGATGAGCTTTAATGCCGAAAGGCTGCCATAATCATTCGTTACAAGCCGGAAAGCCGGATTAGATGCCGTGCCGGTATTTTCCAAAACCGCTATTTGTGAACAGAAGACTGCCTTCAGGTAACCAAATTCATAATAGGAAGAGTCCATGTAACCGTAGTTTCCGATGATTATATCCTGAAGGCCATCGCCATTATAATCGTAAATTACCGGATAGGCGCCAGTGCCCACCTCTATCATGTCACCCTGCCAGAAGTCGGATTTTACATAATCAAATACAGGAATGGTGGCTGTTCCGTTGTTTTTGTAATACCAAATGCTTCGGGTGTTTTCAGCCAAGGCATAAACCGACGAAAAAGGCGATACCAGCAGGTCTTTTTTGCCGTCGTTGTTTACATCCAGATAACTGGCTACAGGAAAAGAATTGAAATTTACAGGGGTGGTATTCGAAGGGAATAAGGTGTCCTGGCTCACCATATGAGCCGAATCGGCAGTCCCGCCATTGGTGAGTTTTATAAGGTTAAAATAGTCAACATCGCCCAGTATCATGTCAACGAGACCGTCGCCGTTAAAATCGTTGGCCAGCATGGTCGAACCCACGTGCCGCGTGGCCTTATCGGGATCAACAGTATCGTTGCGCCAGGGACAGGGGACATTCAAACTTAGTGTATTATCGAGGGAACTTTCGGCAAAATCTCCCCAGCAATGATAACTAAGCTCATAGAGTAGCGTATCGTTGGTGCCCGTTAACTCCTGCGAAAGATTCTGGTGCATTTCGAGGAATGTGCCCAACCCGAAAAACACCAGTATGTCCAGATCTCCGTCGCCGTCAAGATCGTGTATAGCGGGATAATCATCGTTGGTAACCATGATGTTGGAACTGCTGCTGCCCATATCCGAGTTCAGCATTGGATAAATAAGCTGGAACTTTAAAATAGTGTCTGAAATGTTTTTATAAACAGCAATACCTCCGGGAACATAAGTGAAAATGTCGTTTTTCTGGTCATTATTATAGTCAACAAAATGCGCCCACCCGTTTAAGGCCGGAAAAAATTTCTGATAATAAGGGTCATATGAATAACTGATACTGTCGGGCAGATTGTTATTGATAAAAGTAAGCACTTTATTCCCTGTTTTGTCAAAAGCCACCATGTCGTTTATACTGTCAAGATTCAGGTCGAGTTCCGAAAAATGACATGAGTTCATTCCTCCGGCCCATGCAAAAACAAGAGGATTCCCGTTCGAGGCAGTCGTATAAACCGAGAAATCTTTTTTAAATCCATAATCATATTGAATTTGACAATATGTAAAAGGCCTTGCAGTAAAAAACAAAAAAGAAAAAAGAAAAAATTTGGTTAATGCATTCATATATGGGGGAGGTATTTGTAATGTCTTACTCACAAAGGTATGAAATATACCCCGAAAAAATAACATTAAATTCCGCAGTATGTTTTTTTTAAGAAAGTTTTAAATATATGATTGGTTATTTACAAAGGAAATTCTATCTTTGCAGCTTCAAAAAAATAAGTACTTAAAAAACGTTGTAAGATATGCAAAACAAAGGAGTTTTCAGGTTTTTGGCGATTTTAATCGCCTTAGTGTGTTTATTTCAGCTGTCATTTACTCTATGTACACGCATGGTTGAAAAAGATGCAAAAGAATTTGCTTTAAGCGGTAATGTTGACAGTCTTGCCACCGCGTTGGCCAAGGGAATCCCGGAAATGGAACTGTATTACAAAGACTCTATTTCCAACAAGAGAGAACAATACTACTTAGATTCAATGTCGGGTGAAGTAATCTATAATTTCGCCTGGATACGCAAATATACCTACAAGGAATGTAAAGAACGCGAAATCAATCTGGGTCTTGACCTTAAGGGCGGTATGAACGTTACCCTGGAGGTTTCCATTCCCGATATTATAAGGGCTCTGGCCAGCAATACCAAAGATCCTTTCTTCAATAAAGTAATGGACGATGCCGTTGAAATGCAAAAAAACAGCTCGGCCGATTTTGTGTCTTTATTCGAGGCTTCCTTTAAAAAGAACAATACCTCTAATGCCAAGCTTGCTTCTTTCTTTATTGTAGGACTCAAAGACAAAATCAATTTTAACACCTCCGACGAAGATGTGCTTAAAGCCGTTCGGGTTGAAACTGAGGGCGCTGTCGACCGTACCTTTAATATCCTGCGTACCCGTATCGACCGCTTTGGCGTCGCCCAGCCCAATATTCAGAAATTATCTGGTTCAGGAAGAATTTTAATCGAATTGCCGGGTATAAAAGACCCCGAACGTGTCAGAAAACTCATTCAGGGAACCGCTAAACTCGAATTCTGGGAAACCTATGAATACAAAGATGTTTATGGCTTTATTGAACAAGCTGATAAAAAAATGAAAGCCGTTATCGCCACCGGCGACACCATGGTAGGGGTTGATACTACCGCTATAGCCACCGGCGATACCACTGCAGAAAAAGCTGAAACAACAACTGTGGCAGCCGAAACCGCTGATGATACCTCCTTGGTGGAAAAAGCCATGAGCGATACCACACAGGATACTGCCGCTAAAGGAGAACAATCTTTTGAGGAATATGCCGCCGAACACCCGCTGTTAGCCTTTTTGCAACCAGCCCTTATTCAGGATGAAAGCGGAAATTATTATCCGAACAAAGGCCCAGTGGTTGGCTACTGCCGGTCTTTCGACACCGCCAAGGTTATGGCCATGATACATCACCCCCAGGTGCAAATGATATTCCCGCGCGAAATCCGGTTCATGTGGTCGGTGAAACCCATTGATGAAAAAGGTACTACTCACCAGCTGATTGCCCTCAAAGCCTCGCGCGACGGGTCGGCATCACTGGCCGGCGATGTTATTGTGGATGCCAGACAGGATATTGACCAACAACAGGGTAACCAGATTTCAATGAGCATGAATTCCGAAGGAGCCACCAAATGGAAAAACCTCACAGCGGCCAATATCGGAAAATCCATCGCTATAGTCCTGGACAATATGGTGTATTCTTTCCCGACGGTGCAGGGCGAAATCCCCAACGGACACTCCTCCATCACAGGAAACTTTACCCTGGAAGAAGCCAAGGATTTGGCAAATATTCTTAAAGCCGGGAAACTGCCGGCCCCGACAAAAATTGTAGAAGAAGCCGTTGTCGGCCCTTCGCTGGGTAAAGAAGCCATCAACGCAGGTTTATTGTCGTTTATCATCGCCTTTGTGCTCGTGCTGATTTATATGGCGCTTTACTATGGCAAGGCCGGATTTGTAGCTGATATTGCCTTATTGGTAAATATTTTCTTCCTCCTGGGCGTCTTGGCTTCCCTGGGCGCTACGTTAACTCTACCCGGTATCGCAGGTATTGTGCTTACCATGGGTATGGCCGTTGACGCCAACGTTATTATCTATGAACGTATCAAAGAGGAGGTGAGAGCCGGAAAGGGAATGAAACTGGCTATAGCCGATGGATACAAACATGCTTATTCGGCTATCATCGACGGAAACGTTACCACCATTTTAACCGGTATCGTATTGTTTATCTTTGGTACAGGACCTATTCAAGGCTTTGCTACCACACTTATCATAGGTATCCTCACCTCTCTGTTTACCGCTATTTTCGTATCGCGTTTGATTTTCGAAAGCATGACCGCCAAAAACCGTACGATCAAATTCGGTAATAGTTACACCATTAACGCTTTCACCAATACCAAGATACGGTTTATTGACATCCGTAAAAAACTATATATTGTTTCTTTAACCATCATCGTCATCGGAATAATCTCTCTCTTTGTCAGAGGGATGAATTTTGGTATCGACTTTACCGGTGGACGCACCTATGTGGTCCGTTTTGATAAAGATGTAAAAACCAATGATGTCCGTACTGCGCTCGAACAATCCTTTGGGCAAACCCCCGAAGTGAAAACCTTCGGACCCAGCAACCAGGTGAAAGTAACCACGAAATATATGATTGATAACACTGATAAATCAACAGATTCCATCGTGGAAAACAAACTGTACGAAGGCCTGAAGTCAATTTATGCGAGCCCTATCACTAAAGAAGATTTCTTGAGTGATAAAGCCGGTAAACTACTGGGAAAATTAAGCTCCAATAAAGTGGGACCCACCATAGCTGACGATATCAAATTATCGTCCATGTACGCCATCATCATAGCTCTTTTTGTAATATTTGTTTACATTGCCATCAGATTTAAAAAATGGCAATACGGATTAGGTGGTGTGATATCATTAACCCACGATGCTTTAATAGTAATATCAATGTATTCGCTGTTCTGGGGAATACTACCTTTCGGCATGGAGGTCGACCAGGCGTTTATTGCCGCTATTCTTACTATTATCGGGTACTCTATTAACGACTCCGTAATCATTTTCGACCGAATCAGGGAATATATCGGGCTTTATCCCAAACGCGACCTGAAGGAAAATATGAATGCCGCTATGAATAGTACTCTGGGCCGAACCATTAATACCTCAGGAACGACAGTGATTACCTTGCTCGCCATGTTTATTTTGGGTGGCGAAATGATCAGGGGATTTATTTTTGCCTTATTGGTTGGTATTGTAGTAGGTACATATTCTTCTATTTTCAATGCTACCCCTCTGGCCTACGATTTTATTATGATGCAGAAAAAACGTAAAGAAAAGAAAGAATTGAAACTCCAGGCAAAGAAATAACGTATAATTAAAAAATTTAAAAAAGTTAAGAAATTTCAGCCAAAGTAAAATATTGATAAGAAAATATTACAATGCTAATTAGTTGATAATAAGCATTGTAGTATTTTTTTTAAAAAAATATAAAAATGTTCTTTTTTTTAGTGTTAATTATTTTTTTAAATTAGCAAACTATTATTAGGGTTTAATACTATTTTATATGAGTAAGAAAATATATCTATTAGGCTTCGTTGCATTTTTATTTCTCTTATTTGTGCAGGCCACACCATCTGTTGCGCAGCGTAATTATTCATCCGACGCCGATGAGGCGTTTGAAACAGAACAATACACTGTTGCTATTGATTTGTATAAACAGGCCTATAACAAAATTAAAGGAAATAAACCCGAAAAAGGAAGAGTATTGTTTCGTTTGGCAGAATGTTACCGAAAAACCGGCAACCACAAACAAGCTATAAACTGGTACACCCGGGTTGTTAAATCCAATTACCCGGATCCTATAGCTCATTTGTATCTTGCAGATGCTCTGAAAGCTGATGAACAATATGCCGAGGCAATTGTAGAATATAAGGAATACAGCAAACTGGCCCCCAGCGATACCCGCGGAACTTCCGGTGTGGAATCGTGCGAATATTCAATAAAATGGAAAGATGACCCCACCCGGTATGTGGTTGAAAATGTAAAAAAACTTAATAGTAAACAATCTGATTTTTCACCATATTGGGCCGATAAAAACTATAAAGCATTATTATTTACCTCAACTCGCGATGGCTCTACCGGCAAATCAACCGACGGATGGACAGGCCAGAGCTTTTCCGATATCTATATTACCACATTAGATAAAAAAGGTGCTTGGAGCGAACCTTTGCCGGCTGATGAAAACATCAATACCGATGTTAATGAAGGAACTCCCTGGTTAAACAAAAAAGCCAATGTTATTTATTTTACAAGGTGCCCCTATCTCAAGAAATCCAAAATGGGCTGCCAGGTATATTTTGCCAAAAAACAAGGCCGCGGATGGTCCACACCCGACACACTCAAACTGTACGACGATCTGAGTATGCATATAGGACATCCTGCATTGAGCGAGGACGAACTTACAATTTATTTTGCTGCTGATCTGCCCGGCGGAATAGGCGGAAAAGATATCTGGGTGGCTAAGCGCACCAAAAAAACAAAACCTTTCGATAAGGCTGTGAACCTCGGGCCAACCATTAATACTACAGGTGACGAAATGTTTCCTTACCTTAGGGATGAAAGTACTTTGTATTTCTCCTCTAACGGACACGAACACCTTGGACTTGGCGGACTCGATATTTTTGAAACCAAACTCGAAGGCGGTAAATGGTCAAAACCTGAAAACCTGAAATACCCCTTGAATTCAGCCGGCGATGATTTTGGCATTATTTTCAAAGCCGATAAAAATGAAGGTTTCTTAACATCAAACCGTAAAGGAGGAAAGGGTTTTGATGATCTTTATTCTTTCTATCTGCCCCCCTTATTATTCACGCTTCAGGGCGTAGTCAGAGACGACAGCACCAAACAAATCATTCCCGGAGCCTTAGTACGGCTCGAAGGCTCTGATGGAACCATCATCGAAGATTCCACTGATGCAACAGGAACCTACCAGTTTGGCAAAACCCAGATACGTGAAAATACATCTTACGAACTCAACGTTTCTAAAGATAATTATTTTGCTGCTGTCGGCCGCGAAACTACAGTTGGACTGAAAAGCAGCAAAGACCTTATCCACGATTTTAACCTGGCGCCTATCCCCAAAGTACCTATTGTATTGCCCGATGTACTTTATGTAATCGGACAGTGGTACCTTACCCCACAGGCAATGGACTCGCTCAACTGGCTGGTGGATGTGCTTAACCAAAACGAACGCTGGGTTATCGAATTGTCTTCACATACCGACATCAGGCCTATAGCCATGACGAACGACACTCTTTCGCAGCGCAGGGCGCGGTCTGCTGTTCATTATATTGTTGACTCTATGGGCATACACCCGGGGAGAATTTTTGCCAAAGGCTATGGCGCCAATAGGCCGCGCATACTCGACCGCGACAAAACAGTGTTTCTTGATGGTGCCAAATATCCGCAATGTAAGGAAAAACCATTCTTCTTCCCCAAAGGAACCGAGTTAACAGAAGCTTATATCAAATCGCTGAAAACTACCTGCGAAAAAGAAGCTGCGCACCAGTTGAACAGAAGAACAGAGTTTACTATTTTAAGTGAAGACTTTATGGCTACCGACCTTAATGATTCTACAGCTACTAACGTAGTCATTCAGGTAAACCCCATGGACAATGTGCTTACGATCCTGCCCAGCGGTAGCGGCACTTTCGAAGGCCGAAGCGTCATCAACGGTATTTCATCCGACTTCAAATATGAAGCCGATGAAGAAGGTATGCTCATTTCCGAAAAACTCGTTATGCGCCTGCTGACAGAGTACCGTGTTACCAAATCAGATTTTAAAGATAAGGATAAAGCTTTCAAGGAAGATGGTTCTATCGTTGAAGATGCTGTGGTAACCATCAAGAAAATGACCATCGCCAAAAAAACGCAGGAATTCTTAACCGCCAAAGTGGTGAAGGACCTTACTAATGATGTTATTATCGGTTCTAAGGTGCTGACCAAATTCGGCGAATACTATATTGATGATGAAAAGAAACAACTTATTTTCGGAACTGCTCCGGTCGTTCCGGAAAATCCTGAAAAATAACATTTGTATTAATAAATAATATTTAAAAAAGCGTCCCGATAGCTATCGGGATGCTTTTTTTATTAAAATGAAATGACAGACCAGGAAAAATACAATCAGCGGGGTGTATCTGCCTCAAAAGAAGATGTACATAATTCTTTGAAAAACATTTCAAAAGGATTGTTCCCGCGATCTTTCTGTAAAATTATTCCTGATTATTTTGGTCAGGATGATGCGTATTGCTCTCTTATGCATGCCGATGGTGCCGGGACAAAATCATCCCTGGCCTACCTTTACTGGAAGGAAACAGGCGATTTGTCAATATGGAAAGGTGTGGCTCAGGATGCCATTGTAATGAACACCGATGATCTGCTATGTGTTGGCGCCACCCAAAATATTCTATTATCATCTCTCATTGGCCGTAATAAATTTCTTATACCTGGTGAAGTGATTTCGGCTATTATCAACGGTACGGAAGAAGTATTACAGATGATGCGCGACCATGGATTGTCAATTTATTCCACAGGAGGCGAAACCGCCGATGTGGGCGACCTGGTGCGCACCATAGTTGTTGATAGCGTTGTTTCCTGCAGGATGAAACGTGAGGAGGTCATTACCAATGAAAAAATTGCCCACGGCGATGTAATTGTCGGTTTGTCATCATGCGGACAAGCCACTTACGAAAATGAGTACAACAGCGGCATGGGAAGCAATGGACTCACATCGGCCCGGCACGAGGTGCTGCACAAGATGTATGCACAAAAATATCCGGAAAGTTTCGATGGATTGATCCCCGAAAACCTTGTGTACTCGGGCGGTTATAAGCTTACTGATGTGGCCCCCGGAATGCCTGTGAATATAGGTAAAGCGTTGTTGTCGCCTACCAGGACCTATACCCCGCTGATAATTCAGATACTCACTCAGTTTCGCAACGATATTCACGGGATGATACACTGTACCGGCGGCGCACAAACAAAAATTCTCCATTTCATCTCCAACCTGCACATAGTGAAAAACAACATGATGGCGGTACCGCCGTTATTCAGGATTATTCAGGAACAAGCCTCTTACGACTGGAAAGAAATGTATAAGGTGTTCAACATGGGACACCGCCTGGAAATTTATACCACTGAAGAGATTGCCCGGCAGATAATAAGCCTCGCCCAGGAGTTCCATATAGATGCTCAGGTTATCGGCTATTGCGAGTCCGCCCCTAAGGCTTCACTGACCATACGTTCGGAATTTGGCGACTTTGATTATTAGCTGCGCTATTATTATTAATTTTGTGAAATTTTTTCAGATATGCTTGACAAACTCAAGGCGATTAATGATCGCTGGGAAGAAATAGGCCGGCAGATGAACGAGCCCGATGTGATGACCGATGTTAAAAGGTTTATCCGCCTGAGTAAAGATTATAAAGAACTTACACCAATTGTGGAGGCCTATAAAAGATATGATACCATAATAAACCATATTGCTTCTGCAAAAGACGTTCTTTACAACGAGAAGGACGAGGATATGCGGTCGCTGGCAAAAGAGGAGGTGGACAACCTTTCAGAAGAAAAGGAAAGGCTGGAGGAAGAAATACGTGTAATGCTTATTCCGGCAGACCCTCAGGATGGAAAAAACGCCATCGTCGAGATTCGTGCCGGTACCGGTGGCGACGAGGCATCAATTTTTGCGGGCGACCTGTACCGTATGTATGTCAGGTTTGCCGAAATCAAAGGCTGGAAAACCGAACTGGTAGATCTTACCGAAGGGACTGTTGGTGGCTATAAGGAAATCATTTTCAACATCAACGGCGAAAATGTTTACGGACAAATGAAATATGAGTCGGGGGTCCATCGTGTGCAACGTGTCCCAAAAACCGAAGCACAGGGGCGGGTGCACACTTCGGCAGCTTCGGTGGTGGTGTTGCCCGAAGCGGATGAGTTTGATGTGGAATTAAAAGATTCCGATATACGGAAAGACACCTATTGCTCTTCCGGCCCCGGCGGACAGTCGGTTAATACGACTTACAGCGCCGTACGACTCACCCACGTGCCCACTGGAATCGTGGTTACCTGCCAGGACCAGAAATCACAGGTTAAAAATCTCGAAAAAGCTATGTCGGTGCTTCGTAGCCGCATCTATGAATCGGAATATCAAAAATACCTTGACGAAATTTCGTCCAAGCGAAAAACTATGGTCTCTACCGGCGACCGCTCTGCCAAAATTCGCACCTATAACTATCCTCAAAGCCGGGTTACTGACCATAGGATACATCTTACCCTGTATAACCTGCAAACAATTATGGAAGGCAATGGTGTTCAGGAGTTGATTGATGCCCTGCAACTGGCCGAAAATGCTGAACGCCTCAAAGCGGCCGGCGAATAATAAAAACCTCACTTATGAACCGAAAAGAATTAATATCCAACATCAAAAAAAAGAGATCCTTTCTTTGTGTAGGATTAGACACCGATCTGAAGAAAATACCAGAGCACCTGCTGGATAAGGAAGATCCGGTTTTTGAATTCAATAAGAGTATCATCAGTGCTACCATTGATTATACGGTGGCATATAAGCCGAATATTGCCTTTTATGAGGCTATGGGCGTTCAGGGTTGGATAAGTCTGCAGAAAACTATTGATTATCTCGAACCCTACCGCAACGAGGTGTTTTTAATTGCTGATGCCAAACGTGGCGATATAGGCAATACATCGGCCCAATATGCCAAAACATTTTTTGACAAAAAAATTTCGGGATTTGATTTTAATGCTGTTACTGTTGCCCCATATATGGGAGAAGATTCTGTAAGCCCTTTTCTTGCCCATCAAAATAAATGGGTAGTGTTGCTTGCTCTTACATCCAACAAGGGTGCCGCTGATTTTCAATATTTACAGCTTGCCGGCGAAAATAAAAAATTTCTTTTCCAGCAGGTTTTGGAAACATCGTCAAAATGGGGCACCTCCGACAATATGATGTTTGTGGTTGGCGCCACCCAGGCCGAAATGTTGAGAGAAGTAAGAAAAATTGTACCGGATCATTTCCTGCTGGTTCCCGGTGTGGGAGCCCAGGGAGGCAGTTTACAGCAGGTGGCAGAATATGGCATGAATGCCGATTGCAGCCTGTTAGTCAATGCTTCGAGAAGTATCTTATATGCATCGGCGGAAAAAGATTTTGATACAAAAGCACGTGAAGAAGCCAAAAAACTCAAAGAAGAAATGGCTCAGTATCTGGCTGATTATTCAAAAATTTAAGTGAAGAAAGGTGAAAAAAAAAGCTCCTTTCGGAGCTTTTTTTTTGTTTATTCAACAACGTGTGTCCAGCCGAATTTGTCGGCTTCGTCGCCATATTGGATAGCAAGCAATCTGTTGTACAGTTTGGTTGAGATGGGGCCGGCTTTGCCGTCTTTACAGTATTCATAGATGATGTTGTTGTCGCGGTCGTGAATTTTTTTGAGCGGCGAGATTACGGCTGCAGTGCCGCAGGCGCCAACCTCATCAAATTCGCTAAGCTCGGTAACAGGAATCGCCCGTTGTTCAACTTTTAAGCCCATATCTTCAGCCAGAGTACGCAGACTCATGTTGGTGATTGAAGGTAAAATGGATGTTGATTTGGGTGTAACATAGGTGTTGTCTTTGATGCCGAAGAAATTTGCAGGGCCTGCTTCATCAATGTACTTCTTTTCCTTTGCATCCAGAAACAGCGCAGTGGAATAACCCTCATCGTGTGCACGAACAACGGCGACCAGGCTGGCTGCATAATTGCCGCCGACTTTTATGGTGCCCGTTCCAAGCGGTGCTGCACGGTCATAATCGCGGATAATCTGAGCGGTAGCAGGATTGAATCCCTCTTTGAAATACGGGCCTACCGGCATAACGAAAATCATAAATACATATTCATCCGCAGGAGCAATACCCACTTTGCACCCCGTACCGATTAACAACGGCCGTATATATAAAGACGAACCGGTTCCATAGGGCGGCACAAAGCGTTTGTTCAGTTTGATAACAGTGTCTAAAGCCTCCTTGAATAATTCAAGAGGAACTGGTTGCATCAGTACTCCCGCTGCCGAACGTTGCATTCTTTTTGCGTTTTCTTCCCAACGGAAGACTCTGATTTTACCATCTTTCCCGGTAAAGGCTTTTAATCCTTCAAAAGCTTCCTGCCCATAATGGAGACAGGTTGCTCCGATGTGTATGTTGATGTTTTCCTGAGAAGAGATTTCCAGTTTGCCCCATGAGCCGTTGCGATAGTAGCAACGAACATTGTAGTCGGTTTTTATGTAACCGAAGGGCAGGTTTTTCCAATCCAAATTTGACATAGTTTTTTGATTTTAGTAAGTTAATAAGAACGTGCTAATTTAGAAATATATTTAATTCAAAAAACAATTTTGGCAAATATATTTTGTTTATCATGCACGTAAGTCGTTGTTAATAAGGAACAATAAAAAAAGCGGGGAGGCCCCGCTTTTTTTATTCTATAAAAAGGCTTTTATATCATCATCGGGATTAGTAATACTTCCGATATTGAAGTTTTCTACCAGCACCTTGGCCACGTTGGGCGACAAAAAGGCCGGAAGGGTAGGTCCTAAATGTATGTTTTTTACACCGAGATACAGCAGAGCAAGCAACACGATTACGGCTTTCTGTTCGTACCAGGCAATGTTATACACTATCGGCAGCTCATTAATGTCATTTAGTTGAAACACTTCTTTTAGTTTCAAAGCTATCACAGCTAATGAATACGAGTCGTTGCACTGTCCGGCATCCAGTACCCTGGGTATTCCGTTGATGTCGCCCAAAGGCAGTTTGTTGTAACGGTATTTGGCACAACCTGCGGTAAGTATGATAGTGTCTTTGGGTAGTTTTTCGGCAAACTGTGTGTAATAGTCGCGTTCTTTCATTCGTCCGTCGCAACCGGCCATAACGATGAATTTGCGGATAGCGCCGCTTTTCACAGCTTCCACTACCTTGTCGGCAAGGGCTTTCACCTGTGCATGGGCAAATCCTCCGATGATTTCTCCGGTTTCAATTTGTGTGGGAGGGGCGCATTTTTTTGCCTGTTCAATGATTTCAGTGAAATCTTTTTTGCCTGTAAGTTCACGGTCGGGGATATGCTTGCACCCTGTAAAACCACTGGCTCCGGTCGTGTACATTTTATCCTTGTACGTGGCGTTAGCGGGAGGTGGTACAATACAGTTGGTGGTAAAGAGTATAGGCCCGTGGAAGGTTTCAAATTCTTCGCGTTGTTTCCACCAGGCATTGCCGTAGTTGCCGGCAAAACTTTTATATTTTTTGAAAAATGGATAATAATGTGCTGGAAGCATTTCACTGTGTGTATAAACATCTACTCCGCTGCCTTCGGTTTGGTCCAGGAGGTCTTCCAGATCGCGCAGGTCATGGCCGCTGATTAAAATTCCGGGATTGTTGCGTACGCCTATATCAACCTTGGTAATTTCGGGATTGCCGTAACGCGAGGTGTTGGCAGCATCCAGCAGCGACATCACATCCACTCCGTTTTTACCACATTCCATCACCATATTTACCAGGTAGGGGACTTCCAGGTCGTTGCGTGTAATTTCGGCCAGGGCATGTTGAATAAAGGTATGAACCTGTTCGTTTTCAAAACCTAAATTAGAAGCATGTTCTGCATAGGCCGCCGTGCCTTTGATACCAAACAACAGCAGGTGCACCAGGGAGCGGATATCCTCATCTTGGTAAGAGAGTACACCTACTGATTTTGCTTTTTCTTCAAAAGCTTCGTTGGTGTCGGCGGTCCAAAGGGCTGCATCGTGAGTGATTTTTGTAACATCAACACCTTTTGAAGCAGCAACGTTTTTTATTTGTTCGCGCCATTCGAGTGCCTTGCGAATTCTTTCGTAAAATACATTTTTATCGAAATTGGCATTGGTGATGGTGGTGAACAAACTTTCGATGACAAATCTGTTGAGTTTGTTGTCCGAATAGCCTGCACTGCGAGCTTTTGAGCTATATAACGAAATGCCCTTAAGCACGTGTATAAGCAAATCCTGCAGATTGGAAACATCTTCTTTTTTGCCGCAAACACCGGCAATGGTACAGCCAACTCCCTTGGCTGTTTCCTGACATTGATAACAAAACATACTCATAATTTTTTTTTAGTTTTATTTGTAAATATAATGAATTAAACCCATTCTTCACTTAAAACTTTCCCCTGAATGCTGAAATAAACTGTTTTGATTGGCACTTTTCGGGAGGCTTGCTGCATGGCCATTTTGGTTAGGTGCAATAATCCCCCGCAACACGGAACTTCCATCATCAGGATGGTAATGGTATTGATTTTCGATTCATCGATCATCAATTTTATTTTTTGCACGTATGATTCAGTATTTGAATCAAGTTTTGGGCAGGCAATAATCAGGCTTTTTCCTTTTAAAAAATCATTGTGAAAATTGCCGTAGGCAAAGGCGACACAGTCGGCGGCAATAAGTACATCGGCATTTTTAAAGTAGGAGGCAGCCGGATTGACAAGATGTAATTGCACGGGCCATTGCCTGAGCTGAGAGTCTATCTGCACCGCGGATGTTTGTGCCGGTACTTTGATGTCGCGAAAATCCATGGCTTTTGATCCGGGACAGCCGCCGCCATGATGATGAGCATGTTCTGCAACTTTTGTTTCTATAACAAATTCTTCGATTATTTCCGGGAATAAGTTGTGTTCTTTAAGATATTGTAAACTTTGTTTTACATATTCTTTTTCGTTGTGGTCGCGCAGATGGCGGAGGTGTGCAAGGATGGTGGCTTTGCCCTGTCCGCTGATACGGTCCATTACTTTAATTTCATCATACGGCTCAGCTTCGCGTTCTTCGAGGGTGATGGCCCCTTCAGGGCAATCTCCTATACACGCTCCCAGCCCGTCGCAAAAAAGTTCGCTAACCAAACGGGCTTTGTTGTCAATAATCTGAAGGGCTCCTTCATGGCATCCGCTCACACATATGCCGCAACCGGTGCATTTTTCTTCGTCAATTTTTATGATTGTCCTTTTCATAACTATTTTTTTTCGTATTTGGTTTAAAAAGGTAATTAAGTACGCAAATGTACAAATAAAAAAAATAACTTCAACAAAAATTGTAATTATAAATTATAAATTATTGATAATAAGTAAAATACTGATCTAATTTATAATTGCTTTAAACACAATCGTAAAGAAATATTTTACCTGTCTAAGAATTACATTAATTCTTTGACAGTTTTATTCTTAAAATATTCGCGCAATTCGTTGGTAACCTTGTGTACAATACCGCCCATCAGGCATTCTTCAAATGGGCAGATTTGCTGATCAAACGGGCACTTTGTAATGGATAATTCGCCTTCGATGGACTCGTAAATTTTGAGCAGAGAGATGTCTTCAGGTGGTGTATTTAATACAAAACCACCGGCAGGTCCACGGGTTGATTTAACAAAATTTTCTTTTACCAGACGTTGCATTACCTTGGCTATATGGTTTTTTGAAGCTCCGGTAAGTTCCGATAATTTTTTCACGTTCATATTATTGTTTTTTGAACGTGCTATCAGTACAACTACATGGATGCCAATAGTAGCAGCTTCTGATATGTTTACAATGTGCGACATGGTGTGTTTTTATTAGGGTTGTTATACAATGTGTTTTTTTTCAAAATAATTGATGGCGATTCTGATAAGCTTATAATTGATGTAAATAAATACAGGCCAACTGATATACCACAAAACTGATGCTAATGCTGAATCATACATTGTTTGATTGTTTTAATTAATATTTATGGTCTGTTTCCGACAAATCTTCCTGATTTATTCTTTTTTTATTGATAGCTCTCCATGCAATAATTATATAAAATAGTACAAAAGGAATAAACAGCGACACATAACTCATAACAGTAAGGGTAAATTGGCTGGACGAGCTGTTTTGTATGGTCAGGGAGCTTTGCAGGTAGGATGCCGATGGGTAAAAACAGGTGTTGTTGAGTCCGGCAAGCAATAATAGCGCTAAAACAGTAAGTATTGTTCCCGGGCCGGAAAACCAGATTCCTTTGGTGCTTTTTTTAAACCAGGTGATTATAATACCCGACAATACCAACACGACACCTGTTATGAACAGCAACATCACCGCGGGCATTTCTATAAGATTATGGAAATACTTATTTGGCTCCATACTGACTATACCGTTGTCTGGCGAATAGGAAAAACCATCACTTAACAGCAACATAAAAATAAATGTCAGGAAGAACACTAAAAACAACAGCGTGTTGTAACCCACCTGCCTGCGGCTTCTGATGGCAATATTATCATCACCTATGCTGTTAATAAAATATTGTGCGCCTAATATTCGGGAAAGCGAAAATACTGCCAGCCCAAGGGTCACATTCTGAAAATTAAATACCGCCTCAAGTCCGCGGGTTTTGTTTAACCAGAACACCTGGTTAAATTCGTTCAACAGAAAATCCGAGCCGGTAAAAAATGTTCCAACAGCCACACCGATAAGGAAAACACCTATGCTGCCATTGATGTATAAAAATATTTCGTAAGTTTTAGCCCCGAACACATTGCCGGGCTTTTTTCTGAATTCGTAAGAAACTGCTTGTACCACAAAACAGAACAATATGGCTATCCAAACCCAGTATGCGCCGCCGAAACTTGTGGAATAAAACTTGGGGAAAGCGGCAAACATAGCTCCTCCAAACGTGACCAGGGTGGTAAAGGTAAATTCCCATTTACGGCCAATGGCATTAACCAGCATGTTTTTTTCTTTTTCACTGGCAGATAACGCCCCCAGGAGGGTTTGTCCGCCCTGCACAAACGTGAGAAAAATGAAAAAAGCCGCCAGCAGTGAAACTATTATCCACCAATATTGCTGCAGGAACAGATAAGAACAACTTTCAAACATTTTTTCCTCCTTCCGGGCCTGTTTTTATTTGTGTCAGCATAATTTTTATTTCAGCAATAAGCAATACGGTAAATAACACTGCGAAAAGGATAAAAGTTGTCATGACAGCGGTTGCATCAATCCGCGTGGTGGCCACCGAAACAGGCATCAGGTCCTGTATTGCCCAGGGCTGACGGCCCACTTCGGCAACTATCCAGCCGCTTTCGGAAGCCACATAACCCAGTGGCAGGAATAATATCAGCAATTTCAGCAGCAGCCTTTGTTTGTCGAGTTTGTTTTTCAACGACAGGTAAAGGGTAATCATAAACAGCAAAATGAATAATGTCCCCAACCCAACCATGATGTGGAAACTGTAAAATGTCATTGGTACATTGGGAATAATGCTGTTGGGGTCGTTAAGATATCCGTACCCCATATATTGTGCATTGGCCCTGAAAATGCCCAGGGAGGAATCAACTTTGGCTTGGTTATTCTGTTTTTTGTACTCTTTAAATGAGCAGAGTGATGCTAAGGCAAGCCGTCCCTTTTCCATTTTTTCGGAGGTCGGCATGATATTATGTTCTTTGTTCCCGTCGGTCAGGTCTTTGATGCCCGGCACAAAGGCATCGGGGCTGCGGTAGCCAAGCAGCGATAATACTTTGGGAACTTCAAACTTAACGTGAAAATTGTCTTCCTTGTCTTTGTGCGCATCGGCTTTAAGCACTCCGAAAACAATAAGGCCTGCCCCCGATTTGCCCTGATAAAGCCCTTCCATGGCGGCTAATTTGGCCGGTTGTTTTTGTGCTACCATATAAGCCGAACCATCGCCGGTGATGGCGGTAAACAGAGCGGATAACAACCCGAATACCGAGGCAAGCACTATGCTACGCCGGGCCAGTAAAAGCTCGCGTTTTTTCAGCAGGTACCACGCACTGACCCCCACAATGAATAAAGACGCTACCACATAGGAAGAGCTGATAGTGTGCAGAAACTTGTTGACGGCCACCGGAGATAGCAGCACATCCCAAAAACTTATCATTTCGTTGCGGACTGTTTCGGGGTTGAACTCCATGCCGACGGGATATTGCATCCATGAGTTGGCAACCAATATCCATAAGGCCGAAAGGTTCGATCCAAAGGCTACCAGCCAGGAGGAAGCCAGGTGAAATTTTTTGCTCACCTTATTCCATCCGAAGAACATCACAGCAATGAATGTGGATTCCAGAAAAAAAGCCAATATACCTTCGATGGCAAGCGGTGCACCAAAAATGTCGCCGACAAACCATGAATAATTCGACCAGTTGGTGCCAAACTCAAATTCAAGGATGATGCCCGTGGCCACACCGATAGCAAAATTTACTCCGAATAATTTCATCCAGAACCTGGTTATCCTTTTCCATTCTTCATTACCAGTCCTCACATAAATCGTTTCCATGATGGCTATCATAAACGACAGTCCTAGGGTGAGCGGCACAAAAAACCAATGGTATATTGCTGTCAGCGCAAATTGTGCGCGCGACCAGTCAACCAGGGTTATATCGATATCTGAAATCATGAACAACTATTTATTTGTCGGCATTGTCAATTGTTCCAGCACATAATCGCTTCTTTGTTTATCATTTTCAAACTTTGTCTGTAGAAAATCAGGGAAGAAAAAAAGTTTAAGCACCACAAACATGATGAAAAGTTTAATTATTATTATTATCCATAATTTTTTTCCCATGGTCATACTTCTGAAGCCATCATAATAAAAATTGAAGACTGTCAAAAATAGGCCTGAGATTTTTTTTCGCATTATTTGCAGTTTACAGCACAATATTTTTTGGCAGTTTTATCGCCAAGTAAAGCTGCTTTTTGTATATCGGAGCAACCGTCGTGTTTTCGTCCGGCATTTATTTTTGCAATTCCTCTGTTAAAATAAGCGTCGGGACTGTCGGGCTCATACTCAATCACCTTGTCATAATCCGCAATGGCTTTGTCGAATTCGTTGAGGTCGTTATAAATATAGGCACGGTTAAAAAATGCATCACTATACTTTTCATTATACTGAATAGCCTGCGAGTAGTCTGCAAGGGCATTTTCTGTTTTAGTTACCAGGTCATAATCGTATGCCCTGTTAAAATATGCCCTGGCATTTGTAGCATCTATACTGAGGATTTTTGAGTACGTCTGTATGGCTGCATCGTATTCTTCCATTTGGTCATACAGCCCGCCGAGAGCTTCATATCCGGCAACGGATTGCGGCGCCAGAGAAATAAATTTATTGAAATCATTCATGGCGGCAGTGTCTTTCCCCGCTTGCCGGTAAAGAAGGCCTCGCTGATAATAGACATTAGAAAAACCCGGATTAATTTCAAGCGCTTTGTTGAAATCAGTCAGTGCGTTTGCATTTTTTTTCTGGTCGATATACAGCATACCCCGGTTGAGCAATGCATTTTCATCATCAGGTTTTAATAAAAGAACCTGTGTATAATCATTGATGGCTTCTTTGTATTTTTCGAGTCTTACATAAGCGATGGCGCGGTTGAAATAAGCATCGGTATAATCGGGTTTCAGGGCAATAACTTTGGTGTAATCGTCAATGGCCTCGTTTATTTTATTGTTCTGCAGGTTGTTAAACCCACTGATAAACAGGGCATCGGTGTTCTGCGCCTTGGAGGTAAGTACAGCAAAGAGCAGAGCAAAGCCATATACCAAAGTTTTCTTATTCATAATTATCATTATTTGTACAAAAATAATAATTATTCCGTATTGAGTATATAAATGCCTAAATAATTTGATAATTGCCCTATATAGCCTGTTCTTTGCTCCGGAAGGATGGTTTTATCCCAAATTACGCATTAAAGATTTTCTAATACGTAGCATTAGAACACTTTCTTCATAATATCTTGATTATTTGGTATTATAACTAAACATTTTTATTCGTAAACGACAAAGAAAATGTAATCCCGACAAATAAAAATTGTCGGAAAACATTTTCTAAGTCGGGATAAACCCAACTAAAGCAATAGATTGTATAACCGTCTGGACAAGTTCGCACACTTCTATTGCTTGAAATTTGGGTTTATCATTTTTACAACGGTTTTACTGTGCAATTCCGGCCAACAGGAGTGAGAGCATGATGAGCCAACGTAAGGGCTTCATGTATTTCCATAGAATCCTCACTTATTGTTTCGCTTTTGTATAAACCATACCATTGCAAAACAAATGATTTTTTTACCTGCTTTTTCACCAGGAAGTGAAAAATGCTAAAGTCAGATTTAAACCCTGGCAAAAATAATCATGTAATTATTACCGTATTTTTTTGCACATTTGGGACAGTAGGCATAGTGGATATAATAATCGCCTGCTTTTTTTCCCAGAGAGTTTAAGTACTCATTCATTTGTTTGATAAATTTGGGTATTGCATTGTACGGTCCGGCATAAACTTTTGAAATCAAGGTTCCGGAAATACCAGCATTATCAGCGCCGGAAACAGCTCCTGCTACCGAAAGGTATATCTCGGATCTGAAGGCACTTGGATCGCGGAATAATAACAATACCTCTTCCGGGTTCTTTTCTTCCATTTTTGAATCTTCGGCAAGCTTCATCAGTTTGACAACCTTTTTTCCAATGGAGGAAGGAAAAGGAATATGAAAAAATGTCGGGATGGTTTCCCTGATAAACGGTTTGTTTTCCCATGTAAAAGTTTTTCCATCCCATTTTTCCGGGTTGAACTCAGGGCAACATTCTTTGTTTTCGTAGGTCATGATATATTTTTTTAGAGTTAAAAATATGAAAAAAGAATGAATCAGGCAAAAAAAACTGAAAAATTCATCTTAAAGGTTATACCGATTGGAAAAATAATATAGTCCAAACTTCGCTTCACTCGTTTGCACTTCCGCCGTGGCGGATATTTTAACCATCGGTATAACCCTGTCAGACTGTCGCAGAAAACAGGCAGGCAAATAAGAAATATCATTACGTCCTATTGGACTGATTGATATTTCAATTTGGTATTATAGGCCAATTCGTTGGACCATTACATATTTGCAATCGGTATTACTTGATGAGCGTGATGCTTCTTTTGATGAACCCCGTTAGCTCTTCGCCTTTCAAAAGGTTTTGGGCAAGTTTGGCCAGATCAAAAAACTGTTTTACCAAGTCGTTTTGTTTTGTTTCATCGGCTTCGTTGAGCACTTTCAGCATGAAATCGTTATTGGTGTTGACCACCAGGTTATAAATCTCAGGGTAAGTACCCATGAAAGGCATGCCTCCGCCAATGGCAGCCATATCTTTCATACGGCGCATAAATTCGGGCTGAACTATAATAAAGGGCATATCGTCAGCGGTGAGCGCTTCAAAATTCACATGAAACTTCTCCTTTGGGACACTGCGTTCAATGATTTCTTTCAGCTTGTTTTTTTCATCCTCATTGATTTTGGATATAGTGGATTCTTCCTTTAATACCAGTTTGTCAATGGTGTCAGAGTCCACTCTGGCAAAGGAGGCGTTGCCAAGTTTGTGTTCAATCATGTTGATAAAGTGCATATCCAGCGGGCTGTCCATGAGTAGTACATCGTAGCCGCGTTGCCGTGCATTACTGATGAAGCCGTACTGTTCTTCTTTGTTGGAGGTATAGAGGTAAACAATTTTTTTATCCTTGTTGGTCTGCAAGGCTTCGATGTGTTTTTTGTATTCCTCGAAAGTGAAGTATTTGTCTTCGGTATTTTTGAACAGGAAAAACTTTTCGGCGCGTTCGTAAAACTTTTCATCTGTAACCATACCGTAAATGATGAAAATTTTAAGGTCGTCCCATTTTTTTTCAAAATCTTCCCGCTTGTTTTTGAACAATTCTTCCAGTTTGTCTGCCACCTTTTTCATAATGTGCGACGAAATTTTCTTTACGCTGGGATCGCTTTGCAAATACGAACGGGAAACATTCAAAGGGATGTCGGGTGAGTCGATGACACCGTGCAGCAACGTTAGGAAATCGGGTACTATGCCTTCCACTGAATCGGTAACAAATACCTGGTTGCAGTACAATTGTATTTTGTCGCGCTGTACTTCAAAATTGCGTTTTACCTTGGGGAAATAAAGTATGCCCGTCAGCTTGAACGGAAAATCCACATTCAGATGGATATGAAACATGGGCTCTTCAAAGTTCATCGGGTAGAGTTCATGGTAAAAACTATTATAATCTTCTTCTTGGAGTTCCGTTGGCTTTTTGGTCCATGCAGGACTGGTGTTGTTGATGATGCGGGGTTTTTCGACTTCTACGGTTTTATCATTTCCTGTTTCATCTTTTTCGCCTTCAGCTTTTTCCCAGGTTTTCTCCATGCCAAACTGGATAGGCACAGGCAGGAATTTGCAATATTTTTTCAAAATTTCCAATACGCGCGATTCCTGGCTGTATTCTTCCGAATCATCGGCAAGATATAGGATAATTTCCGTACCGCGCTCCTGGTTTTTCAGTTCGGTCATCGTGTACTCGGGGCTGCCATCGCATACCCATTTCATTGGCTTGGTATTGCCTTCGGTCTGATAGGTTTTGGTGCGTATTTCCACTTTTTTTGAAACCATAAAAGCCGAATAAAAACCCAGGCCAAAATGTCCGATCAGTGCCTGCTGGTCAGCTTCGCTTTTGCCGGCGTATGTCTTCAGGAATTCTTCCGCGCTCGAAAAAGCTATCTGGTTGATATATTTGTCCAGCTCTTCGGCCGTCATGCCTATGCCCCGGTCTTTTACGGTCAGGGTTTTTTTCTTTTCATCTGCAATAACCTGTATGGTCAGGTCGCCGAGTTCTTCTTTAAATTTTCCAACCGAAGAAAGCATCTTTAGTTTTTGAGTAGCATCAACCGCATTGGATATAAGCTCCCTCAGAAATATATCGTGATCGGAGTACAAGAATTTTTTGATAACAGGGAAAATGTTTTCTGTCTGAACGTTTATCTTTCCTTTTTGCATAGTAGTAATTTATTATGGTTCGCCGGTTTTCTTCAAAGGGTATGCCAACGGCCCGGCACTGACAAAATGACCATAAAAATAGTGTTTTGCAGATATTTTGCTGGCTTATTATGTTTTAAGTCACATAAGTTGTAATCCATGCTTTTATTATTTTTGTGAAAAATCTGTTATGAGCAGGCTTATATATAATTGTATAATTACTTTTTTACTTACGCTGCCGGTTTTTGCTCAAAATGACATTAATGGGGCCGGCGCACTGAATGCCGAAATAGAGGCTTTGAAAAAAGATGCCGGACTAAAAAGTGCTTCCTGGAGTATTTTTGTCATCGAAACAGAAACAGGAAATACTGTATGTGCCCATAATGCCGATGTGGTGCTGGAGCCGGCCTCTGTCATGAAAATTGTCAGCACCGGAGCCGCACTTTCTTTGCTGGGGGCTTCCTGCACTTTTGAAACAAAGTTGGAATACTCGGGAACTGTTGACACTGTGGGAACCCTGCATGGCGACCTTTTTATTACCGGAGGTGGCGACCCTACTATTGGCTCAGGCCGCTTCGACAAAACTGTCAGTACCGATACGGTTTTTAATGAGTTTTATCTTGCATTGCAACAAAATAATATACGACAAATCGATGGCTACCTTGTTGGTGACGCTTCGGTTTTTGAGGAAAATCCTGCCGCAGGCAGTTGGCTTTGGGAAGACATTGGAAATTATTACGCGTCCGGGGTTTTTGGCCTTAATATTTATGAAAATTCTTACCGCTTATATTTTAATGCCGGAACCACTATCGGCAGCAGGGCAGAACTTACTAGAATGAAACCGGTGATGGATGAGCTCACTTTCATTAATAATGTAACAACTGCCGGGGCGGGTACCGGTGATAATGTGGTTATTTACGGACAGGCATACACTCCGCTCAGGATGTTGGAAGGCACGGTGCCGCTGGGAAAATCGGATTTTGATGTGGACGGTGCTATACCCGACCCGCCGCGATATTTTGTCCAACAGTTTGCCTCATACTTGAATAATCAAGGTGTCAAAATAGAAAAATCATTTACCACGGACAGGGAGATGAAGTGGAAAAATCAAAGCGACACCGCAGAGCGGAAACTACTCGCTAAGCACATATCGCCACCGGTTAGTGATATTGTCATTCAAACCAATATGAAAAGCATTAACCTTTTTGCCGAAGCCATAGTTAAGGCTTGTGGTGTAAAAATGAAAAAGGAAGGTTCTGAAAATGCTGGCATTGAGGTTGTTAAAAATTTTTGGTCGTCAAAAAACGTGAACCTTACCGGTTTTGTGATGGAAGATGCCTGCGGACTGTCGAGAAAAAACAAAATCAGCACCCGGCAGCTTGCCGAAATGCTGCGCGTGCTAACCAAGGAAAAGTCGTACAAGGCTTTTCGGCGTTCCCTGCCTGTGGCCGGACAATCGGGCGGCATGGCCTCCATGCTCAAAAATACTGTGGCCGAAAAAAACCTTATCGCCAAAACCGGCAATATGGATCAGATAAAATCATATGCAGGTTATGTTACTAATGCCTCAGGAAAAGAGCTGGCCTTTGCACTTGTTTTTAATAATTATTCCTGCAACAATGCAGCATTGAAACAAAAAGCTGAAAAACTTTTGCTTTTGATATCGCAAACGAAGTAGCGATTATTGTTTTTCTGTCGTTTTGTCATTATTCTGTGTCATGGTTTTTGGTCTTCTGAAGAAAATTATGACATATTTTCCCGAAAAAATGATTAAGAGGCATTGGCATAAAGCTTGACTATTGCTGTCAAAACCAAATTGAAAAAATCAGAAAGGAAAAAATAAAATGGGAAAAATTATTGGAATAGACTTAGGGACCACCAACTCATGTGTGGCAGTAATGGAAGGTAACGAACCTGTTGTAATTCCCAACAGTGAAGGAAAACGCACCACTCCGTCAATCGTTGCTTTTACAACAAATGGTGAACGTAAGATTGGCGATCCTGCCAAGCGTCAGGCCATCACCAATCCTCAAAACACTATTTACTCGATAAAGCGGTTCATGGGCGAAACATTCGACCGCATGGCAAAAGAAATCAATCGGGTTTCTTTTAAAGTGGAACGTGGCGAAAATAATACCCCAAGAGTAAAAATTGCGGACAGGTTATACACTCCGCAGGAAATTTCTGCCATGGTATTGCAAAAAATGAAAAAAACTGCCGAAGATTACCTCGGGCAGGAAGTAACCGATGCCGTTATCACCGTGCCTGCTTATTTCAGCGATTCGCAGCGTCAGGCCACCAAAGAAGCCGGTGAAATTGCCGGGCTTAATGTAAAACGTATCATCAATGAGCCTACTGCAGCAGCCCTGGCCTACGGCCTCGACAAAAAAACCGTGGACCTCAAAGTAGCCGTGTACGACCTTGGCGGAGGTACTTTTGATATCTCGATACTCGAATTAGGCGATGGCGTTTTTGAAGTGAAGTCAACCAATGGCGATACCCACCTGGGTGGCGATGACTTTGACCATAATGTCATCGAATGGCTTGCACAGGAATTTAAAAACGAAGAAAACATCGATCTGCGTAAAGACCCTATGGCACTGCAACGTCTCAAAGAAGCAGCCGAAAAAGCAAAAATCGAACTTTCCAGCTCCACCGAAACCGACATCAATTTGCCTTACATCACGTCGGTGGATGGCGTACCCAAGCATCTCGTAAAGAAACTTACGCGTGCCAAATTTGAACAATTGTGCGACGAACAGTTCAGGGCAACCATAGAACCCTGCCGCAAAGCCCTGTCCGATGCTAACCTGAAAGCTTCCGACATCGACGAAGTTATCCTGGTGGGCGGATCCACCCGTATCCCCAAAATCCAGAAAATGGTAGAAGACTTTTTCGGAAAAGTACCTTCCAAAGGCGTAAACCCCGACGAAGTGGTAGCCGTGGGAGCAGCTATACAAGG
>ENA-UPTA01001540-UPTA01001540.1-activated-sludge-metagenome-genome-assembly--contig:-NODE-1540-length-25518-cov-8.819935_pt1 | contig 25518 bp, 21 predicted proteins | sample MGYA00238184_ERZ773361 | MGnify/ENA primary metagenome ERZ773361 (study PRJEB29100, sample SAMN05720205) | activated sludge metagenome | isolation source: anaerobic digester from wastewater... | reverse complement strand
CAGTGGCCCGATTGTTTCGCTGACAGGGGAAAACGCCATATTTCAAGACCGGACCCCCGCGAGATGCCTGCGAACAACCAGGCTGAGGAGGGTAAAGGCGAGGAAACAGGCCGTGAGGAAAAGGACGACCGACCGCGGGCCGTAGGTATTGGCGACCAGGACGCCGACGCCGACGGCAAACTGGCTTGCCGCGAACATCAGGGTGACCTTCCAATGGGGCATCCCGAGTTCGTTGGCGAGCAATTGGTATAGGTGGCGGCGGTGGGGCCGGGCAAGGTTTTCGCGATCCCGGAGGCGGACGGCCATCGTCGTCAGCTCGTCCGCGTAGAAGGGGAAGAGTAGTGCGGCGAAGCAGAGCATCTCCCCGTAGTTGCGGGCCAGCATCACGACCAGGGCGGCAAAGACGAAGCCCAGGAGGATGCTCCCCACGTCCCCCATGAAGACCCGGGCGCGCGGCAGGTTGAAGGGGAGATAGCCCAGGCAGGCCAAGGCGATCGAGATCGCGAGGAGCGATAGGGCCGTTTGCAAGGGATCCGCGGGCGGGCCGCTCAGTGTACACGCACCCAGGAGACCGAACGCGATAGCCCCGCTGAGCCCGGCGATGCCATCGATGCCGTCCATGAAGTTGTAGAAGTTCGCCGTTCCGATCAGGAAGAGAAGAATCAGGGGCAGGATCAGGAAGAACAGGAACGGGGAAAATCCGAAGGTGGAGAGGGTGAAGTGCGCTGTGAGCCTCGGCAGCAGGGGAAAGAGGAACATCCCGGCGGAAACGAGCTGCACGGCCAGGCGGAACCGCACCGAGAGACGGAAGTAATCCCCATAGAGGCTGACGGCGGAGACGAGGATTGCGGCAAAGAGAAAGGTTGTCGGGATACGGAGCGTCAGCCCCGCGACGATATAGGCCGCGAGAATCCCCACACCTCCGCCGCGGGGTGTCGGTGCGGTGTGCGAACTGCGCTCGCTGGGCATGTCGAGTAGGCGCTCGCGAAACGGCATGCCGGCGATGAGCCAGGCGCCGCCGGCCCCCAGGCCCGCGCAGGCAAGAAAGAGCAGGGCGATGCGGTTTTGTGTGACCAGGCCGACAAGCTGATTGAATAGGACGGTCAGATCATGAATCATGGCCCACCGGAACGCCTCATGTCAGCCGCCGTCTCCCGCCATCCCGCTGCCAGGATAAGACCCTTGCATAATGTCATTTCGAGGAATCGGAGCACCACCATTGTCATTTCGAGGAGCGCAAGCGACGAGAAATCTTAGTGAAGGTCGTTGCTAAAAGATTTCTCCCTTCGGTCGAAATGACAAGTATGTGAAACAATAAAATTATTGATCAGAAATTCCTCAATTGCCTCAACGCATTCCTGCATGGAATATATTTCGGTATCGATGGTTAGCTCAGGTGTATCCGGAGGCTCATATGGGGAAGAGATACCCGTGAAATGATCAATCTGTGCCTTTTGAACTTTTTGATATAATCCATGCGGATCGCGTCTTTTACATGTATCAATACCGCACTTTACATATATTTCAAAAAACCGGGTATGCGGGAATAGCAGACGAACCAAGGCTCTGTCCTGTTTGAACGGAGATATAAAGGTGCAAAAAACGATACTGCCATGTTCAAAGAATATTTTTGCCACTTCGCCCGCCCGGCGGATATTTTCTTTCCGGTCTTCCGGAGAAAAACCGAGATCGGAACATAAACCGTGGCGCACATTGTCACCGTCCAGCAACACCGTATTACACCCTTTTGCAAACAACCTGCGTTCCAACGCCATTGCAATGGTTGATTTGCCTGAACCGGATAATCCGGTAAACCAAAGCACACAGGCTTTATGTCCGTTTTGTTCTTCGCGGGCCATCAGATCAATATTTAAACTCCGGCGAAGAATGTTTTTTGATTTTACCGGTTTCACAGGCCCGCTTGATTGATCGTCTCTATAGTCCTCAATATGCCGTGCAACATCACGGATCATTCCACCGGCAACTGTATTATTGGTCAGCGGATCAATGATGATGAAGTTGCCGGTCGCGTGATTCATCTTATACGGGTCGAAGAAAATCGGTGAGGATGTATTGATTTCCACCCTGCCGATGTCATTGAGAGAAAAGGTGTCGGCCGGCTGGCGATGTAACGTATCAACATTAATCTTGTAAATAATCTTCGATATATACGCCTTAACGTATTTTGTCGTATGCTTCAGAATATAAGGCGCTGTCATATCCAGCGGCTTTTCATCCATCCAGCAGATGATTGCCTCCAGGCTGCTGGAAATCTGGGGCAAGTTCTTCTTGCGTACAATCATGTCACCGCGGCTGACGTCGATTTCGTCATCGATCGTCAAGACGACGGATTGAGAAGCGAAGGCCTCCGGCAATTCTCCGTCATACGTCGTAATGGTTTTGACCGTCGTTTCTTTTCCCGAAGGCAGGACGACAACCTCCTCTCCCGGAGTAATTGTGCCCGAGGCGACCTTGCCGGCAAAACCACGAAAATCAAGATGAGGCCTGAGTACATACTGAACGGGAAAACGGAAATCGACCAGGTTGCGGTCGGCAGCCACATGAATTTTTTCCAGAATATGCAGCAGGGTTCTCCCTTCGTACCAGGGCATATTCCGGCTTTTCTCCGCGACATTATCTCCTTTGAGGGCAGACACGGGAATAAAGGTAATATCGTGAATATCCAACTTTTGCGAATAATCGGCATATTCACTGCTAATACGGTTAAACACATCTTCCGCATAGTCAACGAGGTCCATTTTATTGACGGCGACGATGAGATGAGGAATCTGCAGCAGAGAAATAATAAAGCCGTGCCTCTTCGACTGCGTCAAAACGCCGTTGCGGGCATCGATCAGAACAACTGCGCAATCCGCCTTGGAGGCCCCGGTAAACATATTCCTTGTGTACTGGACATGCCCCGGTGTATCGGCAATAATGAATTTTCTCCTGGGCGTTTCAAAATAACGATAAGCGACATCAATCGTAATGCCCTGTTCCCGTTCCGCGGCCAGACCATCGAGCAGAAAAGCCAGTTCAACTTCTTTATAACCTTTTCTCTGTGACGTCTTTTCAATCGCGGAATACTGATCATCATAAATCGATTTCGTCTCATAGAGGAGTCTGCCGATCAATGTGGATTTGCCATCATCAACGCTGCCGGTCGTTGTAAAGCGAAGCAGAGATTTTTCACTGGTTGACATTAAAAATATCCTTCTTTCTTTTTTTGTTCCATCGAACTGTCACTCGTCAAATCAATCACCCGGTTTTCACGTTCCGATTTGGTAGCCGCGCGTACCTCTCCGATAATATCGTCAATGGTGGAAGCCCGCGAAGCGATCGCGCCGGTGCAGGGTATGCAGCCGAGGCTGCGAAAACGGCAAAGCATTCTTTCCACTTTCTTGCCGGAATTGTCTTCTCCGGAGGAAACGGGAATAAGAATGCCGTTATGGGCCATCACGTCCCTGGAACGGGCAAAATATATCGGCACGATCGGAATCTTTTCCAGTTTGATGTATTCCCAGATATCACGTTCGGTCCAGTTGCTGAGCGGAAATACCCGCATCGTTTCTCCCTCATTGATGCGCGTATTGTAAACATCCCAGAGTTCCGGACGTTGATTCTTCGGGTCCCACTGGCCGAAGGAATCCCGCAGAGAGAACACCCTCTCCTTGGCCCGTGATTTTTCTTCTTCACGTCTTGCACCGCCAAAGGCCGCATCGAAACCGTATTTCCGCAAGGCGGCCAAAAGCGCGCCGGTTTTCAGGTAGCTGCAGCATTTATCGACCCCTATTTTCAGGGGATGACACCCTTTGGCAATCCACTCTTCGTTTCGCTCTACGATTAAGTTTGCGGCGATTTCCCGGCAAAATGCCTCCCGAAACTGATACATCTCCGGAAATTTATAGCCGGTATCAATATGCATCAGAGGAAAAGGGAATTTGCCGGGGTAAAAAGCCTTTTGCGCCAGACGCACCATCACACTGGAATCTTTCCCCACGGAATAAAGCATCACCGGATTCTTGAATTCGGCAACAACCTCCCGCAGGATATGAATGGATTCCGATTCTAATTGCCTTAAATAGGATACGCTGAACGAGTTCATCTTAACTTATTTCTCCATTAATATAAGCTTGAGTTTCTTTATTTTCCGGATTGCTGAAAAAATCCGCTGCCGGTCTGTGTTCAATTAGGTCTCCCATATAGAGAAAAACAATGTAATCGGACAATCTTCGCGCCTGGCGGAGAATATGAGTGACAATTACGATGGTATATTTCTCTTTCAGGATCTTAAATTGTGATTCAACCAATTTTGCCGAAACAGGATCGAGCGCGGAGGTCGGCTCATCCGCCAGAATCACCTCCGGTTCGATTGATAGAACACGGGCCAGGGCCAACCGCTGCTGCTGCCCAACGGATAACTTTGCCGCCGGTTCATGGAGACGGTCCTTGACTTCGTCCCACAGTCCCGCCTGACGAAGGTAATGTTCGACAACAAACTTCATCATATCCTTATCCGTTTTCTTCGGCCCGTAGTCATGGCCTTCTTTTGCCAGATCATGAACGATGCGATCAAGATCCAGCCCATGGATACGCGGGCCAAAGGCAACATTACCAAAAACGGACATCGGCAAGGGATAGGGCCGCTGCGGGATAAAACCGATTCTTTTCCTCAATTCGGTAACATCCATCCCATCATGGTAAATACTGGCGCCGTCAATCAGAATATCCCCGGTTACGGAAACATCCTCGTTCAGATCAAGAAGTCTGTTCATGCTCTTGAGCAATGTCGTTTTCCCGCAACCGGACGGCCCGATAATAGCGACGATCTGAGAATCGGGAATGCCGAGATTGATATCCCTCAATACTTCGTGGTTTCCGTACGCTACCTGCAAGTGATCGATTTTAATATGCGACATAATCCCTATCTCACAATATTTTTAGAGAATTTCCACCCCAGAACCCGGGCGATGACATTAACCAATACAACAATAAAAAGAAGAATCAGGGCTGCGGTATAAGCCTTTGCCTGTACTTCCGGCACGGGCGTGCCAATCTGAAAAAAAACGGCCAGAGGAAGAGAGGCCACCGGATCGAACAATGATCTTGGGATTTCGTCCGTATATCCCGCGGTGAAAAGAATTGACGCGGCGTCACCGATACCGCGACCAAAAGCCAGAATCACCGCTGTACAAATCCCGGGAAACGCCTGTTTTAAAACGACGGAAAGCGTCGTCTCCAGCTTGGTTGTTCCCATCGCATAAGCCATCTCCTTGAGTTCAAAAGGTACCAGCCGGATGGCTTCATCCATGGCCCTGGTCATAATCGGGATCATTAAAAGAGTTAAGACAATGATTCCTCCCAATAGAGAGGCCCGCATTCCCAGAAAGACCATGACAACAAAACCGAAAGCGCCATAAACAATCGAAGGCGTTCCCCAAAGGACATCCAGAACAAGCCTCGTCACAATCGCCAGGCGCTTGTTCAGATATTCTTTCTGCAAAGCCAAGGCAACCGGCAGGCTGATGAGCAAGGCCAGGATTGTCGCGCCGGTCACAAGATAAACAGAACCGACAATGGCATTGGCAATGCCGCCTCCCTTCCCCAAATAATAGCCGCCCTTGGGCGTCTCCAGGATCATTTCCAAGCTCAGTGAGGACATCCCTTTTATGGCAACAATGGCAACAATTCCGGCCAGCGCGGCAAACACCAGAATCAGGGCCGTGATCATCAACCCTTTGAAAATCGTTTCTTCCAGCTTTCTCACCTTCATCTTCAGCTATGTCTCCCCATCTTGAGCAATGTATAATGTGCGGCAAAACTGAAACCGGATACGATGATCATGAGAATCAGCGCAGCGGACATCAGCGCGGCATCATAGAGAGGAATGGACATCACCTCGCCGTAATTATTGGCAATCAGCGCCGGCAAAGGGTAGGCCGGATCGAAAAGGGAAGCGGGAATCTCGGCAACATTCCCCACCACCATTAAAACAGCCATGGTTTCGCCGAAAGCCCGGGCAAAGCCCAGCACGATCGCCGCCACGATGCCTCGTTTGGCGCTTCTCAGCACGACATGTTTTACCATTTCCCATTTTGTCGCTCCCAAGGCCAGGGCGGATTCTCTGATCTGATCCGGCACCATTCTCAACACTTCTAGGGAAATAGAAATAACAAAAGGAATAACCATAACAGCCAGAACGAAACCGCCGGCAAGGAGGCTATAACCGGTTGTCTGGATTCCCATGGACTCACCGACAAGAGACACAAAAGGCACAATCACCAGCACCCCGCACAAGCCAAAGATTACCGAAGGAATCGCCGCCAGAATATCAATAATGAACCGGGATATCTCGCGGAAGCGTCTCTGGGCATATTCGGCAAGATAAATTGCACTCAGTAGACAAACCGGCACGGCAAGGACCATGGACAGGAGGGTCACTTCCAGCGTGCTGACGATAAAAGGAAGCAAGCCGAAATGACCTTGCATGGGGTGCCAGGTTGATGAAAACAGGAGCTCGGCAATCGGTACCGTTTTCAGAATCGGTTGTGCCTTGATCAGTAAGCCGCACAGGATAAGCAGGGCTAAAACATTGATCAAAATCAACACGGAACGACTGGAAAACAACGCCATTCGTTCCTTAATCCGTCTTTTTCGCAAACTGGCCATACAGCTATGTTCTTCCCCTTCCAATGAATCAGTTTTTCGTTTTCTTCAATGCTTCGTTAATTTGCGTTTTGCTTATTCTCAGATAACCTGTTTCATCAACATATTTCTGCCCTTCGGTTAATATCCAGCGTACAAACACCTTGGTCACACCGCTGAACGAACCTTTGGCAACAAGGTAAAGATCCCTGGCCGGAGGTGACGGATATGTCCCTGCCTGGACAGCCCTGATCGCCTCCTGCTTCGTGCGCAATCTTTCACCAAGATCAATTCTTCCGTTCTCGTTAACGTCAACCGGTAAAATCCGAATACCCGCCACCGGCATCCCTGTTTTCATATCGAAGGCAAAATTGAGATTGTTGAAACCGATACCGCTTACGTCTTTTCTGACCGCCTCGGCAACACCGGGATCTCCATAGACGGCAACTCCCTTGAGGTCCTCCTGCTGTGCTCCCAGATATTTGGCCCAGGTTTCCGCCGCGCCGCAGGAGTCGGAACGTGTATAAACCCGAACTTTTCGGTTATTTGTTGATCCTGCAAGTTTGCCCCAGGTAAAAGTCTTGCCGGACAGCCACAATTCCTGAAGAATCTTTTTCTTTAGCCCCTTCTGCATCAATTCTTTGGACACAGGGTTTTTCCCGTTGATGGTGGGAAAGACGGCGTCTTTTACCACCGGAAGATAAAATGCATTTTTCCGCATTTCTTCCGGACGGAGGTCCCGAGATACCATGCCGATATCCACCAAACCGGATAGCGCGTCTGTTATTCCCTTCCCGGCGCCACCGGCGGAAATGTCAATACGGACTCCGGGATAATCTTTCTTGAATTCTTCAGCCCATTTAACCATCATCGGATAAAGGGCCCAGGCGCCGGAAACGCGAATCTTCCCCTCAACGGCGCGACTTTTCGTTTTTGCGGCCGCCCATGCGGCTTGAGAACTAACAAGAATAAACATTGTCATCATCAAAACCGAAAGGATACTTGATATGTGATTTTGCCTCGTTAATACCTTACGCAACATCGGGTGCCTCCTTATAGGTTACTTTCCCACGGATGATCCCTTGGCAATATCCTCTTTGCCCAAGCGGAAAGGGCAAGGCTTGAAGCCAAAATCATCAGCGGCCGCCGAATGCTCGAAAGTCAGATCCTTATTCATCCTTTCGACCATATTGGCCGACAAACCTCGAAACGGCGGCAGATTTCTCAATAAAGAAAGAGCCAGGCGAAAAACCCAGAAGGGACATGTCAGCGTACGCGGCTTCTTCCCCAAGGCCAGAAAAATCCGCTCAACCATGGCTTTGTATGTCAATGTTTCGCCGCCGGAAATGTTGTAGCAGCGGTTCACGGCTTTTTCGGATTGAAGCGCGGCCCAACAGGCCCGGGCAACATCGCCGGCATGGATCGGCTGGCGCAGACCCTGGGCAGGACCAAAGAACGGGAAAAAATGAAACCGTTCAACAAAACGGATAATCGAACTGACGTTGCCGTCACGCCTTAAGCCGTAAATCAACGTCGGCCTCAATATTGTATAGGCAATCTTTTTCTCCCGGGCCCATTGAATTAAAAGCTTCTCATTGATTGCCAAACGAGAAGCAACTTCACGCTCGGCGGCATCGTCAGAAGCGCTTTTAGTAAACAGGCTTGTCGAAGATAAGGCCACGATGCGCCGTACGCCACAGGCCTCAAGGAAGGAAAAATAATCCCGCAGAACCCAGATCGGCGCCAGACAAATCCAGTCCTGAATTTCTTCCGGAGCCGATTCCGGGCTGCGTGAACCGGCTAAATTACACTCGGGAAGTGTTTTCCAGATGAGCTTATGTCCGGTAAGTTCTTGATCGTCGGCTCGCAGTCGACGAGAAAATGCAACAACAGCGACATTCCCCTGCTCAACCAACGGCAGAAGAAATTTACCGACAAGACTGGTGGCCCCGATAACCCCTACCCGTTCCATGGGATAATCACCCCTTTAACCATTGACTTATACGTTTGCCGCTGTAATAAGCAGCAACGGCGCCAAATCTTAGCCAAACCCCGCACCAGACAAGCCACATCAATAAGCCGGGATACTGATGACGGAAAAATTTTCGATAAAAACGCACCATCCCTTTGTGCTTATTCCATTCGACAAAAACAGGACGGATCTTACTGCATTCCCCTTTTAAATGAACCACACGCGCAGAAGGCACAAACAGAATTTTCCACCCCTGCATGCGAAACCGCATGCACCAGTCCAGATCCTCACAGTGCAGGAAATACTTCTCATCCAGAAGGCCGACTTTATCCAGGGCTGTGCGCCGCACCAGCATACAGGAGCCGGAAATGGCTTCCACCTCAACCGGAACATCCGGCAAGGGCTCCTTCGATAAATGGTAATCGGAAAAAAGCCGCAGATAACGCTTGCTCAGACGTGCCATTCCAAAGGCCCGGACAAACGAGCGCCAGGGAGTCGGGACCGCGCGTCTCCCACCGGCTTGCTCACTGCCGTCGGGATTAATGAGGACCGGCCCAACAACAGCCGCTCTTCCATCCGCCATGACACTCTTCAACATTTCTTCGACAGCGCCGGGATGAAGAACACAGTCGGGATTAAGAAAAAGGAGATAGTCGGCATCCGTTTCGCGAATCGCCATATTGCAGGCCTTCGCAAATCCCAAGTTCTTTCTATTATAAATACAGACAAGACGGGATTCATCTGCAGCAAAATTCTGGAGGTCACTCATGCTGGAATCAACGGAACCATTGTCAACCACCATCACTTTGTCGACGGCCCGTGAAAGCAATGAGGTGGCAACCGCTTCCCGCAAAGCCTTGCCGGCATTATAGTTGACGATGACGACAGCCACTCTTGCCATATTAAACATTTCTCCTGATAACACATAATCGCATGAACTGCTTATATCCCTCTTACATAAAGGAAACATTGTCATCATGACCCTTTTTCAGAACATCGGTCAAAGCACGGTCAATAATGTTCCTGGCAACACGCAAAGAAAAATGATCTTCACAAAAAGCGAGTCCCGCCTGTGAAAGCCTGTTCCAGAGGTGTTGATCACCGTATAATCTTTGTATCATTTCCGCCATCTCCTCAGCGTTTTCCGCAACCACGACGTGTTCATCATGAACAAGCCCTGAACCTTCAACAGCGGCCGGTGTCGCTACACAAGGCACACCGTAACTCAGACTGGTAATCACTTTGCCTTTTACCCCTGCCCCATAGCGAATCGGCGCAACCGAAAGACGGCATCTGTTAAAAATATCCGATAAATCCTCCACAAAACCCCGAATGACAATGTCATCCGCCGCCATAGCTTTAATCTCTTCCGGCACATTACTGCCGATGATGACAAAACGCCCCTGAAAATTCGTCGCCCGCAGAAGCGGCCATACTTCGGAGACGAAGTACTTCACCGCATCGATATTCGGCGGATGAATAAATCCGCCTATGAAAACAATATCCCGCCTCTCCTCCCATAAAATATCCGACACGCCCGGAATATCCCGCACAATGGGAAAATGAAACAGCTGGGCTTCCGGAACAAGACCACGAACCAGTTCTATTTCATACGTGCTGCGCAGCAGCGTTGCGTCAGACTTTTTTATGGCACGGATTTCTCTCTTGCGTGTATCTCCCGCTGCCCGTGCCATCAGCGAACCGCCCAACAGCTCTTTTTCTCTCTCTTCGCGCAGGAAATGCAGGTCCACCGTATCGAATATTATTTTGGCCTGGGGTGCGTGACGTCTGGCATAATCCAGAAGAGATGACGCCACGGATATCCTGCACAGAATAATAATATCAGAACCAGGACCGTAAATCTTTATCGCCTGTTTCGCCGAAGTGACCCACGGCAAATAAAGACTCTCTATCCCTGCCCGCTGCAGTATCTTGTTATACTTCTCGTAGTGGAGGATATCCAGTGGCACAAAAGTTACGTGAAAGCCCAGTTCTTTCATAATCTTCATGTAATTAAAGGCATCCATGGAACCGGAATCGCTATCCGGCTTCGTTATCAAAGCGTCAATAAACAGGACTCTTCCCCGGTCAGATCGATCCGCCGGCAACGATTCCGGATGGCAGGCGCCATGAGATTCCAATGCATTCCGCCATTTTGAATAAAACTTATCCTGATTGATTTTCTGAAATTTCTTTATTCCGGATTCTGGGGATTTGCCGTTGCTGACGCCGCCAAAATGGATCAACCTCGAAAACGGCTGGTACACAACCCGTTTCCCGGAAGCCCGCACCTGAAAGGCCAAGTCGGTATCTTCATAATACGCCGGCGCGAAGCGTTCATCAAACCCGCCCAACCGGCGCCACAGCGAAACGGAAATGGCCAGCGATGCGCCGGAGCAATAATCCACATCCCGCAAATAACTAAACTGCGGCGCGCCGGGATCGCAAAACGCTCCGTAATTCCAGGCGCCGCCATCTTCGAATACAATGCCACCAGCTTCCTGAAGCAGTTTATCGGGAAGGAGGAGCTTGGAGCCGACAAGACCCACAGAGGGATCGCCCTCCAGTGTTGTTATCAGTTCGTCAAGCCAGCCGGGTAGAACAATGGTATCGTTGTTAAGGAATACGAGATATTGGCCCCGGGATTTCTCGGCAGCAAAATTGCAGTTTCGCAAAAATCCTAAACCCCTCTCGTTGCGAAGACAAACGACCCGCGATATATTCTGCTGAAATACTTTGAACGTCTGATCGGTAGAGTTATCGTCGGCGATAATGACCTCATAATCATCTCTATCGGTATGAACAAAAACAGAGTGCAAACAAGCCAAAGTAAATCTGATTTGATTATGCACGGGAATGATGATGGATATCTTCGGCACACTCTTTTCTGCCCGAGAGGCTTTTGTCAGGAGTTGCAGTCCTGTCATCCAGCGTTCTATTTCCTCATCAGTCGGTAATTCAGAAACATCCTCGTTAAAAGTGCCGGGCAGTCCATAGAATGAGAGCAAATATTGGGTAACTTCTCCCCATAAATCGTCATTCCCCCATTGCCGAAAATGCTGTAATTGTTTTGCTCGTCTAAGAATATTCTCGATATTTCCTCTATTTCGAAATAAAAATAAAATAACATTATTTAACTGCCATGACCGGACGGACCTCACAACAGCCAGAGGATTTGCGGCGGCTATACGCAACAAATGTAGGAACGAAATAAATCTACTCAAGGATAATTCTCTTTATTGCCTTGAACACACAAAGGGGCCACTATTTGATCAGACTAAGGCAAGAAGCATAGGCGGCAGAATGATAAATATCCGATTCCGGAAAACCGGTGATCGAAACCATCAGAAATTAGTAAAGAATGCCTTCCCTTCTGAATCAAACAAATTTACCTAAATACCTGAGAAAGCTCTTTCTGGGCGCGCATAAAATCCTCGGGCACCCCGATATCGATGAAATAACCTCTTGTCACAAAGGCGTCAAACTTGACCTTGTTTAATACCGATGCCAGATAATCATTTTCGAGTGAAAATTTTTCTTTTGGAAAATCATCCAATGCTTCCCGTGGCAATACGTAACAACCGGCATTGATCAGACCGCATCCAGTCTGCCCCTTCTCCCGAAACGCAATAATGCGGCCATCTTTGATTTCAACATTTCCGTAACGTGCTGTGTCACTCACTTCACGTAAAACGATAATTGGATTCTGATTAGCGTGCCAAAGCTTTTCAACTTCATCTACTTCCAGGTCAAGATAGGTATCACCATTGAAAACGAAAACATGGTCGGTTGTACATTTCCGCAACGCTTTTCGAATTGCACCTCCCGTGCCCAGAGGTTGTGGTTCCACCTCGTACTCCAATTTCATGTTCGCATAACGATCGCCAAAGTAATCCATAAATTTCTCAGCCATAAATCCAAGAGAAAGCACCACATACGTAAAACCTCTCTTCGATAGCGATCGAAGCAATATGGCCATAAAAGGTTTGCCTGCAACAAGGGCCATCGGCTTGGGCAAATCTGGAACCATTTCTTTGAGGCGCGTTCCCAAGCCGCCGGCCAGAACAATAGCTTCCATCAACTTACCGCCTCCGGCATCAGTCCTTCCGCCTAAGCAATATCATTCTTTTTCCACCCATATACTCCCGCCGGGATTATTCAAACACAGAGGCATCTTCTCATGAAAAAAAGCCTCATGAAAATGTTCCAGGTAAGTATTCATAAGAACGATGCGAAACCGTCTGTTGTATTGAAGAAACGCCCGCAGCATATATATTTCATTCCACGCCCGCCCCTCATATACCCACTCCTTTGGATATTCAAACGGATAAAACACATCATGGAAATGCACATAAACGCCGGAAGATAGGGACGGCAATATTTCAAAGAATATACGATTTACATCACTGTAAGTTTTGCCAACATGAGTGGAATCTATAAATAGAATATCATTCTCCTTGATTTCTCCAAATACTTCCAGCCCCACTTCCTGCAGACACTGGGGGATAATCCTTACTCTGCTTTTGTCATCTTCTTTAATCAGGGATATTAACAATTCGGGACAAGGCTCAATGAAAGTAGTTTCTATGGAATTACCAAAATGAAGTTCGTTCGTATCAAGGGTAACGCAGGACGAAAAACCGGAGCCAACCTCTATAATTCTTCGAGGTTTCAAATAACGAATCATGCAATATAATAGGATTGCATCAGAATACGAATAGGCGGGATTTTCGTAATAGTAACGTAATCCTTTAGCCTTGCTTCTTTGAAAAGGCAATTCTTTATAATACGTTGAAAATATTTCAAGCAGGCTTAGTTGCTCAGATTCATTTAATTCCAGGCCTGGAATATTGGGAGGACAAATTCCAAATATTTTTTTCTCATTCCTTTTTATCTCTTCCAGGCAAGGAATAGGAGAGTAGAAATGCCCAGGTGGTGCATACAAATCGTTTCTCCATCTCTTCAAAAAATCTTTTACCTGTTTAAATCTCCGCCGCATCCTGTGACGAACTCCCGGATAAAGTAGGATTGCTGCTCCGCCATGATTTTCTCATGCATTGTTCCGGAGTCAAACCATCGACGAATACCCCTTTTACAGAATGATCGTTACTCATTACCGCAAGCATATGCGTTGGTTTGATCCGCCCGGAAAGAATTTCCTTTTCATCGCGCGCATGAACCCGATCAATAAATTCCCGATCCCATGCCTTGTTTACATCAAAATTATAACCAAACGTGCGGTCGATGAACGGATCAATGACGTTGGCAAAGCCCGCAAAAAACTCAAAATGAAAGTACTTTACAGACAAAGGGAGGATATCCTGTGCGCGAATACCTTCAAAATTAAACAGTCCGACCGTCTCATCATTTCTGAATATCTTTTGATAGCAGTGCAATAAATGATTAAAATGATATGCCTTAGGCAATTCCTCCCAGAACTCCCGGACAATCGGCAGGGCTTCCGGCCATCGCTGATGCCCGTTGCGGCCGATCATATCCGAAACAATAAAGCGGCCGTTCTCTCCCAGAGCTGTTTTTATAGAATCAAACAAGTGTTCAAGTTCCAGGACATGATGCAGCGACTGGTTGGCGATAACGGCATCATACTGACGGGATGGTTTCCATGTATTAAAATCTCCCTGTAGCGGAATAACCTTTTCCGCAACGCCCTCCTTTTCAGCAAGGGCTTTTCCTCTTTCCAGCATCTCTTGATTGATATCCAGACATTCTATCGTAAAGTTCTCGTGGCCCTGTCCCATGAGCAGTTTCGCAAAAACTATTTCAGAGTCACAGTTCCCGGAGCCAATGCTGATGAAGCGCCGGCAATCCTTGTCTTCCCGGGCAAAACGTTGTTCTAAATTAAGCGTAAAAAACGAATTAATATTCGAAAAGCCGTATGGCTCAAACTTTGGAAGCAAGTACCTGTTTGTCCAGTAGTGAAAGATTGCCGGAAGATCATGAACATTGGTGCATTCCGCGTAATTTAAGCGTTCATTGACTAATCTGATAAGATAGAGCAAAGCTGCTGCGCCGCGGTGTCTTTCGGATAATTTTGCCAGAGGCGTTAGCAAACGTTTGACATGAGGCAATAATCCCGCTTTTCTGAGCCCCCTTTTCAAATAATTAAAAACGCTCATATGCCTGCGATACCCAAAGATAGCAATAAAATATGACCTGATGATCTCTCAATTGAAATTTTCCTGCTGGCGATTTTCTGTTGTCCCGTTTGCCAGCCCAAGAAAATATTTGTTGTATCTTGCTTTTAACTCCACACCCATCTGCTGCGCCGCCGCCATACTGAAGTGATGACGATCATACGTAAAAAGCTTATCGTTAAACAACAGCGGGCAATCTTCGCCATGACACAATAATTCTTTCTTGCTGACAAAGATAAAACCAAGTTCTTCCGCTAAGAACTTCAACTCATTATCAAACGCAAAACTATGCCACATGAGATTTTTTTTATAATGGTCATTCATGCTGGTGCTGCCGTACGAAATCACCATGTCCGGCACATCCCGGTTGAAAAACATATAGTTCCCCATCACGATTATCGGGGCATTTGTTTTTTTACGAATTTGGATAATTGTATGTTTAAGATGAACAGGCTTATACCAGGAAAACACCGTATTGATGACAACCAAGTCTGCCTGGGAAAGCTGATCCTGATATAGCAATGCCTCATTGCGATTAATACAACCGGTCCGATCCGGATGCTTCACGGTAAGGAGATTGTAATCCTCCCGGACCAGAGGAGGACAGCCGGACATCTGTTTGAGGATATAATGATATTGCGGATATTGAGCATGCAGAGCATTTAACGCATCCGGCGCATGACTGTCGCCGATGACAAACACATTAATGCCAACTGCTGAAGGTTCGGCACAGGACCTGGAATTTTCGGAATTGCACAGTTTCTCCAAAAGCTTATACCGATTATTCTTTTCATCTTCCGCTTCCTTTGCAAACCTCGCCAGACTGTCCGGGAAACGCCAGGCCCAACCCTTACTCAGACACATTGACGCCGATACCGCAATTAAGCAAATCGTCAACCCCGCTATTAATTTCAGGGAGTAGCTTGCTGATGATGCCCTTCGATCTCCCGGGCGATGAAAACGAAACGGCTGTTCGATCAAGCGGTACATTCCCACGGCGACCGCCACAGATACGGCGCTTATGATCAACAGGATCATTGTGCCCGGTTCGCCACCAGACCCTTGCCGGTAAAAGACATACAACGGCCAGTGAACAAGATAGAGGGAATAGGAAATACGACCCAGCCCAACGGACAAAGGATTGCTCAGCAACATTCTGCCGATGCCGCTTCCGCCAAAGCGAATTAACAAAAAAGCTCCCGCGCAGGGCAGCAGTGAAGCAAGGCCGGGGAATCTTACCGCTTCATCATAGTGAAAGACGGCATAAAAAAAGAGGCCGAAGCCGGATATAATGAGGATATTGCCAAGCGCCCCTTTTATTTCCCTCCGTTGCGGAACCAACGCGCAAAGACTTCCTGCGGCAAACTCGCCGATACGATACGGCGTCAGATAAAAAGCGCCGGATACATCTTTGTTAATGGCCATCTCCGCCGCCATAAAGCTTAGAATACCTATAACGGTTAAGCCGGCAAGAATGTATCTGCTGCTTTTGCAATACCGGAACAACAGGATGATGATCAGCGGCCAGAGCAGATAGAACTGCCATTCAACGGACAACGCCCACGTATGCAGCAAAGGTTTTTGAATGGCCGACGTATCAAAATAACCGGATTGGCTCCAGAAATAAAAATTGGAAACGGAAAAGATCGCGGACATGGCGCTTTCAGCGAGATGCTGCAAATCGGCCGGCGAAGAAAAATAAATACCCGCCGCCAGCGTCAGCGTGATCACAAAAAAAAGAGCCGGTAAAAGACGGCTGGAACGGCGGATATAAAAATGCCGAAAGGAGAAATTTCCGCTCATCGCCTGTGCGGAAATGTTTTTTGTGATCAGGTAGCCGCTGATCACAAAAAAGACATCCACGCCGACAAAGCCTCCGGCAAAGCAAGGGGCTAACCGGTAGTGAAAAGCCAGCACCGCCAGGATGGCAAAGGCCCGTATTCCTTCTATATGGGGGAGAAACGATTGATCCTTAGTCATTGATTGAACAGACGGGTTCAAGGAAGTTAAAATAATTTCAACGATTGAGTATCTCTTTTCAATTTTTCAATCTGCGTTGCAATAGATCGATCCGTTGACCCGCCAGGATTGCCTGCCTTTCTTGGTAAAATGGCAATTGCTGACCTGTCCATTGAAACAGCTCAAGGCTCGAATGACATTCATTCTCCTGCTGGGTGGCACGAAAAACATCATGAACCCGCCGCCGCCGGCGCCGGATACTTTTCCGGCAAGAGCTCCTGCCTCGATCGCCGCATTATAAATGTTTTCTATCTCGGGATTCGATACTGTTTCAGCCGAATTTTTTTTACTCTCCCACCCCTGACGCATCGATTCAACAATCCCGTCGAAGTTCGCCTTGAGAAGGCTTTCTTTCATTGCCAGCGCTTCCTGTTTGAGACCATGCATGGCTTCCAGGGCTTTAACCGATCCCCTTTTTACATTGTTGCTCTGATCGGAAATAATTTTTGCCGATTCCCGTGATTGCCCGGTATAAAACAAGATCAGTGACGCTTCCAGTTCACAAATGATCCAATCCTTTATCCGGAGCGGATTAATTATTGCCTTTTCATCCGCATAAAATTCCATAAAGTTGAATCCGCCAAAGGCAGCCGAATATTGATCCTGTCTTCCACCCTGGAGACCACAGTCAAGCCTCTCTATTTTAAAAGCGATCCGGGCAATATCATAATCATCCAAAGGAAGATTGAGCAATTCAGCAAAAGCGCTGACCATGGCCACGACAAGCGTGGAGGAAGCCCCAAGTCCCGATCCTGCGGGTGCATCACAGAAAGTCGTCAGCTCCAGCGATATCGGCTTGCCGTCATTGCATCTTTTTATCATTTCGTTGTAGGCGGCTTTATGGAGATTGAACTTCCCGTTCAACACGAGCGGTTCTTCGATCGTTTTTATCTTTTCCGTTTGCTGATCGGCAGCCGCAAACTTAACATACGGTTTATCAAGCGTCTTAATGACGGCATAGGCATATCGGTCAATCGTTGCATTGAGCACGTAGCCGCCGTGCAAATCACAGTATGGTGATACATCCGTGCCGCCACCGGCCAATCCTAATCGCAACGGAGCTCGTGAACGGATAATCATCTTATGCCCCCCCTTTAAAGGGTTGAATCATTTTCAAAAGGTGGTTGCCCCGTATTAGATTCTTTCATTGTCCGTAAATCGTCTTTATACTGATTTAAATGCAAGCGAATCTCACGGTCGGGCTGTTCGTCTGTCCTGATTCTACCTCTTCCCGATCTGATCTCATCGGCAAAACGCTTGCGGATAATCAACTCGATGGAGCACTCGGCAATCGGGGTTGCCGTTTGATCATATCGAGGCAAATCAAAGCGGTATGTTGCGGTTATCTGTTCAAGTTTGACTACTTCAGCGGCGGCTCCCAAATCGCGTATCAAGTCCAGCATATTGACTGAATGATCGCTCCACGATCTTGTTTTTAATATGGTGAAGGTCCATTTATGATCCCGGTTGAATGTGCTGGGAAACACCCCCTGCTCATACAAATCTTCATCCGGCACGGTAACAATCAGATGGCCTCCTTCACGAACAACACGGAACCAGTTGCGGATTCCTTCAACCGGATCGGTAAGATGCTCGAGACAGTGGCTGCTGTGAACAAAGTCAAGAGATTCATTGTCGATACCCGATAAAAATTGCGCATCTCCATCTTCCAGATCCCAGGTTCGAACACCGGTCATTAAAGGAAATAACTCCTCGTATAGGACAAGAGGATCTGGTTTCCCTCCGATATCCAAACCATTGCCTACAAAATATTTTCTTAAGAAATTTGAATCAGCCAAACGGCGCTGAATGGATTTGCTGCATTCCTTCATCTTTACCTCTCCGAAAGGGCATTAAATGCCCGGAAAACAAAATGAGGCCATATCTGCTCCGAGTTCAAACCATCCCGCCTGATAAGCAAGTCTTCCACGACCTCGGTTGCTCCGATGCAACTGGACACCGTTGCATCATCAAAAATGATATAGCCGCCGTTAACCATAAACGGCCTTACCCCTTCATAGGAAAATTTGACTGCCGGGGCAATATCGCAATCGATATGGGCCAAGCTGATTTTTTGCGCCCGATTCATCACAGCTTCATTGGTGTCTTCAAAGAAACCTTTGACCAGCATCAAATTATCCAGTTTCAGTTCATCAATCCGTGATTGCAATTGACTGAAATCGGCATCCGAAAAATCTCCTGCATTGTGCGCGTCCACATTCTTATCGGTCTGCGGCATACCGGCAAAACTGTCCAAGGCAAACACCTTCATTCCCGGGTACAGTTTTTTGGCAACATAGGCCATAAATATCGCGCTGCCGCCGCGATATGCTCCGTATTCCACGATGTTCCCAGAAGGTAGTCTGCCTAAAAAAAACCGCAGAATGAGATAAATATTCATTCTGTTTTCTTCGCTCATAATCGTTCTGTCCCTGGCAACATCGAGCGCTTCTTTATACAGTGGATCGGCTAGAATTTTATCTTTCAACCCGCCAAACTGAATACCCCATCCCCGCTGATACCCCTCATATACATTACGACCCTTTCTCATTCCTTTGATCATGCCCTTCAATTCCGGCAAGTAGGATATTTCCACCTGCTTGTCTCGATCGAAAATACTTTTAAATATCATTTTCACTCCTTTGTTGCGCAAATATAATGCTGACCCGCACCAAGATGGCCATATACTTCCGACCAGTAGAAATGTAGGGTTGTCTTCTTGAATCCTGCATTGCGAATATCCTGTAAAAATTCCCACCCGAAATCTGTAAAAACAAGAGAGCCTTTATCGGAAACAGGATTCCCATGATAAAGAGGGGGCAAAATGTGATTTAGGCGACCATGAACGATCTCGGCACGTTTCTCATTATTTTCTCTGTCCAGATGAAACGGAACCGTCATCAATAGTTCTCCCCGAGGCCGGATAACCCGGCACAGTTCATTCAATGCCTGACGGTAATTTTCAACATGTTCCAGAACGTCATTGCTGACAACAAGATCAAAACTCGAATCTTCAAAGCTGAGATGTTCCACATCTTCGTGGCGGATACCTTTTATGATCTGCCCTGAGCAGTATTTTTCTCCCAGATATTCGCTGCCAACACAGTGAGCTTGCGGCAAACGATTCTTAAACCATTTATAAATATTTGTGACCTGTTCCATCAGATATATCGAAGGCATTCGGTCCCGATAACGCATAGCCTTATCCCTGGCGGCAACGGCAATCATGCGCTGCCGGTTATTCAAACCACACATGGGACAAACCATCCGTTCACGCCAATTTGGCATCCACCCTGTGCCCGTTTGCACCGCACCACATTGTCGATCGATCAAAAAGTCCACTTCCCGTTCGCAGATCTTGCAATAACCGGGCAAATTATAAATATTCTCGGCAGCATGTTTTGAAATGATGTCCCGTTCTTTTTCCCTGCATATTTTATATTCAGGAGAATGTGACCAATCATTGTATTCAATTACTGTCTGAATCTTACGCACAACCTCCAACGGATCGTCGATTTGGTCTGCCTGATATTTTGTTGTTTCATGATTCATGCTTCCGAGAAATTCTGGTATGGAACTCTCCGACATTTTGTTTTCCGGAAGACCTGTCCCCTTTAGTACATCATGGATCGTCTTGATACCGGCTTCCAGTGAATAATTGCGTCTCACAAAATCCAATCCACCCTGCGAGCAGGAATTCCACAATGCTTGATCATTGTGCAGCCTAATCACTGTGGCTGCAAAATCTGCCGGATCGTCGGCAACCAGCACGCCATCGCCTTCCTTCAGTCCCATTCCCTCAGCACCGATTGTTGTCGACACACATGGCAAGCCGTAACTTAAGCTCGTTCCGATTTTCCCCTTGATACCGGCTCCGTAGCGTATGGGCACCACACTCATACGGCAGCGATCCAACAACGGGCGCAGGTCTTCCATGTAACCCACTACTTTAATACCATCGCCTTCAAGTCTTAATATTTCCTGGGTGGCACGACTGCCTACAATATAAAGAAGCGCATCCGGAAGTTCTTGACGTATTATCGGGAATATGTCTTTAGCAAACCAGAGAACCGCATCAATGTTTGGCGGATGCTGGAAACCTCCGACAAAGGCCATCCCGTTGCGTTGTTCAAACGGCACTTGAGTGCCCGGAATCTCAATCGCCCATCCAAAAAGATGAACATTGCTTCTCCCGCTATCCTCACTCTTCAGGATCGTGTCCAGCATGTGCTTTTCGGCGAGACTATGAACAATCGTTGCGTCAACGGCACGAATGATGCGCAATTCTCGTTCCTGCGTCTTCCGCGCTTTCTTGTGCAGAGTATCTGAACCAACCAGCTCTGCTTCGCGCATTTCTCTCAGATAGTGCAAGTCGGATGTATGGAACACCAGCTTGGCGTTTGGACAATACTTGCGAACGGCACCCAAATGTCTCTCCGCCGCCAACAGGCGGAAGACAACAACCACGTCATACTGCTCGCCGTGTTTCGCCAAGTGTTGTTCTAACGATTTGACATGCGGCGCATAGAGACATTCTATGCCAATTCGCTGCAAATCTTTCGTATACGGATTCATGCAAAGGAAATTATCTTCAGGAATAAAGGTGACCTTGAATCCTAATCCCTGGAGAATGCGCATAAGATTAATCGCCGTAATCGAACCGGCATCCTGATCAGGTGTGGGAGTGCAATGATCAATTACCAGGGCGCGGCCGCTGATGCCGCGATCTTTCTCCCGTTCCGGATGCACTCCCGGTTTTCCATGCCCCGCGAGAACCGTCTTCCACCGGTCAAGAAACTTGGTCGTATTCTCCACCTGATAGGACTTGGCGCCCGCGGAGACATCCTTTCCCGACGTAACGCCTTCAAAATGAATGACCTCGGACAGAGGTTGATAAAGGACGCGATAGCCGGCTTGACGCACCCGAAATGCCAGATCGGAATCTTCTCCATAGGCAGGCAGGTAGTGTTCATCAAAACCACCGAGACGATCAAACAATTCCTTGCTGATCATCAGGGATGCGCCCGAACAGTAATCCACATCTCGCAGATAGTTGTATTCCGGCTTGCATGGATCCTGCAATCTCCCGTAGTTCCAACCCGAGCCGTCCTGCCAGATGATCCCGCCGGCCTCCTGCAGCATGCCGTTGGCATAAATCAACTTCGAACCGACAAGGCCGGCCTGAGGAGTGCAGTTGAATGTATTCACCAGTTCATCCAACCACCCGGACCGCACAATGGTGTCATTGTTTAACATGACAAGCAGCTTTCCACGTGCCTGTTGTGCCCCGCGGTTACAGGAGCGAATGAACCCTAAATTGCTCTCATTGCCTATCAGTATCAACCCCTTAATATTCTTCAGAACGGCCATCGTATTATCCGGAGAGCAATCATCAACAACGATGACCTCGAAACTGTAACGCGAGCGATGCGACCAGAGCGACCGCAGGCATTGATACGTGTATTCGACTTTCCCGAAGACCGGGATAATAATCGAAACCATCGGATTGTCCTGGCATGCAAATTCGAATGATCCGCCAACGACAGATGGCTCCTCAGCAGACAACCGAGATGATTCCGTATCGCATAGATGCGTTCTCCATAACTGGTAAGACCATGTTCCGGAAAATATCTCCGGGAAATGGCGGTAAGCCGTCTCTTTAAACTTATGGCGCATTGCTATGGAAACGGGCAGATCACGATATATCTTGCGAAAAAGAGCAACCATAAACATTTTTGGTTCTTGCCGGGCAAAACGAATGACCGTAAAAAAGCGACGCAACGGTGCGGTGATTCTCCACGATCTTGAATTAAGCACGGCGGTAAGTTGACCTTCTTTCTCTGCCAACCCCTGATTTAATGAAGCTAGTTTCAGTGCATATGCTTCTCTTTCTGTAAGTAATTCCTTGTATAAACCATCCTCCCCACGTTCAGATAATTCCAGTAATCGAAGTGTTTCTGCAATTTGGTCTTTCTCTTTAGTTAATTCTTCATCCAGTGATGCAAGTTTGTTATCACTCTCCGCCAGCCGCTTTTTCAATTCTGCCTGCTCTAAAAAGGATTTTTCCCTTTCCATGAGCAATAATTTATATAGCCCACGAAAGGCAATCGAATCTCCCAGGGTGCTATATAAAATCCGAATGCGATCAGCATCCTCCTGCGTGATCTCAAATAGGTCCGGCAATAAACTTTTAGCTTTACGGCCAACGGCTAAAACCCCCAACCCGTTTGAATGATGAAACGCAAAGCTCGGATATATGGCACATAACTCATCCCATAGTTTCCAAACCCCGAAATCAGCATAATGAACATCGATATCATGGAGTAATATGACACCCTGGTCGCTCATCTTGCTTTTCCAGGTTTCAAAATCATGCCGCACAGCATCATACGAATGCAGGCCATCTATATGCAACAGATCGATCGAACCATCAGAAAAACGTAGACGAGCATCATCAAACGTTGAACGGATAATGCTTGAAAAACGCTTATAATGTTGATCATGCAGCTTATGAAATTCTTCAAATACTCCTTCATCATAATAACCGGAGTGTTCATCACCTTTCCATGTGTCTACAGCAAAGCAACGTGTTTGAACTGAATAACGGGCCACCGCTTCGCAAAAAGCAAAATAGGAATCACCCTTGTGCGTACCAAGTTCAACAAAACACTGTGGTTTGAGTGTTTTTATCAAACTGAATGCAAAAGGCATATGGCCATGCCATGAAATAACTTCACTGGTATCACGGGGAGACCAGTCATCAGGAGTAAAGATTGACAGCTCTAAAAAACGGTTGTTTTTCATCTCATGCCCATCGTCATCGCCAGATGCTTCAGTGCAAGGATAAGATTATTTTTCATGTTGCCCAAGCTTCCCCTGTCCGGTTTGCGGCAAACAAGCATGGAGTCATGCCACCAGTCGCTTCCGTCTTCGTAACCTTCATCCTCCCACTGGGTGGTCGCCTCAATAATTTCCATCCGCGCAAAATAGGCCATTGCGCACATGCCATCAGGGAAGAAACGCCAGCAATCCAGTGGATAACGATGTTCCGGACCACTGGACGGCGCAAGAATACAGCATATTCCACCCGGTTTTAGCACTCTGGCAACCTCCAGCATTGTAATCCAGAAATATTGAATATGTTCGAAAGCCTGCCCGGACACCAAGACATCAGCAGATTCTCCCGATAATTCCTGCCACACATAGGGAGTCCGCAATACTATATCCACATTATTGCCCTCGGCCATATCAATACCAATATATTTCCACCGCGGATGATTGAATATAGGTCGGTATGAACCGTTCACGTCCTGGCTGCCAAGATCGTAGATGCGTAGCGACTCGCACTCTCTATCTGCCAAATATCGTTGGCAAAACATTTCCATTTTCTTGTAGGAGCTTGCATGCATAAGCAACCTGCCTATCAGTCCGGCAAACGATACAGCCAAGCATCCGGCCAGTAGGTCAATTCGTCGATGACGTGTTCATTCCCGAATAATGCGGCCGGACGTTTGATGATAAACTCCGGATGAGCGGCGGCAAACTCCCGCGCGGCATCCGCCGGATTATCGGTAATCCATTTGGACTTTCCCCAAGGGGTATCGGTCAGATATTTCATCACACCGTCTGCTGCGACAATATAGGAGCCGGGCGTCACCAGAGAAGAATAAACGTTCAATTCCCTTAACACATGGGCTTTGGAATGGTCGCTATCGAGAAAAACGAATACTTTTGTATTTGAACCGATATGCCGGCGAACCTGTTCAATGACTTCAGGAGATGCCGAATCACCTTCGACCAATGTAATGAGATCGGCAAACGGACTCTTTTTGATTTGCGCCTTGATATGGCCGGGAATAGCAATGTCTATCGAAATAACCCGGCCCCTCCCCAACAGGCGGCAAAGCGATGCAAAAAAAATGGAGCTTCCGCCATTATTCACACCGGTTTCCACGATAACATCGGGTTTAATAACCACAAGCACCTCTTGAAGCCTTAACAGATCATCAGGGAATTGCCAGATTTGAAATCCGAACCAGGAAAAAGATTGCCAATGCAGTTGATTCCATTCCTGCTTGATCCATACACGGGAAAGCAGCTTAAATCCTTCCTGAGAATACAGCGGAATGCTGATCTCTTTGTCATCTTTATTTGTTTGCCGAATAGTTCTTTCTTTGGTATCAATTGTAAGTTTCATTATTTTCCCCGGCTAATTTTCTGTTTGAAGACAACCTTGTCTCATGCTGTAAGAATATTTAACTCGAGCAGCCATGGATACAGATATTGCACTTGAACCGGGAGTTTCTGAGTCTTAACAGCATCCAGGACGGCATCATGAGAAAGGACACTCGAGGTACCAGACTGACCCCATATGAGAAAGAGCGGAACAAGGCCATCTCCAAGATCCGGTACATCGTGGAACAGTATTTCGGCATCAGCCATCTTCACCATCATGCTCATCGGGCCAGGTTCACCAAGTTGATTATCAATGCCACGGACGCTCTCTTCAGGCAGCTGGCCTTCAACCTCTTCAGAGGAACGAAGGTGGTACCAAAAGCAACGGAAGTGGCGTCTCATATGATTCCGGCATGACATGAACGGCGCCCGGATGGCACCATACAGGGAGGAAAATATGAACTCATCATAACTTCACTTGGCTCCAAGCGGGCTGGTTGAGACCTTTGCACGACTCAACCGGTTATGATTTTTAGGATCCATAGCGTTCCG
>ENA-UPTA01001539-UPTA01001539.1-activated-sludge-metagenome-genome-assembly--contig:-NODE-1539-length-25518-cov-35.474100_pt1 | contig 25518 bp, 25 predicted proteins | sample MGYA00238184_ERZ773361 | MGnify/ENA primary metagenome ERZ773361 (study PRJEB29100, sample SAMN05720205) | activated sludge metagenome | isolation source: anaerobic digester from wastewater... | reverse complement strand
CCCGCAGGAATCCCCCGTTCCGGAAGAAACCACCCAAGCGTCAGAACCGGAATCGGAAGCGCAGGAAGAACAGCTTTCGGAAGAACAAGAGCCTGCTCCTGCCGAAACCATTGATCAAGATATTGCCCAAACTCAAAGAATTGCCATGAATGAAAGAGCATTGGCACAAGAGGACAATGCAGAGCATAACAAGAATGACTTCATGGATTTGCCGTCTTCCGAGTCTTTTACACTCGCGCTTGAGGAAATCAAAAGAAATTTTCAGGCCGAGATTGATGCGCTGAAAGAGGAGATTCGCCAGTTGAAAAACAACAGATAAGCGAAACCTGCATGCCTATGATATTAAAAGGCATTTAACTGAATTCTCAAAGACAAGAAGGGTGCTTGCATGAATATCGAGAGGATTTCGATTGATTTAAAACAGGAAAAAAAGGAACTTGACGATTTTTTATCCCGACTGGAAGAACGTTCCACCTGGCTGGAAGAAAATGCTCAGACAGAAACACCCATTCCATCACCACCGGAAAATCCCCCGTTGCCGGAAAGCATTGAACCGGAAATATCGGCTCTTAAGCTGGAAACACCGGAAACGAAACCGGAAGAAGTTTCCAGGACTCTGCGCATGGAAAACGATGCACAGACGGAAGAAGAAAAGATTGCCCCGGAGCCTGCTTTGTCACTGGAAATGGAGGTCCCCGCCCTGGAACTGGAAAGACCGCCGGAAAAGTTGAGGCTGGAAGAAAAACCCGACTCACCAATGACTGAATCGCCGTCTCTCCGTTTTGAGGACACATCTGAAAAACAGACGGAGTCCGCGCCTGAAGTCAGGGTATCGCCTGCATTTGCTTCTCTGGACATTGAAGAAGCTCCGGAAACCGCACCGAAAATAGAGTCCTCGGAACCGCCTCAGCGCTATTCTGCGAAAACCGAATCCGACCGAAGAACTGTCTCCGACGAACCGGAAATACAGGATGCTTCTTTGCCAGCCAACGAAAAAATCACCAAAAAGCCGGAGACGAAAAAAAGCAAATCTGCCGCCATGGACTTCGCTCCGGAAAAGGAAAGTTCCAGCACGGGAAAATGGATTGGAATCGGCATCGGCACGGTCCTGGCCATCATTCTGATTGCAGGACTGGCCTGGTATTTCTTATCGTAATTTGCGGAACATCAATCGCGTGATTTTACTTCATCGAGCAATGCTTGAATTTGCGCATCTTTGGCTATCCACAAATCCTGCACCCACTGCTGGAAGGCAGCTTGAAATTCCTTGTCATTTTCATAATCACCCGCCAGAAATTCAGGCGGTATTTCCAAAGAAGAGGCGCGGAAAATTACCCTTTTCACCTTACCGCACAAAAACTCCCAGAATGTCGGAATGCCGTCAGGATAAACAATCGTCACATTCAGTAGAGAATGAAATTTTTCGCCCAAAACGCTCATCGCCAAAGCAATACCACCCGCCTTGGCTTTCAAAAGGTATTTATGGGGAGAGTTTTGCTTCCGGTGTTTTTCTTTCGTAAATCTTGTCCCTTCCAGAAAATTCATCACACTGGTCGGAACAAGCGAAAATATCTCGCAGGATTTCCGGGTGGCTTCATAATCCTTTCCTTTCTGCTCGGGATGTTTTTTCAGATATTCCGAGCTGTGGCGGTTGAGAAAGGGAAAGTCCACCGCCCACCAAACCAGCCCCATGACCGGTACCCAGATCAGTTCGCGCTTGAGAAAAAACTTTAAAAAGGGAATTCGCCGGTTAAACATTTTTTGCAGGATCAAAATATCCGCCCAGGACTGGTGATTGCAAACCACCAGATACCAGCCCTGGTACTTCAGATTATCCACCCCCTGAACATCCCATACGGTTTTCTGGGTTAAATTCATCCATCCGACGTTGCCGCTGATCCATTGTTCCGCAATCCACCACAGCATCTTATCGAAGAGCTTGGTCAGCGGCTTAAACGGCAGCAAAAATTTAAAAATTGCGACAACGAATATCAAGAACGCCCAGAAAAGAACATTGATTGTCAATAAAATCATTGCGATGAAGCCCACCAGCCAGCCCGGCAGAAAATTCAGCATATTCAAACTCCTTCATGGATCAATATTGGATAGCGCCATTAGCACGGGTTTACAGATTGGTCAAAGAATTCCTGACATCTTACGCTTTCATTGGCAATAATTTGCCGGGTAATGTATAGGCTTTTTTCCATGACATCAGCATTCCGGATCGGAAATACGTTTGCGTTCCTATTGCAGAGCGCAAATCGTTAAGAAAAGGAGTAAACCGTTGTGAAAAAGAAGATCATCATTGTTTTATTTGCATTGCTTTTTGCCGGAACAGGCTTGTTGGTCTATCTCGGGCGTCAGGAGCAAAAAAACGGGGAATTGCTTTATTCCGGAACGATTGACACGACACAGGCCAATTTGTCTTTTCAAATTCCGGGACGTGTATTGCACGTTTATGTGCAGGAAGGTCAGGAGGTGAAAAAAGAACAGCTTCTGGCCATTCTGGATCAGGCGGAGCTAAACGCCCGTCATGAGCAGGCTAGGGCAAATCTGCAACGTGCGCAAAAAAGCAAACAGCAACTGGAAACAGCCCTCCAAATCAGCCGGAAAACTTTGCCGGCGGAAGTAGCCCGGGCACAGGCGGGTGTCAGCGGCGCTAAAGATCTTCTTGCCGACGCGGAGAAGAATTATCGGCGCTTCGAAGCATTGTACAGCCGCGAGGTGGTTACGGAAAAGGAACGAGACACCCTGAAACTCAATTATGATGTCGCCCGATCCCGTCTCCAGGAAAGCGAATCTCTGCTTCGGCTGGCCGAGGGCAATTTGAAGCGTATGGATGCGATTCGGGATGAAATCGCCACGGCCGATGCCCAAATTGATCTGGCCCGAGCTGCGCTGAATCAAGCGGTAATCCAGTTGGATTATGCCGGATTGAAAGCACCGCAAGACGGTGTGGTCACCAGCCGTAATATAGAACCGGGCGAAACGGTCAACGCCGGACGCGAAGTGATCACGCTTTCGGACCTGCATCGCGTCGACTTGAAAATCTTTGTTGAAGAAACTTCGATCGGACACGTAAAACCGGGACAGAAAGCGGAAATACGCGTGGATACCTTTCCAGGGAAAATTTTCAACGGAACGGTGTCTTTTGTTTCTCCGGAAGGCGAATTTACACCCAAAATCATCCAGACGCACAAAGAGAGAGTCAAACTGGTCTATCTGGTAAAGGTGTCCATTCCCAATCCAAAATTCGAACTCAAGGCAGGCATGCCGGCGGACGCCCGTCTTCTTCCCTAGGAGAGCAAAGAATGCAGGATTCCCCCTCCCCGATGGTAGAAGTGAAAAAGGTCTTTCTCAGGTTCAAACAGGTGGAAGCGCTGCGGGATGTGTCTTTTGATGTAGAGCGGCAAACCATTTTCGGACTGGTCGGGTCCGATGGAGCAGGAAAATCCAGCATGTTGAGACTCATTGCCGGCATGCTCAAGCCTTCCCTGGGCACCATCCGGATTAACGGCCTGGACGTTACGGAACAGCATGGAAAAATCAAGCAGCTCATCGGCTACATGCCTCAGCGCTTCGGGCTTTATCCGGATCTGACCGTGGATGAGAACATGGCTTTTTTCATGGATGTATTCGGCATTGCACGCGCGGAACGAAAAAAACGACGGGAAAAATATCTGGGTTTTTCCAACCTGCTGCCTTTTGCAAACCGGCCCGCCGGCAATCTTTCCGGCGGCATGAAGCAAAAGCTTGGTCTGGCCTGCGTTTTGGTTCATGAGCCGCGCCTGTTGATTCTGGACGAGCCAACCAACGGTGTGGACCCGGTCTCCAGGCATGAATTCTGGGATATTCTCAACAATATGAAGCAAGAAGGCATGACCATGATTATCTCAACCGCCTATCTTGATGAAGGCGAAATGTGCGACTCTCTGGGAGTCATGCATCAATCCGTTCTTCTGGCCTCGGCGCCCCCCGACGTCATCAGCGGCGGTCAGAACTCCCTGGAAGAAGCCATCATTCTGCAAATCGAACAAAAAAACGGAGATTTAGCGCATGACACTTTCCAGCTTTGATTCGATTTCCGTAACCGGTCTGGAAAAAAAATTCGGCGATTTTATCGCCGTGAATCAAATCAGCTTTTCCGTCAAAAAAGGGGAAATCTTTGGATTTCTCGGCGCCAATGGATCCGGTAAATCCACCACCATGCGCATGCTGTGCGGCATTCTCACGCCGACATCCGGCAGGGGCTTTGTCGCGGGACACGACATCATTACGGATGTGGAAGCGGTTAAGCATTCCATCGGCTACATGTCGCAAAAATTCTCTCTTTACGAAGATTTGACCCCTTTTGAAAATCTCCGTTTTTATCTGGGAATCTATAATGTCCCGCCATCACAGTGGCGGAAACGCATTGACTGGGTATTAAACATAACCCGCCTGCAACCGGTAGAACGCCGGAAAACCGGCGATCTACCGGTGGGCTGGCGTCAGCGGCTGGCGCTGGGTTGCGCGCTGCTCCATGAGCCGGAAATCCTGTTTCTGGACGAGCCCACCTCCGGAGTAGACCCGGTCACCAGACGGCACTTCTGGAATTTCATCAAACAACTGGCCAAAAACGGAATGACCATATTTGTCACCACCCATTACATGGATGAAGCGCGTTTTTGTGAAAGGATTGTCATGATCAATGCCGGTAATATTGTGGCTTCGGGAAGTCCGTCGGAAATCATCGCCGGCGTCTGTCCGAACAGGCCGGGAGCAGATCTGAACGACGCCTTCATCGCCCTGATGAAAAGGAATGACTCTTGAATCCTCTGCGTATCACCGCCATTGTCCGCAAGGAATACTATCACCTGATTCGTGATTTTCGCAGTCTTTACCTGGCATTTGCCATTCCGTTGATTCTGATCATTCTTTTCGGATATGCGTTGAGCCTGGATGTCGATCATGTCGAAACCGTCGTGGTCGATCATGACCATAGCGAAGCAAGCCGCGACTTTATCCGCAAGCTGGATGCCTCTCCTTACTTTCTGGTTTCGGAAAGGCTGTCCCGGTTAGAAGACGCCATCGCCCGTCTGGACGGTAACCAGGCAAAAGTCGCCATAATTTTTCCACCAGATTTCATGAAGAACCTCCTGGCCGATCGGGAAGCTCCCTTGCAAATTCTTCTCGACGGCAGCGATCCGGTGTTTGGAAACATTCTTCGCGGCTATGTCACCGCGTTTACCGAACAATATAACCAAAAGTTATTATTGAAATTTTTTAATCGACAAAATCTTCAGCCCTTAAACGCGCCGGCAGACGGGCGGATTCGCGTCTGGTTCAACGAAGACCTGGAAAGCCGGAATTTTATCATTCCGGGCATCATTGCCATCATCATCATGATCGTCGGCGCTTTGCTGACTTCACTGGTGATCGCCAGGGAATACGAAAACGGCACCATGGAAACCATCAAGTCTCTTCCGATAAAAGCCGGAGAATTGCTTCTGGGCAAAGCCATTCCCTATTTCTTCATCGGACTTACCGATGTGCTGATTGCCATTTTATTGGCTCAGCTGCTTTTCGGGATTGTCATGAAGGGAAGTTTCTGGCTGATGATCGCCGCCGTCTCTCTTTACTTGAGTGTCGCCCTGTCACTGGGATTACTGATTTCCACAGTCACCCGGTCGCAGTTGCTGGCTAACCAGATCGCCATTTTAACCACCTATTTACCTTCCTTATTGCTTTCCAATTTTGTTTTCCCGGTGATGAACATGCCCCAGGTTCTGCAATGGCTGACCTACGCCATTCCCGCAACCTATTTCATCGATATTCTGGGGGGAATTTACCTTCGAAATTCAGGCTTTGCTTACTTGTGGCCCAGTATGGCGGTTCTGGCATTCATGCTGATGATTTTATCCGCTGCAAACTTCATTTTACTGAAAAAGGAAGGGTTATGAGCTGGCTCAGAATCCGGGAACTGGTGCGCAAAGAATTTCTCCAGCTTTTCAGCGACAAGCGAAGCCGACCCGTCATGATCATTTTTCCTTTTATTCAGATGCTGATCTTCGGCTATGTCGTCAATTACGACATCAGCAATATCCGCGTGGCCTTTCTGGACTATTCCCAAACTTCGGAAAGCCGCAGATTGTCTGACAGTTTCACGGGTGGAAATCTTTTTCATCGGGTTTACTCCGTATCGGATGAACGGCAGATGGCGGATCTGCTCCTCAAGGGAAAAATTGACGCCGGTATCAAGATCAGCCAGGATTTTGCGCCTCTGATCCGCAAAGGATACAGCGCACCCATCCAGATCCTTATTGACGGCTCGATGAGCAATATGGCTACCATGAGAGTGGCATACACCCTTTCCGTTCTGGACAAATTCAACCGGGATATTCTGAAAGAACTTTACCCCCTGCATATGAACTACGGCAGAGTCGATGCTCGAATCCGCACCTGGTATAACCCCAATCTCGACAGCCAGAATTTTTTTGTTCCCGGCATTGTCGCCGTCCTCATCATGATTACGGCCTTCATTTTGACAGCCATCGCCATCATTCGGGAAAAAGAAGACGGCACTATGGAACAATTAATCGTTACCCCTCTGAAATCGCATGAATTCATCATCGGGAAAACCATTCCATACATTATTCTTTCGCTGGGCCAGATGTGCGCAGTCATTGTCGCGGCGATTTACTGGTTTGAAATCCCCCTCAAAGGCAGCGTTCCTCTTCTATTTCTGGCCACCTGTTTATTTTTGCTCAGCACGCTCGGCATCGGACTCTTCATCTCCACCATCTCCTCCACCAAACAGCAGGCCATGATGACCTCCTTCTTTTTTATTCTGCCCTTTTTCATGCTCAGCGGATTTGTCTTTCCCATCGCCAATATGCCCGAGGCGGTGCAATGGCTGACATTTTTAAACCCTCTTCGGTTCTTTCTGGTAATTCTGCGGGGTATTTTCCTCAAAGGATCCGGCATGGATATTCTGTGGCCTCAATATCTTGCTCTGGCCGTTTTGGGAATGCTGGTTTTTTCCGGAGCGATTGCCCGCTTCAAAAAGCGGCTGGATTAGTATAGGAATAACGTAATAAAAACATAGGAACAAGAGAAAAGATGCTAAAAGTCATTGATGAGAAAAAGCAGATTGCCCGGTATGCGCGGCGGTTTGCCAAAAGCTTCAGGCCGTTTCTTGACGAAGAGATCAAAGTCCATCTTGGACATCAGGGAGCAAGCGTAAGCGCCAGAGTATCCTGGTTAAAAAGCCTGGGCATCTGGACGTTTACCCGGACGGCAAAAGACGGGCGCTTCTGGAACGCCTTTGGCGTAGGCAAACCAAAACATTCCGGATACTTACCGATTACCACCGAAATCAATTTTCCCGAGGCGGGCATCGACCGCAAAACCGGCGCGGCTTTTGCCGCGGATGCCTGGAACCGAGTCTATGTGGTGCACCGGGGAAAAATCGGAGGAGGGAAAAAAGGCGTCGGTAAATCCTTTTTTGAGGACAACTATCGCGGAGTCTGGGCTTGGATGGAAGATGGCGGATCCATCACAAAAGTGGCCGTCATCGGCGAACTTCGCAGTTCACGCTTTGCCTTACAAATTGCTCAATTCGTCGAAAAAATTGACAAACTGAAATCAAGCGACTCTTTGTCGTCTCAAACATCGCTTCATTTTTCCGAAATCTCTTTTTCGGAAGAACAGGTCGGAGAAACTTTTTCCGCTTCTCTTCATCGGGAAGCCTACGATTGTGATCATGATTTGATCATCAGCCATCTGGCCGGTTTTCTTTCCCGCAAAAAATGGAAAGTTGGCAATGACGCCTCCACGGAGTTGTTCAGCATGCAGCGAAATTCAGACCGTGCATCCCACATTTTTGCCGTATCTTCCGGCAAAAGCGAGCAAAGCGTTCTGGCAGCTGCGGCAAAGCTGCTTTTACAGAAGGCGGCTTTGCCCGACTCTCCTTATACCATTTTAATCCTGCCAGAGGACATCGCCGAAAAATATGTTTCCGGAATGCAGCTCGTCGGCATCGATGTGGCGGTTTGCCGTCTGGACGGAGAAAAGATAATTTTCCCGGATCCGGGTAAAATGAAGCTTGACCAAAATCCGCAGTTGTGAAATTATTTTGATGAAGTAAATTCTTATTCTTTCAGACAAAAGAATTTGCCGTGTTTTTTATCGAAAGGGAGCGCTCATGGTAAAAGAACGAAGAAAACGAACAAGGGTTCCCGTAAAGTTTGAACTGACCGTAAAGACAAAAGAAAAAAGCATTAAAGTTGAAACCAACAACCTCAGCCTGACTGGGGTGAGTTTCAAAAGCCCGCATGCCTTTGCCGCCGGTGAAAAATGTGTCATTGATCTTCATCTGAATGAAGAAGCGCATTTAAGCATAGAAGCGAAAATTCTCCGTTCTATAGAGTTGGACACCATCGCGTCTTTTCTGGTGATGGACGAAGATACCTTTTATCATTTGAAAAGGCTGTTGCAGTATAATGCGACGGATTCCGATCAAATCGAAGAAGAATTGAAACAGCCTGCTTTTACATAAATTCAAACTGAAAACCGGGATATCCGGCCGAATCCGTCCATAGAAACGCACAAAGGAGCTCATGAATGCCGAAAATTCCTGTATCAAAACTTGAGCCGGGCATGGTCTTGGCCAAACCGATTCTCTCTAAAAACGGCATGGTCATGCTGGGCGAAGGAACGGCGCTGACCGAAAAGTGGGTCGAAAGAATCCAGGACATGGAAATTCCCAGCGTATTCATCGACGGCCCGCCCGTTCAAACGGTTTCTCGGGAAGAAGCGCTGGCCAATCTGGAGGCCCGGTTTGCCCTGGTGGAAAATAAGCCCCTGATGAGTCTCATCAAAAAGCTTGTCCAAGAACATATTGAAGGATTATATGAATAACATGGACCCTAAAATCTTGCGCCACAAGGTAGAAAACATCAATACGCTGCCAACCGTTCCCGCCGTACTGAAAAAACTCTCATCGGTAATCGAAAAGCCCCGAATCACCATTGTTGAAATCAGCGCTTTCATTTCCAACGACCCGGCTCTCACCACCAAAGTTCTGAAAATGGTTAATTCGGCGATTTACGGTTTTCCCGGAAGAATCGCCTCGGTCTCCCACGCCACCATGCTCCTGGGACTGAATGTCATCAAAGGGCTGCTTTTGGGCGTTTCCGTTTTCGAATTGATGCAGAAAACCATGAGCGGCCTTTATGAGCACTCCCTGGCCTGCGCGATTGCCTCCCGCGTCATCGCCCAGAAAAAGAATCTGAAGGAACCGGAGGAGGTGTCGGTCGCAGGGCTTCTGCATGACATCGGCAAGGTAATTTTGACGCTGGAATTTTCGAAAGAGTACGAAACCGCCATGAAAGAGGCGGAAGAAAAAAAGATATCGATTTTTGAAGCGGAAAAAAACCAATTTACCGCCACACATGCCGATGTTGGCGGCTGGCTTGCCGAAAAATGGCGTTTCCCGAGAAATCTGATTGAAGTCATTCAATTTCATCACCGCCCCACGCTGGCCAAGAATGCGCCTCTGGAAACCGCTATTGTCCACATGGCCGATCTGCTCGTGCGTGCGCGGGGTTTTGGATTTGCCGGTGAAAACTTTGTTCCGGAAGTCAATGCGGTCGCTTACGATCTTCTGAACCTTTCCGATCAGGATATCAAGGATACTCTGCGGGAAATGGAAGACAATATGGAAGCGGCGGAAGATATGTCGTAACAACATGAAAACAGTGGTTGTTGTTTGCAAAGATGTCATCCTCAATAATGTGTTTGAGCGGAGTCTGAAAGACCGCTATCAAGTTGCTGTGTTCAACAACATGCCATCCGCTCTGGACTATATTTATAATTCCATTCCCAATCTTCTCGTGATCAACATCGCCGACGACGCCGTGGGTGTCCATGTGCTCAACGACTTGAAGTCCGATCCGATGTTCAATCATCTTCCGGTTCTGGCTGTCCTGCCGGAAAATTTCAACATTGCGGATTGGGGAGATCTGCAAGCGGAAGACTATGTCCGCCGCTCACAGATAGAAACGGAATTCCTGGCACGGGTCAACCTCTCCATTTTGCGGTCGGAAAAAATTGTGGAAATCAATCCTCTCACTCGCCTGCCGGGCAACATTTCCATCAACAAGGAAATTCAGGAACGAATTGACAACCAAAAGGAATTTGCCTTTGGTTATGCGGATCTTGACCATTTCAAACCGTTTAATGACCGCTATGGATTCAGCCGGGGCGACGAGGTGATCAAAATGACCGGACGCATCGTTTTGGGCGTCGTCAAAAGCCTACAGCCGCAAGGCAGCTTCGTCGGCCATGTCGGCGGCGATGACTTTGTGTTTATCATCGATACAGCACTGATGGAAGATGCCGCGTCGGAAATCGTGAGGGCCTTTGACAGCCTGATTCCCGGCATGTATGATCCCGACGATTTGAAACGCGGTTTTATTCAGTCCTTTGACCGCACGGGCAGGGCTTCGCAGTTTCCTATGATGGGCATTTCCATCGGGATTGCGGAAACACACAATCGAACCTTTACCCATTATGGCGAAATTACCCAGATTGCCGCGGACATGAAAAAATTCGCCAAACGTTTTACGGGCAGTTGCTATAAAACGGACCAAAGGCTTGAAGGAGGAAAAATTCTTTCCGCATGAAGAGGCGGAATGCTTTTTCAGAAAAGTCTTTGCTTTTGCACGTCAGGAATTCCATAACGGCTCGAAACGGAATTGGCGGGCGAAACGAATGCATAAGGAGTGTTTATGAGCGAAGAAATATTTGATTACTCGAAAAACATTGTTGATTTAAGACGACACATGTGGATGGACGGTATCGAAGTGGAACTGCGCCGCCTGATCTGGCAGATTGCCGTGGTCGGCAAATACATTTCCGCCAAGATTCATGAATCGAATCGTAAACTTGCAGGATTCAAAAACATTTACGGCGAAGAACAACTGGCGTTGGACCGGGTAACGGATAACATTTTACGAAACAAACTGCATCACTCCGGATTTGTCAGCCATTACGCATCCGAAGAACTTGACGATATTGTCTCCATCGGAAGCGGCGAAGAAAAATACATTGTTACCGCCGACCCACTGGATGGCTCCTCACTGGTGGACACCAATCTGGCCATCGGCACCATCATCGGCATTCACCGGAACTCCATCTTCGACTTCGGTAGAAATTCAATGGTGGCTGCGCTTTATATCACTTATGGCCCCCTGATCACCATGATCTATTCGGCTGGAAAGGGTACGCACGAGTTTGTTCTGGATCGTGAGGGAGAATATGTCCTTTCTGAGGAAAAAATTCAGCTCAAAGACAAGGGTTCCATTTTTTCACCAGGAGGCCTGCGACGCGACTGGACGGATGCGCATGTCCAATTCATCGACAAGCTGGAGCAGGACGGTTATAAGCTTCGGTACAGCGGGGGGTTTGTTCCCGATATCAACCAGGTCCTCATCAAAAGAGGAGGCTTGTTTACTTATCCGGCACTGAAAAAGTCGCCACAGGGAAAATTGCGTCTGCTGTTTGAACTGCAGCCTATGGCATTCATCATGGAACAGGCAGGAGGCAGGGCCACAAACGGTAAAGAAAACATTCTGGAACTCAAAGTTACTTCCATTGATCAGCGTTCGCCCGTTTATATCGGTTCCAGGGCGGAGGTAAACCTGGCAGAGCAATTCCTGTCTCAATCATGAGATATTCAAGGAGAAAACATGGTCTACGATAACATGGAGCAGTTGAAAAAAGGATGCGAAGGCATATTGATGATCACCGGCGGAGATATCGTGATCTTGGATGAAAGTGGATTTCGAAGTCAATTCATTGATGATCTGATTTCTACCGTTGTATTCACCCCCGAACCGACAACGCGGGAAGCTGCGGCCTTTTTGATTCGAAGGGGAGCCGCAGCCCTGGGAGTTCTGTCTTCTTCGATTCAAGGCCTTTATGAAGCCATGGGCAGGAAAGAAGCAGGCGGTTTTACCGTACCGGCCATCAATATTCGCGGCATCAGTTATGACGTCGCCCAAGCCGTTTTTCGCGCGGCGATCCAGGGAAATGTCGGACCGGTGATTTTTGAAATCGCCCGTTCAGAAATCGATTACACCGAACAAAGACCGCTGGAGTATCTTTGCGCGGTCACTGCGGCAGCAGTGAAATCGGGATGGAGAGGTCCGATTTTTGTTCAAGGCGATCATTTCCAGGTCAATGCGAAAAAATTTGCCGCAGATCCGGAAAAGGAAATGCAGGCGGTCAAAAATCTGATCTGGGAAGCCATTGAAGCCGGATTCTACAATATCGACATTGACACCTCCACTTTAGTTGACTTGTCGCAACCTACGCTCACCAGACAGCAGTGGAACAATTTTTCTCTGGCAGCAGAGCTGACGACCATGATCCGCGATCTTGAGCCGGAAGGGATCACCATTTCCGTAGGCGGCGAAATCGGAGAAGTCGGCGGCAAAAACAGTACGGTTGAAGAATTGCAGGCCTATATGGACGGCTATCTTGACGAACTGAAAAAACGCGGCGAAAATTTCAAAGGGATCAGTAAAATCAGCGTACAAACCGGCACAACGCATGGAGGCGTTCCGTTAGCCGACGGATCGGTTGCGGAAGTCAAAATCGATTTTGACGTTTTGGAAAAACTCTCTGAAACATCCCGTGTAAGGTATGGCCTCTCCGGAGCGGTGCAGCATGGCGCTTCCACTCTGCCGGATGAAGCCTTTGACCGTTTCCCGGCCACGGGCACAGCTGAAATCCACCTGGCCACTGGCTTTCAAAATATGATCTTCGACAGCCGGATGTTCCCCCTCGATTTGAAGGAAAAAATCTATGATCATCTGAAGACCAACCTGAGAAGCGAATGGAAGGAAAAAGACACAGAAGAACAGTTTATTTATAAAACACGCAAAAAAGGCTTCGGACCGTTCAAGCCGGCCTTGTGGAATCTGCCGTCCGAAACCCGCAAAGGCATTTGCACAGAGCTACAACGCCAGTTCGCGTTTCTCTTTGACAAGCTGAAAGTCAACCATTCGCGTTCTTTACTGGACAAGTATATTCAGCCGGTGGACGTGCCGCTGAACATGCCCGCAGCATTCAAATGAAAGCGGCGGTTCTGAATCGAGTCGTAAGCGTTCGGGATCATCCACAGCCGCTTTCCTTTGTGGAACTTCCCCAGCCCGAGCCCGCCGAAAAGCAGATTTTAATCCGCGTGTCCGTCTGTGGTGTCTGTCACACCGAATTGGATGAAATCGAAGGAAGGACGCCACCCGCCACCTACCCGTTTATTCTGGGACATCAAATTGTCGGTGTGGTGGAAAAATGCGGTCTTCATGCCGTGAAATTTGCCAAAGGCCAAAGAGTCGGCATTGGTTGGATCGGCTGGGCCTGCGGACAATGCGCTTTTTGCCTAAGCGGACAGGAAAACCTCTGCCCCGATTTTCAAGCAACCGGAAGAGACCTGCCTGGCGGCTATGCACAGTTTGTCACCGTAGCGGAAGATTTTGCCTTTCCCATTCCACCACTTTTCTCGGATGAGACCGCCGCACCGCTTTTATGCGCAGGCGCCATCGGATGGCGCTCGCTACGTCTATCCAACCTGAAAAACGGCAATCCGCTGGGGCTTACCGGTTTTGGCGCCTCGGCGCATCTGGTTCTTCAGCTAGCCCGCCATCTTTACCCCGATTCGAATGTTTATGTTTTTGCTCGTTCCGGACGGGAAAGAGATTTTGCATTGTCGCTGGGCGCTTGCTGGACGGGAACGACAGATGATCGTTCTCCACAAAAGCTGTCTGCGATCATTGACACAACACCCGCCTGGCAACCGGTGGTAAAAGCGTTGGAAAATCTGGCTCCGGGGGGCAGGTTGGTCATCAACGCCATCCGCAAAGAAGAAGGGGATAAAGATCATCTCCTTGGGCTGAATTACGCGATGCACCTATGGAGGGAAAAGGAAATCAAAAGCGTGGCGAATGTGGCGCGCCGGGACATTGAAGATTTTTTAGAGATCGCTGCACGGATTCCTTTGATTCCCGATGTCGAAATCTATTCATTTGCCGATGCCAACCGTGCGCTTACAGATATGAAACAAGGTCGAATCCGCGGCGCAAAAGTACTGATGATCAATGACATCGGCAGGAAAACTGTCTAAAAAATCACCTTCCCTGCTTTTGAAAAACATTTCATGGGTTGATGTATTGTTTTCTGAACCGTTTTTTCCGGCCTGGCTTCATGAGGACTGCCAGGTAGCCACATATTCCCAGGGTTTCATCTTTGGCGCATCGTCATTCTGACGCCAACATCCGTTCATCCCCGATTCTCTCACCGTGAGTTCAAAATGGCAAAACGCGATCCCCATATCGATTTCCTGAAGCGAGACGTCCCTCAGATGCTTGTAACCAAAAGCCCTTGATAAATAAAATAAATATGCATTCTGACCCTCATTGCGGACAACACGCCAAGGCTGCTTGTTGGAAGCCGATGGCGCCAACCGGACATTTTCCAGCGCCTCTCTGTACAAGCCGGCCATTTCGGGCGTCAAAGGCTTTGCCGGATCCTGATCGAAGAAAAGCTCCGCCCAGTCCAAACGGCTGTCTGATCCGGCAAAGCTCCTCATCACCCTTTCTGTGAGGCTTTTATGCCGTGCAGGCAACCCCACCGGACTGATGGTCGGCAACAGTTCGTTACGGCGCATTCCCGCCGCCCGCCCGAAAGCACTGATTGCGAAAGTGCCGCCAAGCCAGCAGGTACCCAACCCCAGTTCGGCTGCTTTCAGGATAAGTTTTTCCTTGCAATAGCCGTAATCACAGGTAGCCATGGGTGCTGGACTAACCATGCCGGCAAGAAACAAGCGAGCGTTTTTGATCACGCCGTACGTACCCAGCTTTTTCCACTCGCCGCGGGGCAGACTTTCCATGGAGATCAGGACAAAGCGCGGCTCGTTGCCGAAAGGTCCGCAGTGATGCGCATGAACGGATTCCGTAAATTCCTGCAGCTTCTGGCCGTCGATTTCCGCATTTGCATAGGAACGGCAGGAATAGCGTTTTTGAATGATTTCCGATATGGACGTCATGGAGCCCCTCCAAAAAATTTATTGGCAAAACGACGCAGCTGTTCTATACTAAATTCCAAATTTTTTCATAGAAAATTCCTGAAGCGAGTGTAAAAATACCATGAAAGTGGCCACGGTAGAACAAATGAGAAGGCTGGACCAATACGCGATTGAGGAATTGGGAATCGCGGAAGAAATCTTGATGGAAAATGCAGCCCTGGCCGCCGTTGCCGTCATGGCAAGAAAAGTTGGCATTTCCGGAAGGAAATTTACGATTTTTTGCGGCACCGGCAACAACGGAGGCGATGGCCTTGCCGCCGCCCGTCTGCTCATGTCCATGGGCGGTCTGGTAAAAGTATTTCTGGTATCCTCTCCTAAAAAATACCGCAATGCCGCAAAAACCAACTACGACATTTTCAGCAACCTCTCCGGAGACATTTCTCTTTTGACCCGCACGGATGAGGCCAGAAGCGATACGCGTCACTGCGACGCAATTGTGGATGCGATTTTCGGGACCGGACTGGATCGCGAAATCAAAGGTTTGGCCGCAGACGTCATTGATTTAATCAATCAGGCCCATCGTCCGGTTTTCAGTCTGGATATTCCCTCCGGCATCTGCGGTGACACAGGACGGATCCTGGGCACAGCCGTCAGAGCATCCTGTACGGTAGCGTTCGGATTGCCCAAGCTCGGCAATCTTCTGTATCCCGGTTATGAGTATGGCGGAAAGCTTTTTGTAACACGCATTTCCTTTCCACCATCCCTTTATGAGCAGAAGGATCTGATGGTTCAGACCAATAGCAGAATTTCCCTGCCTCCCAGGCCGGCCGAGGCCTACAAGGGAACCATGGGAGATGTTTTGTTTATTGCGGGAGGGGCAAACTACTTCGGGGCGCCATACTTTTCCGCCATGTCCTTCTTAAAAGCAGGCGGTGGATATGCCCGGCTGGCCTCGCCTGCCTCCATGATTCCTTTTCTTGCCGAAACCGGACGTGAAATCGTTTATTATCCCCAGAGGGAAACGTCTGCGCTTTGCCTGTCTTTAAAAGCCAAACCGGACCTGCTGGCCCTGGCGGAAAAAGTCGATATGGTGGTTCTTGGGCCAGGTTTATCTTTGCAGGAGGAAACGGCAAAACTTGTTCGGGAGGTAAGCGCTGTCATCTCCAAACCCCTTTTGATTGATGGAGACGGTTTAACAGCCATTGCCGAACGACCTGAAATATTGCTGAAACGAAAAGCGCCGTCCATTCTGACGCCTCATGCGGGTGAAATGGCACGTATTTTGCGTAAAACCGTCACAAGCGTCAATGAAGACCGTATCGGTTCTGTGCGGGAAGCGGCACGAACCCTGCGTGCTTCCGTTGTTTTCAAGGGAGCTCACTCTCTGGTGGCTTTGCCGGACGGCCGGATCTATATCAATTTAAGCGGCAACCCGGGCCTGGCCACGGCCGGTAGCGGTGATGTCCTTACCGGCTGTATTGCCGCCATGAACGGCCTTGGGCTTGATTCGGAAACAGCCGTTTGCAAGGGCGTTTTTCTTCACGGTTACGCCGGAGATCTGGCCGCAGCAACAAAAGGAGAAGACGGCATGATCGCAACAGACATTTTGGATTTTCTGCCGGTTGCCTTGAAAAACGATCGTCTTGGAATCATTGAAGAGCATTACTTCGCGCCGCGGGTCGTTTGGTAAACCGATATTTGCCCCCTGTTTCATATTGACAGACTCAGGGGATTATGGAAAAAGGCAGCGTAAACGCCGGAAACGTAATCTTGAATAGCCGGAGGTCGGAAAAAAGGATTCAGACCTCATTCTTTTTTCAACAGGATGGAGAATGTATGGAAAATGCCGTCACAAAAAAGTATGTCGATTTACACGGAGTGGTTGTGTTTTTGTGTCCGAAATGCGGCACCGTTAAAAGAGAAAACGCACAGGTTTACCAGGAAGCCAGAGGCCCTATAAAAATTGAGTGCCCGTGCGGCCACACCTATGAGGTTAAAATCGAATTCCGAAAGCATTACCGAAAGGAAACAAAACTAGATGGCGCATACATCACACCTGACGCACCTGATCGATGGGAAAGACTGATTGTAAAAAATCTTTCCATGGAGGGGTGCGGATTTGAATCGATCAGACCCAATCTTCTGGATCCGGATCAGGAAATCATCATTGAATTTGAGCTGGATGACGCCAAGCAATCTTTGATTCGGAAAACGGCCGTCGTCTGTTCCGTGTACAAAAAATACGTCGGTTGCAAGTTTAAACAACTTCCTGGGCACATCGACACGGACCTGGGTTTTTATCTCAGAAATCTGTAAAAGAGCCGCGATCAAACTCCACACCGCACTCTCTTGCCGGGAACCTGTTGTTTACGTTCTTCGGGTGAGAATATAATCCGCAATGGATAAAAGCTGCTCCGTGGCCAAACATCCGGGAAACAGGTTCAGTTGTTCTTTCGCCCCGACGACGAATGCTTCTGCACGCTGAAGCGCATATTCAATGCCCCCGGATTGTTGAACCAGATGAAAGACATCCCGTACAGCTCCTGGATAGGAATCTTTTCTGCCGACAGCGGCCCGAATTTTTTCTTGTCCGTCCGGATCGCAGGCAGCCAGCGTATAAATCAGCGGCAGGGTCATTTTCCCCTCTTCCAGGTCTTTGCCGACGGATTTACCAAAGTCTTCTTCCCTGGCCACATAATCCAGGGTGTCGTCCGTAATCTGAAAGGCCATGCCGATTTGATAGCCGAATTGCTTGAGGGCAAGAATCTCCTGCTGTGGCTTCTTCCCCAATACGGCGGCGCTTTCACAGGCGGCGGAAATCAGCACGGCCGTCTTCTTCTCGACAATGCTTAAGTATTCCGGCTCTGTTAGGCTTGCATCGCCGCACTTCATTAATTGAAAAACCTCTCCCTCCGACATCACATTGGTCATTGCCGACATCAACTGCACAATGGTGATGTCGCCTATGCCGGATAAGAGGCTGAAAGATTTGGAATAGAGAAAATCTCCTACCAGAACGCTTGCGGCATTGCCCCAAACCTTATTGGCTGATGTTTTGCCCCGGCGGATTTCCGCTTCATCAATGACATCATCATGCAGGAGACTGGCGGTATGGATAAATTCAATCGCCGCCGCCAGAGGAAAGCGATGCTCCCCCTCATAATCGCACAGACGCGAACAGATTAAATGCAAAAGAGGGCGAAATCGCTTCCCCCCGCCGTCAATCAAATGATGGGCGACTTCAGGAATCAGTTTCACATCAGAGGTCATGTAGCGGTCAAGATGAACCGCAACCTGCTGCATTTCACTGGAATAAGCCGAAAAAACATCCGCAATCCGCATGGCATCCCTTTTCTTTCAAAGCACTAGCCTAAATCTATAATTTAGACGGCGCGGTTTTGTCAAACAGGATTTCTCCGAAAAGGTCATAATGATCGGCGCCGATAATTCGGCAGGAAACCATGTCGCCGATTTCTGCCCCGCCTTTCAATAGATGCGTCACACCATCAATTTCAGGGGCCTGGCGGCGGCATCGACCGATAAAGGCATAACCCGGCTGTGTGCTTTTCTCTTCAAGGATAACCTCCTGAACCGAGCCGATCAGCGTCTGATTGATCGTATAAGAAACATCCGCCTGCTCCGTCAGGATCAGATCCCGCCGGCGCTCCTTTTCATTTTCGGATATTCGGGAAGGTCGCATGGCCGCGGCGGTTCCTTCTTCGCGAGAATAGGTAAAAACGCCCAGATGATCGAAGCGTGCCTCCTTGACAAAATTCCAAAGCCGGTCAAAACGTCTTTGGGTTTCCCCAGGAAAACCAACCATCAACGACGTCCGCAGCGCAACATCCGGCATCATTTGACGCGCCTGAAAAATGAGGTTCCGGATGGTTTGGGAAGACACCTTCCGGTTCATTCCCTTCAGAATCGTATCGTCAATATGCTGAACAGGCAAATCGAGATAACGGCAGATTTTCTCGCTTCCGGCCATGGTTTCCAATACATCGGAAGAAAGATGTGCCGGATGGGCATACAATAGACGAAGCCAGCGTAAGTTGGATAGGCTGGCCAGATCGGACATCAGTCCTGCCAGTGTCGGACGGTTTTTTAAATCCCTGCCATAAGCGGTTGTATCCTGGGCAATCAGAATAATCTCACAAACTCCACGTTCGGTAAGAGATTGAACCTCCAGAAGAATATCGTCCGGCAGACGGCTGCGCGCCTTTCCGCGAATTCCGGGAATCGCACAGTAAGCGCAAGCATTGGAGCAACCTTCGGCAATTTTTACATAAGCGGTTTTCACATGCGGCAACAGGACTCTTTTATAAGCGGCGGTCATCAAAAATTCCGGCCGGGACAAAACCGCTCTGCGGCGCGGATTTCGCCCGAACAACTCCCTCAAGTGCTCTTCAAAGCGACCGACTTCACCTGTACCAATAAATAAATCCACTTCCGGAATTTCGTCCAGCAGCTCCTTTCCATAGCGCTGCGCCAAACATCCGGCCACGATGATTTTCAGATCGCTCTGGCTCTGCTTTTTGATTTCGGCCCAAGAAAGAATAACTTCCAGGGCCTCCTCCTTGGCGGGCCGGATAAATGCGCAGGTATTGATGAGAACCACATCCGCCAGATCGGGCTTCTCCACCAGCAACATGCCGGATGCGGCCGCCTGACCGCCCATGACTTCCGAATCGATAAGATTTTTGGAACAGCCCAGAGATACGATATGCAATTTTCGGAATATCTTATTTTTCACCGGAAAGCTTCCTGATCAGGACTTTTCTGGGTTTGGCTCCGTCGGATGGGCCGACGATGCCTTCCCGCTCCATCTGCTCGATCATCCGGGCAGCGCGGTTATAGCCGATTTTTAAATAACGCTGCACAAGCGAAATGGAGGCCTGTCCCAGTTCGCCCACCAAGGCCACGGCTTCGTCATATTTTTCATCATATCCGTCTTCCTCATGCTGCGCCTGAGCGGATTCGTGGGCAAATTTCTCAATGGAATCATCATACTTCGGTTGAGCCTGAATTTTGATAAAATCAACAATCCTGGATATTTCCTCATCCGACAGATAGGCCCCATGAATTCTGGTCAGTTTGGAGGTCCCCGGTGGAATAAACAGCATATCACCCGCACCCAAAAGCTGCTCTGCTCCCTGCTGATCAATGATGGTCCGAGAATCAATCTTCGAGGAAACCTTAAAGGAAATGCGTGTCGGAAAGTTGGCCTTAATCAGCCCGGTAATCACATCCACAGAGGGCCGCTGGGTGGCGATAATCAGATGGATCCCCGCGGCTCTCGCCATCTGGGCAAGACGCGTTACGGATTCTTCCACATCCCGCGGCGCAACCATCATGAGATCAGCCAATTCGTCAATGACCACGATAATGTATGGCAACTTAACGTGCTCCGGCGGCGCAAGATCTTGCTGCGCGCTTTCCGCGGTATCAGCGCCAAAATGATTTTTCTCGCCGGATTTCCCCGGCGCAGCCGGCATTTTTCCTTTGGCGCCCATAATCAGCATTTCATTATAGGATTCAATGTTTTTCACATTCAGCGCACTGATGATTCTATAGCGACGCTCCATTTCTTCCACCGTCCAGCGCAGCACCTGCGAAGCCTTTTTCGGATCCACCACCACCGGATGCATCAAATGGGGTATGCCTTCATAGGAGGACAGCTCCAGACGTTTCGGATCGACCATCAGAAACTTGATATCGTCCGGCTCAGCTTTGAAAAGAAGGCTGCAAATCATCGCATTGAGCGCCACGCTTTTTCCGGAACCGGTCGTGCCGGCAATGAGCAGGTGCGGCATTTTGGCCAGATCCGCAATCACTGGCGCACCGATAAAATCCACGCCCAGCGCAATCGGCAATCGAAAAGCGGAGCGGGTAAATGCCTCGGAATGGAGAACCTCCTTGAGAAAAACCGACTCCCTTTTTAAATTGGGAATTTCAATGCCAATGACGGATTTTCCGGGAACCGGCGCCAGAATACGGATGCTGGGCGCCATGAGCGCCAGCGCCAGATCATCAGCCAAAGCGGTAATGCGGTTGATTTTAACTCCGGAAGCCGGCTCCAGTTCATACATCGTAATCACCGGACCGGGCAACACTTCCACAACGCGCGCCTCGACACCAAAATCTGCTAGTTTCCTTTCCACTATCCGTGAATTGGTCAGCAGGTGATCTCGTTTGGCTCGTCCGTCCTTCTGGGGAGGGTCCGTAAGCAAAGTAAAAGGGGGCAACTGATATTTTCCATCCGCTTTGAGATTGGAAAAATCAAAATGTAACTGTTCAACCTTTTGCGGTTTGGCTTTCTTTCGCGGGGGCTCCGGTTCCTCTATCACCGGCATCACCGTTTCCCTGGATTTCCAGCGCGCAATCCCCCCCTTCCACAAGGAAGAAATTCGATTTTGCACCTTTTGGAACAGGCGTAAAACCAAACCGGAAAAACCCTCCGTAACCGACACCAGTGAAAAATCCAGAATAAAAAACAAGGAAACCATAAAAATAAAAATCAGAATAATGTAAGTGCCTGCTTCATTAAAATAGTTCAGCAGGCCTCGGACAACACCCATTCCGATCCATCCGCCCGCTCGGAGATATTCGCCACCATAGACAATTCCTTCTTGAAATAAAGAACCGAAAAGCCCGGCACAGGCAAGCATCAGAAAAGAAAAGCCCAAAAACCGCTGGACGGTCAGAGCGAAAACTTGCCTCATGAAGTATTGAAAAGCGCATCCCAGAAGCGCCAAAGGCAGAAGAAAGGAAGGAATGCCCAAAAGGCGAATCAGTGAATCGGCAAGATAAGCCCCGAATTTTCCTGTAAGATTATGCGTTGTCGATTCTTCAGGCACAAACCGGGTAAAAGACGGATCCTGGGGCGAATAGGAAAACATCCCCAGCAAAAGAAAAATCGCCACAGCCAGAAAAGCCACACCCTGAATTTCTCGTGTCCGGTTGGACTGCTTTTGGCGATTATCTTCCTTGTGACTTTCTTCCATCATGCCGCCGTCTGTGGATCAACATGGACATCCCGAAGGCCCGCCGTGCCGGCATGCCGATAATGGTCATAATTTTCCTTAATCATATCGCGAACCTTTCGGATCAGTTCCTGTCTGTCTTCCAGCTTGTACCCAGAGACATCCATGGGCTTGCCGATCACCAGCCGTATTTTCCCGGGCTTGATTTTCAGCGACCGCCTGGGCATGATCATGCCGCTGCCGATGATGGAAATCGGAATAATCGGCGCGCCAGATTGAATGGCCAGATAGAACGTCCCTTGCTTAAAAGTCTTGATTTCACCGTCTCTGCTTCTCGTTCCTTCGGGAAAGGTCATAACGGATTTTCCCTGACGGATCCGCAACGCCGCAAGCTCCAGACTTTGCAGGGCTTTTTCATGATTTTGCCGGTCAATCTCAATATAACCCGCGCTTTTCATGGCCTGGCCGAACACAGGAACCGCAAACAATTCTTTTTTCGCAATCCAGCGAAACTGGCCGGGAAGATACGCCAACGTGATTAAAATATCGAAATCACTCTGATGATTTGCCATGAAGATTTGCGGTTTCCCCCGAAGAAGATTCTCCCGACCCAGCACTTCGACGCTGGTGCCGCTGATCATCAGCATCAGTCTGGCCCAGATAGCGGCAACTTTGTGCACATTGTTTTCGGCATTACGAAAGAAGGAAAAGACAACTGCCCAGAAGGAAAAAAAAGCTGTAACGCCCACCCCCAATGTCACTAAGAGCACTGATCGAATCATTTGTCCCCTGGAGATTGATCTTTCAAAGACTGGATTTTATCCATCGTTCGAGCGGCCTCCCTAAGCAGTTCGGCAACGGCAGCCTGTCCGGAAGAAGTCAGAGATTGAAAAGCCCCAATTTTATCGCCCACATGACTCATTTTTGTTTTCAGCATATTGAAAAGGGGCGCAAGGTCCTCTGTTGGCTCCGCAGCCATAGGCGGCGTGACGGCCATGACGGGCACGCCTGGTTTCAGACGGATCTCCTCCAGATATTCCGGTATGGTTACACACAGGCCAAATTTATCCCGGATCAGACTCGCCAGATGGTCCTGCGCAGTGGCTTCTCCATGAACCAGAAAAACCTGTAAGGACTTGTTGTGAAAATGTTCAAGCCAGTCCAAAAGCTGATCCTGTCCGGCGTGAGCGGAAAATCCATTAATGGTAAATATTTTTGCGCGAACGGCAATATCTTCATTGTGAATGCGTATCGTCTTTGCGCCGTCTACAATCTTCCTCCCCGGCGTACCTTCGGCCTGGAAACCAACAAATACAATGCTGGCCCCGGATCGCCACAGATTATGACGCAAATGATGCCGGATGCGTCCTGCGTTGCACATTCCACTTGCGGAAATCACAATGGCTGCCTCCCGCGTTTCGTTGATCCGGATGGAATCCTCGGTGGATGTTGATAACTTCAGATTGGGAAGCCGAAGCGGATCTTCACCTTTTTTCAGCAAATGAAGCGTTTCACTGTCCAGGTAGGAATGATAGCGGCAAAATATTTCGGTTGCCTTGATCGCCAGGGGACTGTCCAGATAAACCGGCATGTCCACCGGCAATTTGCCTTCTGCCAGAAGCAAATGAAGCGAATAGATAATTTCCTGCGCTCTTTCAACCGCAAAAGCGGGAATCACCACCTTTTCTCCATTTTGGTAACTGTAAGCGATCGCCTCGGCCAATTCTTCCAGACTTTCCTCTTCACCTTTATGATTACGGTTGCCGTAAGTCGATTCCATAAACAGAAAATCTGCTTCACTCACGATACTGGGATCCCTCACGAGAAGCTGGTTGGGACGTCCTACATCTCCGGAAAATACCAGCTTTACGGACGCGCCCCTTTCCTCGATGAACAGTTCCACGATCGCCGCGCCTAAAATGTGGCCGGCATCCTGAAACCGGACGTGAATGCCCGGCGCCGGATGAAACATCTCTCCATATGGAAAGGTTTTCAGAAGCGACATGACCGCCTCCGCATCTTTCGATGTGTAAAGAGGAACCGCATCCGCTTTCATGCCTGTACGTTGCAGCTTTTTGTTTTTTACGAGGGCTTCCACTTCCTGAATGTGGGCGCTATCCAGAAGCAGTATTTTGACAAGGTCGGCCGTCGGCTCCGTAACATAGACCGGCCCTGAAAAATTCTGCCGTTTCATGCGGGGCAGGAGGCCTGAATGATCAATATGGGCATGGGTAATGATAAAAAAATCCAGCCGGGCGGGATCATAGGGAGCAATGTTCAGATTTCGCCTTTCAATGGCATCGGATCCCTGATGCATACCGCAATCAATCGCAAACCGCGCCTGCTCCGTTTCAATCACATAACAGGACCCGGTAACCGTTCTGGCAGCCCCGAGAAATTTAATTTTCATGAAACACCCTTATATTAAGGTAATAGGTGATTGTTCCATTGCCTATTGCCCATTGCCCTCTTTCTAATCTTTTCCCGACTTCTTCTGTTTTTTTGCTTCTTTTTTTTCTTTGACGGATTTAGACGGTTTCTTCTTGGTGTCTTTCTTTACATCTTTAGATTTTGACATGATTTCTCCCTCCGTATACAGTTGTTTGGATTTTTCCCCTGAACCCTTGAACGTTGAACAATGAACCTTGAATTTTTCTTCATATCCTCCCCCGACACAGGAGATTTCTTTCAATATCCAGAATGGCCTGCCCCAGGGACGCCTCAATTTTCTTGTCCTCAATCCGAAATTCCACGCTGACATATTGAATATTTCTGTTGGCTGCGTTGAAAAGGGCATCCCGGACATTGCGGACAACGGCATCAACACTAAAAACCGCATCAGCAATAATCAATTTGAAACTGACTTTTTCGTTCGGCTGAAAAATGTGGCTTTTGGGATAGCTGAATTTTGCCCCTCCGATGGAAATATCCAGAAGACTGACCTTCTCTTCCTGCAAAAAGAGACGCAAATTGGTTTCCGAAGGAGGCTGCACACGGTAATACATCCGGAAATCAACCGGTTCCTGTTCAGCTAACTTTTTCAGCCGTAAGGCTTCCACCATATTTTCCGAGGATATCTCATAGTCACTGATTAAATCCATCAATTGAGCCGGAAAACCAAAGCGCAGCACTCTTTGCTCTTTCTGGGCAAGAAACGTTGCCATCACCCTACGCTTCAAAAAGTTTTTGCCGAGGGCAGGCGATGTTTGCGATATTGTTATATTACTTTTATCGCAATCATAGACGACCGCTTTCATGTAATGAGCATTCGGTTGATTGAACTCCTTTTCAAAAACAATTTCCAGTGGCATACCGGGCTTGATCTGTTTATGCATGATGAATTGATAACCTCTATCGCGAAGGGTTTTGACGTTCACCCATACCAGAACACAAACCAATTTTCCACATGAAAACTTCCACAACCTGCCTTGCGGGTTTGAATTTTTCATTATGACAGGTCAGTAG
>ENA-UPTA01001538-UPTA01001538.1-activated-sludge-metagenome-genome-assembly--contig:-NODE-1538-length-25520-cov-5.269075_pt1 | contig 25520 bp, 27 predicted proteins | sample MGYA00238184_ERZ773361 | MGnify/ENA primary metagenome ERZ773361 (study PRJEB29100, sample SAMN05720205) | activated sludge metagenome | isolation source: anaerobic digester from wastewater... | reverse complement strand
CCTCGCCGCCGAGCGCGCTGCGTCCCGCGCGGCCCGCACCTGGGTGAGCAACTGGAACGTGCGCTCGCTGGCCCGGAAATCGGGGAGGAACAGGCCGATGTCCGCCGCGATCACGCCGACAACGGTCACGAGCGGCAGGTCCAGCCCCTTCGCGATCATCTGCGTGCCCACGAGGATGTCGATTTCCCGCTTTTCCAGACGCCGGAGGATGCCTTCGCGGCTGCCCCGTCGGGATACCGTGTCCCGGTCCATCCGTCCGACTTTGGCCTGGGGAAAGTGTTTCCGGACCTCTTCTTCAAGGCGTTCCGTACCGACGCCGTAACGAATGATCCGCCTCCCTCCACAGGCGGGGCATATACCGGCAATCGGTTCGATGTAGTCGCAGTAGTGGCAGTGAAGGCGGCCCGTATCACCGTGATAGGTCAGGGAAACCGTGCAGTTGGGACAGGTGAACACATGGCGGCAATCGGGGCAATAAAGAAAGGTGTTGAAACCCCGGCGGTTGAGAAACAAAAGGGTCTGGTAGCCCCCGGTCAGACTGTCTGAAATCGCGGTCAGAAGCGGGGACGACAGGATGGGAATGGCTCCTCCGGATTCATCTCTTTCCTCCGCCATGGAGATGACCTCCACCTGTGGCAGGGGCCGGTCTTCCACCCGTCCGGGCAGCGAAAGGTATGCGTACCTTCCCGACTGAGCCGCATGATAGGCCTGCACACCGGGCGTGGCGGAACCGAGGACAACCGTCGCCTGGTTGAGTTTCCCCTTGATCAGGGCGGCGTCCCGTCCGTTGTAGCGGGTCCTCTCATCCTGTTTGTAAGACCCGTCGTGCTCTTCATCAACGATGATCAGTTTCAAATTTCGAATGGGGGCGAAAACGGCCGACCGGGCGCCGACGACAAGACGAATTTCACCCCGGAGCAGGCGTCGCCATTGATCGTAGCGGATCGTCTCGGGAATGTCACTGTGCCAGACTGCGATGTCCAGGTCGGGGAAACGGCCCTGAATCCGGTCCACAAGCTGTGTGGTCAGGGAAATTTCAGGGACGAGATAGAGGGCGCCACCCCCATCACAAAGGGCCTGGGCCATGGCCTGCAGGTAGACCTCGGTTTTACCGCTTCCCGTGACCCCGTGGAGGAGGCAAACGGAAAAAGCGGGTACGGCAAGTTTTTTGCGGATTTTTAGTACAGCCCTTTGCTGGTCCCGGTTGAGGGTCGGGGGTTGCGTCCGGCCGCAATTCCGATCAAGGACATCGTTTGTACGGAAGCTTTCCTTCTCGATTACGGCGACGACACCCTTGTCCTTGAGCGCCTTAAGCAGGGCCGGGCTGAACAGTGTCCGGTTGCGCAATGCGCCAAGGGAAATTTCGCCCTGGTTTTCGATGAGTTGCAGGAGTTCGCGCTGCCTGGCGGTTAAGGTCATCCCTGCCGGGGACGGCCTGATCGGGATCAGCCATTTTTCTTTTCTGGCTGCGATTCCCGCCTGTTCCATCCGGTCTTCTACGACCACAAGATTTCGGTCCTGCAGGGTCTGCAAGGCTTGTTTCAAGGCTTTTGCAGGGAGAATCCGCCCGAGTTCCGTGCCGGTTATGCCTTCCGGGTGATGCTGCAGGAACGCCAGAAGGTTCATTTCAACTGCCGTAAAATGCTCAGGTGACATGGGTTCGGCATGCGGAACCAGTCGAAATATCCGATTTGTTTTGGGATTGATCCCCGAGGGGAGCGCTTCGGCCAGCACCTTGCCGATGGGCTGCAGGTAATAGTCGGATATCCACTGGTAGAAAAGAAGATCGGCGGCACCGAAAAGGGGTTCCGTGTCGAGGAGCTGGAGTACGTCTTTCGTTTCCGGGTAATCCGAGGCGGGCATCAATTCAAGAATGTAGGCGGGGAGGGTTCTGCCGCCGAAGGGAACAAGCACCCTTTTCCCGGGCGCCACATCCGCTTCCAGCTTCGGGGGAACCCCGTAAACAAAGGTCCTATCGGTTGGGACGTTCACGGCAACTCTGACAAACATGTCGGCCGTTCCTTTGGCGTATTTTCCGGAAAAAGTAAAAAGCGCCCGTCCCCCGCACTGCCTGGTACGGGACGATGGGCGCCGGATCACCATCGCAGGAGAAGTGAAGACTTACGTCATTCTCCTTTTAGTTTTTCGAGTTTTTCCTGTTTGGTTTTACATTCGATGCAGAGTGTCGTAACGGGTCTGGCCATCAACCGCTTTTCCGAGATGGGGCCGCCGCAGGCTTCACAAACACCAAAGGTGCCGTCATCGATACGTTTGATGGCTTCCTGCATCTTTGCGATAAGCTTTCTTTCACGGTCCCGGATCCGCAGTTCGAAGTTCCGGTCCGACTCCAGGGATGCCCGGTCGGTCGGATCGGGAAAATTAACCTTTTCATTCGTCATTTCCGACACGGTTTTCTCTGCCTCGTCCAAAAGCTCATTGATCTTCTGGGTCAGCATAAATCTGAAAAACGCTAATTTGTCCGGCTTCATGGTCATCATGCACTCCATTTTCCCGCAATCTGTCAAAAAGATCGTACTAAATACACGAAAGGGTATCGTTTGTAAAGGAGAAAAACACCTCCGGCAGCAATTCTTTCTGATGCATAAGAATATGAATATATTACTTCTTTTTTTAAAGACGAGGTGCTGAGCTAATCCCCGCCATAGACTGTCCGGATCTTCTCGACGATGTTCGTGGTGGAAGCCCCCTTGATCTCGGGGATCACGGCGACCTGCCCGCCCCAACTGAGAACGGCGTCCCGCCCGACAATCTTTTCCTCTTCCCAGTCGCCGCCCTTGATCAGGACGTCGGGTTTCAGGGTCTCGATCAATGCCAGGGGCGTCAATTCCTCGAAAATCGTCACGTAATCCACCGCTTCCAGGGCGGCCATCACATCGGCCCGTTCCGCCTCCGGAACAATGGGTCTTTTGTCACCCTTGATGGCTTGGACGGAGCGGTCGCTGTTGAGGGCCAGAACCAGTACGTCTCCTTTCTTTTTCGCCTCGCGCAGATAACGGACATGGCCGACGTGGAGGATGTCGAAGCAGCCGTTGGTAAAAACGATCTTCTTTCCCTGCCGGTGCAGCGCATCGATTTCCGTTTGCAAATCATGGCGCGATAGAATTTTCCCCATGGGTTTCTCCTTTATCTATAAAAACTCAGCCGTCTTATCAGGAAAGGGTACGACTCAGGGTTAAAACGGCGACCGATGCGATCCCGGACCGCTTCAAAACGCGTGCGCATTCCCGGACGGTGCTACCGGTTGTGTAAACATCGTCCACCAGAATAACCTTTTCTCCCTGGAGTCTGAGCGGTCTTGCGACCGAGAAGGCTCCCTTGACGTTCTCCTCCCGCTCCTGACGGCCAAAAGTGGTCTGGGGCGGCGTGGGAGTTGTCCGGATTAACGACAGGTAGTCCAGTTTCAGTTTATGGCGTCCGGCAATCGCTCCGGCCAGGAGCAGGGACTGATTGAAGCCTCGTTCCCGCAACCGTTTTATATGCAGAGGGACGGGCATAACCATCGTATAGTCGTTCAAGTCGAAAGACGGATAGGGAAAATCGGCCATCATATCCCCCAGAAATTCTCCCAGCGAAACGTCATGGCCGTATTTACAGCGGTGTATCATATCCTGGAGGACGCCTGTATAGGCCGCAACCGAACGCGCCGCCGTGAAGGGCGCAGGAGACAGCAAACACGTTTCGCAGGGATGATCCGCCGCCGTCCGATCGGCATAGGGTGCGCCGCAGATGGGGCAAAGGGGCGGTGCGCAGAAACGGAGACCTTCAAAACAGGCCTCGCAGATGGGGGGAACTCGGCGTTCCTCCAGCATCTTCGCACAGGCCGTGCACCGGGGCGGGAAAATGAGGTCGATCAGGCTCCGGCCGATGTCCGCAGCATTACATTCCATCACTCAAGGCGGTTAATTCTTTTGTATCTTCTGGGATTTTCATGGTCGGCGCGTCGGACCAGAGCCGTTCCAGATCATAAAATGCGCGGATCGGTTCGTGGAAGACGGAGATCACGACGTCGATATAATCGAGCAGGATCCACTTCCCAAAGGTTGTTCCTTCCGTACCCAAAGGCAGGATCCCCGCTTTTTTCATTTTTTCCTGGATGGCGGAAGCGAGGGCTTGGACCTCGCGGTCCGAGGAGCCGCTCATCAGAACATAATAATCGGCAAATGAAGAGATTTCTTGGATTTTGAGGATGACCAGATCTTTCGGTTTCTTTTCCAACGCTGCGTTCACACAGAGCAAAACCCTCTCCTGTGCTGTCAGCTCCAATGTTTCCTCCAATCATGCCTCCTGAAATGAAATGGTTTTGCCCTTTCTGAAAAAACCATCCGATTGCCGCGCCGGACGAATCGATGTTTTCGCAGGCAGCGGTCCAACCCCTTTAATGGTCCTGTAATCGCTTCTTCTTCCGGTAGCAAATAATTCACAGTGTGTCAACCCCGAAGGGTCCAATTGCCGGTTGATGAAGCAGGAGCGGTATGATAGAGACTATCCTTGCCTTAAGAGGCATATTCCGTTTAAAACTTTGATAACAGGTTGAAAAACAGGCATGAGCCATAACGTTCTCAAGCATATCCAGGTCCATATGCCTTTTCATTTTCTCCGTGAGAAGTATCTTCCCCTGGTGCTGGCGGAGCGGATCAATCCGGAAGTGGCCGTCAACCACCGGGATCTGGACGGCTGCCCCCGGGAGGCGTTTCACGAGGTCGGTGAAAAACTCCGGGCGGCGGGATTGCGGGTGACCATGCACGCCCCTTTTCTGGACCTTCGCCCGGGGGCCATCGATCCGGAAATTCGCCAGATAACGGTAAAACGCATTGCGGCCGTTTTAGACCTGGCTGTTTTTTTCCGGCCCGTCTCCATTGTCTGTCATGCAGCCTTTGACGAGCGTTATTACCTGTCCGGCGAGGAACAGTGGCTGAGCAACTGTCTGGAAACGTTTCAAACGTTGCTTCCCCGGGTGGAAGCGCTGCATTGTCCGATCTGCGTGGAGAACGTTTACGAAACCACGCCGGTCATGCTGAAAAGACTCCTGGACGGGGTGAATTCTCCGTACCTGCGGTTCTGCTTCGATACGGGACATCACAACGTTTTTGCCGAAGCCCCCGTTGACGTCTGGATTGATGCGCTGAGCCCTTATTTGACCCAGATCCATATTCACGACAATCAGGGCGTAAGGGATCAGCATCTGCCTCCGGGTGAGGGGAACTTCCCTTTCCAGAAACTGATCGGCATGTTGCAGGAACGGAATCTGACCCCGATTATCACGCTGGAAACGCATTCCATCGAAAATTTTCGCAAGGCGGTTGCGCGGATCGACGCCCTTGGGTGGTTGCCCCTGTCGGGTGAAAGCACGGCACCGGACGTGGCCGGAGGAGACATAAAACCGTGATGCTCTATGTCGGCAAGAGGCTTTTCTTCATGATTCCGCTTCTGCTTGGAATCACGATTATCTGTTTTGGCGTCATGCACCTGGCTCCCGGATCGCCGACGGACATGCAGACACAGATGAACCCCCGGGCATCCGTTGAGGCTCAGGCGCGGCTGCGGGCCATGTACGACCTGGACAAGCCCCTCTATGAGCAGTACTGGATCTGGCTGAAAAAGGTCGTGGTTTTCGATCTCGGAACGTCCTTTTCTTCCGACCGCCGCACCGTCACGGAAAAAATCCGGGAGCGGATTCCCATTACGGTCCTTTTGAATGTCCTGTCCCTGATCCTGATTCTGATGGTGGCGATTCACATCGGGGTGCTTTCGGCGGTCCATCAGAACTCCCTGTTCGACCGTCTGACGAGTGTGTTCGTCTTTGTGGGCTTTGCCGTGCCGACTTTCTGGCTGGCGCTGCTGTTGATGATTTTTTTCGGCATCCATCTGGGCTGGTTGCCCATTTCGGGTCTGCGCTCCCTGAATTATGAATACATGCCTCCCTGGACGGCATTCTGGGATCTGGTCAAGCACCTGATTCTGCCGGTTCTGCTGTCCGCCTTCGGGGGGCTGGCGGGTTTTTCCCGGTTCATGCGGTCGAATATGCTGGAAGTGATCCGGCAGGATTACATCACCACGGCCCGGGCCAAGGGTTTGAGCGAGCGCGTCGTGATCTACAAGCACGCCCTGCGCAACGCCCTGCTCCCGGTGATCACCATCCTGGGGTTGTCCGTGCCCGGACTTATCGGCGGGAGTGTGATCTTCGAGACGATCTTCGCCATTCCCGGCATGGGGCAGCTTTTTTACATGTCCGTCATGTCACGGGATTATCCGGTGATCATGGGTATCCTTTATATAGGTGCGATACTCACCCTGCTGGGCAATCTGATCGCCGATATCTCATATGCTTTGGCGGACCCGCGGATTCGGGTTTCGTCCTGAAATGCCGTAAAAGGAAAGTCCGGTTGACATGTGGCGCATTATCCTTTAGATAAAGGCCGGTTAATTCATTTCAAACCAAGGGGGAGATGTGGCTATGCCTTCTGCAAGTTCCGTTACAATGGGGAGTAATTTTCATAACAGCATTCTCGGCATGATCGTCGACGCGGGCGGTATCGTGCAGTTCGTTCTGTTTTTGCTGCTTCTGTTTTCGGTTGCGTCGTGGGCCATCATTTTTCTGAAATATCGGGAACTGGGAAAGGTCAAAAAGGAGAACAACCAGTTTCTGGATCTGTTCATGAAAAAGAACAAACTGTCCGATCTGATCACGGAAGCCAGAAAATTCAAGAATTCGACAGTGGCGGAGGTTTTTCGTGTCGGTTACGCCGAACTCGCCAAGGCGACCAAGGCGACCAAGCCCTCCGGAAGCGACGAGGCCCTGGCCCCAGTGGCGGAGGACGGCATGATTATTTTCCTCGAACGCGCCCTGGCCCGGACGTGTTCGGCTGAAGCCTCCAAGTTGGAAAAAGCCCTCGGATTTTTGGCGACGACCGGTAATACATGTCCCTTTATCGGTCTTTTCGGAACGGTCTGGGGCATTATGGACACGTTCAAGAGCATCGGTATCCGCGGGTCGGCGACCCTGGCCGTCGTCGCGCCCGGTATTTCCGAGGCACTGATCGCCACGGCGGCCGGCTTGGCGGCGGCAATTCCGGCGGTCATTTTTTACAACTACTTCCTCAACCGGATACGCGGCGTCAACCTGGAGACGGACAACTTCGCGTCCGATTTCCTGAACCTGATTGACCGCTACTACAGCAGAAGATAGTGCGCTATGAAGTATTTTAATCGACACCGTTTATCGGAACACCGGCCCCTGTCGGACATCAACGTCACGCCCCTGGTGGATGTCGTCCTGGTACTGCTGATCATTTTCATGGTGACGGCTCCCATGCTCCAGATGGGCATCGATGTAAACCTGCCCAAGGTGAAGGCAAAGAGCGTCGATATTACAGAGGAAAAACTGGTCCTGACCATCGACGGCAACCGCATGATCTTCCTGAATAAAAACCATGTCCCCCTGGCGGATCTCAAACCGAAACTGGAGGCGATTTTCCAGGACCGCATTGACCGGGAAGTCTATATGCGGGCTGATAAAGAGGTGGCTTACGGTTTTGTCGTCGAAGTCATGTCGGAGATCAGAAAGGCGGGAGTCGACAGGCTGGGCATGGTCACGGAGCCGCCGCAAGAGACTCGGGAATGACGAATTCGGTCGATACGATTACCCTTGATCCGGATCTGGTGGAATCCATGGATCACCTGAGGGTGCGTGCTTACGAGAAGTCAACCCTCGGTCCGGTATTTATCTGCTCCATTGTCATTCACATCGTTTTTCTCTCCCTGATTCTGTTCCGGCCCATGACCAGCGCCGTGAAGTTGACCTTCGGCACCTACTATACGGTTGATCTGGTCCGCGGTGTGGAGCTTTCCGGAGGCAGCCGGGATCAGAGCGCCTTCGCGGAGGAGATGAAGGATCTGCTGAGCGATAAAAGGGATATCGTGCTGAAAAAGAAAACGGATACGATAAATCTGCCACCGATCAGCAGACTCGATGCCCGGAAAAAATCGCCCCAGGAAGTCGACAAGGCTATCGAGGACTTGAGACGGAAAATGGCCGCTAATCCCCAGGGGAAGCATTCTCCGGTGACTACGGATCAAGACGGGGCGCGCGGCGCCGCTCAGGGATCGGATGTGATGAATGCCTATTATGGGGCGATCTGGTCGCGGATCAAGTCGAAATGGGCTTTCCCCGGCGGCATCCTTCCCAAAAACGATCTGGTGGCTGTTGTGCATGTGCGCATCATGAAAAACGGCGCCGTCGAGGACATCTCCCTGGAAAAGCGGTCTGCGAATGCCTTTTTCAACGAATCGGCGGTCAAGGCAGTCAAGAAGGCGTCGCCCTTTCCTCCTTTTCCCGTCGGCCTGGGGGAATCAAGCATGGAAGTGGGCATCCGTTTTCATTCCTCGCAGCTTAACATGAGGTAGCCGCCGGATGTTTCGGCCAAAGTAGATCGGCAGTATGGGGTTCGACGTTCTGCCCGCGAGGGATCATAACTTGTTCAAGGTAAATATGTGGCATATGAAAAAAACTTCGCTTATTCGGATCATTTTCCCTGTTTTGCTGGTCGCGGTATGTTTTGCGGGGGCCTCGGCCGCCCGGATTTATCTCGACATTGACTCCCCCGGGTTTGAAAAATTCCCCCTGGCCATCGCCGACTTCCGACAGCAGGGGGGGGAAACCGCGCCGGCCGATTTGTCCCTCTGGTTTCCCAACGAGGTGGGCCGTTATCTTGCGATGACCGATTATTTTCAGATCAAGGATCGCCGGGCCTTTCTGGAGCCTGCCGCCGTTTCTGCGACGGACCCCTTCAAAATCGAATATCCCGACTGGACGACCATCGGTGTGGATTACCTGGTCAAGGGTGTCTTTACCCGACGGGGAACGGTATTCTCTGCTGAAATGCGCGTTTTTGATACCGTCAGGGCGGAAGAGGTGACCCGGAAAACCTATCAGGGTACGCTGGAGGGAAAAACGGTCCTGGCGAAAGCCATGGCCAACGATATCCTGTTCGTCCTGACCGGGACGGCCGGCCTGTTCGACTCGAAAATGACTTTTACGCAAAAAACGCCCCAGGGGGCAGAGATTTATGCTGTGAGCTTCGACGCCTCGGCGCCGGTCAAAATGACCTCCGAATATGCCCTGGTGGTTGCTCCCCACTGGTCGCCCGACGGACGCTATCTTTCCTATACCTCCTACCGGTCCGGAACCCAGGCGATTTACATCAAGGACATGCAGCAGAAAATGACCCGGCGGGTGACGCCCTATCCCGGGATGAATCTGGCCGGTCCCTGGTCGCCTGACGGCCGCAAGATGCTGCTCACCCTCAGCAAGGACGGCAACGAGGAAATCTACAGCCTGGAGATTGCCACGGGTAAGCTGACCCGCATTACCCGGCACTTTGCCATCGACGTTTCGCCCACTTGGTCGCCGGATGGGAAGCAGATCGCTTTCGTTTCCAACCGTTCCGGATCACCCCAGATTTATGTCATGAATGAAGACGGCAGCGGAACCCGCAGAATAACGGATGAGGGCGGATACAACACCTCCCCGGTCTGGTCGCCCCGCGGCGACCGGATCGCCTACGAAAGCCGGACGGGAGGGGGATTCCAGGTTTTTACCGTCAACGCCCAAGGGGAAGATGTGCAGGTGGTGACCTCGGCGGGCAAAGGGGTTCACGAAAAGCCGGCCTGGTCGCCGGACGGGCGCTATCTGGCCGTCATTTCCCGGCAGGGAGGGCGTCACCGGGTGATGGTCATTCCGGTGAACGGTTCCAACCCCCGGAAGGTTTATGAAACGAACCGCAAGTGCAACGGCCTGACCTGGTCGCGCTGAACGGTTGGCGTGTTTTGTTTGTCTTAAAAATAGAAGCCGCGATAAATTTCCCCTGACCGGTTTTTTTCGATTGACCTTTGCCTACCCGTTATGTTTTCATACACGGTACTTTTCCCTGGAATCTATTCAGGCAATTTTGGATGAATGCCGGATTTTTCACAAACAAAAGGAAGTTGGATAAGGAGGGTATGACGATGAAAAGATCTCTGCGCAATGGTTTGATCATGATCGTAATGCTGGGTCTGCTGATGTTTTTCGGGGGGTGTGCCAAAGAGCCGGTCGTCAAGGAAGAGGTCACGAAACCGCAGAAGCCTGCCGCCACCAAGACTGTGAAACCCAAAGCCGATACAGGAGAACTGGCCGCGATCGCAAAAGCCGTTCCCGACGAGGGGACGCCGTCCCAGACAGCCGGTACCGAACGGTTGGGTTATTTTAAGGTGGGAGATTATATTTTTTATGATGTGCACTTTGATTTCGACAAGTATGCCCTGCGATCCGACGACCGGGATGCCCTGACACGGCATGCGAAATGGTTCAAGGATCATCCCCAGTATGTCGTTCTGATTGAAGGCCACTGCGACGAGATGGGCACGGAAGAGTACAATCTGGCCCTGGGCGAACGCAGAGCGGATGCGGTCCGCAAGTATCTGGTCGATCTGGGTGTCGCGGCGGCGAGAATCAAGACGGTCAGTTACGGCGAAGAGATGCCCCTGGATTCTTCGCGGACGGAAGAGGCCTTTGCCAAGAACCGCAGAGCCCACTTTGTCGTCACCCTTGAGAAATAATGGATAAGGCGGAGGATAAAGGGTTGAAGAGCATTCTGAACGCAATCTTCCTGCTGGTCCTCATCGCGCTGGTTTCCGGCTGTGCCACGACGGGTGATTTGAAGCGCCTTGCCGCCCAGGTGGATGAGAATCAGAAACAGACCGACCAACAGCTCAAGACGCATCAGGAAACGCTTGACCGTCTGGACGAATCGGTGACGGCGCTGCATAAAAGCCAGGCCGATGGCGGCGTCGAAATGATGTCCCTGAAAGAGTATCTGCAGGAAATGCAGGGATTGAACGACAAGCAGCGCAAAGACCTGGCCGCCCGTTTCAACCGGAAAGACGACGAGATCAAGGAACTCAAGGATAAACAGGATCGTCTTATTCTTCGCATCGGATTCCTTGAAACCTATCTCGGCCTGGGTGAGAAGGAAGGCAAAGCCGAGAACGGGGACAAGAACAAACCGGTGGGGAACGGCACGAACAAGGATGTGCCGAAAGTGCTCTCCGACAAGGATCAGGCTTACGCGGCCGCTTACGACCTGTTCAAGGAAGGGTCCTACGAAAAGGCCCGAACGCAGTTTCAGGATTTTCTGAAGAACTTTCCCAACACGGAATATTCCGACAACGCCCAGTTCTGGATCGGCGAGTGTTATTATTTCGATGGAAATTATGAGCAGGCGATTCTCGAATACGACAAGGTGACGAAAAATTACCCCAAAGGTGACAAGGTGGCGCCGGCGCTCTTGAAACAGGGGCTTTCCTTTGTCAGCCTCGGGGACAAAGTCAGCGGCCGGCTGATCCTGCAGCAGGTCATCAAGAATTATCCCAACACGAGTCAGGCACGGGTGGCGCGGTCCAAACTGCTTGAACTGAAGTAAAATCATTTACATCTAAAAATTCATAGGCCCCTTGCCGTTTTTCGCGACAAGGGGCCTATCTGTATTTCCTTGGATACAAACGCCTTCCATTAAGCAGTTGTCTGATTGCATTTATAACCATCCTCTTCCAGAAAGCCAAAATTGAAATTATACCCACATTGCTTCGTTCAGGAGGGCCTGACGGCGGGATAAATATTGCTTGACAGACGTTATATATGAATATACATAGCGTACGCAGTATATAAATATGCATAGCGTTAGGTGTCCCGTCTTGTTCTGTGTACAGGGAGAATCCGTTACATGGTCATTGATGAAACAATTAATTTGATACGTGAACTTTATCGGGAGCACCTCCAGAAAATTACGGTGGATCGCCTTATCACCGGCATCTTTTTCACGGGCGTCCAACTTTCCAACGGTTATTCAGGCATTTCTTATACCCCCATCACTGAGATTCACAGCGAAGGTGGCTGTATCCATGTCAAGGGCAAAGAGCGGGAGCCGTTCCGGTTCAAGGGTGCGCCGGTGACCGGGATTTTTACCCTGGACGCAAACGACTTGCTTGTCCGTACCATTCAGATATCCACACTGAACGCCCTCTCTGTAAATTTTCTGACGGAAGATCACTACCGGTTGGTGGGAGATCAGGACCCCCTGGATTTGCTCGATCTTTCTCGCCTGGGAAAAGTAGCCATGGTTGGGGCGATACCCCCTTTTCTCAAGAGATTAAAACAGGAAACGCACATCAGGTTTCATCTCATCGAGAGAAAAAGTGAAAGTGTTGAGGATGACGAGACTCGTTTTCTCGTTCCGGAAGACGCGATTGCCGATGTGCTGCCCCAGTGCGATACGGTTATTATCACCGGTGCTGCCATTGCCAACGGGACGATGGAGGCGTTGCTGGATCTTACCCGGGAGGATGCCACCGTCGTTGTTGCCGGGCCGACAGCCGGTTTTCTGCCTGATGCGTTGTTTACCCGGGGTGTTTCCATCGTAAGTACAGTAATTGTGGCGGAGCCGGAACGAACCTTGGACTTGCTCGCCGAGGGTAAGGGGGCCTATCAGCTTTTTGCGGAAAAATGCCTCAGGAAAATAAACCTGCTCAACTAGGTGCAGGCTTTCATGAAAATATAAATTTTAAATATATCAATAAATTAAAGAGGTGGATCATGAGTGAAGATTATTTCGACTTGGATGCAAGACTGGAAGACGCCTGTAAATTTCATGGGGATCTGTGCGCCGGGATTACGATCGGTACCCGGATGACCCTGCTGGGGCTCCAGGCCATCGGGATCGAAGACCCGAAAGGGAAGGACCGGAAGGATTTCATGGCCTTTGTCGAGACCTACCGCTGTCCCGCTGACGCTGTTTTAGCCGTGGCAGGTTGTCAGCCCGGGAAGCGGACGCTCAGGGTTCTCGATTACGGGAAGACGGCGGCGACCTTCGTCAATCTGAAAACCGGCAAAGCCGTCCGGGTGTCGGTGAATGAAAAAGATGATGACAAGACGCAGGAAAAGACGCGGGAAATGATCGAGCAGAATCCCCACGACAAGGAATGGGCCATGCAGCCTGCCGAGAATCTGTTCGACATCCGCGAAGTTAAAGTGGATATCAAACCGGAGCACCTGCCGGGAAAACCCTTGCGGATCGTGACCTGTTCGGTCTGCGGAGAGCGGGTCATGGATTGCCGGGAAATACGGAAAGACGGGAAAAATTACTGCCGGAGCTGCGTGGAGGGGGAAAGTTATTATTCACCCTTGTAACAGACAAACGCAGGTCCTTCATTCATTCGCAGATGGAGGGTAAAATGATGCAGGAAGCGGTCTTGATGCACACAGCAGATTGGAACCAGGCGTGGCGAGAAATGAGAACCAGTAAGCCTTCTCCGGCGCGCCATGCCAAATTCTGGGACGGACGGTCCCGGTCCTTTGCTATGCATGTCACCCGGACAGGCTATGCTGAATTGTTCCTCAAAATTATGGCCCCGCAACCGGAATGGACCGTGCTGGACATGGGTTGCGGCGCCGGAACGCTTGCCCTGCCTCTGGCGGACAAAGTCAAATCCATTACCGCCGTCGATTTTTCCGAAAAGATGCTATCCATTCTACAGGAAGCATGTTTTGAAAGAAACATAAATAATATCAAGACAGTCAATGCCCGCTGGGAAGACGACTGGGCGGAAGTCGGCATCGGAGAATATGATGTGGCGATCGCCTCCCGCTCGCTGGTGGTGGATGACCTGAAAGGCACGATCACCAAGTTGAACCATGCCGCCCGTAAACGGGTTTTCATCGTGACGATTGTCGGCGACGGGCCGCACGACCGCCGGGCTTATGAAGCCGTGGGGCGGGAACTCCAGGTCGGGCCTGATTACATCTATAATTATAATGTCCTGTATCAGATGGGCATTTATGCCAAGGTTGATTTTATTGCCCAGCAGGTCCGGGACACCTATGGCGATAAAGAAGGGGCCATGGATTCCGTCCGCTGGATGTTTCCCGAGATGACGTGCGCTGAAGAAAAGAGACTGGACGCCTATTTGGCAGAGCATCTCCTCTGCCGTGACGGTCAGTGGATGCTGGATTATGCCAAAACGGTCCGTTGGGCCGTCCTCTGGTGGGAGAAGGAATAGAGGCCTGGCAGCCCTGCGGTAAGTTTAAGAAACGATAGAATGGAAAATTACAGATTGGTGAGCAGAACATGAATGTCACCGGTTACGACCGGATCGCCCGTGAAGTGTTTGCACCGGTTTACCCGGTTATTGCCGAACAGATCCGAACCCAGACGGGGATTACGCAAGGGATCTGTCTTGATATCGGCACGGGAGGAGGCTATCTGGGGATCGCCCTTGCCGCGATAACCGACCTGGAGTTTTATCTGATGGACAAGTCTCCCGAAATGCAGGAGATCGCCTGGATGAACGTGGCGGTATCCGGCTTGCAGAACCGGGTTCACACGCTTTGTGGTGATGTCCATGACATTCCTCGGGAAAACGGTTCCATTGATCTCGTCATCAGCCGGGGGTCCCTCTTTTTCTGGGAAGACAAGGCCAGTGCCTTCGCCGAAATCTACCGGGTGCTGGCCCCGGGTGGGGCGGCCTACATCGGCGGGGGCATGGGGACGAAGGAATTGTTTGATAAAATTAAGGTGGAGATGGACAAGCGACGTCATGACTTTTCCCTTGATCCCCAAGGCGAACGCTTTGCCGACCATCGGGAAGTTTACCGCCTGGCGTTGGCCCAGGCCGGTATCGAATACTACACCATGAGTCGCAACGGGGGCGGTTCATGGATTCAGATCTGGAAGTAAAAAGGTCATTCGTGAAATCCGCAGCGGTTCCGGAATGCCACTGAATGGATGTAACGATGGCCGATCAACTTCTTATTGCTCCGGCAAGTAAATATCAGACAACCTCATGCGGCATATAATGCCGGAAAGACCAATCAGTAAAGTGTCATGCCGGGCCCCGACCCGGCATCCATTCGCAGGGGGTGACGTCCTGGAAATGGATGCCGTCTTTCGACGGAATGACTGGCTTTAATCCATTCAATTGCCGAAGTGATGATGTGAAGGGATAGAGATATGGAGCACAAAATATGCTTCCTGTAAAAAGAGTGATAAAAAACGCTGTGTTAATTATATTACTGCAGTTTCTCCTGGCGGCGTGGCCGGTTGACGCCAGGGAAATCGTCGATATGACAGGACGGAAGGTCAAAGTCCCTGACCGGATCACCAGAATATATGCCACGTCCCCGCCTGCCACCTACATGGTCTATGCCCTTGATCGCAGCCTGCTGGTCGGTTTGAATGCCCTCCTGAAAGAAACGGAGCGGAAATATCTCTCCCCCGATGTGCGGTCCCTGCCCATCCTGGGGGGCTACTTTGGTCAGGCCCAGGTGCCGAATATCGAAATGGTCATGAAGGCCAGGCCTGACATTATCCTGATGTGGACCTCCCGGGAATCACCGCTCAATCGGAAAATGGAGACCGACATGAACAACCTGGGTATTCCACTTGTCTTCATGGAGATCAACCGGATTGGTGATTATGCAAAAGGGTTGGCATTTCTGGGTAAGCTTCTGCATCGGGAAGAACGTGCAAAACAGCTGGCGGATTATGGTGAGAAAGCACTCCGGGAAGCCACCGCAGTGACCGGGGCGATTCCCCGGCAGAAGGCCGCGTCGGTCTACTATGCCGAGGGAACGGACGGACTTTACACGGAATGCGATGCATCCCGCCATGTCGAATTGATCAGTCTGCTTGGGGCGAGGAATGTTTTCCGCTGTCCGAACAAAACGGAGTACGGCATGGAGCGGGTTTCCCTGGAAAAGGTGCTGCTCGCGAATCCCGACGTCATTTTGGTGCAGGAACGGGAAGCCTACGACCGCATCCGGCAGGATAAGCAGTGGCGCCAGATCAAGGCGGTGAAAGAAAGGCGGGTGTTCATCATTCCCAAGGGGCCTTTCAACTGGTTTGACCGGCCCCCTTCCTACATGCGCTATCTCGGCGTCAAGTGGGTCCTGTCCTGTCTTTATCCGGATTTGTATCGTATTGATATGGTTAAGGAAACCAAGAGCTTCTACCGCCTCTTTCTGGAACTGGAGCTGAATGATGCACAGCTCAGGGAGATCATGGCCGGATGAAGCGACCGACGGTAATCACATCCCTGACGCTTCTTCTGATCGTCATGGGGGTTATCTCCCTCACCCTGGGTAAATATCCGGTAACTCTTCGGGACACGGCTTTATTTTTACTGGCCAAGATTACGGGGCAGCAACAGGCGACCGCTCTCAGCATGGACCTGTTGGACAGTCTCTTTCTTTCCATACGTTTACCCCGAGTTGTGGCCGCTGTGCTGGTCGGGTCGTCTCTATCGGTGGCCGGTGCGGCCTTTCAGGCCATGTTCATCAATCCCCTCGTATCGCCATCCTTGCTGGGTGTCCTTGCGGGTGCGTCGTTTGGCGCCGCACTGGGGATGATTCTCTTCAAGAGCTGGCTGGCGGTTCAGGTGAGCACCTTCGTTTTCGGTTTTATTTCCGTGATGGTGGCGGTCGGCATTGCCCGCATGTTTAAAGGCAGCGCGATTCTCCTGCTCATTCTGGGCGGGGTGATCAGCGGGGCGATGTTCACATCCCTGTTGTCCGTCGTGAAATACTGTGCGGACCCTTACGAAAAACTGCCGGCCATTGTTTACTGGCTCATGGGCGGTCTGTCCTACGCCGATGCCCAGACGGTATGGATTACCGCCGTTCCCATGGTGATCAGCATGATCATGCTCGTCGCCATGTCCGGGTACCTTAACGTGCTCAGTATGGGGGACGAGGAGGCGCGGGCGCTGGGGGTGCCGGTTGAGAAAATCCGCCTCCTGATGATCTTTCTGGCTTCCCTGGTCAGTTCGCTGACGGTGGTGATGGGCGGTATGATCGGCTGGGTGGGGCTGATCATCCCCCATATCTCCCGGATGCTGGTTGGACCGGACAACAAGATACTGATCCCCGTCAGTATCCTCATCGGCGGCATTTACCTCCTGCTGGTGGACGATATTTCCCGCATGCTTTTCGATACGGAAATTCCGATCGGGATTGTCACCTCCCTGGTGGGGATACCCTTTTTTGTCTTTGTCATGAAAAAGGCGAACAGGGGGTGGGGTTCGTGAAAGTGATCGAAATGAATCTGATCGAAGCCAGGGGAGTTAAGTTTTCCTACGACACCAAACCGGTTTTAAGGGATATCAATTTGACGGTGCACAAGGGAGAGGTGGTTTCGCTCCTCGGCCCGAACGGCAGCGGGAAGAGCACCCTGCTGAAGGTCATGCTCGGTCTGCTCCGGCCGTCGGCAGGAAGCATTCGTCTGAAGGGAACGGAAATCGCCAGGATCGATGCCAAGGCGGTGGCCCGGCAAATTGCTTATGTTCCGCAGACCCACAAAGGTACCTTCTCCTATAAGGTCATTGATGTGGTCCTGATGGGAAGGCTGCCCCATAAACCCTTCTTTTTTTCCTACAATCGCAAGGATCGGGATATTGCTTTCGAGAAACTGGATCGCCTTTCCATCAGCCATCTGGCGGAACGGCCTTACACCGAATTGAGCGGCGGGGAGCGTCAGTTGACCCTGATCGCCCGGGCGATGGCCCAGGGGGCGGAAATCTTTGTTCTGGACGAACCGGCCACCGGCCTCGATTACGGCAACCAGTTGCGGCTTCTGGAGCAGATCATCAAGCTCTCCCGGGAGGGATACACGTTCATCAAATCGACCCATTCCCCCGAGCATGCGTTCTGGCTGGGAGATCGTTCTGTCATGATCAAGGAAGGGGTCATCATCGGCGACGGCAAAACCGAGGCGATTATCGACCAGGAAAGTCTCCATACACTTTATAACGCGAAGGTCAGCGTCATGAAGGTGAACGGCAGCCTGCGGGTCTGCGTTCCCCATGTGATTACCAACCATACCCGGATGACGGTGAAAAGCGAGAAAGACGAGATCATGTTCCTGCCGCTGAATCTGTAATCAATGATCAGCCGTGCGGCCGATAATCATTAGGTCCACATTTGATAAGGATCGGTTATGGGTAGAATCGGGATGCTGATTACCAATATCGGGAGGGGTGTTGATGAACGATACGCAGGGCATCTATAAAACAATTATCGAATCGCTGGAAACCGGCCGTGAAATGGCGCTGGTGACGATGATTGAAACCAACGGCTCAACGCCGAATGACGTCGGCAGCAGGATGCTTGTCTTTGCGGACGGATCGATTGTGGGAACGGTGGGCGGAGGGAAATTGGAAGCGCTGAGTATTCAGGAGGCGCTGTCTGCCCTGGCACAGGGCAAGAGTCGCAAGATTGCATTCGATCTGACGCCGGAAGGCATCGGGATGGAATGCTCCGGGCGGGCGGAGCTGTTTGTGGAAGTTTTCAGCATGGGAATGAAAATCTTAATCCTGGGGGGCGGCCATGTGGCGAAGAAGATCGGTGAACTGGCCTCGGTGATGGGTATTCCCTACAGCGTTGCCGATGACCGGAGTGAATTCGCCAACCGGGAAAGATTTCCCGATGCGTTGAACATCTTTACGGATATGAACGCTGCAGTGATGGAAAAAGCGGGCATCAATGAGAGAACTTACATCGTTATCGCCACCCGGGGGCACGAAATGGACGGCGAGTGTCTCAAGCACGCCCTCAAAACCGGGGCGGCTTATATCGGGATGGTGAGTTCCCGGAATAAAGTACCGGCGCTCTATAAAAGACTGCGGGAAGAAGGTCTGCACCCCGAAAAGGACCCACGGGTCTATTCGCCGATCGGTCTTGACCTGGGAGGAAAGGAACCCGCGGCGGTAGCCCTGGCAATAATTGCGGAAGTGATGAAGATTCATCATGAAAGAACGGGGGATCACCTGAGATTTCCGCCGGAATAATAGAAGATTCCATCAGATCAAGTAATGATCCTTCAAAAATACGCTGTTATGGCCGCCCTGATTTCCGCTCTCCTGTTCAGCCTGAGCGCCCCGCTGGGAAAGCTGCTTCTGCGGGATGTGGCTCCCTTGCCCTTGGCCGGTCTTCTTTATCTGGGGTGCGGCCTGGGGTTGACCGCCATGACGTTTTTCAAGCGCGTTGTGTTCCGGCAAGATGCGTCAAGTATGGAATCAAAGCTTCAGGGACTGGACTATCTTTATCTGGGAGGCGCCGTGCTGGCGGGGGGTGTGGCTGCGCCGATTTTACTGCTTCAGGGACTGCTGACCATACCGGCAGGGAATACCTCCCTTCTTCTAAACAGTGAGGCGGTTTTGACCGTTTTCATTGCCGCCCTGATCTTCAAGGAACCGGTGACGAAATGGGTCTGGGGTGCTTTTTTATGCATGGTCATGGCAGCTTTGGTTTTAACGATCCGGACGGATACGGTTACGCTTCAGGCGGAACCGGGAACGGTCCTGATTGTCCTGGCCTGTCTCATGTGGGCTCTGGACAACAACCTGACACGAAACATTGCCCATCGGGACCCGGTTTTCATCGCCCGGACGAAGGGCCTGGCGGCGGGGACGACCTCACTTGCGGCAAGTTTTATCATAGGCGAGCCGGTTCCCCCGGTAGATGCGGGACTGATGGCATTGCTGCTGGGCTCTTTCAGTTATGGCGCCAGCCTTGTTCTTTTCATCCACGCTTTACGGCACCTGGGCACCGCCCGGACGGTCATCTGCTTCAGCGCGGCCCCGATTCTGGGCGCCGTGGCTTCCGTTCTGATTCTGGCTGAGCCGCTGACGCAGCAGCTCATCCTGGCGGCAGTTGTGACAGTCTGCGCCATCGTTATGCTGATGCGGGAGAATCATGACCACGAGCACGAACATGGGGCTGTTTTTCATGAGCACCGCCATATTCATGACGAGCATCATCGGCACGAGCACATGGGCGATTGGCAGGAACCCCACAGCCATGGGCATTACCATGCCGCACTCGTTCACAGCCATGCCCATACGCCGGATTTGCATCATTTTCACCGGCACGGGTAATTGAGATGCAATATTTGTAAGTATACGAGATCGCTAGATAATAACTTGATGAGAAGGAAGCGTAAGAAAGTGTGTTGGAACGATGCAAGAGTTGATCGCGGTCGTCAAAAGTAACTTAAAAAAATAAAACTACACTGGGAGGATTAAAATGAAAAAAACGAGGTTTCTTTTTGTGCTGGTTTTCATGTCGGTTCTATGCTTTGCGATGACTTGCCAGGCTGCACCGGTTTCCGTTGAGGGTTCTCATGTCATCACCGATATGTGCGACAGGAAGGTTGATGTGCCCGTTAACCCGCAGCGGATCGCCTGCATGCATTGCGTCTCCCCCGAGAAAATCATGACCCTCGGGAAGGGAAATCTGATCAGCATCATGGCGGAACAATCGCCTTGGGCTTACAAGCTTTTCCCGGAAATTAAAAACGCTCAAAGCAGCAAGGGGATCACGCCGGAACAGATGCTGAAGATGAAGATTGATTTTGTCCTCTATACACCGGGGATGACTAAAGAGGAACCTTTCGGCAAGGCCGGATTGAAAACCGTCTGCGTGTTCTCACCAGCTAACAGGCCCATGAACCTGGAGGAATACAAGGAGAATTTCAAACGGCAGGTCAACCTGTTCGGCGATCTGCTCGGGCCCGATGCGAAAATGCGGGCGGACAAATACAACCGGTATTTCGATAAAAAAGTTCAGCAAATTCTCGCCGTTACGTCAAAGATCAACCCGAAAAACCGCCCTGCCGTTTATTACGGCGGCCTGAAGGGCAGTCTCCTGGGCAGCCAGGGGAAGGGCAGCGTCATGCACTGGAACGTCGATGTAGCCGGAGGCAATTATTTGCCCCAGGCGATCAATGATAACCATGCCCAAGCCACGATGCAGGAGGTTCAGTCCTGGAATCCGGATATCATTCTTTTAAGCGGTTACGCCAAATCCCCGGACATGGCCATGAAAAATCCGGAGCTGGCCTCCCTGAAAGCGGTTAAAAATAAAAAGGTTTATTGCCTGCCCCAGGGTGTTTATGCGTGGGATCATGCGAGCAATGAAGGGGTGCTGCTCATGATCTACATGGCCAAGCTGTTCTATCCGGATCTGTTCAAGAACTGGGATATGATCAAGGAAATGAAGGTATTCTATTCCGAAATTTACGGCAAAACCATTACGGATGAAGAAGCTGAGCGGATTCTGAATAATCTTCCGCCGGTGTAATATGCTGGAGATACCGCATCCATAAGCGTTCAAAATAACAAAAGTCTTTTATTAACAGGCAGGACCTTGGCAGTGAATAGCCCCTGCCAAGGTTGACTGTTGGACCGTTTTCGGGATGGAGCTTTTTGTAAAGATGAGGGGCAGCAAAGAAATCACGCGCCGCAATAAGCGGTTGCGTGGAATGATCGGTTCGCATCAGCGGTAAACATCTTTTCGGTGTCCTACCTTGACGATCCATATCGTAAGCGCTTTGTCATGAACGGAATAGATGATTCTATACAGCCCCTGGCGCACGCGATATCTTTCCTGCGCTGTAAGTTTTTCGTGGCCTGGCGGTCTCGGATCATCTGAAAGTGCCTCGATACGCTGGAGGATCTTCTTTAAATCCTCTTTGGGTATTGTCCGGAAGTCTTTTTCAACGGACTCTTTGAAATAAATTTCATATCCTGCCATCTTTTTTCAGCCTCTTGATCATCGTTTCATAGCTGATTAAAGGCTCTTTGACTCTCTCTTCAAAAGCGGCCAGATCATCAGCATCTTCCGCCAGAGATTCTTTGATGGCATCATTCACTAATTTCGATAATGACTGCGATGTTTCAACCGCCTTTAGACGCAGAGCTTTATGCAGTTCCGGGTCCAGGTATATGGTGGCTCGTGTTGCCGCTGATCCCATAATATCACCTCCTTCTTGGTGTGTAACTATAACGTCATAACGTCATAACGGCAAGCATTTCTTGTGAAGCGAAAAATTATTGCTTCGGCAGTTGAATAGATGAACACCCGTCATTCCGTCGGAAGACGGAATCCAGAAAGATATTAACTGGATATCGGATCAGGAGAAGGCGTCATCATGTCATTTATCCGATACGGAAAGACCTTGGACCGCACGGAGGTGCACCACTTATCCGGAGAGCCTGGCTCCCCTCAGTCTGATAACCGAGCAGTGCCTCCATCAAGAATTGTTGAATAACCGGTCACCGGGAGCCTTGTTGTTCAACTTTACTGGAACAGGGGCAACGGGGCAGGTTTGGTTTTACTTGATCATTTCAAGACCAGGGGAGTCTTTTGTGTCCATTTCATATAGGAACCCTCGTTTGGGGGAGTTTCTAGGGCAGAGGGCGTTCCGGCGAGCATCCGGTCAGGTCAAGGGAAATCTCCGCTTTGTCTCTTGACAAAACTTATCATGGATGTCCCCAGAACTCCCGTAACATAGCTTTGAATAATCTAATGCAAAAAACTGCACTGTTCGGCCATCCGGGCACAGCCGATGTCTTTACGATAATGCACCGCCTTGACCGAAGCGCCCATGTTCAAAACTGTGGCTTCTCCATCGGTCGTAAACCCCATGGCTTCATAAAACCGCCGGGCCCGGACATTATCGGCGAACACCCAGAGGGTTACTGTGGCACAGGATCTTGATCTTAATGTCTTTTCACACGCCTCATAAAGCATACGGCCGATTCCTTTGCGCCAGTATTCAGGTGTAAGATAGATGGCACAGATTCCCGTGATTGTTTCCCGACTGATATCGAGATCGAAACCACCGTTAAACGCCAGGAAACCTAAAACGTCGCAGTTTTTCTCCGCAAGATAGATATGTTCCGCCCCAAATGAAATGGACTTGCGGAATGATTCGGTTACGCGGACGTAGTCCAGACCGTACAGTTTTTCTTCCGGCATGATATCCTGGTAGGCAGCCCGCCAGGAAATGATATGTACCCGCGCAATGGCGGGAGCATCATCGGGTGTGGCAAGACGGATGTTCAGCATTTATTTCACCTGTTTGTCTGTATGGAATAGGTAAAGGTATCAAGGGTTTGCCAGGTATTCATCGCCCCCTGGTTCACCAGGGCTTTCCATGCCAGCGTCACCTGCGGGCCATCCACCGTGACCAGGAGATATCCATGGTGGCCGCCGTTATGGTACTCTCCCTTGACTCTGTCGCTGTCCTTGTATACGCCCAACCAGGGTTTCAGCGGTCCGCCCCCGGTTCCGGCAATAATTTGCCGAATCGGGCGGCCGGACTGATCCGGGATCAGCGCACGGTTGTAAAAATGGTCGTGACCGCAGAAGTAGATTCTCGCCCCGGCTTTGCCCAGGCTGTTCCAGAACAAATCACGTTCCTGTGGAAAGAAGGCCAGATTGTCCGGATGCCCTGTTTCAAAAGCCGGTTCGTGGCCGAAGACAAAAATATGGGAACTTCTATTTTCCGCCAGTGTCCGGTCGAGCCAGGCCTGATTGACTTTGTGCTGGCCGACGGTGTACTGATCGAGGCCGACGAGGAACGCATTTTTATGAACGAAGCTATAGGTGAGACCTTCTTCACCGGCGGGGCCGTTCTTTGGAATATAGGGTTCTATAAAGGCGGTTTGAAAGGCTTTTTTCAGGACCTCGATCGTGTCGGCAGGCGGCTCAAGATGCGCCGGGAGGGGAGGCAAGGCCAGGCGCTCCGGGCCGCTGTCATGGTTGCCGCGGATCGGGTAAACCCTGATCTCGCCTTGGTAAACCGGCGCCATGGCCTTTCTCCAGTTGGCATACTGGGTGGCGTAATCGGTGCCGCCGTTGCGAAACCATCCGTTGACGAGATCCCCCGTCACAATGACGAAGTCAGGCTTCTCCCGGACAATATCTTCGCTGATCGCCTGTACAACCCGGTCATTGATGCAGGTTTTGTCGGGTTTTTCCTTGTTGTTGTCCTGCGTGTCGCTGATAACGGCATATTTCCATGATGCAGGAGATGTCTCAAGCGATGCACCGGCAACCGGCCTGGACATGCCTGACAGAATGAGGAAAAGGGACAGCAAAAACGCCCAAAGGAAGTTCAGTTGTTTAAGTCGCAGGGGTTTCATTGTCTGCACTCCGATAATTTTGTCTAATTACTTCGGCAATCGAATAGATTAAAACCCGTCATGCCGTCGCAAGACGGAATCCCTTTCCAGGACTTTAGTCTCTATAATGGATGCCGGGTCGGGGAGGCTGTGCCACAATGTCTGAGGCGTTAGCTGAAGAATCTATTCCTTTCAACATATTGCAATCATTAGATTCTTCGCGGAGTTTATCCTTGAGCGAAGCGAAGGACTCAGAATGACCTTAAACGTAAAGTGGATATTACGACACAGTCCACGGGGCCCGGCATGACACTTTACTACGTTGTCTTTCCCGCATTATATGCCGTACGCAGCCGCCTGCTTCCGGTATGATGTTTTCGATATTGGCTTGCCGATGTAATAATAAGCCGGTTTCTGTTTACGCTGCCAATCTCCGGACAATATCGTCGAAATCCTTGATCATGCTCACAAAACGAACACCACCCTTTGCCTTGAGCTGCATGAAAGAGGCGCCCTCGCTTACCGACTTCAGTACGGGTTCTTGATCCGTCACCACGCTGCCGGCCAGCATATCGATGCCGTAATCGAAAAGCACCTCGGACAGGGGTGTCGTGGGGCCTAACAGCATCCGGATGCTGTCTTTACGGCACAGTTCCAGAATGCCCGGCAGTGTATTATTCAAAAGCGTTGTGCTTGAAATCACGACGATGTCCGATTGGGGTATAAAATCCTTGCCCCTTGCTTCCGGGTAATCGCCGGGTCTCGGATTTTTTTCGATAACCCAAAAATTTCGGGCTTCTTTTGCCACATCATCCATAAACGGGAAATGCCCGATGATGGAGATGTTTTTACCCTTGCCCAGATCTCTGGCGAGCTTCAGACCTTCGACATCGGAATATTTGTTTGGTTCCACATCGAGAACGGAATTGATGGCCGCAAGGCCCAGGGATGCCCTGGACATGCCGCCGTCGAGACAGTAGCGGGCGAGGTACAGGGCGGTCATTTCGGTAAAAGAACCTTCCAGTCCCTGTGCGCCTTCCTCGTGGCTGCAGCCGCCTGAAGCCATGGTGGAGGCGAGTCCGCACCGTTTGCTGACCACCGCTGTCCAGTGGATGCCCCGTATGACTGCCTGTACAGGGGCGTCCTCCTTGATACTTTTCAAAATGCTGTTCAGAATTTCCATGTCATTTCCTTTTACCTGATTTATTTTGTCCTTTTCCAATTTAGAAAAACACTGGCTCACGCAAAGCGCATGAATGACCTTCAGGGCTGTAGAATCGCTTCCGCCTCCTGCACGCTCAAGTCAACATCAAGGAAGAGATTGAAAAAGGATCGGACTTCTTGAACGATATTGATGCGATAGCGCTCCGGATAGAGAAGGTGGGCCAGCCATTTCGCCCCCAGAAGCCGCATGAAGGAGGGGGGTCGGTCAAACCAGTTGAAGGGCTGGTTGGGGATGAGATAGACCTGCCTGTTTTTCACAGCCGTGATGCGCTGCCATCGGG
>ENA-UPTA01001536-UPTA01001536.1-activated-sludge-metagenome-genome-assembly--contig:-NODE-1536-length-25530-cov-5.206359_pt1 | contig 25530 bp, 24 predicted proteins | sample MGYA00238184_ERZ773361 | MGnify/ENA primary metagenome ERZ773361 (study PRJEB29100, sample SAMN05720205) | activated sludge metagenome | isolation source: anaerobic digester from wastewater... | reverse complement strand
GAGAATTATCTGGGAGCCCTGGGCTACGATGTGGTATCTTCCACTAGTAGTCCCGAGGCCCTGTATATGGTCCAGGAAAACCCATGTCGGTTTGACCTGATGGTTACCGATATGACGATGCCGCATATGACCGGCTTAAAATTAAGCTGGGAGGTGCTGGCAATCAATCCGCTGCTGCCGATTATTCTCTGTACGGGATACAACGAATCGATCACGGAAAACGAAGTGAAACGCAGCGGTATCAAGGAATTCGTTTTGAAGCCCGTATCGCTGCAGAAAATGTCGTCTTTGATCAGGCAGGTTCTGGACACAAAATAGACGAACTTCAGAGGGAGAACTGAAAATGGCGCAAATTTTGATCATTGACGATGATGAAATGTTCTGTTCCCTGCTGTCCAGTGCTATTCAAAGTGAAGGCTATAATATTGAATGCGCCAACACGTTGCAGAATGGCTTGGCCAGGGTAAGATCGGGTGCTTTCGATGTTGTCTTTCTTGACGTCAATCTCCCTGACGGCAACGGTTTGGAGCGGCTTGCGGATATCCGCGAAGCCCCATCGGCGCCGGAAGTGATTATTCTGACCGGTCTGGGAACCGCCGACGGGGCCGAGCTTGCCATTAAAAACGGCGTCTGGGACTATATCCAGAAACCCTCCTCCATCCATGTCATGACCCTGCCCCTGCTGCGGGCGCTGCAGTTTCGCGAGGAAAAATCGAAAGTCAAATCAACCGTCGGCCTGAAACTGGAAGGAATAATCGGCAACAGTGCGAAAATGAAAACCTGTTATGAGCTGGTTTCACAAGCGGCCATGGCGGATGTGAACGTTCTGATAACGGGGGAGACCGGCACGGGCAAGGAACTTTTCGCCCGGGCCGTTCATGTGAACAGCGCCCGTTCCGGCCGGAATTTTGTTGTGGTCGATTGTGCCGCCCTGCAGGATACACTGAAAGAAAGCACGTTGTTTGGATATGAGAAAGGCGCCTTCACCGGAGCCGATCAGAGCCGTGAAGGGTTGATCAAGCAGGCCGACGGGGGGACGCTTCTCCTCGATGAAATCGGGGAACTGCCGCTCCCCATGCAGAAAAGTTTTCTCCGTGTTTTGCAGGAACGCCATTTTCGCCCCTTGGGAAGTATAAAGGAGTTGAAAAGCAATTTCCGGCTCATAGCGGCCACAAATCGCGATTTGGAGAAATTATCACAAACCGGCGGTTTCCGGGAGGATCTGCTTTTTCGTCTGCGCACCCTCACGATTGTCCTGCCTCCGCTCCGGGAGCATCCGGAGGATATCAGCGACATCGCATCATATCACATCGCAAAAATCTGCAAGCGCAGCGGCATTGCGGAGAAGGCGCTGTCGTCAGATTTTCTGGAGGCATTGATATCTTATGATTGGCCGGGAAATGTTCGGGAGCTGGTTAATGCCCTGGAACGGGCAGTGGCCGCTTCCTTTACCAGTCCAACGCTTTTTCAGCGCCATCTGCCGAGTGCGATCCGGGTAAAACTGGCCAAGGCCGCCATGGCCTCCGATCTCTCGGACGAAGACGCCACCACCGGTTCCTTCGATCAGCACCTGCCAAAATTGAAGGATTTAAGAGAGATTACCTACGCCAAAGTGGAGAAAAACTATCTGCAGCAACTGTTGAAGGTGACCGCGGGAGATATGGAAGAAGCCTGCCGGATTGCCGATGTCGGCCGAACCCGTTTGTACGACCTTTTGAGAAAACATCACATACCCGCCTCACGTTAAAAAATCACCATCCATTCTTTTTGGGTTCCGTCCACTAAAAGTGTACGGATTCCACTTTTTCTGAACCAAGTCCGGAAAAACTGGATAATCCTCAGTAAGTATTTTGTATATCTATCTGAAATCATTAGTAATAGATAAAAAGCACACTTTGGCATGTTCATTGATATGCTGTTGCAGTAGATCAAAAGCATTATCCGAAGTCAATACTGGGGGGGAAGGAACCATCGTGATGATTTTTTATTTACCCGCTTATGAGGAAAAGGGGGAGGAACTACTCAATCGTATGATTACTGAGCTTGCTCCGAGAAAAATTGAAACATATCGCTGTTTCCCTGATTTGTGTCGGAGACTTCAGTGTCCTTTCCCGGATATAAAAGTGGCGGTTCTTTTGTGCATGACCAAAGCCCATCTCCAGGAGATTTTTACCCTTGGTGAATATCTGCAGGATTTGAAAGTTATTCTGGTTTTGCCCGATGATGACACAGAGACGATCATCAAGGCGCATAATTTAAGACCCCGCTACCTGTCATGGCTGGATCATAACTTCTTCGATATTGTGGCGGTTCTGAAAAGGATGGTTGATTTCTATGATACCCACCAGGCCGAAGAAGGAAAAAAAGACCTACGCACAAAAGAAACCGGGCACGTCAAAAGGCCCTTAAAAGAATTGATGGTGATGAAAGGAGGACGAATCGGGCAATGGAATTAGCAGAAAACAGGTTAACGGATTACCACAACCAGCCGTCGCTCAGCCGGGAAGGCAAGTATCTTACCTTTACCCTGGCCGGAGAGGAATACGGCATCGGGATCAGAAAGGTGAGGGAAATTATCGGTATGATGGTGGTTACGCACATACCCCAGACCCCTCCCTATATCAAAGGCGTCATCAACCTCCGGGGAAAGGTCATTCCTATCGTGGATCTGCGGTTAAAATTCGACATGGAATCCATGGCCTACACGGATCGGACCTGTATCATCGTGGTGGAGATCAAAAGCGCCGATAAAACCATCGCCATGGGGATCATCGTCGACTCCGTTTCGGAAGTGATCAACATCAAAGGCGGCGACATCGATGATACACCCGGCTTCGGCAGCAAACTGGATACGGAATATATCCTCGGCATGGCCAAAACGGCCGGCAGCGTCAAGATCCTGCTCGATATCGACCGGGTCTTCGGTGAAGCGGAATTTGCGGTCGCGGGGAATATCCCTCCCTGCCAGTAGTGATAATATATTCATATTTCAAGATATTTATAACAGGAGAATAAAATGAAGAACATGAAATTGAGCGTCAAACTTATTGGCGGATTTATGATCGTGGCGTTGATCACATTGATTGTCGGGGTCATCGGCATGACCCAGATCAATAGCATTCAAAAGGCCGATGCCAAATTGTATGAAGAGAATGTGAAGGGTTTGGCCGGTGTTGCGGAATTGAATGAGGCTTTTCTGGCCATGAGAATTCAGGTGGTTTATGCACTGGTCAACAAGTTTGCAAAAGAAAACGACATCTCAGACGAGGTTGGTGACATAAAACAGAGAAGTCAGAATATAGGCGCCTTGGCAGAGAAGTTGGATGGGACCATAGCAGACCCCAACGCCAAGAAGCAGTTCGATCAGTTCAAGACGGAGTGGCCGCCTTATGTGTCAATAGTGGATTCTGTTTTACAGTCTGCGGTGGCCGGTAATAAGGACGAAACGTTTAATACATTGGCCGGCGGAACGGAATCGGGCAAAAAACTCTCTGCTGCAATGAAAAATTTGATTGATCTGAATGTCGATCTGGCCAAGCAGACGGCGGAACATAATGCGGCCATCGCCAGTCGGGCGAACTGGATTTCCATTATCATTACCGTTTTGGGTATTGCGTTGGCCATGGGAATCGGCAGTCTCCTGACTCTGGCCATCACACGGCCCATCAATCGCGTGGTTGTCGGATTGACCGACGGCGCCGATCAGGTGGCTGCAGCCTCCAACCAGGTGTCGTCGTCGAGTCAGCAACTGGCTGAAGGAACGTCGGAACAGGCCGCCTCCCTGGAGGAAACCTCTTCTTCCCTGGAAGAGATGTCGTCCATGACGAAACAGAATGCCGAGAACGCTCAAATTGCCAACGACATGATGACCAAGGAAGCGGCGCCCAACTTCCAGTTAATGGCGGAGCGCATGAACATCATGGAAAAAGCGATGCAGGCTTCGGTTGCTGCCAGCGGTGAAACGGCAAAAGTAATTAAAACCATTGATGAAATAGCCTTCCAGACCAACCTGCTGGCTCTCAATGCCGCCGTGGAAGCCGCCCGGGCGGGTGAGGCCGGTGCGGGGTTCGCCGTGGTGGCCGATGAGGTGCGGAATCTGGCCATGAGAGCCACCGAAGCGGCCAAGAACACCCAGGATCTCATTTCGAATTCAACGGATCGGATCAAGGAAGCGACGGGGATTTACGGACAGGTATCGGAAGTGATGGATAAGAACGGGCAGATTGCCAAGAAGGTAACGGAATTGATCGGTGAAATCGCAGCGGCGTCTCAGGAACAGGCGCACGGCATTGCTCAGATCAACATTGCCGTCTCCGAAATGGATAAGGTCACCCAGCAGGCGGCGGCGAATGCCGAGGAATCTGCGAGTGCCTCGGAAGAGCTGAATGCCCAGGCAGAACAGATGAAGTCCTTCGTGGGCGAACTGGCCCAGGTCATCGGCGGCAGCAGCCAGGATGGGTCTTTTGTAGCCGGGAGAAGCGGCCGATCCGGCAAGCGGGCTGTAAAGGCGGTTGGTCTTCCTGCTCATACGGGAAAAGGCAAGGCGCTTGCCCTGGCCGCAGGCCGGAGCGGTCAAGGGCGGGTGATCGATCCCAATCAGATTATTCCCATGGATGAGGAAGCGTTCAAGGATTTTTAATCCGGGCATGTTGAATTGAATAAAAACAGATAAAAATCTTGATGAAATATTGAAGTTTTATGTGATAGGTATGCCGAACGGAATAGGCTTCCCGGTTCGTATCCGGGAAGCCGTTCCGGTTCATGCTGCGAGAACGCACAGACCGATGGTAGGGATCCCATGAGAGAAAAACGACAATTCGAAAGATTCGAAATTCAGGTGCCCGCTGTCGTCAAAATCCCCGGAGATAACGGTCATATCGCCAAATTGGATTTGAAAACGCATAATCTGTCGGCGGGCGGCACGTTCATCAAACTCGGGGAGTCGCTTTCCTTAGGTTGTGAAGTTAAAATCGATATTATGCTGTCCTTCGAAGAGCTGAAAACACCAATCGATCCAGTCGGTTCTCTAATCCTGTCCACGACAGGGCGCGTGGTGAGGTCTGATCCGGATGGTGTTGCCATCTGCTTCAATGAAAATTACGAATTCAAAACCCGCCTGGATTTTCTGCATCAGAATCTGGATGGCGTTTCACCCATCGCCGACTGAAGAGAGACCCTCCGTCATCCTTAACAACATCTGTATTTATTTTTGTCCATGCTAAGAGAATCAAGGCTGATTTCTCTTTCCCTCAATCAAAACTTCAGCCTGGTCAATCCCTGAAACGGCAATCAGCGGGATGAAAAGGTTTGACCTACCTTTTAGTTGTGACGGAAGCACAATTCTGCTATCGTGGCCCGCGTAGCGAATAATCAGCCACGAGAATCCATACATGAAACATATCATTTTGGGCACGGCAGGACATGTCGATCACGGCAAGACCTCGCTGATCAAGTCATTGACCGGTGTCGACACGGACCGGCTGAAAGAGGAAAAGGAGCGCGGGATCACGATCGAACTCGGTTTTGCCTCCCTTGCTCTGCCCGGCGGCCTGCAGTTGGGGATTGTCGATGTTCCCGGCCACGAGCGTTTTATCAGAAACATGGTGTCCGGGGCCTCGGGAATTGATATGGTTATGATGGTTATCGCCGCTGATGAAGGCGTCATGCCCCAGACGAAGGAACACCTGCAGATCTGTTCTTTTCTGGGGATTAAAAAAGGTCTGGTCGTGATCTCCAAGACCGATATGGTTGATCCGGACTGGCTGGAACTCGTGAAGGAGGACGTCGGGCATTTTCTTGTGGGATCATTTTTGGAGAGCGTTCCCATTATTCCCGTTTCCGCGCTGAAGGGCGAAGGACTGGATGAACTGATCCGGACCCTGGATGCCCTGTCCCGGGAGATCGAGGAAGAGACCGATGCCGGCATCTTCCGGTTGCCCGTTGACCGGGTCTTCACCATGAAGGGATTCGGTACGGTCATTACGGGGACCCTCCTGTCGGGAGCAATCGATCTGGGCGAAACGGTGGAAATTCTTCCTTCGGGTGTTTCCTCGAAGATCCGGGGTATTCAGGTGCACAACGCTTCGGTGGAACGGGCCGAGGCGGGCCAGCGAACGGCGATAAACTTCCAGGGGCTGGAGAGGGAATCCGTCAACCGAGGGGATGTGGTGGTCCGGCCAGGCACGTTGACCCCAACCCGGAGTCTGGATGTGTGCTTCGAATACCTGCCCGGATTTGAGCGAAAACTGAAGAACCGCGCCCAGGTGCGTTTCCATTATGGGACCAGCGAAATCATGGCCCGCTTGATCCCCATGGATCGGGATGAGGTCAAATCCGGTGAGAAAATATTCGCCCATTTGGTGCTTGATGAACCGGCCATGGTCATGGCCGGCGACCGCTTCGTTATCCGCAGCTATTCTCCCGTGACCACCATCGGCGGCGGTCTAATTCTCGATCCCCATCCCCCGAAGCATAAGCGATTCAAGGCCGATGTCCTGGAAGCGTTCTCAATCCTGATGAATGGGGACGATACGGCGAAGGTCGGCGTGATGATCGGCCGCACCGGACTGACCGGGATTACCCTCCACGAATTGATTGTCCGTACCGGCATGCCCCGCAATTTGCTGCGCAGAATTTTAGACCGTCTGTTCTCCGACCGGGAGGCAATTCTTTTGGACAAGGAAGAAATCCGGGTCGTTTCTCATGCGCCATATAGCGCGCTCATGAATCATTTTGTGGCGGAACTGGAACAGTATCACCGGAAAAATCCTCTGCGGGAAGGGTTGCCCCGTGAGGAGTTGCGCATGAGTCTCGGCCTCGGGGGGAACCTGAAGATCTTTACCATGGCCATGAAGGATCTGGAAAAGCAGGGAAAAATTGTCGTGGACCGGGAAAATGTCCGTCTTGCGGCACACCGTGTCGATCTGGGAATGGGACTTGAAGAGATGCGGCAGGAAATTGAGGCCCTCTATCAAAAGGCGGGGCTGACACCGCCGACGGTGCGGGAAATCCTGGAAAAGTTTTCCGGAGAAAAGTCGAAGGTGAACGATGTCCTGTCGGTTTTACTGAAAGAGGGAACCCTGGTGCGCATCTCGGAGGATCTCTATTATTATAAAGAGACGATTGGAAAGCTCCGGGAGGACTACAAGAAATTCCTCCTGGCCCAGGGACAGGTCAATCCATCCGGTTTCAAGGACTTGACGGGTCTGTCGCGAAAATTTATCATCCCTCTGATGGAATATTTCGACCTGAGCAAGCTGACCATTCGTTCCGGTGATGTCCGTATATTGAGAGAGAAGGAATGAAACGCACGGTAAACAGCGATGATTTGACCAGCCTGGAGCATTATCCTGTGATCCGTTATGATGGGATCGGTTTTGACCGTGCCGAAGCGCCGTTGATCCGCGAAGTTGCCCTGAAAATTGTTTACAATCACGACCAAGTCATGTCCATTGCCTGCGCCGGGGATTATCTCGATGAACTGGCGGTGGGTTTTCTCAGGTCGGAGGGGTTGCTGCGGTCAGTGGCGGATATTGAAAGGTTGACGGTGCACGCAGCGGACCGTCAGGTCGAAGTGGTTACAGCCGATCACCGGCGGGTCAAGGCCGTGGCGGGGCAGGGGGGCGGTGCGTTATTCTCGAGCGGCGCCCGGGGTATCGGTGGTGGAAAGAATCCGGGAAAGAAAAATCTGCGGCATCTGGGCATGACCCTTGATCCGAACAGGGTGCTCCTGTGGATGGAAGAACTGGTGGACCGTTCCGTTCTGCACAATACAAGTCACGGTACCCACTGTTCGGCTTTGGGCGATGTCCGCGGCATGATCATCAGCCGGGAGGACATCGGCCGCCATAACACCATTGATATGATCGGCGGCTATACCCTGCTGCATGATATCGACTGTTCAGACAAGATTATCATGACAACAGGGCGTATCTCCTCGGAGATGGTGAATAAAGTCTGGAATCTGGGTATTCCGGTTATCATTACCCGGTCTGCCCCGACGGCGGAGGCGATCCGGGTTCTCGAAGGGGCGGGCATGACCCTCATTGGTTATGTCCGCAACGGCCGGATGAATGTTTATACACACCAAGACAGGGTTAAGACAGGTCTATGAAAAATATCTATATCTCGCAGATCAAGGCAGGCGATAAGGTAAACGATTTATTTCTTGTGGAAGAAAAGAATCTGGCCTTTTCACAGAAGGGTTCCCCCTATCTGAGCTTGCGCCTGAAGGATAAGACCGGCCAACTGGACGGCCGGGTCTGGGACAACGCATCCAATCTGGATAAGGTTTTCAGGAAGGGCGACATCATCTACATCCAGTCGCGGGCGGTGAGTTTCAAGGGTGTGATCCAGTTGTCCATCATCGATGTGCGGACGGCGACACCCGATGAGATGACCTGGGAGGCCTTTCTGCCGACCGTCAAGGGTGATATCGACGCCATGTACGCAGAATTGACGGCCATTGCCGGTCAAGTCGTCGCACCGCCTTTAAAGTCCCTGCTGGAAGCGTTTTGGGCCGATGAGGAAATCGCGTCCCTTTTCCGTCGTGCGCCGGCCGCCAAAGGGTTTCACCATGTCAACATCGGGGGACTGCTCGAACATACCCTGTCGGTGACAAAACTGCTGACCATGGTGGCGGATCACTATCCCAAGAGCAACCGGGATCTGTTGATTGTTGGGGGAATACTTCATGATATCGGAAAGATACGCGAGTTTACCTACCAGGGAAACATCGATTACAGCGACGAGGGCCGTTTGATCGGACACATCGTTATCGGACTGGAGATGCTGGATGAAAAGATTGCGGCGATTTCCGATTTTCCCCCCCAACTGGCCATGGAACTGCGGCACCTGATCCTCAGCCATCATGGTATGCTGGAGTTCGGCTCACCGAAGCGGCCGAAAACCGTCGAGGCTATGATCGTCCACCAGATTGACGATATGGACGCCAAAGTCAATGCCTTCCAGGAGTATATCAGCAGCAGCGAAGACAGCGATTCCGATTGGACGCCGTTTCACCGCCTGTTTGAACGCTACATCTACAAGGGGAGTTCCGTAGAATAATCGTGACCGGGGTGCGATGGCTCCGTGTTGCATGATGTATGTTATTGATATAAGTAACATACTGATCATGCGCTGCAGGTTTTCCAATGTTCTTAACCGCCTCCTAAAAAAGTCAACGGTTTCAAATACTTGAAAATGTCATTCATTTCATCTGAGTATTCCTTGCCTGTCTTGTAGATAAAAAGCGGGGGGAGAATGTGCAGCTCTTCCCCGCCTTCCTTGATTCCTTCCACAAGAATGAATTGCGCTTCCGAATCCGGATAGGAATGGACGATACGCATCCGCTTGGGCTCGATCTTCTCGTGGCGCATGCGGGAAATGGCTTCGGTGCATCGTGGGGCCGGATAGATGAAAGCTGCACGGCCGAAGGGTTTCAACAGCCGGCGTGCTCCCTGGAGAAAATCCTTGAAGCTGCCTTCAACCTCGTGGCGTGCGACGGCCTTTTGGCGGTTCGGATTGACCTTTCCCGAATGCATCCGGCGATAGGGAGGATTAAAGATGACGGCGTCGAAGGAGGAAGCGGGAAGGCTTTTTACCATCCGGCGGATATCGCCCGTCCGGATTTCAATCCGCTCAGACAGGCGATTCATGGCAACGTTGCGCCGGGCCAGGTCGGCCAGGTCTTCCTGAATTTCAATGCCGGTCAGGTGCAAGGTGTCTGTGCGTAAAGCCAGGATAAGACTGATTATTCCGCTTCCGGGGCCGATTTCCAGAACATGATCAGCCTGTCTTTCCTGGAAAAAAGCAGCCAGCAACAGGGCATCGACGGAAAACCGGTAACCCTTGGCCGGTTGAAGCACCTTCAAGCGGCCATCAAAGAGTCTGTCCAGGGTTTCCCCCTCTTTCCGAAAAGCCGATAAATTCGCCTCGGGCATGATGGCTCCCTTTCCGGCTGTCCAGCGTCCGCTATCGGGACGGTTTCATGTTGTCAATCCAGCAGATGGACAAAAACGCCGCTTCTTAATTTCGGTTCGAACCAGGTCGATTTGGGCGGCATGATGAGCCCCGCATCGGCCACTTTGATCAGTTCGTCCAGGGTGGTCGGATACATCGAAAACGCCACCTTGAACCCGCCACCGTCCACGAGACGTTCCAACTCGGCCATGCCCCGGATGCCGCCGACAAAATCGATCCGCTTGTCCGTCCGGGGATCTTTGATGCCCAGCACCGGTTCCAGGAGGCTCTGCTGCAGGATGGACACGTCGAGGCTGCCAATGGGATCGTCCGCCTTGTAGATTTCAGGTTTGGCCTTCAGTTTATACCACCGGCCGTCCAAGTACATGCCGAATTCATGCGCTGTCGTCGGACTCTTCTCCTGAAAATCGGCGGTTACAACGAAACTTTCCGCAATGCGCGCCAGAAACGCCTGCTTGTCCAGGCTGTTTAAGTCCTTGACCACCCGGTTGTAGTCCAGAATTCGGAGCTGGTTGTGCGGGAAGGCCACAGCGAGGAAGAAATTGTACTCCTCGTCGCCCCGGTGGTTCGGGTTATTGGTCTGGCGAAGCTTCCCGACGGAGGTGCCCGCTGCCGCCCGGTGGTGACCGTCGGCGATATACAGGGCGTCGAGCTGGGCGAATTCATTCCGGATGGCTTCGATGGTGGCCTGGTCCTTAACCACCCAGGCCGTATGGCCGATGCCGTCGTCGGCGGTGAAATCGTATTCCGGTATTCCGGCGACGATCCTGGCTACAATCTTGTCGAAGGATTCCCTGGCCTTGAAGGTCAGAAAAACGGGGCCCGTGTGGGCGCCCACCACGTCGATGTGCCGGGTCCGGTCCATTTCCTTGTCCGTCCGGGTCAGTTCATGTTTTTTAATCAGCCCCTTTTCGTATTCCTCGACGCTGTAACCGGCGACGATCCCGTACTGTTCACGGCTGCCCATGGTCTGACGGTAGATGTAGTAACAGGGCTGGTCGTCCCGGACGAGAATCTTCTGGTCGATCATCTTCTGCATATAGGACTTCGCCAGTTCGTGCACGTAATCACCCTCTGACTTTGCTCCCGCCGGCAAATCGATTTCCGACTTCTCCACATGGAGAAAACTGGCAGGGTTGTCCTCGGCAAGCTTCTGTCCTTCTTCTACGTTCAGGACGTCATAGGGATAGGACGCGACATCTTTGACGATGTCTTTCCTGGGTCTTAAGGCACGAAATGGAATCACTCTGGACATGGTGTACTCTCCTCTTGCGAAATTGGCGACATACTGCCATACTGGATTGGTGAAATCAACCGGAAAAGGGTCGTGTATCCCCAGTAAAAAATGAGGTCATAAGGGGCGTTATAATCATGATAAATCGCGTATTTATCCACGGATTGGAGAGCACCAGTCAGGGGGTGAAAGGGCAGTATTTCCATGCACATTATCCCGATATGCTGATCGAGGATTACGAAGGGCCTTTTGAGGCGCGGATGGAAAAGCTCAACCGGCTGTTAACGGGGAAAGACAATCTGATCCTGGTGGGGTCCAGCTTCGGCGGCCTCATGGCGGCGGTTTACGCCTGCGAGAACCAGGATCGGGTGAAGAAACTGATTCTTCTGGCCCCGGCGCTGATGCTGCCGCAGTTTTACCCCTGTCAGAAGGTGCGCTTAACTCTGCCGGTCGTCCTTTACCACGGCAAGCAGGATGACATTGTCCCGCCGGAGGCGACCCGGAAAATCGCCGAAGAAGTTTTTACCAACCTCTTCTACTATGCCGTAACCGACGACCATTCCCTTCATGGGCATTTTGAAAAGATGCCCTGGGATTGCCTTCTGGCGAGCAGGGAATGATCGTAGAAATCAGTACCGTTGATTCTCTGAAAAGGATCTTCTCTTTCACGGGATTCTAAAAATGATCTCTGTTGTTTGATCTACAGTTATCTTGGGGACAAATGAGGAGCCCGCAAAAGCAGTCCTTGTTAATTAAACGGAAGAAGTGGTTACCAAGTTACAATTTTAATGGAAGCGGCGGCATGACAATGGCCTCACCGTCAACAACGATCTTGCCATCCTGGTTCACACAGGTAGTTCTAAATTTCACTCGGTTTCGTTCTGTAAACTTTTCGATGACCTCTACCCGGGCTGTGATGGTATCCGAAATGCGAACCGGGCGTTTGAACTCAAGGCTTTGGCTGACATAGATTGTTCCTGCACCGGGAAGACTCACGCCGAACACGGCAGATATGAGTCCCGCCGAGAGCATCCCGTGTACAATTCTCCCCTTGAATATGGTGCCTTTTGCAAAAGTTTCGTTGATGTGGGCCGGATTGAGGTCTCCCGTGACCCCGGCATAGAGGTAGACGTCCGTTTCCGTTACGGTTTTGGTAAATTCAGCTGAATCTCCTATATGCATCTCGTCGATTGTTTTCCCGATCATGATTTTCTCCTATTATAATCGACCCGTAAATAATCCGTATGTTTAAATTCCGTTTACAGCCTGCAAATCAAGCGTTAGGCATCTTCAATCAAGGGGTGGCTGATTGCTGAAGCCAGTGCCGGAGATCTTAGAACCAGCTTTTGAATATCCAGCTGTTTTCCCGAAGGTCTTTGACATCGTCCTTCAGCATCTCACAGAGTTGCATGTTCTGGATAGCAACCCCACCCATGTAGGCAAGAGCCATAACAAACTGTATCTCGCCTTCCGAGAATGTCCTGGATGTGCCGCTGTACAGACGAAGCACGCCGATGACTTCATCACGGGACTTGATGGGTACACTGAGAATTGTAACGATGCCTTCCTCTTTCTTTTCCTCCCGGTACTGGACTCCGGGATCAGTGGCGGCGTTTTTGACCACAACAGGCTGTCCCTGAAGGGCTTGGGCGATACTCTTTTCCGCCGAGATCGGTCCCTTGTTGAGGTATTTTTCCGAGAGGCCATAGCTTGCGGCGAGGCGCAGGGTTGCGTGATTCTCATCCAGCAGCCGAATGGAGGCCGCCTTGACATTCATGGACGCTGCCACATGCTTCGTGAGGGTCTCAAGGATCGTTTTGATGTCCGTACTGCCCGTGATGTCTGCTGCCAGTTCGAGGAATATCCGGGTGGCGTTGCGAAGTTTTTCGATGCGGTCTGCTTTAGCAATGGACAGGCCACCCAATTCGGCAAGCACCGTAAAAAACTCGATCTCCTTATCGGAGAAATCCCGGATATCGGATGTATAGAGTGACATGCAGCCCATCATCTCATCGCGAACGATAACGGGGACTACGAGAATGGAGCCGATTCCCTCTTTTATTTTGGATTCCTTGTTCTGAAGGCGGTCGTCATTCTTGGCGTCCCGATAATGGAGATACCCGTTTTTCTTGAGCATCTTCATGATCGGCAGGGTTCGTCCCGGTGCGGTGTGCATATAATTCTTCGAGAGCCCTGTCTGGGCCGCAACGATGTAATGGGTCTTATTCTCATCACTGGCTAGGAACAGACACGCCCCCTTGGCATGCATTGTGGCAACGGCAGACTCAACGATCATTTGACAAAGTTTTTCCCGGTCGTTGGTTGCGCCCAGGACCCTGGAAACCTTGTGAATTTCCTTGATGTATTCGCTCATATCCCCCTCTCTTTCCTTTTTAGGTCGATTTCTTAGCGGTGGCCGCCCCCATTGGGGTTTTTTACCGTTGTCGTTTGGGGACCACCCTCATTTTTCCGCTTCATCGCGTTCCGTAAGCCACCAGATGATTTTTGGGGCAAACTCACGCTGCGCTTTGGAGCTCACGTAGATGCCGATGTGGCCTGTATCGAGACAGACGTCCTCCTTGTCCCTGCTGGCGATCTTGCCGGTGAACTGATCGCACGACTGGGGGGGCACCAAATGGTCATAGCGGCCATAGATATTGAGCACGGGCATGGTGATGTTCTTCAGATCGACCTTTTTCCCGCCCAAGACAATTTCGTTCTTGATAAGCCGGTTTTCCAGGTACATCCATTTTATAAATTCGCGGAAAGTCTCGCCGGGGAGGTCCGGGCTGTCAAAAATCCAGCGTTCCATGCGAACGAAGTTTTCCAGGAAATCCTTGTTGTGAATATTCTCCAGGAAACCCACGTATTTGTCGATCATGAGACGTGCCGGGTTAAGGAGTAAGAAGCCGAGGTTCATGATATCGCCCGGGATATTCCCGTAGGAAGCCACCAGTTTGTCCGGATCCAGAGATTTTGCCCAGACGTTGAGCAGGCCTGCTTCGTGATCGAAATTCGTCGGTGTTACGGTCAGGACCAGATTCTTGATCTTTTCCGCGTGCAAAGCCGCATGCATGACGCACATGGTTCCGCCTTGGCAGATTCCCATGACGTTGATATGCTGTAAGCCGTATGCATTACGAACAAAATCGACGCAACTGTCGATATAGCCGTTGACGTGATCGTCCAGATTGAGAAACCGGTCTTTTCGAGTCGGGTAACCCCAGTCGATCATGTAGACATCTAGACCCGCTGCGAGGAATCTCTCCACCACGCTGCGGCCGGGTTGCAGATCGAGCATCGTCTCTCGATTCACCTGTGCATAAACGACCAGAAGCGGTGTTTTGAGCGAAGGTGCCGTTACAGGCCGATAGTGTTTTAACTTGACGCGATCTTCTTCCCAGACCACGTCATAAGGTGTTGTGGCGACCTCTGTTTCCAAGGGGCTCAGAAGCACATCCCTGGCGGTGCGAAGCCGGTCGCAGAAAGTCGCCGTGTCGCCTACAACACGGGCCATGATTAATTCCCCGGCCTTGATATAGGGCGCCATCATGCCGGGAATTTGCTTTTTCTCATCCCCTTGCATCCGTTTTCACCTGCGTTTTCTTCGTATTTACCTCTTTCGTTTGCTGACGAAGCCCTTCTTGTGTTTTTCGCCTGGCTTCGGCTCTAACTTTCAGGCGGGCTTTTTTCTCGGCTTCCCTGCGCGCCGCCTCTTCGGATTTTTGCTGTTCCTTTTCTTCCGGCTGTACGTCGGCTTCCCTCTTCGATCTGTCCTGAAATTCTTCTGCTTCCCTTTGCGCTTCTTTGCGCTCAAGCTCTTTCACCCTCTTTTTCAGGATGTGCAGGTCTTTATACAACTCATCCATGTCCCGGTTCGTGGGGATCGGCAGATGCTGAAGCAAATCCATGAAAAACTCTGCTCGGGCCGCCCGGAAATCATGCATTTTATTAAGGGTTTCACGCAGCGTTTCAATATAATCATTGGAACGCAACAGGGCCAGGTAATGGTCTTCAAGCTTCTGAATCCAAAGCTGGTAAAGAGCACGCGAATCTTCAGCAGCTGTTTTTCCTTCCCGTTCCAGCTTGGTGATTTCCTCCTGAACAGCATAATAAGATTTTTCCATGGGAATCATCAACAGTTGAAAAAACTCGGCGAGAGCCGACTGGAAGTCCGATGCATACTCGATCACCTTGTTGAGCCGCTCTTGGTAATAGCGCGTCAAGCCAATCTGTGGGATGTTCAAAATCTTGCGGAAATCATCCATTTGGGTGTTGTAGATCGTTTTGGTCGATTGCTTGAGAAACTCGGCCATATTCTCGGGCTTGCCTGTTGCAGTCATTCCGAGGATTTCGGCCATCTGCTGTTCAAGCTTGATAGAATACCCCCAGAAAGGCTGGAGAAACTTCAACATCAGATCTCCACTGGAGTCGACGGATTCGAAATCGCCGGGTTTAGGCATGCCTGTAATGGAGGAAAGGGTTTGGAAAAATTCGATGAGTTCCTTGAAAATCATGTCTGGGCCAAGGGGGGGGACCGACGCACCGGCTGGCGGGGAGGTATCGGCAAATGGCGCTTGCCAGCCCCGGGCGGTTTGTTGCATCGCTTTCTCCCATACACCGATCTGGCTTTTGACCCAGTCTGCAAAAACGACACTTTGTGCATCTTCCTCGTTTTTTTTCTTGTCAACCATGTCTTACCCCTTTTCTACCGGCGCTTCAGAAGAAACATCCTCTGAATTTCCTGACGGTTTGATATGATCATAAAGTTTGCCATAGGAAGTCATCAGTGTTTGAAACTGGTCGGCCTGCTTTTTCATGAGCCCTTCGAGACCCTTTACCACCAGGGCGGGGTCCGTTTCCTGGCGGCCGGTTTTCTTCCTGCGGCTTCGCAAAGATTTTTCAAGGTCACTTATTTTCTTTTTCAAATGGTCGTTTTCCTGGGCCAGCTCATCATATGTCTTCCGGGGGACCAGTCCCAAAAAGCCGATGAATTCCTGGTAGGATTTCATAAAATCCGAGAAAGCCTTTTCCCAGATCTGATCATCGCTTGCCGGAGTCGCCGTCATCGGTTTCAGATCATAGAAATCCCGGAACAGGTTCATCTGGAATTCGCAGGCCTTGAAACCCTCGGTTGCCAGGCGTTGCAGGTTCTCGATCTGTTCCTGTTTCTTGGCTGCGCTGATCAGCAAGTTGCCCCAGAATTCCAGAAATTTTTTATCCATGTCATGGTCCTCCCGAGATTTCGAGCGCCCCATTACCGGCGTTTGGTTTTTCTCTCATGGCAGAAACAATCATCGACGCCGTCCAAATCAAGCTGGAAGCATACCGGCCCGCGCTGTCCATCCCGAAATTTCTTGTGCAAGGCGCATTCGGAATAGGGCAGGGACCAGGACGTGGCGATCGCGCCGTGTCCCCTGGGAAACTCAGTTAACTCAACATCGACAAAGTCGGTGGGGGCAAGAGCCGAGTCCCGGTCAACGAGATCGTCTTCCGCCGCATAACAGAGCAGCCAGGGAATGCCTTTCTCCCTGATTCGTTTGAAATTCAGGGACCGACCGAACAGTTTTACCGGCAGCGTACCGTCTCCGGCCACGGGTTTTGTGTAAGAATCGAAACTCAATTTAGTTAACGCGACCGGCAGATCGTTTCGCTCATAAATGAGCCAGTAGTTGAGTGCCGCCGCCGTCGGAGAGATCCGGAAGGGTTCATCTCCCTGACTGTTAAACATGTCGAGGTCACGATGGAATGTCACTAGGGGTGCTTCATGTTCAATGCTTTTCAGCTTGAAAACCCAGCTCATGACTTGGCCATCCACGACGTGGTTTCCGTTGGGCAGGGTTTTGACGGCATAGCCGAGATCGCGGAAACGTGGGGGGAGCAATTCAATGTACTTTACAAGGGCCTGGCTGCGCGTGCCGTCCATGGGTGCGACACAGGTGATAAACGCGTCCACCAGCCCATCCAGCTCGCCGGACAAAAGGCTGATTGCGGCAATATAACCTCCCTGGCAGAATCCGTTAAGGGTAACCGGTTTACCGTGGCGCTTGCGAACCATTTCGCAAAAATACTTCGTATCAAGGCAATCCTCTTCTCCCGTCATGGTTTGGACCGGCGGGTTGCATTGGATGTCTTTCATGACACGGATATAAGTGGGAATACCTTGATTGGCGAAACAGTGCGTATAGCTTTTGTTTTCTCCAGGCAGAAAGGCCAGTATCGATGCTCCGAGGACGTAAGGCGGGATGATCAGAATGGGTTTGCCGCCGGGGCGAACCTCGGCGCATCCCTTCCAGGGGAGGACCTGATAAAGGGTGAACCGGTCCGTTTCCGCAACCTTGACGTAACCGCCGTCGTCAAAATGAAATCCGAACTGAGGCTCAATGTCGCGGATCGCCTTTGGATACTCTTTGACCAGGACATCAACCATTCTGGCAAAGCGCTCCGCATGCTGTAAAATATCTTTCCCCTCTTGGTCAAAGAGCGTATTCAGCCATGCCGAGTACCAATTTCCCATCTCTCCGGCCTGAAACTGATTCATCACCTGGGTGGCTCCCAGCAAACCTCTCCCGGCGATTTTCATATTGAAGTCAAGAAGTTCAAAATAGTTCCAGGCTGTTTCGTGGGGCATAGAGCTGAAAACTCTATCTATCTCGACCTGCTGGAAGTACCGGACAGCCAGCCAGTAAGGAGCCATAAAATCAAAGTAGTTACGACAGACGCCGTTCATGTAGGTCTGCGCGGCCAAAAACATCTTTGCATTCGCCTGGGCTGCCTTCAGACTCATCTCGCCCTGCTTGAACGGCAGTTTCAGAAAACTATCCGCCGGATTGTCCGACGGAACTTTTGGAAAAGGGTAAAACATGGATCACTTCCTCCGCCATGCCGATTCCAATCACATGAATCAGCGTTATTTCTTTTCCTGGAAGAAAGCTTCCATCTTCTCGAAATTGGTATCAACCAGCTTTTTGAAATCCTCAAAACCCTTCCTGTACATCAATGCCCACTCCTTGGCGGCTTTCTTGGCTTCATCGGGCATGCCTGAAGTCTGGTCGATATAAAGGTTAATGACCTTTTCCATCTGATCGTGAATGATGTTCATGTTGTTAAAGGCATTTGTGCAAACGGATTTGTTGATGTCGATCATCTGTTTAAGTGCGTCTTTGGGCTGCATCCTGATGTTTCTCCTTTCTAATGGATTATTTTTTTGTTCCGGTCTTTCCTGCCTCGGCGAAGAAATCATCCACCTTCTTAAAACTTTCGTCCACCGCGACCTTGAAATCCTGAACTCCTTTGTTGTATGCCTTCATCCACTCCTGGACGGCCTTTTTCCCTTCCGCGGGAAAACCTTGTGCCTGCTCGAGGTACATCTCGATCATTTTTTGATTCTGCTCCTGAAACATTGTCATGGCATTATAGGTGTTTTCAAAAGTCGACTTGTAAAAATCAAAGGTCTGGTTGAATACATTTTTCGGGTCCATCGTTTAATCCTCCATGGGTGAAGTGTGTAATTTTTATGTTTAATAATATAATAATAGTAATTTGTCAAGTAAATATATTGCATTGCACAATGCTATCCTTCATTAATTTATATCGTATATAATCAAATATTTAGATGACATATACCGTATATTAAAACATAGCATTGTTATGTAGATATTGCGGAGCAACATCTATAACGCTTGTGTGCGATTCATTTTTTGTGATGAATTGTGATGTTAGCTCACAATAGGTATGAGCGACATCGGGCTTGTGCCCTAGGGATGTGACAATCTTTCGTACCCTTCATGTATTTGACCTTCTCCGCATTTTAAGAATGCCCAGGCTGGTGAAGCCGACAATTACTTTTATAAAGGCAATTCAGATATAAAATCTATAACTTATTATAGTATTGTTAAACAAAATTTGATGCAATACTGAAAGATTACGAAAAAAATACAAGTAAATAACTGATACAAAATCGGTGATATGGGGTAAGATTCTATTTTATATCCGGATTGAGAATACAGTTTTGTGTCTAAAAAAAAGTAAAAGCCCGTAAAATTTCTTGGGCCAAACTGGTATTTAGGGATTCTCTCAGTTGGTTTTTTTCGATAAATGTGAAACATGAGTATTCTACTCTGATTGTCTGAAGGTGCGCCAAAATGTATGAGAATGGCCCCTTAAAATGACCGAAACCGAAATTCTGGAGATATGTAACGAAGCGTCTGCGTGCCCTGGATGATCCAGCTGTCATAGTTCGAAACGGTTGGGAGGTGATCGTTCAAGACTTCCGGACGGGAGCAAATGTCACAGCCTTTGTTCTGACCCGTATCTTTCTTCCCGGCGGATGTCCAAACGAGAAATATCCTCCTGCCGACAATGCTCCCAAACCTGACGATCCCCTGGGAGACCGGCTCCTAAGAAAATTCTGTGACAAATACCTAGGAGCCTGAAAAAATTTCCGCACTGTAAATCGATGGGTGACACCAAGTTTGCCGAATAGCTAAAGATGTGCGCATATTTCTTAAAAAAACCACACGCACCCTGACGGGCTGTAATCCTATAGAAAGTTTCGAATATGCATAGAAGCCGGGAAGGCGCCTCCGATTAAATAGATCTGGAAGAAAAGACAGCTGGGAGAAGGCATCCGTTAAGGAAAGAAAAGACGCCCTCTCCGGCTTTGTAAGAGGGTTACTTGCCCTTGGCTTTATCCATGTTGGCAAATAACTCTTCCACCTTCTTGTAACTTTCGTTGACCGTGGCCCTGTAGTCGTCCCGCCCCTTCTTGTAAGTTTTGCCCCATTCGATGATGGCCTTTTTCCCCTCTTCGGGCAGCCAGGTGGCGTTGTCCAGGAAGAGGTTCAACATCTTTTCCGTCTGGTCCTGGATGGCGCATATGGTGTCGAAACTATTGTCGAAAGCGGTTTTGTAAACCCCGAGGGCCTGTTTCAGCATTTTGCCTTGGTCCATGGTCGGGTCTCCTTTCGTATAATATTTTAATTGAACATAAGCGCCAGAAAGGCAAAAGTCAAGGAGAATGATGCGGTGCAACAAATAAATAATTTATTGAAATCAAATGAATGAACATTTATATTATGTTTGCATTTGCATTGTAACATCAACGCAAGGAGGGTGTTGTGTCGGATAAAATCAGATTGAAGAAATACGCGAACCGGCGCCTGTACGACATGGAACGGAGCGTTTATGTGACTCTGGAGGATATCGCTTTCCTGATTCGCCAGGGGCATGAGGTGGTCGTGACGGATGCCCAGACCGGTGAAGATGTAACGGCCTTCATCCTCACCCAGATCGTTCTGGAAGAGGCGCGGAAGAAAAACGTTCTCCTACCGGCGCCGCTGCTCCACCTGATGATCCGCCACGGAGACCACCTCCTGGGGGAATTCTTCGATAAATACCTTGAACAGAGTCTGAAGAATTTCCTGCAGTACAAATCCGCAGCCGACGCTCAGTTTGCCGAATGGTTCAAGATGGGCGCCGATGTCTCCGAAAAAACCGCCGGTTGCATGCCCGGCGGCAATCCCTTAAAGAGCTTTTTTGATCTTCTTGGCGGCGTGCAATCAGCTAATGAATCCTCACCTGTGGAAAAGGGATCCGGCAAGTCCGGAAAAGGGAGAAAAACGTAAAGGTAATTGGAGGATCGCTTCGGCATGAATGAAAGTCCATCGGATGAAGAATTGCTGCGAAAAAGCGAGGAGCTGTTTCGATATACATTTGATCAAGCAGCCGTGGGAATTGCTCATGTCGCAACGGATGGCAGTTTCCTGAAAATTAATCGGCGTTTTTGTGACATTGTTGGATATTCCAACCAGGAGTTGTTGTGTTTAACCTTCCAAGATATCACTCACCCGGATGACCTATGCTCTGATTTAGACTGTGTGAATCGGATGCTTAAGCAGGAGATTAGCAACTACACGATAGAGAAACGTTACATTCGTAAGGATGGTTCTATCGTTTGGGTTCATCTGACCGGCGCTTTAGTTCTTAACGCATTGGGTGAACCGAATTACTTCATCTCAGTTGTTGATGATATTTCTCGGCGCAAGCAGGTGGAAGAAGAACTCGCCTTAAAAACCTTGCTTCTGGAAGCCCAGTCGGAAACTTCCATAGATGGCATTCTGGTCGTGGACAGTGAAGGACGTGTTCTCTTCTCGAACTCGCTTTTCGTTGAAATATGGAGAATACCCCCAACGATTCTGGAGAGTAAGCGCGATGAAATATTGCTGAAATATGTTTTGGAACAGTTGAAGTATCCGGAAGAATTCAAAAACAAGGTCGATTATCTTTATGAACACCCCGAAGAAAGGAGCAGAGACGAAATAGAATTTGCGGATGGAAGATGTTTCGATAGATATTCCTCCCCTATCATCAGCCCCGCTGGGAAATACTTGGGCAGAATTTGGTATTTCAGGGATATTACCGAACGCAAGCAGACGGAGGAAAAACTGCGCCAAATGAATTCTTTCCTGGACTCGATTTTTGAGCATATTCCGGACATGATCTTCCTCAAAGATGCCAAGGACCTCAGATTTGTGCGCTTTAATCGCGCTGGAGAGGATTTGCTGGGTTACACCAAGGATGAACTGATGGGGAAAAATGACTACGATTTTTTCCCCAAAGAGCAAGCCGACTTCTTTACTGCAAAAGACTATGCGGTGTTGGGTGAAAAGTTGGCCGTGGACATCCCGGAAGAATCAATACAGACCCGTTACAAGGGAAACCGCATCCTTCACACAAAAAAGGTACCTATCCTGGATGCGGAAGGCAAACCGAAGTATCTGTTGGGTATCGCGGAGGACATTACCCAACGCAAACAAGCAGAAGAAAAATTAAAAATAAAGGAAAAAGAGTTGCTAGCCAAGACAATAAATCTCGAAGAAGTCAACATCGCCCTGAAGGTTCTTTTAGAACACAGAGAGAAAGACAAAGACGAGATGCAGGATAATATCATGATGAATATCAAGCAACTTATAGAACCCTTTGTTGACAAATTAAAAATATGTGCTTCAGGTCCACAAGAAGCTGCTTATTTGGAGGCGTTGACTTCGGCCTTGCATAGTATTGTTTCCCCTTTTGCCAAGCGGCTGGCATCGAAAACTTTTAATTTTACTCCCCGAGAAGTTGAAATTTCCAATTTTATTAGGGATGGCAAGTCAACGAAGGAGGTCGCTGATATCTTAAATTTGTCCATCCGTGCTGTTGAGTTTCACCGGGACAATATCCGTAAAAAATTAGGCCTGAACAAAACCAGTACAAATCTGAGAACCTATTTGCTGTCTCTTTCTTAATATCAGCATAGTTCTGATAGTAAACTGAGGTTCATCCCGTATTGTCAATTCATCTCTACTGAAATAAGCTAAAGAAAATTTTATGGATCACAAGAAGTGATGTCATGGGCGAAGGCTGCCGAATTCTCACATCCTAAAACAGGAAGCAATTCATCGATTATCGTTAACACGTTCACCGAATGTCATTTTGATCGCAGCATCAAAGAAAGTTGAGGATAATCCAATAAAAACGAATGCCTTCGATATTTCTCTGGAAAGGATTATCAACCACAGCGAGCTCGCTTTAAATGCGGTAGGCGAACTGAACTTTTCAATTTTAAATTTAAATCGGCTATCCAAACAAAGTTCCCGTTATCAGGTCTTCCACAAGCAAGTATTCAATTCTATAAACACATTTTTAAGTCACACTTGCACGATCTGCTGTATTCTTTGGCCTGAAATCGGCAAAAAGGATGAAAGCGGCAATCATTCAGCAAATCAGATAACCCGGAATGTAAAAAAAAGTTTAGGGCATGCCAGCAGACAACTGCTCAAAAACAAAATTTTAAGAGATATTTTCCCGCACCATGAAAATTTTGATTTAACAAACTTTGAGATTTTCAATGAATATGAAACGATGGTGGATTCTGCCAACTTGGCGGCCTATTCCTCCCCGGATAAGAAAATACGGTATTACAATCCCATGTCCAGGGATTACTATGTCGACGGTAAGACACTCAATATACAGGATACAGCCGCTGTTATTTTTAAGGTGTTGTTTTATGCCCGTGAAGAACTTCAAAAACAAAGAGCGCTTACCCGAGTAGAGCTTTATGCCAACGAGCAATTCTCACGGAGAAATCGGTTTGGACTGCATGAAGCGGCAGTTAGCTCTTAGCGATCATTATATGTCGGCAATGTAGGTTTCAACCCATGGCCGGTTTTTGACTTTTTTTTATCAATTCATCCAGCCATCAACTCACGATACCAGGAGGTAAAAAGATTTATGTTTCAGTGGTGGATAAGAGAACCGATCATGATGGCCGGCAGTTGTCCCACGAATCAAGCTCTTCTGTTTCTTTATGGGAAAGGTTTCAGGGTCGTCATTTCTCTTCTCAATGAATCTGAACAGCCGCCAAACTATGACCGTAGAGCTATTTTAACCATGGGATATTCCCGCTACAACATTCCCGTTTCCGAAGGACGTTTTCCCACAATGCGCCAGATTGGGCAATTTATGGAAATTATACGCCGGCACGCAGACGAAAAGATCTTTGTCCATTGTCTGAGTGGTGATCAACGAGCCGGGGCAATGGCGGTCTCCTATTGGATCGCCGAGGGTTTGTCCGATCAGGAAGCCCGGACAAAGCTGTTTATAAACCGAAACCGTTCGCTCTATATGGGTCGTTCAAAAAATATTGATATGCAATGGAGGATAAAGACTGATTATGAAGATGCAGGAAGTCAAAGAAATCGCAAAGAAATGGGATGTGAACACGAGAATTGGCCGAACCAAGGAATCGATCATCCGAGATATTCAATTGCAGGAAGGCAACACGCCCTGTTTCGGGACTAAGGAGGTTTGCGAAGAGACTCAATGCCTGTGGAGAGCAGATTGCCTACGCTAGAAATTTTACCGTGGTGTGCTTTTATGGATACGATTTTGTTTCTATAAAAACGAACGGGTCTTTTATATTGTTTTAATCTGGAATTTCGATTTTTGCTTGTCTGTTTTCTTCGGGTAGCATGTGAGCAGGAAAAGCGCGATAAATGCGAAAAAACAAAGCATTTCGCGCAAGGCCGATATAATTTAAAGAACGGAACTCACAAAAGGCAATCCTGACACAGAACGGTGTAGAGCCATTCTGGTCTTGAGTCATAACACCGGGTTTGAAACGCTTTCCTTGTGTATTCAGCCATAACCCCCTACTCTCTGCAAGGTCTCTGTGGTGTGGACTCGCCGGCGTTGTTGTTTATCAGTCCAGGAAGGATATCTCGATAAAGCTGGAGATTTGCGTGTGCCCCGGGTACAATAGCACCCAATTCCCCAAGGAGACGTTTGTTTGAAATCGCAGATCGTCGGCATTGATATCGGGTCCGTGGCGTTGTCCCTGGTGCTTGTGGATAAGCAGGGGGCGGTTCTCCACACCTCTTACCGGTTTCATCAGGGACAGATCCGGGAAACCCTCCGGGCCATGCTTTCCAATCTCGCCTGCCGCCGTGTCGGCGCCGTCGCCGCCACAATGTCCGGCCCCGATATTTTTCACCGGGTCAGCCGTTACGACACCCAGATTTCCACCATTGCCGCCGTCCGTCATTTTTATCAGAAGGTGGGCAGTATCCTGTTTGTCGGCGGGGAGAAATTCGGCCTCATCACCTTCAACGAAGAAGGCGACTACGAACGTTACCGGACCAACACCTCCTGCGCCGCCGGAACGGGCAGTTTTCTCGACCAGCAGGCGGCCCGCCTGAATTTAAAGAGCATCGACCTCCTCAGTTCCGTCGCCTTTTGCAACCAGGACAGCGCCCCCAAGATTGCCACCCGCTGCGCCGTCTTCGCCAAGACCGATCTCATTCATGCCCAGCAGGAAGGTTATTCCGTGGGACAGATCAGTGACGGCCTCTGCGAAGGTCTGGCAAAAAACGTGATCGACACCCTGATGCCGGATCAGGAGGTCCGGAAACCTTTGGTGCTGGCCGGCGGCGTGTCCATGAACCAGGCAGTGGTGAAGCATTTTTGCAAACTGCTGCATATCGAACCCCTCATCAGTGAACACAGCCACCTCTACGGAGCGATCGGCGCCGCCCTGCTCCGGATGGAGGAGGGGATGCCGGAGGATTTTCAACTTGAGCGGTGGGACGAGCTGTTCAACGACGAAATCCATGAGAGAACCTATGCTTATCCGCCCCTGGAGCTCAAGGAGTCGCAATACCCGGATTTTTCGAGCTGCGAGAAATATCTCTATGAACCCCGGAACAATTTTCCGGCCATCGAAGTCGATGTTTACGCCCCGCCGTCGGGTGTCGAAGCCGTTTATTTCGGCATTG
>ENA-UPTA01001534-UPTA01001534.1-activated-sludge-metagenome-genome-assembly--contig:-NODE-1534-length-25541-cov-6.363572_pt1 | contig 25541 bp, 17 predicted proteins | sample MGYA00238184_ERZ773361 | MGnify/ENA primary metagenome ERZ773361 (study PRJEB29100, sample SAMN05720205) | activated sludge metagenome | isolation source: anaerobic digester from wastewater... | reverse complement strand
AACAGGCAGGTTAAAATCAGTCAAAATGTGTCTCACTTTCATTGACAATCAGCGAAACGCGCATTTTTTCAATATAGTACTAATTTGGTACTATTTAACCGTCTGAAGCCCTGCGCGCTGTTTCTGTTCCCGCTTTCCCAAGGTTTCAGAAAAGAAGTTTTCACCATGACGGGCTCTGGGCTCTAGTCTCCAATCTCTGGTCTGTTCTCCCCGGCCAGTTCTTCCATCTCCAGCGAGAGTTCCTCCCAGCGCTGCATGGCGTGTGAGATTTCCCACTGGAGTTCGCTGAGGCGGCGGTTGGTTTTGGCGAAGTCAAGGCCGGGGCTGTTTTCTGAAAGCGCGGCGACGATTTCGTCCTGCTCGCGCTCCAGTTTTTCCATCCGTTTTTCTATTTCGCTGATATCCTTTTTAACCGGCCTTGTTTTTTCGCTGAGGGCGGCGCGCGCCTCGGCGCGCGCGCGGCGCTGCGCTTTTTTGTCGTCTTTCGGGGATTCCGTCTGCTCACGGACCGGCGCATCCAGCCCCAATTCCGCCTGCTTTTCCTTGTAGTAGTCGTAGCCCCCGTGCCAGAACCGGATGCCGGGCGGATGAAGGGAAATGATGCCGTCAGCGACGTGCCGGACGAAGTCTATGTCATGACTGACGAAGCAGAGCGTGCCGGTATAGTCCCGAAGCGCGCCCTCGAGCTGCTCGCGCGACGGAATGTCCAGATGCGTGGTGGGCTCGTCAAGGATCATGAAGTTGGGCGGATTGGCCAGGAGCCGGGCGAAGGCCAGCCGGATGCGCTCGCCGCCGCTGAGCACTTCCACCCGCTTGAGCACGGCATCGCCGCTGAAGCCGAATCCGCCCAGAAGCGTGCGCGCCTGCTGTTCATACATGGCGGGCGCGGCCTGCTTGATGGCGGCCAGCAACGTCAAATCGAGCGGTATGGTTTCGGTGGTTTCCTGGGACTGATAGCCGGGCACGACTTTGTGACCGAGCACGCGCTTCCCCTCGCCCGGCACAAGCTGTCCGGCGAGCATGCGCAGCAGCGTGGTTTTACCCATGCCGTTGAGTCCCACGAGCGCGATTTTCTGACCGCGATGGATGCTGAGATTGAGATCGCGAAGCACCCAATTGGCCCCGTCATAGGAATAGCCGGCGTCTTCCAGACGGACCACTTCATGCCCGCTGTGGGCGGGCTCGGGCAGGCGCAAACGGCCGCGGGTCCGCAGTTCAACGGGCACTTCGATTACCTCCATGCGCTCGATCATCTTGATTTTGCTTTTGACACGCGTGGCCAGCGTGTTCTTGGCACGGAAGCGCTCGACAAAGCGTTCCATCTGCTCACGCTTGCGCTGCTGGTTCTTCAGCGCGGCGGCGGCATTCTCCACGCGCTGCGCGCGCTGGCTGACATACCAGTCATAGTTGCCCTTGTAGCGCGTGACCTCGCCGCCGGCCATTTCGAGCGTGGTGCCGGTCAGGGAGTTGAGCAGGAAGCGGTCGTGCGAAATCAGAATCAGCGTTCCCTTGAACTGCTTCAGGAAGCGCTGAAGCCATTCAACGGCGGGCACGTCGAGGAAGTTGGAGGGCTCATCGAGAAGCAGGATGTCCGGATCAGCGGTGAGGGTTCGCGCCAGTTCAGCGCGCATCTGCCAGCCTCCGCTGAAATCGGCCAGCGGGCGGTCGAACTGGTCTTCCCGAAAGCCCAGTCCGCCGAGCGTGACGGAGGCGCGGGTGCGGATGGTGTATCCCCCGGCCGCCTCGAACTGCGACTGGAGCCGGCCCAATTGCCCCAGAAGGCTTTCCTTGTCCGCCTCCGCGGCGTGCAGCCGATGCTCCACCTCGATGATTTCCTGCTGCAGTTCGGCGATCTCGGGCAGGGCGGTCTCAGTGTAGGCAATCAGCGAAAGCTCCTGATGCTCGGGTTTGAGCACCTGGCGCAGATGCGCCATCCTGCGGCCGCCGGATATGTTGATGGAGCCGCGGTCGGCGGGCACCGTGCCCGCAATCAGTTCGAACACGGTGCTTTTTCCGACCCCGTTCATTCCGACGAGACCGACGCGCTCCTGATCGCCGATCAGGAAAGAAACTCCGGAGAGGATCACCTGGGCGCCATAGGCCTTGCTGACATTGCTGAATTCGATCATTGGAGCGGGACTATTGCAAATTTGGCGGCGGGCGGCGAAGCAAAATAAAAAAGTGAATCTTTTTTGACTTTGGGCTTAACAGGAGCGACAGATTATCATACAAGGTGAAGGTAAAGCGTTTGACCGGGTTGGTCTTTTTTACAGCGATCAGGAGCTCGTCATGAACAAAGTTAAACCGTCTGTCCTGCTGATTCTCGTCTGCACACTTTTCTCGCTGACCATCCCGGCCGGCGCGGAGGTCATGCTCCAGTGGTTTGAATCCGACTGGGATGAAATGTACCAGAAAATGCCGCTGGTCGCCCAGACCGGCTATGACTGGCTCTGGATCCCCCCGCCCACCAAGGGGCCCGTGGGCCGCAGCGTCACCTGGGCCAATGTCGGCTACAATCTGTACGACCGCTTTGACATCGGCGACATCCCCCAGCGCGGCACGCTCGAAACGCGCTATGGAACCCGCGGCTCGCTCAACGCCATGATTGATGCGGCGCACGGGCTGGATATCAAGATCATTCCCGACATTGTGATGAACCACAACGGCAACGGGCCGGACATCCGCGAGTATCCGGGCATGACGGCCGAAGACTTCCATGTCAAATGGTCGGCCAATTACGCCGGCAACCTCAACTATGAACGGGCCCCGCGAATGAACTGGTGGTATCATCACGGAGGATACGGCGGCACAATGTGGTCGGACCTCGCCAACCTCGCCGACATCCGCACGGAGGATCATCCGCTGAACGGCGATCCGCTGCGCTTCACCGGTCCCAAGACGGACTCCGACGGCAACTCCTTCGATTTTGTCGGCAGCCGGCCGGACTACATCCGCCATGTCGGCCAGTACGACAAATATCCCTATGCCTACACGAATGAGCTGGTGGCGGAGATGCTCTATCGCTGGATCGCGTGGCTGGGCGATGCGATTGATTACGACGGGCTGCGCATAGACGCGGCCAAGCACACGCCCTATGAATTTTTCGGATGGCGCGGCGCAGGCTTCCTGCACGAAGCCCAGTGGAACTTCTCGCAGCGCCGCGGCTACAGCTTCGGCGGGGACCCCACCGATCTTTTCCAGAATTATGTCCTGCGCACCAACGCGCTGCTGTTCGCGGAAATCCTGAGCCCGTGGTCGGAGATTGAGTACTGGCACGGCTACGGGAGCAACGACCGCAATCCGATGCGCTTCCTGGACTATGCCGTCAAAAAGCACCTCGACAGCAAATTCAACGGCGACATGAACGGGCTGGGCTCGTTTGGATCGAACTTCGATGAAACCAAGGGCATCTATTACGCATGGGGGCATGATGAAGGCGGAGCGAGCAAAATCGACCTTGCCTATGCCTACATCCTGACTCACATCGGCTTCCCGATGGTATATTACACCGGCAACAACATCACGTGGGCCGACAGCGGCCGCGCCCCCTATCCCGACAAGCGGACCTGGATGATTCCGGGCTATGACAGCAAGGCCCTCGGAGAGCAGTACAACGACATAGCCAATCTGGTCTGGATTCACCAGAACTTCACACGCGGGCGCGAATACAAGCGGTGGGAAAACGACGGCGACTTCTTCGCGCTGGAGCGCTATGACGACACGGTGATCGCCAACGGAGCGCCGGATGAGGGCGAGGGCCTGGTGCTGGTTGCGCTGAACGACTCGGGCTGGGACCAGACCCGAACGCTGAACACCTGCTTCCCCAACGGAACCGTCCTTAAAGACTACACCGGAAAGAATCCAAACGAAGTCACCGTGAGCGGCGGGCAAGTCACCATCACCGTGCCGGGCAACAGCGGACAGGGCTGGGTCTGTTATGCCCCGAAAATCGCCGATCCCGTCAATGTCCGCGTGCTGCAGGGCGGAAGCGACGCCCCAACGATGACATGGATCATTCCCGGCGGCGTCCATCAGGCCGACACCACGCAGCAGATCACCAGAATCACCTCGACCAACTTCACCGTAGAAACCACGTTCACGCCGCCGGCCGGAGGATCGGTGGACAACGTAATGCTGAAATGGGGGCGCGGGGTGCATCTGCCGGTCACCAACTATTTCAGCGAAGGCCGGGACGTCGTCAGCGGCCATTTCCACAGCATGAACCGCAACGACGCCACAAACTATTCACTGGGCATCACGATCACCGAAACCAATCTGCCGGAAGGCCTGAACGTCATCAAGTGCCGGGCCTTCAATCAGCGCACGGCGGGCTATTCGGCCCTGTTCAACACCGCGACCAAAGTGGTCTACGTGGACCGCCGCGGGCCGGATCTTTCGCTGAACGTTTCCGAAAACCAGTCCATGGTCAGTGAATTTGTGCTGATCATCACCAACAGCGACCGGACGGCTTACGGGATGACCGTATCCGTGAACGGCGGCGCGGCCGAGGCGGCCGATGAGGTGATGAAGGGCCTCTGGAAGTACGGCATCACCGGCCTGAGCGCCGGAACGCATACGGCCGTGGTCACCGCCACCGAGGCCGATTATGCAGCGAGCCGACAGGTCATCAACACCAGCACCCTGACCCGCGTTTTCCAGATCACGGACAACTACGAGGGCATCGGATTCAACCATTCAGCAAACGCGGTGATTGAACTTCCCTTCTTCCAGACCGTGGTCACCGGCGGGAGCGAGTCCTACAGTTCGCTTCGCATCTTCTGGGACGGCTATGAGCTGCCCTTCAACGGCGGAAACCGCACGAATGTGTTCAACGGGGAAATTCTTTTCCGCGATCAGACCTCTGTTGTGACCAACCGCTTCTGGGGCAATTTCATCAACGGTCCGCACTACTTTGAGGCCGAGCGGGTGGACGGGATATACACCAGCCGCGTGGTGCGCCGCGTGGTGTTCAGCCTGTACGGGAACAACCACATTGACTCGGACGGCGACGGACTGCCCGACAACGTCGAAATGCCGTTCTTCGACCAGGGCGCGCCCGGACCCGACCAGCCATGGCCCGGTGACAGCAACAACAACTTCGTTCCCGAGTCATGGGAAACATGGACCCGCCTGAATCCGTACAATCATGCGACATTCTACGGCGCCACATGGGACGACCAGCTGGATTCCGACGGCGACGGCTACAGTAATTACGCCGAAGTCGAGGCCGGTTATGCTGAAGACGGCAACGTCTACAAGTACAGCATCTATGACTCCGGCAGCTTCCCGAGCGGAACCCCAATGACCGCATCCTCCGCGGGCTGGACCCCCACTCTGGCCGTGCGGGGCAGTCCGCTCACGGTCACCTACTATCCGAACGAAGGCGCGCTGGATAATGCGTCGCAGGTCTGGATGCATATCGGCCATTCCAAAAAGACCATGGGCGACTGGCAGGAAGTGTACGACACCAACATGACCGTCTATGCCGGGAGCAACTGGCAGGTCACCGTCACGGTGCCGACCAACGCGACATCCGTGGATTTCACGTTCTGGGACGGCACCAGCACATGGGACGGGAAGGACTGGCAGGCCAATGTCGCCGGCGTCACCAATATGTCGTTCACCATGGACGGCGCCCTTGACAGCTCCGACTTTGCGGTCTGGGAAGACGGCATGTGGATATGGGCGGCCGCGCGAGGAACCAAGCTGTATGTGGCCACATGGGCTTCGGGAAGCGGCGGCAACGATCACTTCCTGTACGTGACGGACGAACCCGGCGATGCTCAGGCCACACCCTGGGCCAAGGCCGGTTATGTCTTCCTGGATGCGGCCGCCAAACCCTACCTCGCCGGCGAAGGCGACAACAGCTGGTCCGGATGGTTCAACATCTCGGGGAACAGCACGAATGTCAAAGGGGCCGGAGCATACAACTACCTTGAGGGTGAGATTGATCTCATCGACGCGTTCGGGTATGTGCCCGACGCCGTCTATCTGGCTTCGGCCGCTTATGAAAACTGGGACGCCGGAGCACTGACCAGCCAGGGCCCCCACATGTGGGACGGAGGAGACAACATCGACGCCACGGAGCTTCTGCGCGTCCCCATTGACAGCATTCGCGATGAAGACGCCGACGGTTATTTTGACGCCGGACGGCCGCAAATGTGGACCGTGGTCAACGGGAATACCAACGACGCCAATTACGGAATGCGGCGGTTCTTCATCAACGAACTGGCGAATGAAAGCAGGGAAATCACCGTCATTCTGCAGCCGAACGCCGGTGTCGGAAACACGGTCAGCGACGTGGAGCTTTTTTCCAACCTGAACCGGCGCGACTTCGCGACGCTTGACGAAGATCCGGACAGCGTAACCGTCACAAGCGGCACCAACTATTATCGCGCATGGCCAATGACCGACATCGGCGGCGGGAAATACCGCGTGACCGTCCCCGTGAACAAATGCGGCGCCTATCGCATCAACGCCCGCTACAAAATCAACGGCGGCGACTATGTCTATTACACGGACAACGGATTGCGGCGCGACTGCGCCGTGGTAGTCACGCCGCAGAAGGCGCTGGAACTCGTGATGTACGAGCTGAATCCGCTGATCGCTGAAGCCACCAGCGACAGCTTCGCCGGCCGCAGCACCTTTGAAGACATGTACCGCGTGAACACGGACCGGCCGGATGCCGTCAGTACCAGCCGGCTTGCACAGCTGGGCATCAACATGGTCTGGCTGCAGCCCATTCACCCGATCGGCTCCGACAACCGCCAGATTGATCCGGCCACCGGCCTGCCCTATGATCCCGGAAGTCCCTATGCGGTCCGCAACTACTGGAAGGTGAATTCCATCCTCGGCGATCCTTCCAGCGACGCGCAGGCCTTGTCGGAATTCCAGGACTTCGTGGGTGCGCTCGATAACATCGGCGTGGGCGTGATGCTTGACGGCACCTTCAACCACAGCGCATGGGACTGCGAGATCGGCCAGCCCGCCGTGGACATGTTCGCGTGGGCCTCTAATGCATCAGACCTCATCCGCGAGGTCCGGCCGCAGTGGTATTCCAAATACAACAGCTACGGCCAGCCCGCATCCTACTACGAGAGCGCCATCAACAACGACATCGCGCCCGCGCCGGACCGCATGGACTTCGGGAAATGGACCGATGCGGCCGATTTCTATTTTGGCACCTACGACGCGCTGGTGGCCGGCATTCCATCCGACACCAACTGGGCATGGTCCAGCGGATGGTACAGCCGCTATCTCTTTGAGGAGGACCGTTTCGACGGATTCGCGTCGGGCTATACACGGGACCTGTGGGAATACTTCGCCCACTATCCGGTCTACTGGCTCGAGAAAACGGGCCATCCGGACGGCACGCCGAAGAGCGAATCCTACAAGGGCATTGATGGCCTTCGCTGCGACTTCGCGCAGGGGCTTCCGTCCGAATTCTGGGAATACACCATCAACAAGACCCGCAGCGTGAAATGGGATTTCCTGTTCATGGCGGAATCGCTGGACGGCTACCGCGAAGTGGGTGGCAGCAAGCGGCACGGAGTGGGTTACCGCTCGGCCCGGCACTTCGACATCCTGAATGAGAACATGGTGTTCTACTGGCGGGACAACTTCTTTGATTATTTCGGCTCGGGCGGGCAGCCGCAAACCTATCCGACCTGGCAGGCGTTCGACAACCGGCGCAATGCGTTTGACGTGGTGCCGATTCTGCTGAACCTGACCAGCCATGACGAGATTTATCCCACAGACGACCAGTGGCGCCTGATCTACGCCCATTCGATCGTCAGCGCATGGGACGGCATTCCGATGATGGTGTATGGGCAGGAGGCCGCCGCGCAGAACGATGCGTCCACCTACACCAACCGCGGCATCAACCCCGCCAACAACTTTGCGCGCTATGAGACCAATTTCGGGAAATCCATTCCGAACTTCAAGCGCTACAACCACATGACAAACATCTGGAACGGCCTGGACTCGTCGTGGAAGACCTCCATGTACGAAACGTACCAGCGCATCAACAACGCGCGGCTCGGATCCCCCGCCCTGCGCAGCCAGCAGAACTATATGCTGGAAGGCACCAACGGCTGGAATCCCGACATCTTCTGCACCATCAAGTATCAGGCGCCCGGAATTAGCGCGGCCTCGCAGGATGTGGTGATTGTTGCAATCAACAACAACTATGCCGGAAGCACCAACCGCTGGGACAACTTCAACCTCGATGTGGACTACACTCCGGGGGTGAACTGGTTCGGCATCCAGGACTCGCACTACTACAACGTCGTGGACCTGATGGGCGCCAATCCCACAAACTATCTCTGGGCAGAACCGGGACAGCTCGGTTCAGCGATCAAGGCGGATTTCTGGGTGCTCCTCAACGGCAATCCGTTCGAGGGCCAGCAGGCGCAGTATCTGCGGCTGATTGACCGCACGGCCGGCAACACGCCGGAGACGGTGGTGAACTACTTCGCATGGGACCGTGACGGTGACGGACTGCCCGACGACTGGGAATCCGCAAACAGTCTCGACCCGAACAGCTCATCCGACGATGACGGCGCCGCGGGCGATCCCGACGATGACGACATGACCAACGCCCAGGAACTCCTTGCGGGAACCGATCCCCAAACGAAGGATGCCCTCGAACTGGGCATTGATGTGGCCGGCAGCGCGGTGGATGTCTGGTGGAACAGCATCACGGACATCAACTACATCCTGCAGCGCAGCGACAGCCTGACCAGCGGGCCCGGGTGGGAAACGATCTACTTCGGCACGGCGATGGACACAAACGCCATCGTCACCGACACCACCTCCGGCAGTGTGACGAGCCGTTATTATCGCGCCGTGGTGGTGCCGTAAGGCATTCAAATCCCGTCCGCCGGCAGCGCCGGCGGATGGGATTCAAACTTCATCATCCTCACGATCCGCATCCCCGCCGATCGCCTTGAATATGGCGCTGGCCACAGGCGGGCAGCCGGGCACGAATATCCCCTGCGACCTGTGCCGCGCCGTGCAGTTGCCAAGGCAAAGCGTTCCCCGAGGAACTTCATCGTGCCCCTTCCCGATGGCAATAACGGGCTGCAGCTCCTTCGGGAAATAATCGAAGATTTTTTCTCCGTACCGGCGCAAAAAGAGCAGAAGTGTTGACTGGCAGGAACTGCAGGAGTTTCTGTCGAGTATGGTTATTCCGGGAAATTCCAGCGCAAGGTCCCTTGGCGGCCGCTCAAAGGGAGACGCATAATCCATCCAGTTGTCCGGAGATATGCTCATGCGGTCGAGATCAATCAGCCCGTATCCCCGCTCGGCGCCGATGCGCAGATGGGGCACCTCCCGGGCGGAGAGACCCATCAGGCGGCAGGCCACCGCATCCGCGGCAAACGGATCGGCGCTTACGACGGCGGCATCCAGCTTCCTGGGGGTTCCCGCCGAATGGCCAAGCCCCTCCATGCCGATGTATCCGTCAATCACCGCCAGATGCGGCCGGAGCACGCCGGACATATCGGCAATCGCGATATCCAGAGACTTGTCTGCGGACCCCTCGACCGGCGGGAGCATGTGCAGGTCCACCTTGCTCCTCCGCCAGAGACACCCCTTCATGTTTTTCACGGACAGCGTGACCCCCGTGTGCATGTGCATTTTCATCACGGGAAGCGAAATCACAAAGTCGTACTCCATTATTTCGGGACAGACACGCAGTTCTCCGATGGCCCGGCCGCCGGGCACGGGAACCGGAACAAAGGGCCTCGCATCAAGATCAATGAGGGTCAGTTTTCTTTCACGCGCCACGGCCGCAATGCCGCACTGCTCAAACGCATCCATTGTCCTGACGCCCAGAATGGGACTTTCGCCAACGGCCACTTCGGCGCCGGCTTCCAGAAATGCGTCCGCAGCGGCGGCCACGGCCTCGGGACCGGTGACAATTCCCGACCCGGCGGCGGCCATGCGGCCCGCATTGGGTTTCAGCAGCACTTTTTTGCCTCGCGCCGCGGAAAGATCAAAACCATTGAGGGCCGCGCGGATGTTGGCATAGCCGCCCTGCCCGGCCGCCACATGAACAGAGGGCTGCGATGAATTCAGATCCCGAAATGGACGGTCAGACAACATGCCCGAATCTAATCCCCGGGCCGCCCGCATGCAAGGCGGGATTCCCTTGCCGTCACGGCATGTTTTCGGCTATGAATCTATTCATGAGCCGGCTCTATCCAGCGCATGCCGATCTCTTTGAGTTTGATGCGGCATTCCCCCGCGCAAAAGCATACCGGTCGGACGGCCGCGCCGCCGGCCTGGTGCGGGAAGCCTGCACGGCGGCACGGTCGAATGAAACATTCTCCGAACGACACCTTCAGTGCATCTGGTTCGATCCCTCCCTGAGGCCGCAGAACCTGAAAACCGCTGAAGGCGAAAGTGTGCGGGTGGTGCAGCCCGGAAGCTGGAACCTGGAGGCCGGGCCCGACTTCCTGCGCGCGGCCGTGGAGGTGGGCGGATCCCGCCTGATCGAAGGCGACGCGGAGGTTCATATCCGGTCCGCCGACTGGAACCGTCACGGTCATCAAAACGATCCGCGTTATCGTCATGTGCGGATTCATATCACCTTTTACGCCCCGGGAGAAGCGGCGCTTCCGCCGGGATGCATTGAAATATCAATGCAGAAGCCCCTGCTGGCGAACCCCTCATTTTCCTTCCAGCAGATTGACCTGACGGCCTATCCGTATGCGGCGCGGGGAAAACTCACCGCATGTGCCGCCGTGCTGAGCGGCCTTCCCCCGGAGGCCGGGGCCGCGCTGCTGGACGCGGCGGGGGAAGAGCGTCTGCGCCGGAAGACAGCCTGGTTTGCGCACCTGCTGAGCACCTGCGAGCCGGAAGATGTCCTTTATCGCGAACTGATGGGCGCGCTGGGCTACAAGCATAACAGCGCGGCCTTCCGGACGCTGGCGGATCACGTACCTCTTCCGCGACTGCGCGAAGCCGCCGGGGGCCGCGCACATGCTGCTTACGCCATCCTTCTCGGCTGTGCCGGTCTGCTGCCGAAGGAGCTGCCCGCGCGCAGTCCGGAGTGCCGGGATTTTGTTCGAAAGATCTGGGATGTCTGGTGGAAGGTCAACAGCCAGTGGGCCGACAGCATCATGCCGGGTGCCGCATGGAAGCTTTCCGGGCTTCGCCCCGCCAACCATCCGGTGCGGCGGCTGATGGCCGCCGCGCATTTGTTCACGCGGGAGGAGCCGCTCTCGCAGAGACTGCGACGCGCGGCAGGCACGATTGACGACATGCGGGAACTTCTCAACTTTCCTTCCGGGAACTTCTGGGATTACTATTTGTCCTTCAACGGACAGAGGCAGGCAGCGCCGGTGGCCCTGATTGGAGATTCCAGAACAGCAGCCATCATAATCAACATCTTCATCCCGTGGCTGGCCGCGCGCGGCGAGCTTCCGGTTCCAGCGGCAGGCATGCTGGACAGTCTTCCGGGCGGTACAGCAGACAGCACCGTGAAAATGACCGCGCACAACCTGTTCGGCCCCGCCCACAGCCGCAAACTGTACAGCAGCGGCCTGCGCCGGCAGGGTTTGATTCAAATATTCAACGACTTCTGTGTTCAGGACCGTTCCAGCTGCGCAAACTGCAAATTCCCCGAAATTATCAAACGCAATTTCGGAACAGCAATTATTTAACTACGAAAAACGCGAAAGGCGCGAAATGGAAAACAAGATTATATACAAAGAGGAGAGTTACAAAATCATTGGGGCATGTTTTGAAGTGTATAGGGAAAAGGGGAACGGATTTCTTGAAGCGGTGTATCAGGAATGCCTCGCAATAGAATTTTCGGATCAGGGAATTCCGTTTGTTGAAAAACCCAAACTGGCTCTAAGTTATAAAGCTAAGGCGCTGAAGCAGTATTATGAGCCGGACTTTGTCTGTTATGATCGCATCATTGTTGAGATCAAAGCCGTGAAAATATTAGCCGATGAACACCGGGCTCAAACAATCAATTATTTGAAGTCTACAGGTTTCGAATTAGGACTCTTACTGAACTTTGGACATTACCCGAAACTGGAGCAAGAGCGTTTTCCGAATCAGAACATTTCGCGCCTTTCGCGTATTTCGTAGTTAATTCTTATTCTGAAAGAGAGAGACGGTTTCGATGTGACCGGTCTGGGGAAACATGTCAATCGGCTGGACGCGAACAAGACGATAGCGGCTGTCTTCACACAGCAGTCGCGCATCGCGCGCGAAGGTCGCCGGATTGCAGCTCACATATATGATTTTTCCCGCGCCCAGACGCATGATGCCGCGCAGGGCGTCCGCATGGATTCCGTTGCGCGGAGGATCCATGACGACCAGATCAGGGCGCGCCGCGGTGCCCAGATCAGCTATCCGGTCCAGTGCATGCGCCACGAAACGGATGTTCGCGCGGCCGTTCAGGCGGGCGTTGGCTTCCGCATTTTCAACGGCGGACCTCTGACCGTCCACGCCAATCACATCGGCATGCGACTCCGACAGGCAATGCGCCAGGGGGCCGGTCCCGCAGAAGAGATCCAGCGCGAGGTTCTGTTTTCCGCCCCGGGCCATGCCGGCGACCGTTTCGCAGAGTTTTTCCGCCTGGCGCGTGGAGGTTTGGAAGAAGGAATCCGGTCCGATAATGAACTTGTACCGTCCCAGTTTCTCTTCCAGCACTCCGGGGCCATGCAGGACCGCTTGCTTCAACGGCCGGCGCTCCTCTCCGATTTCGGTCACAACCGTGGTGCGGTCGCTCCCGCTCACCCGAAGAAGGCTTTTCAGACAGTTCTGCATGGTCTGTTCGGGCGCGCGGCGCAGCTCAAGAGCGACCATGACCCGGCCGTCCATATCCGCCCGCCGAAGCATCAGGCGCCGCAAGCCGCAGGCCTGCCGTTCCGCAGCCGGAAGACCGGAAAAAAAGCGGGCGGTTACATCCATAAGGCGGTTGAGAATATCGGGGGCCAGGAGACAGCGCTCCACGGCAACAAGCGGGCGGCCGTCGCCATACCCGTGAAAAGCCAGCCGGCCGTTTTTAGTGAACACCAGTTCCAGCTTGTTGCGAAACCCGTACTCTGCCTCTGAGGGCATGACATTCAGCACCGACGGCCGGTCGAAACGGCCGAGACGCTCCAGCGCATCACACACCATCTTTTTCTTTAAATCCAGCTGAGCGGAATAACGAATATGCTGAAGCTGGCATCCGCCGCATTTCCCGAAATACGGGCAGGGCGGCTTAATGCGCGACGGCGCCTTTTCGAGCACGGCCAGGAGGTCGGCCTCCACAAATGATTTTTTGACAACAGCCACGCGGGCGCGGACCCGTTCGCCGGGAACCGCCTCCCCGCGGACAAAAACAACCTGTCCGGAAGCGCCGCGACCGACCCAGCGGCCGTCCTGCGCAACATCGTGAATCTGAAGTTCAACCTGATCGCCTGCGGAAAGGCTCATGTTCATACCCCCACCTTCACGACCGCCTTGTGAACAATGCCCGCCGACACCAGCGGCAGATGCGCGTCCCACGGGAAAAAAACAGCAAACTGGCCGGGCCTTACAGTCATCCAGGAATCGGGTTCATCCTGAAAAAACTGGATATCGCGTTCCGCATCATACCCGGCTTCCGGCCGCGCACAGCGGGAAAGCGGTTTCCAGCCCATTTCTTCCCGCCCATCCAGAACGATTTGTATGTCTATGTATTTTCTGTGGACTTCAAGCAGTCCGTCATCGCGCGCGCGGCCGGGCCCCCGGCTGACCGAGACATAGATGCGGTCATCCCGGACCTCGTGCCGGCCCGGAGACAGCGCCGCCAGATCCGCTGAGCGGATGAAGTCCAGCGCCTCCGCCAGCGCCGGATGAAGTTCCCGGCATTCCGCGATGTTATCAAGACAGTCCAGTATCATGGCATTCCGCGCTTTCTCAAAAAGAACAGCCGCTGCGGACAGCGGCTGTTCGTCAATTATCTCCCGGCGTCCCTCACAGAGACGGGGGTTTCGGATAGCTTTCGGTTGAGCTGATGGATTTCTTCATGTCCTCATCACTCAGATGATAGTCATGCAAATGACCCTGCAGATAGGCGTCGTAGCCCGCAAGATCCATCAGTCCGTGTCCCGACCAGTTGAAAAGGATCACCTTCTCCTTTCCTTCTTCTTTCGCGCGCTTGGCCTCGCGAATGGCCTGTGCGATGGCATGAGAGGTTTCCGGTGCCGGGATATGGCCTTCCGTCCGCGCCCAGAGCACCGCGGCCTCATAGCACTCAATCTGATGAATGGCCGCCGCCTCCATCAGCCCCTCGCGCAGCACATGACTGACCAGCGGCGCCATGCCGTGATAGCGCAGTCCGCCGGCGTGTATGGGCTTGGGCACAAAGGTATGACCCAGGCTGTGCATGGCCAGCAGCGGCGTCATTCCGGCCGTGTCGCCGTGGTCGTACACATAGGGCGCCTTGGTCAGGGTCGGACAGGCGGTGGGCTCCACGCCGACAACACGCAGGTTCTTTCCGTGAATCTTGTCACGGATATATGGGAAGCTGATGCCGGCGAAATTGGATCCGCCGCCGCAGCAGCCGATGACCACATCCGGATATTCACTGATCTTCTCCATCTGCTTCTGCGCTTCGAGCCCGATGATGGTCTGGTGCAGCAGCACATGATTGAGAACGCTTCCAAGAGAATAGCGCGTGTCCTTCGACTTCACACAGTCCTCAATCGCTTCGCTGATCGCGATGCCGAGGGCGCCCGGCGTGTCCGGATCATCATCCAGAATCCTGCGTCCCACTTCGGTGTTCTCGCTCGGGCTGGGAAGGCATTCCCCGCCCCATGCCTGCATCATCAGTTTGCGATACGGTTTCTGATCGAAGCTGATCCGCACCATGTACACGCGGCAGTGCATGCCGAACAGCGAACAGGCAAAAGAGAGGGCGCAGCCCCACTGCCCCGCGCCGGTCTCGGTGGTCAGCCGGTTGATGCCGAAGACCTTGTTGTAATAGGCCTGCGCCACGGCGGTGTTCGGCTTGTGGCTGCCGGCGGGAGAGACGCCTTCATTTTTGTAGTAGATTCGGGCTGGAGTGCCCAGGGCCTTTTCCAGCGCGCGCGCGCGGCAGAGCGGACTCGGCCGCCACAGCAGCAGCTTCTCCAGAACAGGCTCAGGGATGTCAATCCAGCGTTCAGTGGACATCTCCTGCTCGATCAGGTTCATCGGGAAAACCGGCGCGAGTTTATCGGGCGTAACGGGCTTTCCGTCCGGCCCCAGCGGCGGCGGAAGCGGATGAGGAAGATCCGCCTGAATGTTGTACCATTGACGAGGAATTTCATCTTCGTTCAGAAACACTTTGATCTGATCGGCCATATTATCTCCTTTTTGCTTAAATTATCGGGAGTGCTCAGTCCCCTTCGAGGACCTGCTCCACACCCCTGGTGCGCTTGCCGATATCTCCGCCCGTCCTGCGGGCGCCCACGATCTGATCGTGTGAAAACCCCGTCAGGTAGATCAGCACGGCGACAATGCCCGCCGCCAGAATCGTCGTGATCGCGGCGGATACATAGGTCTGCTTGAGCACGAACAGGCAGACCGGAACGGTGATGGCAAGCGTCAGCACCGCGGCAACCGCCGGACTGATCCATTTCCCGATATCCTGACTGACGGCCGGAACTACAAACAAATCAGACAGCGTGAGTCCCAGAACGACAACAACGACACCTGTCGCCATGACAATCAGGGAGCGCACGATGCTTTCCTCCTTGGCATCCATGGCGCGGCCGAGTTTACCGAGCACAAGAACACCAACCAGCAGAGGGATCACCGCAACCAGAACCGTTTCGATCACGGTTTCCGGCCGGCCCATGATCAGCATCAGAGTTTCCTTGAGAGCTGTCAGAATCTTATCCATAACCTCACTCCGTCTCTATTGTCCGGCAAGCAGGACTGTTAAATAGAGGATCATAGCGAGAGTGGCTCCAACTTTCAAAAGGATAATGAGCAATCTTGCAAGAACCGCTCCGGCGGCGATGCGGGCCGCCTGATCATGCCGCTGCAGTCTTCTTCTTTCGACGGCATAGGCCAGCGCAAAGCTCCCGGCCGTCATTCCGAGCAGCGGGCCGATAAAGGGGATCGGGATCAGGGCGCCGAGCGCCAGCCCGGCGAGGCCGCCGGCCAGCGCGGCAAAGCCGGCCATCCGGGAGCCGCCCCGGCGCTGGACGCCCCACGCGCCCGCGAGAAATTCAGCCCCCTCTATCAGCGCGGAAACAATCAGGAAAACAGCCACGGTCCCCCAGCCGACCCGGCCCGTTTTCCAGAACACGGCCCAGGCCGCAAGCAGGGCGGCCAGCCAGGTGCCGGAAATGGACAGGCAGGAGAGAAACAGGGCCGCGGCGCTCACGCCGGCAAACAGAATCCATGCCAGCCCGTTCTGAACAGTCTGCAGAAACTCCGCCAAAGGGGAAATCCGCCTACTCGATGGTATGGATGATAAGATCGGGCTCGCGGGAGAAGATGTGCACGTCGGCCTCCTTGAGCACTTCCTTCTGCTCGAGCGCATCGAGTTCCACGCGCATCATGGGAACTTCAATCGAGGCATCCTTCTCCAGCACGATTCGGCGCGTTATGTCGCGATAGCCGGCCTTGCTCACACGCAGGACGTGATCCCCCGCCGCAATTTCAAAACCTTCCAGCGGAGTGGAACCCACAAGGCTTCCGTCTATTTCCACCATGGCGGGATCATCCGTGGTCTTAATGGAGATTTTGATTTTGGACAGGTCGGCTGTGACCATGCGGCTTTCCAGGGCCTGCTGCACACTTGGAACGGCCTGCGCAACGGCCTTATCCAGCAGGGACAGCACTTCATCCTCGCCCAGCGAGGTCTGCTGGGTGGCCGTCTGGCGGATTTTGCGGCTGGAGGAGCCTTCGCTCATGGCAATCACGCTTCCGTCTTTTGCATCCAGCGCCTCCAGCGCCACACGGGAGGTCAGCACGGTGAAGTCGGTTCGGTATCCGCCCTGATCCACGGTTTCCTTCCCTTCGGAGAGCGACAGCAGCGTGCCCCGCAAAATCACATCAGCGCCCAGCTGCTGCGCGGCATGAATGAACGTCGGCTGCACGGGCGTGGCGGCCCCCGCATCCGTGAGCTTCAGTTTCTCCATCTGGCTGATAAACTCGCGCCGGTCAACGAGCACAAAATTCTCGTTGTCCAGCAGCTGTTTAGAAAGCAGATAAACACCTTTGCCGGCAATCTGGGAAGGATTGGTTAATGAGGAAGTCCCGCCAGCGGCATTTTCGAAATCAAGCAGAAGCACACGCAACGGCCCCGCGAAGAGTGAGGTTGAAACCAGAGCGATCGCAACAAGCAAAAGCATTTTTTTCATAATTGAACTCCTTTCAAAACCTTGACCGAATCGTATGCTCACCCATTGGCAGAATCAAGAGAAAGCGCCGCTCGTCCGGCCGCGTTCGTTCTCTTACAGATAACGCAAAACCGCGCGAAATATTATTCTCCGGCCGAACATTGTTTTTTTGCGGGGAAAGCGGAATTTTTCGAATTTTGTCTGAATTTTTCGAATTTTTGCGAATTTTGGCCGTTTTTTGACGATTTTTGATGATTTTTGGCCATTTTTTGACAAATTTTGGCCTTTTTTAACGATTTTTGGAGGTTTTTTACGATTTCAGGCCAGTGCGCGCGGAAGCTGAAGGAGGCTGGTTATGATCAAATCCGGCCGCGGATACAGGTCCGCAGGTTTCTGATTTCTTAAGCACAGCGACCGGGCATCACCCGCAAAAAGAGCCGTCCTGCAGCCGGCCCGGGCGGCAGTCTGAATATCATTCAGCATGTCGTTGCCCACATAAAGAGCTTCAGAAGCGGCTATTCCGTAATTTCTTTCAAGCGGAACCAGCACCTGCTGAAACAGCTGCGGGGAGGGCTTGGCCCGACCCGCCCGGAAAGAATAAACGGAAAGATCTGTCCGAAAACCCAGTTGATCCACCGGAAATCCGGAGAGGGCCTCCATGGCCAGCGGGGTGTAAAACTGCGCATTCGAAACGATCCCCATCGCTTCGATCCGCGCGTCAAGTTCCCGCAGTACCTCCGGGAATCCCGGCATGGGCCAGACGGGATTCACGCGGCACTCATACTCGACCGCCAGCGGCTCCAGCAGCGCATCCGCCGGCCGCAAACCGATCAGACGCTCTTTCAGGAGCCGGGCAAGTATCATCTCCCAGATCTCGCAGATCGCGATTTCAGGAAACTCAATTCCTGCGGCCTTCTTCCGCGCATGCGCCGCCTCTATATTTTGAAGCATCAGCTCAGCCCCCCGGGGTCCGGCGGCGGGTTCCGGCTCGCACCCGGCCACGGTCAGCGCGACATGCATGGCGGCATCTGACGGACTGGCGGCCGCTGTTCCCACGTCTCCGCTGCCGGAGATCAGCAGGGTTCCATACACATCAAACAGCACGGCTCGAATGCACTTCAGGGGCCGGATGTCGGGTTCCAGCCCGGTTGATTCAACCGTCATCGGACGGGAAAGCTCCCGAATCCGGCGGATCAGAAATTTATTTCCCGATGCATCCTTCATTTTTCAGGTCCTCAGCAGATTGAAGCGTTCGGGGAGCAGAAACTGATCAAGTATGCTTTCGGCATCCAGCGCGTCTTCATGCGCAGGCCCCGACTCTGCCGCCGTCCGGTATATCTCCCGCAGTCTCTCCCCATAGCGGGCGGGACCATACTTTTCCAGCACCGTGTTTTTATTGAGCGGGACGGCGGCATCCGGAATGTTCAAAGCGGAGGGCCGGATGTGACGCGCATCCGCAGGATTGTTCAGAATATGTTCAATCACCTGCTGCTGCATGCTTTCATCAAGCCGCCCGAAATCCGCAAAATTATTTTGAACCGCGGCATTAAAGGCCTGTTCAACATCCTGCGGCAGAAGTTCCCGGTGATAACTCGCATAAACCCGTCCCATGGCGTCCCGCAGAGCGCGCCGCAGGTTCCCGGCGCCGGCCCATTTCAGGGGAACGTCCAGGCGGTCATACAGACCGCTGAGATCCAGTCCGTCGTTTTTGAATTCACCGGCAATCTCGGGAAGCGCCCGCCCGGTCAGAGGGCAGTCCATCAGCCACGGCTCCAGAAAGGCCAGCCCAAAGCCTTCGGCCACACTGGTGGTGATGGCACACGCGGCGCTGCGCATCAGCTCCGGAAAACTCAGCGGGGATTTTTCGGCCAGGCCGAACTCCACGGGGAGCCGGTGCGCGGCGGAAAAATCAACCCAGCGGTTGTACACCGCGGCATGCTCCGGGTTTCTCGGAGAGCGGGTCAGGGCATAACGCCGGCCGGAGCGGTCAAGAGCCGCCCAGAACACCATTTCGCCGACATTTTTTCTTCGTATGGCGCGGGTGGGATAGATCACCAGATCAGTGCGCGGAGGAGCTTCCTCCGCTGAGGGAGGGGAAACCACCGCATTCGGAAGATAATGCGCGCGCGATTCGGGAAGGCCGGCCCGCATGAAGGCGTGCTGGTCGCGGCGGTTCAAGAAGGCATAGTGAACATGGCTTGCGCGGGGATAAAGAGCCTGCCCCAGTGTGGCGGGTTCTCCACCAGCCAGGCCCGCCAGCAGCAGCTCGTAATTGGCCGGGCGGCCGTCCTCGGCAAAGTCATGCATTTGAAGCACCAGCGGACGGGCGGCGGACGCCAGCGCGCAGGCCAGTCGCGGCACAACAAGATTCTTGCCGAGGGAGTGATTATGTATATGCCAGACATCAGGCGCGCCGCCCAGCAGACGGGAGGCGGCTTCGTCCGCCTGTTTCAGAATATCGGAAGCGCTGAGTTCATGCCGGCCGTACGCGAGCCCGGGAATCACCGCGGCGGGGGTCGCAAGCTCAACGGCCGGGCGCTCGCCCGCGAGAACGCAGACCTGAACACCCAGGGCGTCCAGCGCGCGGGCGGCCTGGTCAATCACCGTGGTTACCCCGCCGATGCGGAGGTGATAATGGACAACCGCCACGCGCATGCAGTCAGCCGTCCAGTCCCCGCCGGCGACGATAGGCGGGCATTTCGATCATTGGCGGGCGTTCCTCTTCATGCAGATCAAATTCCTGAATTTTATACTCATCGCCCTGAACCTGGAACTGTCTCAGGACCGTGCCCAGTTCGGGCAGATTGCCCACAATCCCCATCCTCCGGGCCCGCGAAAGGAAGGTCTGCAGAATGCCGAACGCCATTTTCCCGAGATCACGCGTGGGCTGGTTGCGGTGCACCCGCTGATCGAGGTCGGTCTGAGCAATGGCCTGAAGTCCCCATTTCTTGTAGACGTCAATCAGGTGCGAAGTCTCCACGCCGTATCCGATGGGAAACGGGAGCTGTTCCAGCACATCGCGCCGGACAGCATATTCCCCCGATAGCGGCTGGATCAGCCCGGCAAGATCGGGGAAAAAGAGGGAGAAGAGCGGCCGAATCAGAATTTCCGTGACGCGGCCGCCGCCAATCGGACGCACGCCGTTGGCGGCCGCAAGCGGCCGTTCATAGAACGCCTTCACATACTTGATTTCGGGGCGGTAGATCAGCGGCGCAACCAGGCCGTACACGAAATGAGGGCGGATGTTTTTGATGTCGGCATCAATATAAACGATGATATCCCCGGTCAGCTGGTAGATGGCCTTCCAGAGATTCTCGCCCTTTCCCCTTTTTTCACCGGCCTCGGGAAGGATATCAGACGCCAGATACACATCCGCCCCAAACTGCGCGGCCACTTCGCGCGTTTTGTCGGTCGATCCGGAGTCTATGACCGCAAGCTCGTCCACCAGCGGATACCGGGTCATCAGCTCCGAGCGGAAAACAATCACTTCCTTCCCGATTGTTTTCTCCTCGTTCAGCGTGGGAATGCACAGGGAAACGCGCAATCCCCTTTTCTCCTTTTCGGCCACAAGGTGCTTCAGATCCCAGAACTGGCGGTAGTGGAAGGTGTTGTTTTTCAGCCATTCATGGATGTTCATCGCAGAAACCTCCGTCGATAGCCAGCAGCAGAGCCGCCAGCTGGGCCATGCCCGCCGCCATGGGGGGGACATCCACGCGCTCGTCAGGAAAAGCGAGACTTTCGCCCGTGGAAATGCCCAGGCTCAGCGCCGGAATGCCGCGTTCTATGAACGCAAAGATCTCCGAAGTGCTGGGACTGACCCGGGGAGGGACCTCCAGAATCTCCAGAATCTTCCGCGCGCGCCGCGAAAGCGGATGGGCAAAGGGAATGCCGCCGGCCTTGCGTTCGGCAAACACATCAAGGTCTATCCGGCTCTCCTTCTGCGAGGACACATCCTCGCAGATATCCCGGATTTGACGAACGATCTTGCGGATCATCGCATCATCTTCACTGCGCACTTCAAAGCGGAGGACCGCGTGGCGGGCCACCCTGTGGAACCCGCTCCCGCCGTTGATTGAACCGAACGCAATGTTTGAGCGAGGCTTGTTCGGCAGGGGGATTTCGTTGATCCGGTTGATCACTTCGTTGATCGTGCGGATGGCGCCGGTGGCCTGGAAGCGTGTCCAGTTGTATTCCTCTGGAACAGTGCAGGTGATTTCTCCGCGCATCATGGCCAGGGACTGGATGCTCAGATGCCCCAGCTGGGTTCCCTGAATGCAGATGCCGGCGTCCACGGGCTGTGAATTGTTCTGAAGGAAAAACCGCAGGCCCTCAAGATTGCCGCGGGCCAGGTTGCGCGAAGCGGCAAGAAATATGAGGTTGGCATCCAGCGCGACATCCATTTCCTCCAGAAAATGGGGCAGCGCGGCCAGCACCGCCACACCGAGGCTGTTGTTGGCCACTCCGGGCCCGGTCACCTGGCCCGGCTCGATCAGAATGGTATGGTCCACGTTGGCGGGGGCGCCGGTATCCGCATGGGCCACCAGCAGTATGCTGCGGTCCCCCCTCCCGCCGGGCAGCACGGCCACGGCATTGCCCTTTTCGTCCACCGACCCGCTGACCAGGCCGTTTTCCGCGAACCGGTCGCTGATGAACCGCACCCGGCGTTCTTCTCCAAATGTGGGAGACGGAATTTCTCCGATCAGCACCAGATTGGAAAGCAGCGCGGGCACACAGCTCCCGGCCTGTGAAAGGAGAGCCGGCAGCCGGTCCAGAATTTCCTGAAATTTTTTCTTTGCCATATTTTTCACATCCAGCTGTTTGAGCAGAAGGCCTCGGCCGGCCAAACTCGCTTGCAATAAGGGCGGATGTCCCGTAGCATTCAGTAAAAGAATAAACTGAACCAGACCAGGGGAAAAGGCAAAAATACAACAATGGCTGAGAGAATAGGTTTCATTTCCACGCGTTTTTCGGGCACGGACGGCGTCAGTCTCGAAAGCGCAAAGTGGGCGCAGGTGCTCTGGGACTACGGGCACATCAGCTACTGGTATGCCGGCGAACTTGACCGGGCGGAGGATGTGAGCCTCTGCATCCCCGAAGCACATTTCAAGCATCCGGAAAATCTCTGGATCAATGAGCGCGTGTGGGGCCGGGAAACTCGCGACGCGCTTGTGAACCGCCGGATTCTTGACATGGCCGCTTATCTGAAAAGCTCGCTGTACGCCTTCATGCAGAAGTTTGAGATCAGCATCTTCGTGATTGAAAACTGCCTGAGCATTCCCATGCATCTGCCGCTGGGCATCGCCATCACGGAATTCCTGTCGGAGACGGGCATGCCCTCCATTGCGCACCATCACGACTTCTACTGGGAAAGAACAAGGTTCTCCGTGAGCTCCGTGCCGGGATGGCTGGACATGGCCTTTCCCCCGCGCACGCCCGGCATGCGCCATGTGGTGATTAATCTCGCCGCGCAGGAGGAACTGGCGTGGCGCAAGGGCCTGACGTCTCTTCTTATTCCAAACGTGCTGGACTTCGAAAATCCGCCGCCGCCTCCGGATGCCTATGCCTCCAGCGTGCGGGAGGACATCGGGCTGGCTCCGGGGGATGTCATGATCCTTCAGCCGACACGCGTGGTTCCCCGCAAAGGCATCGAACACGCGATCAAACTGGTCGGAATGCTCGGCGATCCAAAATACAAGCTGGTGATCTCGCACAAGGCGGGAGACGAGGGAATGGAATACTGCCAGATGCTTGCTGAAATGGCGCGCGAAGAGGGGGTGGATCTCCGCTTTGTGGAAACGCGGGTCGGCGACAGCCGTCAGTTTGATCCTCAGGGCAAGAAAATCTATACACTCTGGGATCTCTATTCCCACGCCGACCTGATCACCTATCCCAGCCTTTATGAGGGCTTTGGAAACGCCTTTCTGGAAGCCATCTACTTCCGGAAGCCGGTGCTGATCAACCGGTATGCCATTTTCGGCCGGGATGTTGAACCCAAGGGCTTCCGCGTGCCGGTCATGGATGGATATCTCACCAAGGGTGTTGTCCGCGAACTGCGGAAGATTCTTGAGGACGCGGAATACCGCCGTCAGATGGTGGATCACAATTACCAGGTGGCCACGCGCTTCTACAGCTATTCTGTGCTGCGCCGGAGCCTGCGCACACTGATCACGGACATCCGGGGGCTGGACTGATGCTGAAATACACCTCCATGCCTGTGTGGCGGCGAATCCGGCGGCGGCTGGAATTTCTTTATCAGGAACAGGCCGAACAGTGCCTGGAGCGCTTCGAGATGCTGGTTGGCCGTTACGGCGTCGGGTTCAACCACTACCCGCCCTTCAAATACCGCGACCAGTCCGACAGCATTCTGATCACCTACGGCGACATGGTGCGCGACGGCGAGGCCGCACCCCTGGAAACACTGGAGAATTTTCTTTCAGACAGGCTCCGCGGGGCCGTCAGCACAGTCCACCTGCTGCCGTTCTTCCCCTTCTCATCCGATGACGGCTTTTCTGTCATTGACTACCGCTCCGTGAATCCTGCTCTGGGGAAATGGAAGCATATAGACCGTTTCAACGAGAATTTTTCCCTGATGTTCGATCTGGTGCTGAATCATGTTTCACGCGGAAGCGACTGGTTCAAAGCCTATACGCGCGGCATCGCCCCGGAGAGAAAATACTTCCTGGAAACGGACCCCTCGCTGGACCTCAGCCGGACCGTGCGGCCGCGCAGCGGACCGCTGCTGAGCGAAGTTCGGACGCGGTCGGGGGTCCGCCATCTCTGGACCACGTTCAGCGACGACCAGCTCGACCTCGACTTTTCCAATCCGGATGTGCTGTTCGAGTTTCTGGACATCCTCCTGTTCTATATCGCCCACGGCGCGCGCATCATCCGGCTGGACGCCATTGCCTATCTCTGGAAACGGCCCGGAACCTCCTGCATCCATCTCGATGAAACACACGAGGTGGTGAAGCTGATGCGGGATCTTGTTGAACTCATCGGCGTTGACGTCTCCCTCCTGACGGAAACGAATGTCCCGCATGCGGAGAATGTCCGCTATTTCGGGAACGGAGACGAGGCTCACATGGTCTACCAGTTCCCGCTGCCGCCCCTGCTGCTGCATGCGCTGGTCACCGGAGACAGCCGGCATCTCACGCAATGGGCCGTGAATCTCGAGCCCCCGCCAGAAGGCTGCTCCTTCCTCAACTTCACCGCATCCCATGACGGCATCGGCGTGAGGCCGCTGGAAGGTTTGGTCAGCCCTGAGGAAATGCAGTCGCTTCTTGATCATGTCCGGGCGGCAGGCGGACAGATATCCTTCAAGCGCAATGCCGACGGATCTGAAAGCCCCTACGAACTGAACATCACCTATTTTGATGCGCTCGGAACTCCGGCCCGGCCGGACGAGAGGCTGCAGATCGAACGCTTCCTCTGTTCGCAAACAGTCATGCTTGCGCTGCAGGGCATTCCAGCCGTCTATTTCAACAGCCTGTTCGGAGGACGCAACTGGACCGAAGGAATGCAGCAGACCGGACGCGCCAGAACCCTGAACCGGAAAAAATGGACACAGCAGGAAATCGCCGGCATGCTGGACAATCCGGACGGAGTCCCGGCGCGGATATTCCGCCGATGCCGCTCGCTCCTCCTGCTGCGGGCAAAGCACCCCGCATTTCACCCCGCCGGAATGCAGACTGCGCTGGACCTCGGAAAAGAGGTGTTTCTCATTGTCCGCACGGCGCCGGACAAATCAGAGTCCGTGGTCTCCATCAGCAACTTCACGGCCGAAACCGTCACGCGAAATCCCGCCACGATAATTCCCCGGCTGAAGAAGGCGAAAGAGTGGCACGATCTAATCAGCGGGAAAAACCGGAAAACCGCGGCAGGGATCGAACTGCGGCCGTACGAAACCTGCTGGATCCGGATCGCCTAGAGGCTGGAGGCGGCCCCCGCGGCGGCCTCTTCCAGCAGAACAGCCGCTCGCTTCAGGGCCGCATCAAGAGGCATGCCCGGCCGGCGGGCAGCAATGGCGCGCAGAATTTCCATGCGGCCCTTTGAAGCGGAGGCATCCACATCCCCCGCAATCACAATCACCGGAACCCCGCATTCCTTCGCGGTCGCCGCGACTCCCGCCACCACCTTCCCCCGAGCGCTCTGCCCGTCAAAGCGCCCTTCCCCCGTGATCACATAGTCTGCCCCGCGGATTTCTGATTTCAAGCC
>ENA-UPTA01001532-UPTA01001532.1-activated-sludge-metagenome-genome-assembly--contig:-NODE-1532-length-25563-cov-5.623883_pt1 | contig 25563 bp, 26 predicted proteins | sample MGYA00238184_ERZ773361 | MGnify/ENA primary metagenome ERZ773361 (study PRJEB29100, sample SAMN05720205) | activated sludge metagenome | isolation source: anaerobic digester from wastewater... | reverse complement strand
AGGGCGTACATGGCGATGCTGCCGGCGACGGAGGCGTTGAGGGAATTGATCTGGCCCGTCTGCTCGATGCGGACCACATAATCGGCCATGTTCAGAATATACTGCCCGACGGACTTATCTTCGCCTCCGATCACGAGCATCACACGATCGCCGGACGAAATATTCACGTCTTCCAGCGCCGTTTTACCGGCTCCATCAAGCGCGATGATGGTGAAGCCCGCCTCATGCGCCTTGCGGGCATAGATGTTTGCGGATGAGTCTTTGCAGATCTTCAGGAATTCGGTTGCGCCGGCCGACACCTTGACCACCGAGGGATAAATGTCAGGGACGCCTTTCATGGGGGCCAGCACATGACTGAATCCAAAAATCTCCGCCGTGCGGAGGATGGCGCCGACGTTGTGCGGGTCCTCGACGTTGTCGAGCAGAAGCACCTGCCGTGCGGCGATCACTTCTTCAAAGGGCACATAGGGATAGGTGCTGGAACGGATCACCGCGCCCTGGTTGTCCTTGCTTCCGGACAGGTCCATCACGCGTCCCTTCTCCACCCATTCCACCGGGATCTGTTTCCGGAGCAGGTATTCCTCCAGCTTTTTGATCCGGGGATTGTTCGCCGAAGAGAGGCTCAGGAAGGCCCCCTTGATGCTGCGGCGACCGGCACGGATCACCTCAAAAATGGGGTTGATTCCGTAAATATATTCAACGGAGCGTTTGCTCATGATCAGGCCCGCGAAAGGAACGAGTTGGTGCGGGTGTCCACGCGGATCACCTCGCCCGGCGAGATATACTCCGGCACGAGCACAGTCAGGCCGGTGGTCAGTTTGGCCGGCTTGCTCCTGGCCGTGGCGGAGGCGCCCTTGATGGACGGGTCGCACTCCTCGATTTTCATTTCCACAACGTCCGGCATGCGAATCCCCAGCACACGGCCGTCGCTGAACAGCGCGGTGATGCCCTCCATGTCCTCCACAAGATACGGGATGGCGTCTTCAATCTCCTCCTCATTCAGTTCGAACTGCGAATAGTCCTCTGTGTCCATGAAGGTAAAGACATCGCCGTTCTTGTAGAGGTACTGGACATTCCGCGTCTCAAAGTCGGCCTCCTTGAACGGGTCATCGCCGCGCAGGGTCTGGTCCACCTTCTGCTGCGTTTTAATGTTTCGGAAACGGATTTTGTACAGAGTGGCCCCGCCGCGGGCGGACGGGGTCTGCACCACGATGTTCTCCACGGTGTGAGGGGCTCCGCCAATTTCCACAATTGAATTTTTCGTTATGCTGCACGCCTTGATCACAATATCTTCTCCTGATTCAACGGACCGGGAGTGTAAAACATGGTCGTCCCGCGCGCAATGCGAAGCTTTGCCGGTGGCGCATTTTCATTCAGGCAGCACCTCGAAATCGCACACGAGCGGCAAATGGTCCGAGAGCGTGACATGCGGCGCCCAGAAGCAGGTCGGGCGGATGCGCGGGCTGTGCAGAATGAAGTCCAGGGACCGCTTCGGGGCCCAGCTGGGATGCGTGGGCAGGTCCGGCGGCCCGGCGCGGACCAGGCCGGTCGCGGCCAGAAACAGGCTGATCTCGACATCGCCCCAGAAGGCATTGAAGTCACCGGCCACAATATGGGGTTTGCCGGTGTTTCGCACGAGCTGGTACAGGTGCTCCAGCTGATGATGGCGGATCTTGAAGCCCAGCGCCAGATGCACCAGAAATATCGTCAGATTTTCCATCTCCAGTTCGATGACCAGCCTCTTTATGCCGCGGGTGAAATAATGAAACTTGAGTTCGGCAAAGGAATCTCGCGTGACGAATGCGTTCCCCTGCTTGTTCATCAGCGGAAGGCGGCTGGCCAGATGGGCATCGTGATATTTTGAGCGATAGGCGTGATAATGTCCGAGACGGGAGGCGATGAGCTCTGCCTGGTTCGCCCGCGATGAGCGGTAGGATCCGGCGTCCACCTCCACAAGGCCTATGATGTCAGGATTCAGCGCGCGGAAAAAAGAGATGATTTCCTCCAGCTTGGCATGCGTATGCCGCAGGTAATTCATGAACGGGAAAATCCGGCTCCGGCCGCCGGTCGCATAGCACATGTTGTAGAGTACAAACCTCATTTTCGATATTTTACCGCGCAGGCCTCCAAAAATGAAGCAGGAAGCAATAGGAATTGAATAAGCAGAAAACAGCCGTTAGAATGACCGCATGAACTGGACATCATTCACGGATCGCCTTCCCGGGGCCGATATACAGGCTCCCTGGTGGGAATGGCTTTCTGTGGGCGGTGTGCTTCACCTGGTTTTCTTTCTGCTGGTGCTGATGCACTGCCTGCGGCGGCGGCGCGAAGCTCCGGCGACCCTGCTCTGGATATTCGTCGCCTGGGCCTTCCCGTTCATCGGCCCGCTGGTCTATCTGGCCTTCGGCATAGACCGGGTTCCGCAGAAGGTCTTCAGCAAATACCGCAAGGATCAGGCCCTGTGGAAGGAACTGAAGGCGCGCAATGCGGAAACCCTGCCCCTCGCATACTGGCGGGCCGTGCATGAAGCGGTGGCCGACATTCCGCGGGGCGCGCCGGGGCACCGGTTCAACCGTGCGGTCGATTCCATGCTTTCGCATCACCCCCTGCTGGACGGAAACAGGATCGCTCCCCTCGTGAACGGCGACGAGACCTACCCCGAGATGATCAAGGCCATCCGTTCAGCCGGGCACCACATCCATCTGCAGAGCTTCATCATTGGCAGCGATGCGACGGGACGCATGTTCATGGACCTGCTGGCGGAAAAGGCGCGCGAAGGGGTCACCGTGCGGCTGCTTTATGACCGGTTCGGATGCACCAAAGCCATCCTTTCAGGCTTCTTCCGGAAATACCGCCGGATTCCTAATTTTCACATGGCCGGCTGGACCCTGGCCAATCCGCTGAGACGCCAGTTCCAGGTCAATCTGCGGAATCACCGCAAATGCCTCATCGTGGATGGGCGCCTGGCCTTCACCGGCGGCATCAATCTGTCCGACGACAACATCACGAGCGCGGAGCGCCCCGCGATCCGCGACTACCATTTTGAAGTGGCCGGGCCCATTGTTCAGGAGCTGCAGTACACTTTTCTCCGCGACTGGTATTTCATCACGGATGAGGACCCGGACCACTTTCTTCAGGAGGTGTATTTCCCCCAGCTTCCGTCCATCGGCACGGCGCGGGTGCGGCAGGTGGACAGCGGCCCCTCCCATGTTTCCGAAGTTCTCACGGATGTCTATTTCGCGGCCATTGTTTCGGCGCGAAACGACCTGCTCATCGTGACCCCCTATTTCATTCCCAACCGCGACCTGGTCCGGGCGCTCCGGGCAGCCGCGCTGCGCGGCGTCAATGTCCGGCTGATTGTTCCGCAGAAAAACAATCATTTCTATGCCGGGCTGGCCGGACGGGCCCTGTATGAAGAACTTCTGGAGGCGGGAGTAAGGATATTCGAGCGCAAGCCGCCCTTCCTGCACGCCAAGGCGCTGATCGTGGATGATTCCGCCGCGCTGGTCGGCACGGCCAATTTTGATGTGCGCAGCTTCCGCCTGAACTACGAGTCCACCCTTGCGGTCTTTGACACCGATTTCTGCAATCGCCTGAAGCCGATCATACTCTGCGACCTGGCCGAAAGCGGTGAAATCATGCTGAGCGAATGGGCAAAGCGCCCGGCCCGCCGGAAAATGCTTGAAAATCTCGCCTTCCTGATGATGCCCGCGCTGTAGGGTTTTGCTTGTTTCACGGCGCAAAATCTGGATGATGACGCCTATGCAGAGATTTATTCACATAACCCTCGCATGGGCCTGCATCCTCGGAGCCGGGAGCGCGCAGGACATCTTCCTGGATGTCGGCCGGCCTGAAGCCCGCGAGCATCTTGGATACGGCTGGGGCGGGAACGAACGCTCGGGCCCGACCCGCTTCGCATGGATCAAGGAGCTTGAAGGGGATGTCTGGTTTGACCTGATGGCGGCGGAAAACCTCGAAATCACCATCCGCGCGGTTCCCTTCTTTGTCGAGCACCGCCGGCAGCCCGTGGCCCTGTATGTCAACAACCGCTATGTGACGGAATGGGTCTGCCCCCACAGAAGCGAATGGAACTTCAATCCGTACACCGCAGCTGTCCCGGCGGAACTGCTGAAGCCGGGGCGCAACCGTCTGACGCTGCGCATGGGTTATCACGTCCGGAGCAAGAAGCGTTTTCATGCGCTGGCCGTTGAATCCATACGGATCCGACCCGTGGAATCCGAAGCAGAGGAAGGCCCCTGATATGGCCGCAAGAATCACCATTGAGCTTCCGGACCCGCTGCCCTTCACCACGCGCATTTCCGTCCGCATCGGGGACATCAATTACGGCGGACATGTCGGCAACGACGCCATGCTCCGGATCATGCAGGATGCGCGGCTGCGGTTTCTGGCGCAGTACGGCTGGAGCGAACTGGACACGGCCGGCGCCAGCCTGATCATGACGGATGCCTGCGTGATCTATAAAGCCCAGGCGCGGTTCGGGGACGATCTGGAAATCGGTGTTGCCGCGCGGGATCTCACGCGCACGGGATTCACACTGGTTTACCGCATAGTCCGAACGCAGGACCGCGTGGAGATCGCCCGGGGTGAAACGGGGATGGCGTTCTTCGATTACGGCCGCAACCGCGTGGCGCGCATGCCGGAGGCCTTCCGTCAGGCATGCGGCTGATCTGCCTTGCGCAGATCGCGCTTCTTTTTCGCCTCCATCCAGAGCCGGCCGGCGGCCAGCCCGGCGATCAGGATTACGGTGAAGAACAGCGGAATCTCCGGATGAATAGTCTCCAGCCATCCGTACAGATTGTCATACGCATACATCCAGCAGACGGCCGCAGACATGGTTCCAACCGTCACGGTGATCATATTGGTCCAGGTTTTCAGGCCCAGCAGATAACCCAGCACCGCGCCGACCACCACCCCCGTCATGAAAAACGGGAACCAGACAAAAATGAAGACCCCCGCGATCTTGTACTTCGCAAACCGCCCGACGTTCTTCTCGGCCGACTCGATGATGCCCTTCATCCGTTCATCAACAAACCGGCCCTCCAGCAGATTGCGATAGGCCAGAATCAGCGCCGGATAAAAAATGAACACGGTGACGGCATCCACATAGGTTGCGAGAAAGATAATGAGTCCCGGATGCATTCCCATTTCGACAGCCTTGGCGATGGCGACGCCGCGCCCGAGAAAGAGCTCGGTAAAACCCATGATGATCCACTGCATCCATGAAGGATGCCCCATGCGCCACAGAATCGTGATGGCGGCGATCCACGCGATGAGCATCCAGCTGCCCAGCACAAACACGCTGCTCTCCTCGGAAAGCATGATCTGCTGCCGCAGTCTGCCGGGCTGCACCTTCACGGACGGGCCTCCTCAAAACCGGGCGTCAGCGCCGCCATCAGAAGCTCGGCAGCCTTGTTGACATTTTTCCGGCCTTCAGAAAACCGTGTTGCATGGGTCTTTTTCGGAAACGCGTCAACCCAGCATACCACCAGATCCAGTGAGGGGATGACCAGCAGCACATCGTGGCCGGAATGCCCCTGCGCGAGGAAGGTATCTTCCGGAAGCGCCGGGAGCAGGCGCTGACCGTTCTTATCCGTTCCATTGACCCACCAGAGATAACTGTAGCTGCCCAGATGCGGCTCCAGATTCATTCCCGCGCCAAGACTTCTCTGATTGCCGATCATTTCCGCTTCCACCTGTTCCGTGCGTGGAAAATTGGCTGGGAGCGGAGTACTGATCGCCTGTTCCGCCAGTTTCCGGGGAACAATCTGTCGCCGGCCCCACTTGCCTTTATTCAAATACAGCAGGCCAAAACGGGCGAAGTCACGAACGGAAATCCTGAGGCGGCCGGGAAGAGAGTTTGGATGCTTGAGCGTGGCAGAATCCTGCATGCGCAGCGGACCCGTCAGATAGTCATCCAGCGATTGAGCTGTTTTTTGACTGTATGTAAGCTTGTGCACCTTAAACACGAGCGTATCGGCCAGCAGGGCCAGCTGGTAATCACTGTAATTAAAAGCTGTTCCGGGGTCTTCTTCGACGCCATAGCACGCGGTCTGCTGCAGCAAATGCCTCCAGGTGATATCGCTGTCCTTGCAGCCCAGTTCTTCATTGATCCGTTCGAGATTCGGCGCATGCACGCTGACCTTTTCGTCCAGGCTCCCGATCAGGCCATCCTCAACGGCCATATAAACCAGATGGGCATAGATGGGCTTTACGGCTGACGCCACATCCAGCAGATGAGCATAATGCCCCCAGTAGTCCACCACGCGGCCGTAACGCACCACCACACCGTGTCCGCCGACTTTCTTCACAAATTCTGCCAGGCCGTCAGGCGAAAAACCGGCGCGGTCCGGAGCGATGTGCTCCCAGTGTTCTCCCGGGAACACCGGACGCGGCGGACTCCTGTCTGCACATCCCGATGCCAGCAACCCCGCCGTCATCAAAATAGCCGTCATAATTTTCATTTTTTTCATTCTAAACTGCGGCGGACGCACGGGACAAGGATTAAACCGGCGGGATTGAAGTAAGGGCGGTTTCATGTATATTAAACATGATGAATATAAAGATAAACCACACGGCCCACTTGAAACTCAAAGGCATTGAGCCGGGGCAGACGGCGAGCCTGGAGCCGGGAACATCCGTGGCCGATCTGCTGCGCAGGGCCGGCGTTCAGGAATCGCATCTGCAGTTTGTCACCCCCTATGTCAACGGGAAGGAAGTCCGCATCCATCATGTGCTGCAGGACAATGACGAACTCAAACTGTTCCTCCCGGTCGGCGGCGGCTGAAAGTTCCAATCACTGGAAGTTTCGGAATAAAAAGTTCCAGCCATTGGAAGTTTTTCAGCCAGAACTTCCAGTCATTGGAACTTTTCAGGCGCCGGTCAGAAAATGTTGGCCAGCGTGGAGGCGATGACGTTCTGGCCTTCCTGGCTGGGATGCAGTCCGTCGGCCGAAAGCAGCGACTCGTCGTTCCCGAAGGCCGACATGATATTGGCAAGTTTCACGCCTTCTTCATTGGCCACGCTGGAAATGCTGTCCGAACGCGCGCGCACTTCGCCGGCAAACACGCCGTGGCCGAAATAAACGGGGTTCAGATTGCAGACAATGGGAATCACCTGGGCGGCGCGGCAGGCGTTGATCATATAACGGATGTTTTCGCGCGTCTGCTCATGCGAATATCCGGCATAGATGTCGTTATGACCGTAAAAGATGATCATATAGCCGGGTTTGACGCTGGAAATGACCCCGTTCACGCGGCTGACCCCGCTTGCAGAGGTGGTGCCGCCGATGCCGCCGTTGATGCAGGTTTTCCCGATCATGCCGGAGAGAACGGCCGGGTATGGAGCCACGCCGGGGGTCTGGGCTCCCTGGGTAATACTGTCCCCGAGACAGTAAACGATATTGGGATCATTGTCGCCAAAGTTATGTCCGCTGCCGAGACCGCCATCGCCGGTCTGTTCACAGGCGGAGAGCACAAACGCGGTGCCGCCTATCAGACATATCCTCAAAATGCCCGGAAAACGACTGATGAATTTCATAGACCTTTCCTTCCACTGTCCGGCTGGAGAACCCTTAATACTCCATCCAACCTTATAGAGCGCGGATTATTGATCAAAGACCGCCCCTGACGCAATCTTTTTCCTGTAGCCCGGTTATAGAGGCCCGCTTCAAGCTCCACGGAGCCGGCCGTGATGTCGTAGGGCAGCCGGAACACCCGCTGCGCGCGGAATGTTTCTCTCCGGGACTGCTCGCGAATTACCGCATCCGGGATATGTTCCAGCAGGATATGATCGTCCTGGAATCGCTGTGTCCCCCCCCGGAAATGCACAAACACCGCATAGTCGGAGGGGAGGACATCCGGAGGGCACCGCCAGAACCACTGCACCAGGACTTCATCCCCGGGAGTGACCGGATCATCCGGGAAACTGACGCCAGCCAGTTCGACGCCGTTCTCAAATTCCGCGCGCACCGGCGTGCGGGGGCGCGCAGCCTCGCTATAGACCGCCTCCATTTCTTCGACGGTCCGGGTTTTTGCAAGCCAGTCAATCAGTTCGCGCGAAACCGTGACAGAATTGGGATAAAATTCAACCGCTTCAGACAGAGCCGTCATCGCCTCCGCCGGATCGCCCTGTTCGTTCATGATGCTGAAGGCGCGGTCGAGTTCGAATCGGGCATGCTCCCTCCCCTGCCCCTTGAGCAGATTAAATCCGGTCCAGTGCACCGGAACATGTCCCCGCGGAACAGATTCGGCATTTTCAAAATCAAACAGCACCCAGGGGCCGATCTCCGTCTGCCGCATGCGGATGTCAAACGCCGCAAGCGTTTCCTCCGCAACAGGAGCATCCTGCCGCAGCACCAGGAAGGCGGTATGAGGCGACCAGTTGATTTCACCGATCCGGCAGAGCGCCTGGTCCGGGAAGAAGGCTGGTTCCATTTCGAGTTCCACCTGAAATCCGTCTATCCGGTTCAGCACATTGGCCGGGCCGCGGTCGCTGTACAAACGCCGGATTCCCCGCCGCTCCAGCAGGCCGGCCAGTTCGGCATAAGGCTGGGCGCCTGATTGCTCTCCCGGCGCCGGAGCAAAAAACTGGATTTCAGAAATGGCCCACAGAGATCGCTCGAGCACAGCCTCCTTCGGCGCCGACAGGCGCAATCGGACCATCGGGCGGCCGGCGGGCAGGCGGTATTCCAGCCGGAAACGCCGGCCGGCCCAGTAGGGTCGGGACCCGGACCAGTGAAAACGCGGAACGGCATGCACCGCATAGATGGGCGTCCAGCTTTCATCCCCCTCGAACACCGCCTTGATTTTCAGGTTCCGCGGATAGAACCGTTCAGACGGCGCGAGAAGACGAATACGCGCCACCTTCACAGGCTCTGAGAATGCAATCTCAACATCCTCTTCACGGGCGTCCCCCAGCGCACTTTCCCAGAAGGTGTCGGCATTGCGGTCCGTCACCTTCTCCGTCAGGTCATTGCCGCGACCATCCCTGATGCCGGAAATGGAGGTTGAGGCAATCTCGCGCAGGTTCTGCAGCGGTGACCTGAAATTCTGCGTCATGCGCCGGCCGGCCACCTGGGTGTGATCGCCATCGCCGCCGCAGACCTTGAGAAAAGTATCAATCTGACCGTGATTGTCATAGACCGCGATATTCTGCGCGAGTTCAGCCCGGCGCGCGAGGGCCGGCACCCGGTCCCCCCGCATGTCGGTGAATGGCCAGCGTTCATCTAAATGAAAGTTGAAAGGATAATAGCGGAAATGCGCATAGACCGCCTCGACCCCGTTCTGGTTGAGGAACTCCGAGAGCTCGCTGATCTGTTCAGGCCCTCTGCTGCTCTCCTGCGCCTTCAGCGCGACCTGTTTCAGAACCTGTACCTGCGGGAGCATCAGCAGAAGGATCAGCGTAATCGGGAGAGCAGAGCCGCCGCGGCGCGGCAGTGCGGAAATCGCACCCGCAGCCAGAACGGCCGCGGCCGGCACCAGCGGCACCAGATAGCGGGTGGTGTTCATCACGGCATATGCGGAACGGATGAAAAAGCCGCAGGAAACCAGAATGAAAACAAGCGCGCAGAACGACGCTCCGCGCCATTCTCCTGACCGCCGGAATCGCCATCCCGTCACCGCGGCTCCTGCCAGGATGGTCACCCCGGTCAGGGTGGCGAAAGCCACGGCAGCCACGGGGTTCGCGTCCGCCGCGCCGATGAACCGCCATGATTTCACCAGCAGGTGCCGGAAACCCCGCGCGGGGTCAATGGCGCCAAGATTCGTCAGCATGTTGAAGGAGTCCCAGCCATGCATGGCGTTCCATATCCAGAAAGGGCTGCTGCCGGCAATAAATCCAGCCAGGCCCAGAAGAACGCCGCGATTGAACAGCCGGCCGCGCCAGCCAATCGCCAGAACAGCCGCCGCAGCGACCAGCGCCGAAGTGATAATCTGGTTTGACCACCAGCCGAGCCCGGCGCCGAACCCGAGCAGCAGGAAATGCCAGGAAGCAATCTTTTCGCGGCGGATCAGCCTGCGCGAAAGGCGCGAGGCGTGCCACATCACATAGACGGCCAGCATGAGAGCCACCATATAGCCGCCGCGCGGTGCAAACTGAAAAAGGAAGAAGCCGGGCGGACCAATAATGCAAAGCGCGAGGGCGGCCAGCCCGCCGGGCCGGCCCGCCGCTTCCCGTCCCCAGAGATACGTGAAAACAAGTGCGCCCGCGGCAGCGAGGGCTGTGCCCAGTCCCACCGCAAAGCCGCTGATCCCCAGCAGGCGGCAGCAAAGGGCGCTCAGAGCCGGTTCAAGGCTTCCCATGTAGCTCTGGCCATAGAAGAAAATCGGCCATGCGCGGCCCTCGGCCATGTGCTTTGCCATCAGGGCCACCACACCGCAGTCCGGATCCGTGATGTGCCGGAAAGCCCATGCGCCCCAAACCCGCAGCGCCAGGCCCGCCAGAAGCAGCAGCCACAACGCGGCGGCAGACCAGCGATTATTCTCTTTTTCCACTTCCCTCATTGATGCGGGAGTGTAGCACAAACCCGTGATTCCACTGCAAGAAAAACGGGACAGCTTCGTGCTTGAAGATTTCGCATTTTAGTTCAATATGTTCCTTCAACAAAGGAGTCTGCCATGAACGGAACGAACAGTAATGAGGGTCAGCCGGAATACAAACCGCTGGATTTCGGCGATGTGCTGAAACGCGCTTTCGACTTGTACAAGGAAAACCTGGGACTGCTGATCGTGGTGCATCTGGTGGGCGGCCTGCTGTCCCTCTGCACCATTGGCATCCTGGCCGGACCGCTGTATGCCGGGGTTTCCCTTGTCATGCTGGCCCTCTATGACAGGAAAGACCCCAAACCGGTCGTCGGTGACTTGTTCAAGGGTTTTGATTTCTTCCTTCCGGCTTTTCTTCTTTTCCTCGTCGTGTGCGCCGTGATGATCCCGGTGTCCATGATAACCGGGCCCCTGTCCTCGATTGCCGGACTGGTGGCTGGAACTGTCACAATGTTTTCGTACTTTCTGATTGTGGAGCGCAAAATGGATTTCTGGCCCGCGATCGTGGAAAGCTACAACATGGTCAAAGAGAATTTCTGGGTTTATCTGGGGCTGTATGTGGTGGGTTGGATCGGCTCAGCGCTGGGATTCATTGCCTGCTGCATCGGCATTGTTGTCACCGCCCCCTATCTGTCCTGTGTGACCGTGATTGCCTATCGCGAAACCCGCCCGACCGTCAGGGATGCGGTTGTTTCGCAGGACATGGCGCCCAACACAAGCATGGCCTGAAGGCGTGCGGCTGAACATTCAGAAGGAGCCGTCACGCCTCCGCGCAGCGCGCGAAAACGCGGCATGGCTTGTTCTGACTCTGCCGTTTCTTGCGGCCCCATATCTTCGCCCCTCGGAGATGCTCCCGGATCTCTGCCTGTTCCGGAAGCTGTCCGGCGTTCCCTGCATGTTCTGCGGCTTCACCCGGGCCTTTGAAAACATGGCCTGCGGCCGTTTCCGCGAGGCCCTGACAGCGTGCCCCGCCGCCGTCCCGCTTTATGCGGGTCTTTGGATTGCATTCGCGGCGGCGCTGGCGCTGACGTTTCAGGGACGAAGCCTCAAGGTCATCCTCTCGGGACGTGAGCAGAAAATCCTGCTTGCGGCGGCGGCGCTGCTTCTGCTGGCCAACTGGGCCTGGCGCCTGATTTGAAAGGGATCAGAATCCGCCCGAGGTGAGTTCAAAGTCCACGGTGGCGTCATAGTGGGCTTCGCGATACGAGGCGGGAAGCTCCTTGAGCCGTTTGACGGCATTCACGGCGGTCATGACGGACTCGTCCATCACTTTGCTTCCCGAAGCGCGGATCATTTTGATATGGGAAATGCTCCCGTCGCGATGGATTCGAAACTGCACACGGGTCATGAGCCCCGCCGCGCCGGCCAGCTCTCCGGGCTGGTTCCACTGGTCATACATCATCTGACGCACCAGCGCGAAGTACCATGCGGGAAGATCCAGCTCCGGCCCGGGCCGGGATGAAGGCTTCGCGCCCGCCGCCAGGAGCTTCCTGATCTCCTCCGGCGTGAGCTCGGACTTTGGGGGCGCAGGTGTTTCTTCCCTCTTGATCTTCTTTTTGCTGACTTCGATTTTCTTTTTCTTCACCGGCGCGGGTTCAGGAATATCCTTCCGCGGCTCCGGGGGCGGGGGCTCGGGCTGAACCGCCGGGACTTCGGGCGCCGCAACAGGAACCGTCAGGTTCTGCAGATCCACATAGGTGATGATTTCCGCCGGCTTCATCCGCATGCGGCAGTTCATGACGGCCGGAACAACAATGAGGCTCAGAATCACCGCCACATGGGCAGCAAAGCTCCACCAGAAAGCCTTCCGCGGAATCCGGCTCATTTCGCAGGTTTCTCCTCCTGCTGCGTCACCAGCGCCAGGCGGGCGATTTTCGCGTCGTGCAGGATCTGCATGATCTCCACCAGCTGCCCGTAGCGGATGCCCTCGTCGGCGCGAACCAGCACGGTTGTCTCCGGATCCGACTGGCCCATCAGCGTCATTTCCGATGCCAGCGCCTCCTTTGTGATCATCACATCATCAAGAAAAATCTGACCTTCAAGGTTCAGGCTGATGCTTCGGGACTGATCCGGATCCAGCGGACTGGCCTTCCCGCGCGGAAGATTGACGGGGATGCCCTGCTCGATGAGGGGAAAAGTGATGATAAAGGTGATCAGCAGAATGAATGTAAGATCCATCAGCGGGGTGAGATTAATCTCACTGATTTGCTTGAGTGACGTGAGTGAAGTGTGCCGGGCCACTGCCGTCTCCTCCTATTCCGCTCCGAAATTGCGCTGAATGTCGGCCGAGAATTCCTGCGCGAAATTATCCATCTGAACGCAAAGGGTTCGAATGCGGTTAGTGATCCAGTTGTAGCCGATGGCCGAGGGAAGCGCGACAAGAAGGCCCACCACGGTGGTCAGAAGGGCGCCGGAAATTCCGGGGGCCACCGCAGCCAGCGTCGGGGCTCCGGTGCGCGCCATGCCGCCAAAGGAGTCCATGACCCCCCACACCGTGCCCAGCAGGCCCAGAAAAGGCGCTGTACTGACCGCCGTGGCCAGATATCCCATGTTGTTTTCGAGCAGGAGCGCCTGATCCGCCACATTGCGCTCGGCCAGGTTGCGGATGCCCTCGATTTGCGTGGTGGTCAGCCGCAGGCTTGCGGCCTCTTCCGCGGCAAAGAGACTCCCGGCGCGCGAGAGCCGGTCATTTTCAGCCGCAACGCCCAAACAGGCCTTCTCGTAAATTTCATATACCGGGCTCCCGGCAAACCTCTTTTGTCGCAGGAAAAGATTCAGCGGATGGCTTTCCTTCCTGTACTGATGCATGAAGAGGTCCGTGAGTCTGCCGGCGCGGTTGAGTTCCCGCACCTTTGAGACCATGATGGTCCATGCGAAAACGGAACCCACCAGAAGAATCAGCACGATCAGCTGTCCGGCCAGATTGGATTCCCTGAAAGCAAATCCGACATCCGCGAGCGGAAAATAATGAATGGGCAAGACCGTCATCACTTCATGTCCTCTGATTGAAATACTCTGTATTCTCTGAACTGAAACCGCACTCTATTACATGGCGCGCCGGCGGTCAATCCGGAGCTGTCCGGATTTGGACTTGAGTTTGCGCCGGCAAAAGGAAAGATGGTTTCATGATTCTTGGAATCGACATCGGCGGGACCAAGACGTCCGTGTGCGCCGGAGACGCGGACGGGCGGATTCTATTTTCGGCGCGCATGCCGTCGCTTCCGGAGCGCGGGCCGGACGACTGGATGAAACGGCTTTTCAGGCTGGCGCAGGAGGTGCTGGCCGAATCGGGAATTGATCTGACCGATGTCCGGTCCATCGGGATCTCCGCGCCCGGACCGCTGTCCGTCCAGCGCGGCGCGCTGCTTTCACCGCCCAACATGACCGGATGGGAAACGGTGCCCGTTATCGCTCCTGTTCAGGATCATTTCGGAAGACCTGTCTACATGAACAACGATGCCAATGCCGGAGTGCTGGCCGAATGGCTCTGGGGCGGCTGCGCGGGAACAAAGGACATGATCTTCCTGACCATGAGCACAGGCCTCGGCGCGGGGATCATCGCCGGAGGGACGCTTGTTCAGGGGGCCTGCGACATGGGGGGCGAAGCGGGATATCACGTGCTCGATCCCATGGGCCCTGCATCACCCTGCGGCCACCGCGGCAGTTTTGAGGCCTTCTGCGGAGGCAAGAACGCTGCCGACCGGTTCAGCCGCAGGATGAAATATCCCCGGCCGGCCGATTTCCGGCATTTCATGGATGAGGTTCGCAGGAAAAACCCGATCGCGCTTGAGGAATGGGAAATCTACATCGAGCATCTCGCGCAGGGCATTGGCAACCTGATCATGATCCTGAATCCCTCGATCATCCTGCTTGGCACCATTGCGATGCATACGGGAAGCATCATCTTTGATGAACTGTCGCGGAGGCTGCCAGCCTACACCGTTCCGGAAGCGCTCAAAGCATGCCGGATTGAGGCGGCAACGCTTGGAAGATATCTTGGAGACCACGCGGCTCTGGCTGTTGCAGCTAAGAATATGGCCCAATAATTCTCATAAATGAGAATTTTTTAATCCAGCCAGCCTGCGGTCGAAATATTTCTATATTTTATAAACCAGAAATAGTGGGCTTCACTTCTGTGAGGAATTTTTCAGTCAATACCGGCCACTCGGCGGTCATTTCCAGCCGATATTCCGTGTCTTCAGGACTCATTTTGCGGATCGTGAGAGATGAAACAGCTGCAAAAGGATTATTCTTTTCCAAAAGCTCCAGAAACTGCCTGATCTCATTGAAACTCCCACGCGCATCCACGAAGATTCCAAACGGTCTTAAGTGAAAACCCGCGCGTGTCCCACCCATCCAGTTTTCTGCCGCAATGGTCCGCGTCTTCAACTGGGCGATATCAAGTTTAGCCTGCCGGGCGTCATCATAAATCTCAAGATTCAGATGCATGAAAATATCCTCGGCCAGATACGCGCCGGCCTTTAACACCCGCACCAGCTTGCGGTCCAGCAGCTCTTCCTCCTTTGCCAGCACCAGCGAACGGTCAATGGTCTCCCGGGCAGGTGCAATTTTTCGAGCAAGTTGATCAATAGCGGCGACGGCGTCATCATAACTGCGCTTCAGCGGCAGCAGTCCTCCATTGAGAAGGGCCGTCAGCAGCGCCAGCGGACAAAGAAGCGCAGCCGCGATCCGCTGCCTGTATATCGTTTGGGCATCTTTCTTCATGGATTGATCATTCTTATTCCGCCAGAGGCATAAAAATCGACAATTTTCCCTGCGGCCGGACCGGCATTCTCCTGTTCAGCATCGCGGTTGTCCTTAACCACGCCGCCGATATTCACATAGGGAAAATATCTGCTGATTCCATGCGCAGTGCGCAGAGACCTCAACATGCCGGGAATCCGGGCTTCGTCCCATCCGGCGCCGCCAATGAAACTGGCCTGGAGCGTGTGCTCGCGGCCGATACGGGGCCGGGTGTGAAGCTGGTCCCCCTGTGGTGGAGAGAGGCTCTGCAGCTCCCCCTGCCCCCGGACTGTTAAAATTGAAATATCCGTCGGCATTTGCGTCTCAAGGGCCGTCAGCACTTCATTCCATACGATCCGAGCATTGTGCCACCCGCCAAGCTCCTCCAGCGTTTGTTTCTTGGCATCGAAACGCTGCTGCTGATCAAGGGCGGAAGCGCACGTATGCGCCATATTCCGCCATTCAGAACGCTGCTCCTCCAGCAGATTTCTTTTCCATGAGGAAAGAATCCCGTAGTAGATGAGTCCTATCAGCACCGGAATGCAGGTCGCGTACATAAAAACAGCCGCATAACGAACAGCACGCGGAAGCGGCTGATTGTCCGGCTCCTTTTTCAAACCATTTCTCATGTGGACAATATGCCTGAGCGCGGGTGAAAACAGAAGCTTTTTTCTCCGGTTCCCTGAATGCGGCTTATATTATTTCTTTTTACTATGCATTGGCATGAATTTTGCTTATATTAAGTATGTCGGTATGGGGTACATTATGAAAACAGCGGCACACAGACGAAAACAGGGTTACTCGCTGATGGAACTCATGGTGGTGATCGGCATTCTGGGGATCATCATGTCAGTTGCCGCCATGGATTACGTCAAAGGCATGCCCAAACGGAGAGTGCACGGCGCGGCCTTTGACATCGTGGTCAGGCTTCGACAGGCCCGGATGATGGCGGCCAGCGCCAATGCCCCCGCCGAGGTCAGCATTTCGGGGCGCACCATCACCACGTGGGTCGACCGCGACGGGGACGGGGTTCGGGATGCAGGCGAGGAATCCAGCATGGAAATTGATCCTCTGGTGAATTTTTTCAACTATCCGAATTCGGGCACCTTCGACGCCCGCGGAATGTTTAATTCCCCGGGTTCGTATTTGTACATTTACATAAACGCTCCAAATGTGGTGGGGCAGACGGTTTATGTGTTTCCCAGCGGGCATGTGGATCTCTACTATTACTGATATGACGAATGAAGGCGGTTTGATGTGAAAAAATCATCAAAAAAAGGTTTTACGATTGTGGAGGTGGTGATCGCCCTTGCAATTTTCTCCATTGGGGTGATGGGCGTTTACGGGCTGGCGGCATGGCTGATTCAGGCCAATGATTTCAGCAACAGAATGACCGCGGCCACTTCCATCGCACAGGGCAGACTCGAAGACATCCAGAACCAGTCTTTCCCGCTCATGGCCAGCGGTTCGGAAACCACCGCCGACAATTACACCGTCACCTGGACCGTGACCTCCATCAACGCCACATTAAAATCCATTCTCGTTGTCGTAACCTGGACGGACATCAAGGGCAAAACCCATAAAGTTGAATTAAGAACCATGTCGGACAGTTGAAGAGCAGAGGAAGAGCAATGAACAACTTGAAACCAGAACTGAGCACGAAGGGCAAAGGTTTCACTCTCGTGGAAGTGATCGTGGCCTGCGCACTCAGCCTGATTCTGGTCACCGTGATGATCGCCGCGGCCGTCAACTATCAGCGGATTTTCAAAACGCAGAACTCCATCAACGACATGACGCAGAACGTGCGGGCCGCGATGGATCTGGTTGCCCGCGACATGCGCACCGCCGGTTACGGGCTGGACGATTCCGCCAGCGCCAACATGGTTAACTGGATCACCTGGGTCTCCGGGTTCAATGCCAATCCGCTGGTCGTCGACGGAGGGAGCGGACCGGATACCGTCTACATTGCCGGGGCCTTCACAGAACCCATCGGTTATCTGACCGCAGACGTGCCGATTGGCGGCACCGTGCTGGTTCTGGACGGAGGAGGTTCACAGGTAAATATGACGGACAAAAAAGTGATCTTTGTGGGCAGGCTGGAAACCGCCCGCGTAATCGGACTGGCGGGCAACACCCTGACCATCAGCACCCATCCATCAAGCGCAGCCGGACTCAGCTACAGTTATTCAGCCGGAGCGCCTGTGGAAGTGGTCTCTCTGCTCACCTATCAGGTCGTTGATAATCCGTCCCTGTATCCCTACGGGCCCCATTTGCAGCGCATAGACAGCACAACGCCATACGCATACGACTGGCAGCGAATAGCCGCCGGCAACATTGAGGACCTTCAGGTAACGGGAAACGGAGGCACCATGGAAATCGAGATCCAGGGGCGCACATCAAAACCGGATGACGGATATACAGATCCGGATTACGGCGATCACTACAGGCGGTTCAGGCTCGAGACAACCATTCACAGAAGAAACTGATTGGGGTATGGTAATGGCAGGGGCAGAGAGCCCCGGAAGGAAGGTGCGAAATGAAGACGCGGAAAACAGAAAGTGCTGTTTTATCAAAGAAGGCCGGAGTTGCACTGTTTACAGTGCTGACTTTGCTGGCCACGCTGTCGCTGCTGGCTTCTTTCTCATACATGGTTATGAGGACGGACATGTCCATCAGCAACAATTACGTCAAGGCGACAAAGGCGTTCTATCAGACGGAGGCCGGAATTCATTATGTGCGCAATCAGATCGAGCAGCTTCTCAAATCCGGCGCCCCGCTGACTGTGGGCGAAAACGCTGTTAACATCGAGCCCCCGGAGGGATTCACCTTTGATCCGGTGCACAGCTTCACCGTGCTGGATTCGCGGATGCAGTCCTTTCTCTATTCCGTCACCGGACATTCCGGCGACTCAAAAACGACCATTGAGGTCGTTGTGGCCAGGCGCCCGCTAATCATGTGCGGGCTGCTGGGAGAGAACAGCCTGCGGGTGCAACCCCAGTTTGACATCCTGAGCTTTGATTCACGGTTATTGGCAGGGCTGCCCGCCTTTGGGGACAGTTCCGGGGAGGCATCTGTCGGCTCGAACTATGATGTTACACTGCAAAGCCATGTGGTACTGGACGGGAACGTTCTTCTTGGTGCCGCAGAGGACGGCACATGGGCTGTTTTCACGGGACATGGGGTCGGCGACTGGGAAACCGTTGAATTTGAACGATTTGATCCAGATCCCCTGGGCTCAATAGGCGGAAATCTGGCGGATCAGTTCACTGACGTTATTGCCAATAATGACAATGCGTCTGCTGATCCCCCCATCGTTGGGAACACGGTAAACTTGGGCCCCGGTGATACCCTTACACTGACCGCAGGAGACTACTATCTGACATCTATGGATATGGGTCCTAAAGGCGATTTGATCATAGACGCATCCGCCGGGCCGGTGAATATCTATCTTGACGGCGAGTGGTACATGGGTCCGAATGGAACTATTAATAATGGAGGACTGCCCACGGATTTGAGCATTTTTTCACGCTCGGATGAAAGAATCTGGATCCAGCCAAACAGCGGGTTTTCAGGGTTCATTTACGCCCCATTTTCCACTGACGTCTGGATGAAGCCTCACGGCGATGCCTATGGTGCTGTGTGGGCCAAGGATCTTCGCTTATTCCCTCAGGGATACTGGTTCATTGATGTGGCTCTGCTGGATAAATTTATGTCAGACGAACTGCATTTTGCATCCTGGAAAGAAATTCGCAGCTAAAAGACTTTCCGGATTGCTTCAATGGACGAGGACTTGCCTCCGTGCGCATGGATATTCTTGCGGACGACGGATCCCTTTGGATCTTGCTTCCCGTCAATCCACAAACATCAGGTTGCGCTTCAACTTCTCTGGCAGACCAGAAAAACATTGAGCCCTCCGCAACATTTCCAGATCGCCACAGACTGAAATCATAGTGCCTGGGGCGGGCATCTGTGCTTCCCATGTTGCACACCTATGGCAAATGCACGCCTATCCGGTAAATGCGTCCTTGAATATTATTGGTGTCGATCAGCGTCAGAGAACCGCCTGCATCCCCCGGTATGTCCGTTTGACCCGGCACCGGCTCCCAGGTGATGTCATAAGGATTGTCCTTGAATTCCAGGTCATAGAGCCGCGACGCTGAACATTCGACACTCATATTGCATGCAGAGCCATAGACCACATTGGAAATATAAAAATATGATGTATCATCAGTTGGATCCCTGTTCGCAACATATTCATCACCGTTATCCAACATGTCACCGTCTGCGTTTCCCAGAGCCATCGTTATATTCAGAGGATTCATACTGTATTGAATATACCACCAGTCAGGGATCAAATCCCCATTTGAATCGGCCGTGGCGGGATCATACTCATAACAGCCCATGTCATAATCGTTGGTCCCGTCATAGTTCCCGTCCTGAGGACAAAGTACGCCGTCAAGGTCAGGGCCGGCGGCGATACCAAAAACAGAATCAATGCATGGCGAGCCGTAAAGCAACTGAAAGTTGGTTGCAACGGCATCCACAAAGCGGGGATCGTTTGTGATGTTGCCGATTCCAGGCAGCAGTGGCATAGAACAGTTGTAGCTGAAAACAGCATTGGCGTCATTCCTGTGCCAGTTGGAGACGGAAAAAGATGCATTGTTTGATAAAACAATGCTGCCGGCGATAAGGCCCCCCTCAAAGCAATACACCCCCCCCCCTAGGTTGGTGGTTGTATTCCCGATGATGGTGCAGTTGAACACCCGGCCTGTCACCTCTGTATAAATCCCGCCGCCGCCCGTACTCTCGGCATGGTTCCCCAGAAAACGAGAGTTCAATATTTCACTTCCCTGATACATATATGCGCCGCCGCCCAGAATCGATGCATGATTGTCTTCAACATGGCATCTCTGAACCGCCGCATCGTACAACAGACAGAGCCCACCTCCGTAGTCGCCCATGTTTGCAATTACAAAACTGTTACTGAGCAAAGCCCCGGTATTCTCCATACAAAGCCCGCCTCCAAAAAAGCTGGTATTTTCACTTATTGTGCTGTCCAGCACAGTCCCGCCATAATAAAGATATAAGCCCCCGCCGGCATTTGCAGCGTAATTGGTGATCACCAAGCAGTTTTTGATCTCCCCGCCGCTCTCAGCATACGCCCCTCCTCCGTCAGAAGAAGACGAGTTGTTTGAAACCGTGCAGTTGTCAGCCATGCCGCCGTAGTAAAAATATATTCCGCCGCCGTAGGCGGAACTGTTGCCGTAAACGAAGCAGTTGGTGAGCACCCCCCCGGTGTTTTCAAAGACAACTCCGCCGCCCCAGTCATTTGCCGGGTGGTTGAAAATCCGGCAGTCATCCGCGGTGCCCCCGTTCAGAAAGTAGAGTCCGCTCCCTCCGGACGCGTAGTTCTGCATGACATCACTGTCATGCAAAGTTCCGGCGTCCAGGAAAAAGGCCCCGCCGCCGCCCCAGACGGCCGCATTGCTGATGACCACGCATTTGGAAACATATCCGCCGCTGGAGAAATACATCCCGGCGCCGTATGCGGACGTGTTCACCAGAAAGCTGCTGTTGTACAGTTCTCCGTCCCCGCGTATGAAAGCGCCTCCGCCATTCAGATCGGCCGCGCAGGCCTGCACAACGCAGTTGCTCATCAGGCCGCCATCCAGCAGCACGCCGCCGCCGCACTGATCAATTTCCGGGGCCGATGAATTTTTCGTATGTCCACCGGTGAGGGTGAAACCGAGCAGCACACTCCCGGTGCCCACATAGGCTGCGCGCCGGCTGTCGTCGCTTCCGATGGGCCCCGCGCCCTGAATAGATGTCACGGCAGGCCCGTTCACACTCGAAACAGTGATCCCGTTGGTAAGGCAGACGCGGTTGGTCAGGGTGTGCCCGGGTGCGGCGGCCCCGGCGGAACTGTATGTCCCGTTGGTGACCCGGATCAGATCGCCCGGCGATGAAACATCAACGGCGTCCTGTATGTTCACCGCCGCGTTGGACCACACGGTATAAGGCGCCTGGGGTGTCGGGCAGCTGTCCCATACATAGCGGGTTTCCGCATGAAGCGGCAAAACAAGAAACAAGCTGAAAAGAAGAGTCCATACGATGCATTCCATGCCAGAGACCCCGCCTGCGCGATATGCAGTTTTTTTCATAATCCAACCGCCTTCCCAAAAGTCCTGCCCAAAGGTGTCATACTGTGAAACATACCATAATCCCGCCTAAAATATAGGCGGATTTCTGCACAAAATACACATTTGCATTGTTGTCACCACGCGCGTTGCCTATATTGTCGTAAAACCCGGCATTCATGAAGAAACACGTCAAACAGCAGGATCTTCAGAGAGGCGCTGCCCGTGCCGGATACGTCTGTCTTTATCTTCTTCTTCTGGCGGGATTTATTCTGCTGGCGTACGGGCAGAGTCTTTCACACCGGTTCGCGTGGGATGATTACGGCCTGATCGTGGACAATGATCAGATCAAGGTCGCTTCCGGATGGCTCCGCTCTTTTGCGAGGAACTTCTGGGACCTTGGAGAGAACGCCAAGGACCCCACCCGCTCATTCTACCGGCCGGTCATTGTGCTGTCTTATGTGATCGACCACGCAATATGGAAGATGAACCCCTTTGGATATCATCTTACCAATATCGTTGCGCACATGTTGTGTTCTTTTACGGTCTTCCTCGTCATGCTGAAACTGGCCGGAAATCCGCATTATGCCGCCATCGGTGCGCTGGTATGGGCCATAAATCCAACGCATGTTGAAAATATTGCATGGATATCCGGCCGCACGGATATTTTTTCCGGAGTTTTCTATTTTCCGGCCTTGTATTTCTGTATTCGGGCACTTGAAACACCACGGCAGCGGCGCACCTTCTTTCTCTTGAGCGCTCTGCTATATCTCGCGGCGCTGATGAGCAAGGAAATGGCACTGTCATTTATGCCGGTCGCTGCCCTTTTCTGTTTTGTTTACGTGAAACGCCCGTTCTCTGCGCGCGTCGTCGCCTTTCCATCCCTGCTGTACGCCATCGTCACGGTCGGATACCTGTCCGCCCGCATAGCCGTGCTGGGCCAGATTGCCGGACCGCCGGTTTTCGGAAGCCTTATGGAGCGATTTATGTCCATCCCAATGGTGTTCGCAAAATATCTGGGACTGCTTCTGAATCTGGTGCCGGTGGATCCTCATCATGCGGAGGGTTTCCTCCATGCCGGCCGCGCGGCGGCAGGCGTGCTTTATTTGCTGCTGGCGACCGTCTTTCTGATTCTTGCGGTCTGGGCCATACGACGAGGGAACCGGTTAACCGGGTTTGGCATGCTCTGGTTTGTGATTACCCTTCTTCCAGTCTTCAATCTGGGCACATTCGGCGATGTACTCTATGCAGACCGGTTTCTCTATATTCCATCTTTCGGCCTGGCCCTCATTATACCGGCAATAATGACCGAAAGCCGTTCACGGATACTCTCCCTGCGTGTTGTACAGATGGGTCTGGGACTATGGCTGCTGTTCTACTTAATCAGTTCCCTAACCCTGTCGCGTCTGCATACGGCGTACTGGGAAGACAGCACCACCCTGTTCACCCATGCGGCAGGGACTTCGCCGAATTCTGCCTATATCCATTACAACCTCGGCTACAGCCTTGCGGACAAAGGACGGCATGAGGAGGCGCTCGCCGCATTGCAGCGGGCCATCATTCTCCAGCCGAATTATCCGCAGGCCTATGTCCGCCTCGGCATTTCCCTGAACGCCCTGCAGCAGTACGAGGCGGCTCTGCACTATTTCAGAAAAGCTCTAAGGTACGGGTATTTCAGTGATGTGATCTACAATCACATAGGTATAACCTATATGAATCTGGAGAAACTCGAACAGGCCAAACGTTTCTACGGCAAAGCCCTTGCTCTACGCGAGACCGCCGAATATCACAACAATCTCGGAGAATGTCTGCTGGGGCTCAAAGAGTATAAGCAGGCCGCAAAGCATTTTCTCAAAGGCCTGAATATGGAACCCTCACCGGCCATATACAACAATTTAGCTATTCTGGCGGCGGAGGAAGAAAATTACAGCGATGCCTGCGCCTACCTTGAAAGAGCACTTCAATTCCCCAGTGAAGCGTTAACGACGGACACAGCTCTGGTGATCCACTACAATCTGGCACGTTTCCTTTCGCTGCAGAACAAGCCCGAAGAGGCCCGCCTAAATGCAATGGCCGCGAAATCCCTCCTAAATGATGCGGGTAATGGTAAAAATTCCGGCAGCCTCATTCTGAGGGAACTGGAAAAGATTCTTGAATCACAATAAGTTTCAAGAAAGAAAAGACCCGGCAAAGGGAAGCAATGCATCCGTCAGTTCACCTCCGGCCAGTATCCTGCCGCGGTACTCCGCTTTCTCAACCAGCAGACTTCCGGCCATTGTTCCAATGCGGATCCGTCTGTCGGCGGCACCCAATTCACCCGGAGCCAGTCCGAAACTTTCCACTTCAGGCAGAGCCCGCCAAATAATCAGCTTGTCTCCCCGAAGCCAAGTGAATGCCCCGGGATAAGGCTCCGTAACCGCACGTATGAGATTGAAAATGCGGCGGGCGCTGTCATGCCAGTTGATCAGGCCGTCTTCGGGCCGGCGACGGCGGCAGACTGTGGCCTCATCCTCGTTTTGAGGAATTCCGGGAGCATTTCTCTCAAGAATCATCGGCAGCATTTCATCCAGCAGAATCCCCGCCGCGAGCTCCAGTTTCGCATACACATCAGAGGCTGTATCCTGCTCGCCTATTACAACGGACCGCTGCCCGATGATATCGCCCGCATCGGGCCGGGCGGTCATGTAGTGCAGCGTCGCGCCGGTTTCCTTTTCGCCGTTGATAATGGCCCAGTTTACAGGAGCCCGCCCGCGGTACTTCGGAAGCAGAGATCCATGGAGATTGATCGCAGACCTCCGTGCGCATTTCAGCACTTCCGCACTCAGCACATCTCTGTAATAAAATGAAAACAGAAAGTCTGGTTCACACGCACGGACCATCTCCACAAACAATGCAGAATTTGCCGCCGCGTCACGGTCGCATGGAATCCCCCTCTCTCCGCACCAATCCGCCACCGATGCAAACCAGCAGCGCTCGCAGGGATCATCGTGGTATGTGAAAACCATTTTGACATCAACCCCGCGACGGATCAAAGCTTCAAGCCCAATCACGCCCATGTTGTGATAAGCGAAAACCACGGCTGGCGGAGCCTTCTTCATGCGGTATCCCCTTGAACCGAAACCTGTCCTTCAAATCCGGGAATGTGCCCCCGCCCGAGCCGACAGACGGGAAGGTCCGTATGAAGCCGACACGCGATCGCTTTAACGGTTTCGGTTGAGATGGCGCGCGCACTGCAATGCTCAAGAAATGCGGTAAAATATCCGCGGCCCAGCAGCCCTTCGAAGTAATCATGCGCGCACAACATGTTGTATCCGTCGGACTTTAAGAGATTCAGAATCTTCTGCACCGACTCTTCCGGGCCAAGGCACTCCGTTGTGCGAAGGCTCTCCATGCATGGAAGAGTGATCGGGAGATGCGGTATGCGGATAACGGAACCATCATCAAGCTGTGTCAGGAAAGGCCCGCGGCCCCAGCACTCCGAGAAATATGGCACTCCCCTGTCCTGCAGCAGCCTTATCGCAGATTCCGTCGAACGCCAGCCCGGAGATGCCCATGCAAGGCCGGCTGCCTCCGTCACAGAATGAAAACACGCATACGCCTTTTCGATTTGCCCTGCGAGGTCTTCCGGCGGGGCCGTCCAGACCCGGTCTGCCCACCAGACGTGGTCATAACCGTGGACCGCAATTTCATGCCCCGCCTGCTCAATCCGCCGGACCAGCGCAGGCAGCTCCGGCACGGGCCCCCGAGATGCATTCATAGTGAAGAGCATTTTCAGCAGCGAGCGTCCGGTTCCCATCCGCAGGATTCTTCGGACATAGGAACCGTTCCGCACCCTCCGCAAAAGACTCCCCGGACGGCTTGCCGCCGCGGCAATGAAGAAGGTGGCTTTCATGCCAAACCGCTCCAGTTCCTCCAGCATTGGCGGGAGGGTATCAGCCGCCAGCTGCGGAAAATCAACATCTATCCTTAATGTCAGCGAAGGCGTCATTTCACAGCGTCCGGTTTCAAGGGATCTGATCCAGTTTCTTGAACCTGTATTTGCAGATGCTGCACAGAATGGTGAAGGTCTCCCACCACCGGATTTTCTTCCCCTCCCCGTAGGTGCGGAAATAATAGCCTGCCGG
>ENA-UPTA01001530-UPTA01001530.1-activated-sludge-metagenome-genome-assembly--contig:-NODE-1530-length-25579-cov-6.726728_pt1 | contig 25579 bp, 19 predicted proteins | sample MGYA00238184_ERZ773361 | MGnify/ENA primary metagenome ERZ773361 (study PRJEB29100, sample SAMN05720205) | activated sludge metagenome | isolation source: anaerobic digester from wastewater... | reverse complement strand
CATGTGCGGTTTCATGACAGGGACTGTGATGTGGCGGGAGAAAAAAATATCGCTGATGTTTTTAAAAAGGCGGCCCAGGGGATAAAGGATGCGGGATGGTCTCCCGGCATTGAGGTGTGCAGGGAGGGGCGCAGGGACCTCGGCGATGTGCAGGGGCGGTGGAAGTCACTCTGCGCCGTTGCGGGAGAACCGGTCTCATGCCTGGTAAGGGACTGCCGTGATGCCGCATCCTGGATGGAGGCGGTACGGAGGACCTTTCCCTCGGTGCAGTCGCTGATAATGGACTGCACCGGTAACGAAAACGGGAGCGACGTTGAGAGGAAATGGAATTCCGCATTAAAAATGCAGCTCCTTCCGGTGGTGTCGCAGGGGTTCCGGCTGGTACCCGATGAAATGGGGCGCATGTATGACAGTGTCCACCATGCCGGTGTTGCGGTGCATCTCCTCAGTCCGGGAGAAGTTTTTGACCCCGGTGCCTCCAGAAGCTATTCAGGATGGCAGTGGATGAAAAAGCGTTTCGAGGACAGGATGGATACCTTCCAGGGACACTTCCCATGGCTCCGCTGGCTGACTGCGGCGGAAGCGGCGGAGGCGCTCCGCGCCTATGAGGCAACAACGGTGAGGGCAAAACGGAAGGGCCACACCATTACCGTGTATGCCGACGTGCCTTCAGGACACTATTTCTATTTCCGGTTCCGCCCGGAACAGGGAAGGCGTATTCGGAAAATATCGAACTGCTGGCTTATCAATATTCACCGTGAAAGCGGAGACATGCTTTTTAAGACAGCGGGGAAGCGGGCGGTTATTGTGCTGCGGTAATAAAAAAGGATGTTTTGAAAATTATAACAACACACCCTTAAAAACGTGAAAAGGTCCTTCATGTGGGAGGGAACGGAAGGGATTTAAGAGAATCTGTAAAATGATATAATTGTTTAATGGAAATTCAGAATTTAACACTATTGACAAGGATTTCGTAATTATTTACAATGCACAGCAAAGTAGGCAACAAATAAGATTCATTGTTGTGGTGTCAACAGGATTGTGCGATGCATGAAATTGTAGCTTCTTTTAATATTTACTGCATTCCTCCCATGCTTTTTTTATTGACGGGGATAACTCTTGCTGTTTTTTCAATTCTAAAAGGCAAGCGTCAGTACCAAAATGTTTTATTTGCCCTGATATGCTTCTGGTATTCCCTCCTGATGCCGGTTTTTATCTGTCATCATATCTTCAAAGGTAATATCGCACTCCTCATGAATATAGAACGGACTGTACATGTGTTGTACGTGTATGGCCCGGCGATTCTGATATTATTTGCACATTCCCTTGTTGATAAAAAAAACAGGATTATTGAAGCCGGCGCTTTTCTCATTAGTTTTCTAATCTCTCTTTTTGTTTTTACTGATTATTATTTTACGGGGCTGTGGGAGTTCAATTGGGGATATATTGCAAAGGGGGGAGTCGTTCTTCAGATTTTCGGTGTCTGGGCAATGGGTTCCCTGGTGTATTCTTTTATCTTGTCTGTCAAAAGATTAAGAACTGATATCGATAACCATACGCGTTTAAAAATACAATATATCATGTTTGCAATATTGACAATAGGATTTTTAACGTTAGGTAATATGTTTGCTCTTAACGGGATAAACGTGTATCCTCCGGGTAATTTTGCCTTTATCCCTCTTCTTTTTATGGCGTGGGGAATATATCGCCATGATGTGATTAGAATTAATATGTATGCAAAACGAAGAATTATTGGGTCCATCGCGAAGATATTTCTTGCTGCTGTTCTTCTTGCCGTAGTTCCCGTGTTCTGGTGGGCAATCGGTAATTACAGCATTGATCATATTATCAGTAAAACAATACCTTATGGAGTGCCTCCTCTGGCTTCATTTGTTGTGACAGTTTTTCTAATTTTTCTGTCACTTCGGGTGGGAGAAAACCGTAAGGATTCAATTGTTTTCAGCTTTTTGATGGCAGCGTATGCCCTTCTGAGTATTGATATTTATCTGAATTGCATAATAACAATACCGGAAACCGGGTTACTCGTCAGCAGATTCAGTCATCTCTTTGTTGTATTTATCCCTCCCCTGGGAATGCATCTCATTCGTCTCGTTGCAAATCGTCAGTCCGAGAGCTGGTTATTATATGGAAACTACCTGGTCTCAGTTTTCCTGTTATTTTTTTCACAATCCAGCTATTATCTTCAGAATATGTATGTTTATTCCTGGGGGTTATTTGCCAGGAAAGCAGTGTTGTTTGACATTATGAGCCTGCTTTCCGCCCTGACACTTGTATATATCGTCACAATTCTTGTGATTGCATACCGCAGTAGTAAAAACAGGTTTAACCGTCACCGATTTCTTTTTCTTCTAACCGGTTCTGCCAGTTTGGCTATTTTGTCCCTTGGGGACATCCCGGCAATGAACGGCTATGATATCTATCCTGCTGGAAATTTTATTTTTGTTCCAACAACTCTATTTGCAATTGCCCTCTTCAGGTATAACCGCAACGAGTTAGTCCGTTTGGTAGGGCTATTTCTGCATTATGGTGTAACTGCTGCTGCGGTGCTGACGGCAGCCTATATTATAACCCTGAATCATTCGGCAAGGCTTTTACCATTGTATGTGATTATTACCCTGTCCGGTATTCTGGCGTTTAACTTTATTATCAGGAGGTTGCGTCAAACAATAATACGCCGGCAAATAAATAAATTAAATATCGCATTTGAAAATCTCAATGACACGCTATGCAGATCAAGAAATGACAGTGAAATTATTGAATGCGTTTCACTTTCTTTTTTTGGTGATCTCTTAAGCAGAGACTGCACTTTCCTTATATATAAAAAAAACAGTAATCAGTATACGGGTAGTATCAGAAATAATCCGTATTCAGATTTATATAACGGAAAGGTCTCTGCCGTTAATGTATCATCAATAACAGTTGCCGCGAGTCACCCGCTCATTAATTATATTGCCGCGAAACGGTCTGTTATCATGCCTGAAGAAATTGAATTTTTTATACTTAATAACGGCCTGAATCTTGAATTAAATGATCCCCTTAGAACGGCAGAAATTATACTACCTGTTTTTTTTGAGAACAACCTGTCCGCGATTATTCTTTTGGGAGTTAAAATCGACGGCTCTGTTTACTCTGTCGATGAGAAACGATTTCTTTATCAACTGGGAATAAATCTCGGGCCTCATTTAGAAAATGCGAGGATTCTCCAGAATCTCGAGGAGATGCTGGAGGAGCGAACCCGGAAATTAATTAAATCAGAGGAAAAATACCGGACACTTCTTAAAACAAATAATGTCGGGTTTCTTGAATTTGATTTATCAGGAAATATTGTGTCCTGCAATGATGTTGTCCTGAACTTTATCGGTTGTACAAAAGACGATGTAATCGGGAAAAATTTTACAGAATTTATTTATCCGGATTATCATGAAAAAACAATGGATGTGTATCATCGGGTTTTTACCGGAGAAAATCCAATTGGGTCAGTTGAGCAGGAGGTAATACGCAGGAACGGCCTGGCGGGGTTTGTTAATACAACGGTATCTCTTGTCACCAATGATAATAATGAAGCAACGGGTTTTCGTACAATTGCTATTGATATAACAGACAGAAAAACGATGGAAGCAGCCCTGTCGGAAAGTGAAAAGAACTATCGTCAGTTGATGGATAATGTTAACGATTGTGTTTTCATATGCACTCTTGAAGGGCATTTCAAATATATAAACCTTGCCATTAACAGGCTCCTTGGTTTTTCCCAGGAAGAAATTACAGGAAAAAATTTTTTGTCGATTACTCATCCGGAGTATCGTGAACGGCAATTAAAGTTTTATCAGGACCAGATTGAAAAAAACATTGAAATCACCTATTGTGAATTTCTTGCATTGATGAAAGATGGTGAGCCGAAGTGGGTTGGTCAAACAGTCAGAATGGTTAGCAACAATGAAGGGGAAATTGAATTTTATGGTGTTACCCGGGATATTACCACACGGATAAAAGCAGAGCATGAACGCAGGTCTCTTGAAGAGGCAAAATCCCGGTTTTTTTCAAATATCTCTCACGAAATCCGCACTCCCCTTACCTTAATGCTTGGACCAATTGAATCCGTCCTTCTGGGAGATTACGGGAAAGAGGTGGATAATGATTTTTTTAAGAACCTGCATCGCAATACACTCCGTCTTCTTAAGCTTGTGAATAATCTGCTTGATTTTTCAAAAATAGAAGCCGGGAAAATGATTTTACGGGTGCAGGAGGGGAATATAGTTCACTTCGCCCGTCATTATCTTTCAAGCATAGAACTTGCTGCGAAGTCCAGGAATATTAAACTGGAATTTAATCCTTCGGCAGATTTTATTACAATATTTTTTGATCCCGAGAAAATGGATAAGGTCTTCATGAATCTTCTCTCTAATGCCTTGAAGTTTACAGGTGACGAAGGGACAATCTCAATTAGTCTTATGGAGGATGAAAGTTTCTGCTATATCAAGGTGGCGGATACGGGAGAAGGTATTTCTGAAAAAAATATAAATACAATATTCGACCGTTTTAGTCAGGCGGATACAACTTCCACAAGAAAGTATGAGGGAACAGGAATCGGACTTGCTCTTGTCAGGGAGCTTCTTGAATTACATGGCGGCAGTATTGAAGTTGAAAGCAGGTATATTGAAAACTATAGAGATAATCATGGTTCAGTATTTACAATTACGATACCAAAGGGAATAGAACATTTCGAAGACAGTGCGAATATTACTTTTACTGAAAAAAGTGATCTTGAAGATTATGTTAAGGATTATCGATCAATTGGATTTCATGAAATTGAAACAGCTCGAATTAAAGATACTCCTTTTGGGGCAACAGAAATCCATGAAGCCCATCATGAGTCAGCTGATAGAAAAACGATTCTCGTTGTTGAAGATAATGACGACATGCGGAATTTTTTGAAAATGCTTCTTCAAAAACAATATCGTGTAGTATATGCAGAAGATGGCGAGGAGGGAATACGCGCTGCCAGAGATCAAAGGCCTGACCTCATTGTATCAGATGTTATGATGCCGGTTATGAATGGCTTAGACATGACATCGATCATTAAATCAAACAGTGAACTCAACACGATACCGGTAATTTTGCTCACCGCTGATACTGATCTCATGAATAAGGTTACGGGTCTTGAAAATGGCGCTGATGATTACCTGCATAAGCCTTTTAACTCCCTGGAATTGTTAACACGGATATCTTCATTGTTGAAAAATTATGAAAATCAGAAGATTATAAGTCAGCGCAACAGGGACATTGAACGGGAACTTGAAGTGGCGCGCCTGCTTCAGGAACGTCTGCTGCCCCCTTCGATACCGGAGATACCCGGATATCATGGCCATGCTGTGTATATACCAGTGGACAAAGTGGGGGGAGATTTTTATGACATTGCGAATCGGGATGGATTTCTTGATGTTATCATTGCCGATGTGTCGGGTCATGGCCTCCCCGGTGCGTTTCTTGCAACAGTTACCAAGATCGCATTAGATAATATTACTGACAGGAATAATTCAAGCGAAGTTCTTTCACGTCTCAATGATGTTGTGCTGAAATATACGGTGCAAAGTAATTTTGTAACAGCTTTTTTTGCATCTATTGACACCGCCAAAAATATCATGCGATACTCATCAGCAGGTCATCCCTCTCCACTGATTTATCGCAAAAAAAATGATGAATTTTTTGAACTAAATGCAAAGGGAACCCTCCTCGGATGGTTGAGCGATATCCAGTTGGCTGAGAAAACAATTCAACTTGAACCCGGAGATCGAATTATTTTTTATACCGATGGAATATATGAGAGTAAAAATTCATTGAATGAATTATTCGGGGAGGAACGCTTGCGGAAAACTATAAGGGGATGCGCACACCTGCAAGCTGAGAAATTCTCTCAGGAGCTAATACGGGAGATTGAAATGTTTAACGGTGGCAGTAACTTCGATGATGATATAACTATGGTTGTACTTGATGTACTGTAATATTAAAAAGAGGAGTTTTACATGACCATGCTGATAAGAAGAAGAGATGGTGCGAAAGCGGGAGTAACACCGCATATAATCCTCGTCGGCATAGCGCTATGTGTGGTGGCAGCATTTTCCTGCCGGGGGAAAAGTGAAATGAATGTACCGGGCGGTGAAAGCAATACAACAGGATCAGTTGAAACACGAAGTAACCCTGATTACTCCGGAGTGTACAGGATTGCTGATGAAAAAATATGCAATCTCACGATAACAGTAAGAAAGAATGAACATGGATATATGTATTTGATTAAAGGGACCGGTGTTAAGAGCTCCGGTAAGCTCGCAGTTGAAAAGGATGGTGAGCAGGTGTATCTGACCTTTACCGGCATGCTGCGAAGCGGTGACAGGTCGCCGGTAACCGGGGCATACTCCGGCAACACCATTACCATACAGAACTATGGGAATTCAATGAACGAATATGTGTGTTTTAAACAATGTGATGGGAAGTATCTCCGGTTGAGGCGATGATGAACAGATCGTTTATTTCTTGAAATGTGCTTGATATATGCAGATATATATGATTATACTGTATGCATATTGAATTGGTTGTACAGGAGGGAAAACGATGAGAACGACGCTGAATATTGATGACGAGCTTCTTGAGAAAGCATCCAGATTGACGGGTATTAAAGAAAAAACTTCATTAGTAAAAGCCGGACTTGAAACATTAATTGCGAAGGAGAGCAGCAAAAGACTCGCATTGCTGGGGGGTTCCGAAAAACAACTGAAATCGATACCAAGAAGGAAATCCTGAAATGTCTGATTTGGTATTGGTTGACACATCAATATGGGTGACCCATTTCAGGGTATGTGAAAATCATTTAGTTCAACTTCTTGAGTTGGGTTTAGTTGCGTGTCATCCATTCATCATTGGAGAACTTGCCTGTGGAAGTTTAAAAAACAGGAAAGAAATTGTCCATCTGCTTGAAGCATTACCAGATGTTCCGGTTCTGAGTCATCAGGAGGTTATGTCCTTCATCGAATATCGCAAAATCATGAGTAAGGGTGTTGGATATGTTGACACTCATTTGTTGGGTTCATCAATTTTGTCCGGTATTCCACTCTGGACTTTCGATAAATCTCTGGCAAAAGTAGCCTCAACATTGGGGACGGAATACATTGCATCAACATGTATATAATAGGGTGTCAGAATTTTTGTGACAATGACCTTTCATGCTTTGTTAAATTGGCACGCTTCCTTCAATTCGGATCGTAAATAAATTATAAACAGATAAATAGACATCTCCCGCACCCCTAAAAACAAATTCAGTTGATTTCATCTTCTGCCGATAGTAAATTGGGAACAACTATAGGGAGTGCAGAGAGTGTTTTTTCTGAAATTACATATATCGACAATAAAATCCGTATTTCTATACCTGTTAGGAGCCGTGTTGTTTGTGGTGTGTGCGATGCCCGCGTCGGCGCAGCAGGATGAGGATTATAGGAAGCTCTATAACGACAAGAACTACGCCAAATCCCTTGAAGTAATCAATAAAAACCTCAGTGAATTGTATAATAAGGAAACCGGAGGCACTGCGGGTAAACCCACAGGGCTTGATCTCCTGAAAACGGTGGAATCGGGAAAGAAACTCCTGAAGGAAGCGTTCCGGAACAGGCGTGCGGTCGGTTTTTTTGTGAAGGATAACGAAGAGCTTTTTACCCTCCACGTCTATGCTGCGCGGTGCTATTATGAAGAGCAGAAATATCCCGAAGCGCTGAACCACTATGACCAGGCCCTCCGGTACCGGTCACTCCGCCACGGAGAGGACGACAAAGTTTTCTATGAGATAGCACAGGTCTATAAAAAGCAGAAGCGCCCTGAACCGTACCGGCGCATGATGGAGCAGGCGTACACGCTGAACACCGCGGAACCGAAGTACTCCCTTGAGCTCGGGGTATCTCTCGCGAATACAACGGCGAGAAAAAAGGCGATCCATCACCTCGAACGCTACATTCAGGCGAAGGGAGAGGCGGATGATCCGAAACTGTATCTCATGGTGGGGAACCTCTATGAGGATATCGGGCGATACCTTGATACGGTAGACAATTACCGGAAGTACCTGAAGGCGAAGCCCGATGACGGATATATCCATTATGCCCTGGGGTATCTTGCGTACAAGAGGACCGGAAATTTTACTCTTGCGGACCAGTCTTTCGGAAAAGCCCTTGAACACCTTCCGGAGGACGATATCCTCCGCCGGTCGCGAATTAATGAATACCGCGGCGACATGTACATGAAGGACCTTGATTTTGACAGGGCCGCGGAGGTGTATGAAAAAACGGTAACCTATCAGGAGCAGATTGTTTCCGGCATCCGGCAGCGCATTGAAGATATAAAGAAGATACGCGGTGAGATCGCGAAGATTAAAGCCACAACGGGAGTGCGGGAATACTACAGTGCGGACACCTTCGTGCAGGGCGAAAAAAAGGAAAAGCTGGAACTGGAAAACCGTGACAAGCGGTATCTTTTTGAAAAGATGAACCCGGGAAAGGTCCGGTGGAACCTCGCGGTGACCCATGAACGGCGGGGCGATCTCCAAAAGGCTATAACCTTTTACCGCAAGGCAATTACCTACAGCTATAAATCTGATCTGGCGCGGGAAAAGATTATAAAATTACAGTTGAAAATAAACAGGGGTTATTGAAAAATTTGTCCTGAAATGTAACCGCCGTACGGGAAATGGAAAATCAATTGAGGAGATATATATGTCAGGACATTCCAAATGGGCGACAATTAAACGAAAAAAAGCCACCGTTGACGCGAAACGGGGGGCGCTGTTTACAAAAATTATCCGGGAAATAACTGTTGCCGCGAGAACCGGCGGAGGGGACCCCGACATGAACCCCCGTCTCAGAATTGCAGTGATGAAGGCCAAAGAAAGCAACATGCCCAACGACAATATTGAGCGGGCAATAAAAAAAGGATCCGGGAACCTTGACGGTGTGCAGTACGAGGAAATACGGTATGAAGGATACGGGTCCGGCGGTGTCGCGATAATGGCTGACTGCCTTACGGACAACAGGAACCGCACCACTCCTGAAATCAGAAAAATATTTTCCAAGGGCGGCGGAAACCTCGGGGAGACCGGCTCTGTGGCCTATCTTTTTGACCGAAAAGGTATGATCGTTATCGAAGGGGGGAAGGTCTCGGAAGATGAAGTGCTGGAAATGCTCCTTGAGCACGATATCGAGGACGTCAAGACGGAGGACGGGAATATCGTGGTCACCACGTCACCTGAAGGATATGGTGATGTGTATGAACTGCTGCAGCAGAAGGGCCTTTCCTTCGCGATGAGTGAAATTTCCTATGTCCCCCAGATATCGGTTCCCCTGGATGAGGATAAGGCCGGCCAGTGCCTCCGCCTCATTGAGCAGCTTGAAGACCATGATGATGTACAGAACGTATATTCCAACTATGATATATCCGATGAGGTCATGGAAAAAATCAATGAGGAGCAGTGAGGATACTGGGCATTGATCCTGGCTTCGGCATACTGGGGTGGGCGGTAATTGAGCACACCCTTTCTGTTGTTGCCTGCGGATCAATTGAAACTTCTTCCACGAAAAGAATTGATGACCGCCTTGTCGAGATACATGTAGCTCTGGGTGAAATAATAAAGACCTATACGCCGGACTGTGCCGCCATTGAGCGGCTGTTTTTTTCAAAGAATACAACAACAGCCCTGGACGTTTCCAGGGCAATAGGGGTGATACTCCTCACTGTCCGTCTCGCCGGGCTTGATTATTTTGAGTACACACCGCTGCAGGTAAAGCAGGCCCTGACGGGATACGGAAGGGCCTCCAAGAAACAGGTTGAAATGATGATGATGAAGATACTGGGGGTGAAAACCGCCCCCTCCTGTGACGATGTTTCCGATGCCCTTTCAATCGCTGCATGTCACAGCTTCAGTCTGAAGAGCGCGGCAGCTCAGGGGAGGGCAAAGCGGTGATTGCAAAACTCAAAGGAACAATAGATGAACTGAAGCCCACGGAGCTCATTCTGGATGTGAATGGTGTGGGATACCGCCTTGCGATACCTTTTTCGACATACGAAAAAATACGCGGGGAACATTCGGTGTCCCTTCTGGTCCACACCTTCCACCGTGAAGACTCATTCCGTCTGTACGGATTTTTTTCCGGGGAGGAAAGGGAGCTCTTCGGCATTTTGCTGAACATCAGCGGCATCGGTCCCTCCATGGCATTGTCAATTATATCGGGCATTTCCGCCGGTCAGCTGCTCGCTGCTGTCCGTGACGGCAACTCCGGAATGCTGGTCAAGGTTCCGGGCATCGGGAAGAGTAAAGCGGAAAAGCTGATTTTCGAATTGAAACGGAAACTTAAGAAGCTTGAAAGCTTTGCATCTGAAAATCCCGCAATACCGTCCATCCGGACTGATGCTGTGGAAGCCCTCGTGTCTCTGGGCTTTGATGAAGGGAAGTCCTCCGCTGTTGTTGACGAGATTGTTAAGGGGGATGACCCCATGCCCCTTGAGTCTGTCGTGAAGTCTGCCCTCAGGAAGCTTTCCGAATAACACTTCACCTCTCTTTCTTCCGGATTACTGTTATATTATTGACTGATACTATTTGTAATATAATATAACTATATTTGTAGATAAAATTTTTCGTTTTTTGTAAAAAATGTTTAATAAGGTTTAAAAATATATTGATTTTTTATGTTACATTGTCTTATATTAAAATAAAGGCACACACAAAATTTTAAATATCAGTAAAATATGCATCACATGCTGTGCGGTATAGACATAAATATTAATGCACCACGAGGTGTTTATGAAGATTGAGATTACGATTCTGGGACTCCTTATGGAGGGAAATCTTTATGGGTATGAAATCAAGAAGAAGATTGTTGAACGGCTGAAGGATTATGTGGATATAAAGTTCGGTTCAATATATTATGCGATAAAAAAGGCAGTGGAAAACGACTGGGTACAGCGTGTCGGGACTGAAAAGGATGGCGGGAACCCGGAGCGGTACATTTACGAAATTAAGCCCGCCGGACGGAAACATTACAAAAAAATGCTGAAACAGTATTTCGAGCATAACCTCATTCATTTCGATATTGATATCGTCCTCATGTTCTTTAACACTCTGACAAAAGAGCAGAAGGAGCAGTTCGTTGAAGATCGGATTGAATCGGTAAAGGAAAAGCTTGTCGAAATAAAAGAAAAAATCAGCGAGTCCGCGAAACTCCCTGCGGAATCATCCCAGCTGCATCTGTATACCTATCTTGATAATCATCTGAAATCGGAAATGACGTGGCTGAAGTCGTTGAAATAAAGCAATAAGTTATGTTCCGGCTTGTACCAGCCGGGACCACTAATCCAGGGTGTCCACAAGGTCGTCAAGAAATTCAGCAGGTTTAGAGCTGTGCATGGCGCGCACGTCTTTTTTCAGGGAAAGGATTTCACTTGCGGTATGCTGCAGCTCTCTTCTCTTTTTCTCCAGCTTCGCGTCGTCACTGTGAAGTTCCTTTTCGATGAGCATTTCATTGACTGAATTGATTTTTTCTATGTTGAAGTAATGTTTTTTCGCCAGGGAAACCGCAATGGCGGTGAGAATGTCATTGTTCTGGGAAGCTATTTCCCTGAGGTCCTTTTTGCTGATGGCGGTGAGGACCACATGGTTTTTTGCTTTCAGCGTCGCGGACCTGGTCTCCCCCAGGAGCAGCGCCATTTCGCCGAACACTGTGCCCCGGTCGCTTATCGTGGCGACCCTGTTTCCCTGTATTACCACATCAATCGCACCGGATTCCAGAATGTACATTTCATCGCCCTGGGAGCCTGCTTCGCAGATAGTTGTCCCCGGAGGGAATTCCCTGAACTTGTCCTCCGGGGTGCCTTCTGTCGAGATGACCGTCGGTTCGGAAGCCCGGTCAAAGGTTTCGCCGCGCTTGAAGGTAAGGGTGTTTTCGTGTTTTACCACAACGTCTTTCAGCCAGGGAAGTTTCCGCTTCCCATACTCTGATCGTATGCGTTGTACGATACGGTAAAACTCCACTGATGCCTCTTTTATTTTTTTATCATCACCATCGAGGGAGGCCATGTTCTTGTTCATTATGTTGTTGGTAAGGATTACCTGTTTCGCGAGGACCATGGAAACGTTGAGGATGAAGGAGTAATTGTCGAGAGATGAGATGAACTTATCCTTCGGCATTTTCTTCACCTGCGAAGCGCGGTCGGTTATCGCCGTCTCCATCCTCGCGGTGGATATATCAGTCATGTGCCGCAGTATCAGTTCTGTCGCCCCCACAACCAGGTTCTGTCCCCGTATTACATATTTATCAGCCTCAGAAACAAAAAAATAAACATTGCCCTGGGTAAGAAGATATGCTTCTCCCGGTTCGGATGAACTCTGATACAGACGGATGTAGCCATTTTCACTCATTGTTGTATTCGTTTTCCTCTGTTCCTGAAGGTAATCGTTTCACTATGGTGTTATTAGGTCAACAGTTTATTTCCACCTATTTTGAAAAGCTTTTGCGGACCATGTCGTAGTTGGCGGCGGCGTTCCAGAAAATGAATCCGCTGCAACCGCTCTCCCGGGCTGCCTTCACCTGGAGCCGGATGTATTCCGGCCCCCATGTGGGTGAAAGAAGGTTGAACGCCTGGAGATAGGGACGGATCAGCGCGCTTCCCCCTGTTATATATAGTGACCGGAAACCGTTATCCCTGACAATTTTATAGGGCCGGAGCCTTCGTTCGCCTTTCATGTAAAACCGTGTGCCGTAATGAGAGGGATATACCATGGGGGAGATAACATCCACGATATCCGCGAACTCTTCGATGTCCTGGCCGATGAGGTTGCCGAAACGGTACCACGCGGTGAATCCGTACAAGTCCACGGAGAGGGAGACGGATATTTCACTGCGGGCTTTCCTCAGAAAATCCGCCAGGGCCTCGGATTTATACATGCTCCTTTCGGTTCGATACCGGTAATTGCAGAGATGCGTGGGACCGTCCGAGGGAAAGCGGATGTAGTCAAACTGTATTTCGTCAAACCCGAGGGCTGCGATGTCTTTCGCCAGATCGATGGTGTAGCGCTGTACGAAGTCCGAGTGGGGGTCAACCCAGTACTCGCCTTCGCTTCCCTGCCATGGGCCGCCGGTCCTCATGTTCTGGATTGCGTAGCGGTGGTTGTAGGCGCGGAAAAGGTTTTTGTCCTTGAATACCACTATCCGGGCAATTGTGTAAATGTTGTTCTCCTTTAGTTTCTGCAGAACCTTTTTTACGTCCAGGGGCCTCCGGAGCGCCCGTATTTCCCTGGCGACGGTGTTGTTCGTGGGGAAATAGAGGTTGCCGAAGTCATCTTTCATGTCAATGACAATGGCGTTGAGCCCTGTCTGCCTGCAGGTGGATATCAGCCCGTCGAGGTTCCGCCGAACAGCGGGTACGCTTGCGTATATGGCGCGCCTGTCTCTGGCCTCTGCTCTCGTGGTGTTTTTTGGGGCCGATAAAGGCTGTTGCGCGGAGCGGTAAAAAACCGGCGGTACCGCGCTGCTGTTATCAAGAAAAAGGAAACTGCCGGAATCATGTGAGGCGCTGAGCTTTTGGGCAATACTGTCATATATGGATTTTTTCCACTGCCGTGTCCGGGAGTCCATTTCATAGATGCCCCTGGAGGAGGAGGCGTACACCGTGTTCCCCGATGATGCGATGTCGTAGATGAAGTCCAGGGGGTTTCGTTCACCGGGGAGGCCCGCGTTTGTCCAGGTGCGTCCCTGGTTGCCGGAAAAGAATATTTCCCCGGTAAAATTTATTCCCGCGAAGAGTGATTGTCCCGGTCCGCTGTGGAGGACTCCGATTTCTTCAATGAACGTGAGGGTCTCGGAGTAGGGTTCCGAGGGCAGTCCGCGGGACCGACGGGTAAAACCGCTCCCCTGTTCCAAAAACACGCCGCCGAAGGAGGTGCCTGTCATGATGGTGTCTCCTGTTTCATTATAGGCAAGGGCGGTGATATAATGGCGGGAGGGAAGTTCGTGTCCCGTTTTCACGCTGCTCCATATGCGGCCGCCGTCCCGTGAACGGTATATGCTGTGCTTGGTTGCCAGGGACATGCGGGTGGGATCTGCCCTGCTTACGGAAAAGGCGGTTATTTTCCTGAATCGGCCGTCTTTCAGCACTGTTGTACGGAGCCGGAATTCCGGCGAGTTCAGGGAATGCCATGAGTCTTCGTTTTGCGTCCGCCGGAATATCCCTGAGTGCCTCGTGATCAGATACAGTGTCCCGTTGCGGTCGGCGGTGATACGCAGCGGCCTGATGGATTCCGGGAGGCCGTGATTGAAGGTGTCCCAGCTTCCGCCCCGGTCATCTGAGACCTCAATTCCGCGGTCGTCCGTGAGACGCAGTATCTGCAGTCCCCGGGTCGTGGCGGATGCCCTGCATCCGATACCAGCTGCCGTAAGGAGTATGGATGCTGAAAGGACAAGGATAATACTGCATACGCGTACCGTTTTCATAAGAGCCCTCTTTTCATTCTGCGGTGGAATCGATAGTGTGGCGGAGGCCGCCTTCATGAACAGGCGGATTCGGGAAACTTCTCGCTGAACATTGTTTCATTTAAAATTACATAGTTATATCCCTGCTCCGTGAGGAACAGCTGCCTGTTATGAGCGAATTTTTCTTCGACGGTGTTTGATGATATTATGGTGTAGAAAAATGCGCGGTTTTCATCGGGCTTCGGTCTGAGTATCCGCCCGAGGCGCTGGGCCTCTTCCTGGCGGGAGCCGAAGGTCCCGGATATCTGTATCGCCACGTTGGCATCAGGAAGGTCGATGGAAAAGTTCGCAACTTTCGATACCACCAGGGTCGATATCTCCCCCTTCCTGAACTTCGCGTAGAGGTCCTCGCGTTCGGATATGGGGGTGCTTCCGGTGATAATGGGAAGCCTGAACCGGTGTGCCACCTCCTCTAACTGCGATATGTACTGCCCGATGATGAGTATGTTGGCGCCACGGTGATGTGCCATTATCCGCTGGATGATGTCGGTCTTTTTCCAGTTCTCGGAGGATATGCGGAATTTCTCCCTGTCCTGAGCGACGGAGTAGTGTACCCGCAGCTCCTCGGGGAGTGTGATTCGGATCTCGGTGCAGAGGGCCTCGGCGATCCATGATGATTTTTCAAGGATTTTCCAGGGCATGTCGTATTTCTTGGGGCCGATCAGGCTGAACACATCGGCTTCCATGCCGTCTTCACGTATCAAAGTCGCCGTGAGGCCCAGGCGCCGCTTTGACTGTATCTCCGAGGTCATACGGAATACCGGCGCCGGGAGGAGGTGCACTTCATCGTATATGATGAGTCCCCAGTTCTTGGACATGAATATGTCGAAATGGACAAAGTCCTCGTTTTTCTTTTTGCGGTAGGTGAGGATGTTGTACGTGGCTATGGTGACAGGCTTGATTTCCTTTCTCTCACCGGAGTATTCGCCTACCTGTTCCCCGGCGAGATTGGTTTTGTCCAACAGCTCTTCGCGCCATTGCCGGAGGGCAACGGTATTGGTTACAAGGATTAGGGTTTCGGTTTTCAGTATGTCCATGACCCCGATACCGACAATGGTCTTGCCGGCGCCGCAGGGAAGCACTATCACGCCGCTTCCCCCCTCGATGCCTCCACCCTTGTAGAAGGCATTGATCGCGCTCTGCTGGTAGTCCCGCACCATGAAGGGGAGTCTGTTCATTGTCTTTTCGGTGATTGTCACTTCCAGCGGGTCGCCTTCATCGTAGCCCGCGAGGTCCTCCACGGGGAACCCCAGCTTGATGAGGGCCTGCTTCACATGACCACGGAGGTTCGGCTTGATCTGCACATTGTTTTCGTCAATCCGTTCAGCGATATAGGGCTGAATTTTCTTTTCGGAAATGATTTCCGTCAGTATCAGGTTTTCGTCAGTGGTAAGGATAAGGCGGGAATCTTTTTTTATAAGTTTCAGGATGCCGTACCGGCTCATCTGTTCTTTTACGGTGGTAATCACAATCTCCGGGATTTCATACCGTGAGTGTTTCGAGAGGCTTTCAATGATCTGCCGGGAGTTCATCCCCATCGCCGCCGCGTTCCACAGGGAGAGGGGGGTTATCCTGTAGGTGTGGATGTGTTCCGGGCTTTTTTCAAGCTCTGCGAAGTGTGAAATCGCGTCCCGTGCATCTTCGTAATCAGGATTGTTGACCTCAAGGAGCAGCGTGTTGTCGCTTTGTACAATAACCGGTTTCGATATCAATGTGCTTTCATTTCCCTTGTTTGTTTTTCTATGCGCTTCAGTTCTCTTTTGAACTGCAGCGATACGACTGGTTTCAGGAGGAGCGATAACAAAAATCCAATCGGCCCCAGGGGAAATTTCATCCGGAGTGAAACAGTAAGGTCCGTATGTATTCCGGAATCCGTGAATTCATACAGGCAGAGGTATTCCTTGAATTTCCCGTGAATCTGTTTGACCTCGGCAGAAGTTTCCGGCCGGGTGGTGTATTTCAGGCGTGATCCATAGCTCAGAAAAAGGATGCGTACCGACGTGTCGATGATCTGAAGACCCGGCTCGTCCCGGGCAATCCGGGGAGCGGCAAAATTTTTCTTCACCGCGAGGAGCTTCTGCATCGACTGAAACTGTGAGAAAAGGTCCTGGCGCTGGCAGTTGTATGATTTTTTTAAGGTTATTCGTATCATCGGTGCGGTCCTGGAGTCATTCTGAAATCACATGACTGCATGTGTTAATTTTTTTGTGGAGGAAAGAGTTTCCTTTATATGCAAATAATTTCAAGTATTTAATGCCCTATAAAAAGAAAAACTGTGATTTTATCATACATGAGGCAATTATTACACGGTAAAGTGCCGGATAATGCAGTATTTCCTTGACAATTCATGCAACTATATGCTTAATAGTGAATTCTGTTAGTGAATCTTCGGTACTGTACTGGTGTTTCCGGAATTTTCCGCTCCGGTTTCAGAATGCGGTATCCGGGGGGTTTTTCCTGCCGACGTCTGATCTGGTGGTATTTTCAGATACGTGTTGTAATGAAACATTGAGGAACTTCATGATTCCGGTGAAAATAAAAGTACGCGACGGCGCCATGACGCCTGAATATAAAAGCAGTGGTTCCGCGGGAGCGGATATATGCGCCTTTCTTGAAGATGTTCTGGTTATCGGGAAGGGGGAAACGGCGCTTGTTCCCACGGGATTATTTCTTGAAATACCTCCCGGCTACGAAGCGCAGATCCGGCCCAGGAGCGGTCTTGCCCTCAAGCACGGGATAACACTGTTGAACACACCGGGGACCATCGACTCTGATTATCGCGGAGAAATCTGTGTAATCATGGCGAACCTGGGGAAGGAGCCCTTTACCGTGGAGAACGGGATGCGGATTGCCCAGATGGTGTTCAGCAAGGTGTATTCGGCTCATTTTTTACCTGTCGATATATTAACAGAAACGATCAGAAATGACGGAGGATTTGGACATACAGGATTATGACAAAAGATAAACAGAAGCTACGTATTATACCGGTGGGAGGGCTCGATGCGATTGGCCGCAATATGACCATCTTTGAGTATGACGAAGATATCATTATTGTTGACTGCGGGATCATGTTTCCCACGGACGAAATGCCGGGTGTCGATTTTCTGATACCAGATCTTTCCTATGTGGCGAAAAACAGGCACCGGGTGAAGGCGATTCTTATCACCCACGGCCATGAAGACCACATTGGAGCTGTTCCTTTTCTCCTGCAGGAGGTCAATGCTCCCATTTACGCCACAAGGATTGCTATCGGGCTTATCCAGAAGCGCCTTGAAGAAAAACCCACCAGGGAAGAGCCGGTGTTTGTTGAGATATCGCCCCGTGACGTGGTGCATATCGAGTCCTTTGTGGTTGAGTTTATTCGGGTCAACCATTCAATTATTGACGGCGTTGGGATGGCGATACAGACTCCTGTGGGTATTGTTATTCACACCGGGGATTATAAAATTGATTTTTCTCCCGTTGACGGGGAGGTGACAGACCTGTACCGCTTTGCTGACTATGGTGAGCGCGGGGTACTGCTCCTGATGTCGGACAGCACGAACGCTGAACGTCCGGGATACACGCGTTCTGAAAGCGTGCTGAACCCCAAGCTGATTGAAATTTTTTCTTCATCGAAGGGGCGGATCATCGTTGCTTCCTTTGCGTCGAACATCAGCCGGATACAGCAGGTTCTGAATGTGGCCCAGCGGTACAACCGGAAAATTGTGGTATCCGGACTTACCATGCAGAAGAACATTGAAATAGCGAAGTCGCTGGGGTACCTGACCTTCAAGGACGATCTTATCGTGTCAGTGAAGGAGGCGGACAAGCTGCCTGACAAACGAATTGTGATTATCTGTACCGGGACCCAGGGGGAGCCGATGTCCGCTCTTTCCCGAATGTCCAACGGCACCCATAAGCATTTTTCCATCAGCAGCGGGGATACCGTTGTCATTACCGCTTCAATTATTCCGGGGAACGACCGCCTGGTGAACAACATCATTAACGCACTCATGATTCTCGGCGCTGAGGTGTATTATGAACAGGACGAGGATATTCATGTGTCCGGTCACGGTTCCCAGGAAGAGCTGAAGCTGATGATTTCTCTCACGAAGCCCCGGTTTTTTATGCCGATCCATGGAGAGTTTAAGCATCGCACCGCCCATGCCTGGATTGCGGAGTCGTTAAACATTAAGACTTCGCGGATAATCATGGCACAGAACGGAAGCGTCATAGAACTGACAGGGAAAAGCTGCGAAATTGTTGAGACACTGAAGCTTAGTGAAGTGTTCATCGATGGAAGCGAGATTGGCGACATGGAAAGCGGGATTATTAAGGAGCGCCATGTCATGTCCACTGACGGCGTCGTGGTGGTGACAGCTATTGTGTCAGAAGGGCGCCTTCTTCTCCGCCCCGAAGTGATAACCAGGGGATTCGCGGGACGAAGCAGCGGCGATGTGGTGGATCTCATCCGGAAGGATGTCGAGGAACACTGTGAAAAAATGCTTGCTGACGGCGCCAGGGTGAAGGACATTGCAAACTTTATTAAGCGTAACCTGCGGAATTACGTCTTCAAGATTACCCGGAGAAATCCGATGATTGAAGTACAGATTATTGAGGTGTAAAAACTCCCGCATCAGATACTGTGCGTACTCCATGTAATCATATCCTGTTGGGCACTGCCCGCTGCCGGAAGGAGGGGGCGCTGTTCGACAGTCTGATCGCTGACTTTCATAATTACAATAAAGGTATATATTCAATATGGAAATTACAATTGTTCTCTTTGTGCTTGCCGTGGTCCAGGGCATTGCCGAATTTCTCCCGGTATCGTCGTCGGGACATCTTGTCCTCTTTGAAAACATTGATTTTTTTCACTCAACGATACACGCAATGGGAGAAGGGCTTTTCCTCTATATAAACGTCATGCTTCACGTTGCAACGCTTGTGGCAATTCTGATTTTTTTAAGGAAAGACCTTGTGAAGCTGGTGACGGGGTTCTTCCGTGCCCTGATTGCACGGAATTTCAGCGATCCGGATTTGCGTTCGGCGGTGTACATCGTCATCGCCTCTGTTCCCGCGGGGATTATCGGCATTCTGTTTCATGATGCCATTGAGTCACTTTTTTCCTCCCCCACATTAGTTTTTTTTATGCTTATTGTGAACGGCTTTATACTGTTATCTACTAAAATTATCACCATAAAAAACCGACAAATAGAAGAGATGGGTATGATGAGGGCCCTGATTATTGGATTTTTTCAGGCCATTGCGATTATACCGGGAATCTCCCGTTCCGGGATGACCATCACGGGAGGGTTTCTCCTGGGGATGGAGCCGGAACATTCGGCGAGGTTTTCCTTCCTCATGGCAATTCCGGTGATTCTGGGAGCGGGTCTCCTCGAGTCAGTGAAAATGCTGGGGAGGGGGGTGCCGTCGGGATTTGTTCTCCCCATGACAGGGGCGGTGGCGGTGGCGATAATCGTGGCGCTTCTTTCACTGAAACTTCTCTTCGCAATGGTGAAACGGATCAGGATTGATGTGTTCGGTTACTACACAATCCTTGCGGGTTCTGTGGGACTTGCGGCGGTTTATTTATTCCGGTAATCCTGTGCGGTTTTACTGTTCTCATCATTTCCGCGTGCGGCAGCGCGCGGACACTACCCGCAATAAAGAGCTTTTTGTTGGAGGCATCCGGTGCTGCGTGAAAGGCTGTATCAGGAGATCGCAGGAATAATCATTCTCCTCGTTTCGGTAATGATGTTTCTTTCCCTGGCAAGCTACAATATCATGGATTACGACCTGCTTGCGGCGAACAGACCTGTGAATAATCTCATTGGGCCCTTCGGCGCGTGGATAAGCAGCGCCCTGCGCACCGTGTTCGGCTATTCCGCGTTTCTGCTCTGTGGTATCGTTGGCCTCACCGGGTGGAACATGGTACGCAACGGCGATGTGAAGGGAAACCTGGAAAGGGTTTTCGCCTTTTTTTATCTTGCTGTTACCTCATCAGCGCTGGTGGCGATTGTGTATGCAACGAATGTTCCGCAGTTCTCCGGAGGATATATCGGGGTCTATATCGCACGGCTTCTCATGGGCATCCTGAAAACCACGGGGGCCTATCTTGTCATTATCATAATGAATGTTATCGGCCTGATGCTGCTGGGAATATTTTCCCTCTCCGCGGTGTTTGACGGGAATTCTGATTCACCGCATGTAGCCCGGGGGCTCTGGGAGTCGCTCAGGAAGAAAATACGGCAGAAGCGTTCGGGCATTCCGCTCAACACTATCGACACCGAAATAAAAAAAAGGAAAAACGGCCGCCTCCCATGGATTACCAAACAGGTTGTACCGCTGTATGAACGGGAAGCGGAGAGAATTTTCGGAGAGACGAAGCTGCTTCCCCTGCAGAATCCCGTGTACACCGGCCCGGACAACGGCAGTGATGCGCTGTTCAGCGGCGGTGATGTGGCGGAGTACGCTTCGTACCGTGATTCCGGGGGCATGTCTCTCTGGGATTATGAAGGAACCGGCGGCAAGGTGCCCGTCATTGCGGATTATAATGAATCGCAAAAAACCATGGAAACGGAACCTTCTCTTGAGGACATGATTCAGGGCACCATCAGGAGCAACAGAATAACGGCCCTTGAAACCGATGAGGAGCGCCGTCTCGGCGCAGCCGTTGAAGTCGCGGTTCAGGAAGCGGAGGACATCGACGTCGTTCCACGGAGCACGGTTGTGGCGGCAGCGGACCGGAACCTGGTGGAGCTTCCCGGCGATGAAGATGAAGATGCGCCGTTTGAGCCTGTGATGCCTGCAGTGCCCCCGGCACAGTGCGGGCAGAGTACGGTCTTTGATACCATATCGATTTCCGGCAATTATGAAGTTCCCACAAATTATCTTACCTCCTCGGCTCCTGCTGATATCGAGAGCTGGAAGAACGAGGTGAGGAGAAATTCGGAACTCCTGGTGAATACCCTCCGCGACTTCGGTATTGAGTCCCGCGTGGTAAATGTCAACAGGGGTCCTGTCATCACACTGTATGAAATGCAGATCGCCCCTGGAATCAAGGTGAACAGGATTGTGGGGCTGTCGGATGATATCGCCATGGCCCTTGCTGCGTCCCGCGTCCGTATCGTGGCGCCGATTCCGGGCAAGTCCGCCATCGGTGTCGAAGTGCCGAACCTTGAGAGGGAGATGGTGACCCTGGGGGATATTATCAAGACCCCGGAGTACCGCATCACGCCGGGAAGGCTGAAGGTCGCCCTCGGGGAGGATATCCTCGGCAAGCCTGTGATGCTGGACATCAAGAAGCTGCCGCACCTCCTGATCGCCGGGGCCACGGGATCGGGGAAATCGGTATGTGTGAATTCAATTATCACCAGCCTCGTATATAACTACAGCCCCAATTATGTTCGGTTCATTATGGTGGACCCCAAGATGGTTGAACTCCAGCTTTATAACGGGCTTCCCCACATGCTGACACCGGTAATTACTGAGCCCCATGTCGCGCCGAAGGCCCTGAAATGGGCGATGTTCGAGATGGAGCGGCGCTACCGCCTGCTGTCAGAGCTCAACACCAGGGACATTGACCGCTATAATGAAAAGATCGAGAAGCAGAATGGCCAGTACGAGCGGCTTCCCTATATCGTCATCATTATGGATGAGCTCGCGGACCTGATGATGGTGGCAGCGAAGGAAATTGAAGGCTTCATTACGCGGATCGCCCAGAAGGCAAGGGCGGTGGGAATACACCTGGTGCTCGCGACGCAGCGTCCCTCGGTGGATGTCATCACGGGGATTATCAAGGCGAACTTCCCTGCGCGGATCGCGTTTCAGGTCGCGCAGAAAACCGATTCCCGGACTATCATAGACCAGAATGGCGCCGAGAAACTTCTGGGGAAAGGGGACATGCTGTATCAGTCCCCCATGAGTTCATTCCCCGTCCGCATACAGGGGGCCTTTATTTCCGAGGATGAGGTGATCGACATTGTCCGTCATCTCCGGAAGATGGGCCGGCCTTCCTATATTGATATTGAAGAAAATATTTTTGATGACGAGGATTTTGACGGGTCCGACGACGAAAACGGCGACGAGCTCTTCACCGAGGCGCTTAAAATCGTCGAGGAAACGAAAAAAGCCTCCGCGTCATATCTGCAGCGGCGCCTCAGTATCGGCTATAACAGGGCGGCCCGCATGATTGAGCTGATGGAGGACAAAGGGCTGATAGGACCCCAGCAGGGGAGCAAGCCCCGGGACGTGTACCTCTGAGCAGCGCCGGATTCAGGGCCGCAGCACATAGGCGACCCATTCATCACGGATTTCTTTTTTCTGTACCGGTATCTTCTTCTTTCTCAGGAGCGTATCCATCTCCTTTTCCCACCGTGTGCTTATGCCGCTGATTATCAGTGTCCCTTCCCCTTCCAGTAGTGAGAGAATTTTTTCGAGGTGTTCCTGGAGTATGCCGGTGAGGAGGTTCGCGGTTATAATGTCATAAGTTTTTCCCGGAGCAAATCCCCCGATGTCCGAAACCGAAACGGTAATATTCCGTACGCTGTTGTATGCCGCGTTGGTGCGGGTCATAGCGATTGATGTTTCATCACAGTCAATGGCGTGTATGTCGCCGATGTCCATCAGCGAAGCGCACAGCGCTAAAATCCCGGTGCCGGTGCCGATGTCCAGCAGGTGTTTTTCTCGGCGCTCTTTTTTTGTAAGGGGCGATAATAATTCATAAAGCAGGGTGAGGCACAGTGTTGTCGTGGGATGCCTGCCGTCCCCGAAGGCGTCCCTGGGATCAAGGCGCAGCACATAGCGGTAGTCTTTGCTGAGAGGGGCGGATGCAGTGACGGGATATACGTATATATCATCATTCACTTCGTGCCCCTCATAGTGCTGCAGCCACCGGTTGCGCCACACATCCTCTTCGAGGCGGACTACCGAGATCGCCTCCGGAATTTTATCTCCCAGGGTGCCGATATCATCCACAATGGCGTGGACATACACCTCTCTGCCGGAGTTTGCCGGAGCGATGGAGACGCTCTCCGCGCCGGATTCCAGCAGACTGTCGGAAAAAGAAACCTCATCCGCGGCCGGTATGCGGAACGTTGCCTGATAGAGGACGGCCATTACTGCAGATGTCGGACCAGCTCGTCCGCAAGAAGCTTCAGCTCGTCCGCATTGTCCCTGAGGTGTTCAGTATTCTCGGCATTGTCCTGGACCGCCCTGTTGGTGTCCTCCAGGGACTTTACCACTTCATCAATTGCCTGCTTCTGTTCCGTGACGGATATATTTATCATGTCGGACTTCTGCTTTACCTGTCCTGTTTTTCTGTTCATTTCGTCCTTGAGCTGTTTCTGCCGGGAAATTTCGTCAAGAGCGTCCCCGGATTTTCTCCTGATGTCCCTGATGTTATTGAACATGGTTTGAATGAAGGTGATAATCGCGTTAATTGTGCGGCTTCCCGCTTCAACGTCCTCCTTGTTCCTCTCAATAATCGCGGAAATCTGCTTCAATTCCTGGGTGGAATGGTCGGAGAGCTTCCCGATTTCCTCCGCGACAACGGCAAATCCCTTCCCCTGGTCTCCCGCACGGGCCGCCTCAATGGTGGCGTTCAGGGAGAGGAGATTGATCTTATCGAAAAATTCACCCATTATACTGATGACCGAGAGTATCTGGTTCGAGTTGTGGAGAATTTTATCATTGGTGTCCCCGAGCATTGAGGTGTTCTTTTCTCCTTCCTTTACAAGGCCCATTGATTCGGTGAACATTTTTGCGATCGCGGTGCCGTACTCCTCCATTTTGTCAATGGAGCCGGAGAGGGCCTCAATGCTTTCAGCAAGGTCCCGTATGGAATCATGCTGGTCCAGTATTTCGTCTTCGACGCTTGTTGAACTGGCAGATATTTCCTCCATGGTTGAGCTCAGCTCTTCAATCGAGGCGGCCTGCTGATGGGCTGAATCTGTAAAATGCGTTATGACGCCGGAAGTAATATCTATCGACTCGGTAAGGCGTATGGATGCATCGCGGATGGTGTCGTTGAGGGTTTTAATCTGGACATACTGCTCTTCATTTTTTCTGCGTTCGTTGTTGCTGCGGTCAAGTGCTTCACGCAGGAACCTGCTTACCACCACACCGACAATGAATACCATCACCAGTGTCAGAACGCCGTCATAGAGTGTGGCATTTGCTGTTTCAGCTAATACTCCCGTTGCCGTTGGCTGCGCGACAAGGATATAATAGGTGATATGGATGCTTACGAGAATGCTGATAATGATGGATGATACCAGCAGTGAGCAGAACAAAACCGTGTATACGAGGTCCAGATACATGAAATAGCCCATGGTTGTGCCCGCAAGATGTACCGGACGCGACATGAAACCTGCTGACGCGATAAAACATGCTGCGAAGGCAAGGGAGTTCGCGCCAAGCTCCATACGTCCCCGCCTGACAAAAAAGAGAATAAGTATACAGGCGGAGATGAGGAGCAGGGAGGCCACAAGGATACTCCGGAATCTTTCGGGCTCCGCAAATGACGTGGCTAACGCGACGAGAAGCAGCATGCAGAGAACATTCATGATGGACAGAAATGTAAGAAACTGCGCCTTTTTGTAACGGACAAAGTTTGATTCGTCGTAGCGGCTGAGAAAAAACACGGCTAATTTTTTTGTTATCCTTTTCATTGATCCCCTGACACAGCGTTTTACGGGAACAGTTTGTCCAATCGTTCCCGGAAGAGGAAACCTGAAGGCTCCTATGAAAATAAATATAGCATATACCGTAGCGAAAGACAAAAAATAACCGGCCAGTTGGTTTTATTTTGCTATTTTTGTTATACGGTGCGCCCCGGATTTTAGTATGGAGCGCCGCCAAAATTCCTTGACATCACAGTTGTGCGGGACTATTTTATTTCTGTTGTTTCAGTTGTAAAAAGTTCAAACTTGTAGTCGGGTGGAGCCGTGAAGAATATCAAAATATGTATGGTGATGATTGCCTTCGCCATAAGCTTTTGTATGGGCTGTTCCGATGTCTCAGAC
>ENA-UPTA01001528-UPTA01001528.1-activated-sludge-metagenome-genome-assembly--contig:-NODE-1528-length-25597-cov-34.364028_pt1 | contig 25597 bp, 23 predicted proteins | sample MGYA00238184_ERZ773361 | MGnify/ENA primary metagenome ERZ773361 (study PRJEB29100, sample SAMN05720205) | activated sludge metagenome | isolation source: anaerobic digester from wastewater... | reverse complement strand
TATCCTACACCTTTTCATATTTATGATGAAAGGGCTATCCGGGAAAATGCCCGTGTTTTCACAAAAGCCTTTTCCTGGAATAAGGGGTTTAAAGAATTTTTTGCGGTTAAGGCCGCGCCCAATCCCTATTTGATGAAAATGCTTCACACCGAAGGATTCGGTGCGGATTGCAGTTCTCTTGCGGAATTGATGATGGCAAAAAAAACCGGCATTACCGGGGCGGAGATTATGTTTTCCTCCAATGATACACCGGCCGAAGATTTTTTGCTGGCCCAGAAAATGAAGGCCATGATCAATCTGGATGATTTGAGCCACATTGAGTATCTGGAAAAGGTCGCCGGAATGCCCCCGCTGATCTGTTTTCGTTACAATCCCGGGCCATTAAAAAAAGGCAATGTGATTATCGGCCACCCGGAAGAAGCAAAGTATGGTTTCACACGGGATCAGCTGTTTGAAGGATACAGGATCTGCCGGGATAAGGGTATCAGGCGTTTTGGCATTCACACGATGGTGGCTTCCAACGAGCTGGATCCCCAATACTTTGTCGAAACGGCTGAAATTCTGTTTGATCTGGTTGTTCAGATTTCACACGCGCTGAATATCCGGTTTGAGTTTATCAACATCGGCGGCGGCATCGGCATTCCCTACCGGCCGGAACAGGCCCGGATTGACCTTGTGGCCATGAATCGCGGCATCAAAGAAAAATATGAAAAAATTATCGTTGCCAACGGGCTTTCGCCGGTCAGTCTTTTCACGGAATGCGGGCGGTACATCACCGGTCCTTATGGTTATCTTGTTACCCGTGTTCTGCACATCAAGAACACTTACAAAAAGTTTGCCGGTCTGGATGCCTGCATGGCCAATCTGATGCGTCCTGCTCTTTATGGTGCCTATCATCACATCACAGTGGTCGGCAAGGAGAAGCGCCCTCACGATGTAATGTATGACGTGACCGGCTCCCTTTGTGAGAATAACGACAAATTTGCCATTGATCGGATGCTTCCCCGTGTGGAACCAGGGGACATTGTCGTTATTCACGATGCGGGAGCGCACGGATTTGCCATGGGTTTCAACTATAACGGCAAGCTCCGTTCTGCGGAATTACTGTTGCGTGAGGATGGTTCCGTTGTGCAGATCCGCCGTGCCGAAACTCCAAAGGATTATTTTGCCACTTTGGACTTTCAAGGGCTTAAAAGATTTTCAGTCTGAAAAGAACGAAAAATAACGGAATCTGCAATCATTCAAGGGATCGCTCATGGCAAAAGATAAAAATCCCTCCACACCGGCAATTCTGGCGCTGAAAAAGGCGGGAGTTGTATATACGCTGCATGCCTATGCTTACGAGGATAAAGGCGGAACGCGGGTGTCCGCGCAGAAGCTGGGTGTTGATGAACACCGTGTGATCAAAACCCTGGTGATGGAAGACGAAAATGCAAAGCCGCTGATCATTCTGATGCACGGTGACAAGGAGGTTTCCACCAAGGCGCTGGCCCGACAGCTGGGGATGAAGTCGGTGGTTCCCTGCAAACCGGACGTCGCACACAAGCACACCGGCTATCTGGTGGGGGGCACATCTCCGTTTGGCACAAAAAAACCTCTGCCGGTTTATATGGAGAAAACCATTACCGATCTTCCGGAAATATTGATTAATGCCGGTTCTCGCGGCCTGCTGGCGAAAATGAATTCTGCCGAACTGTTAAGAATTCTGAAGCCTCAGGAAGTCAGCGTTGCGATATAATTTGTCTGTTTGATGGAGAAAAAGTTAACGATGAAGAGATGTTGAGGAAATTGTGATGCCCGACAATGTCATCATTCGCTGCCTGAATTGCGGCACCAAAAATCGCATACCCAAGCAAAAATTCCAGGGACGTCCGACGTGTGGCCATTGTCATGCTCCGCTGGATGAACTGATTATCCGCTGTCTGAAATGTGGCGTTAAAAACCGCGTTGCGGAAGAACGTCTGAACGCAAAACCGCTTTGCGGCAAGTGCGGAGAGCCGCTGGTCATTACCAAGCCGGATGTCAAGCCGGTTGATGTCACCGATGATTCCTTTGCCCGTGAAGTTTTGACCACCGAAACATCCGTTCTCGTGGACTGCTGGGCGCCCTGGTGCGGACCGTGTAAAAGTCTTGCGCCTGTCATTGATGAACTGGCGTCGGATTATGTCAACGGCGTCAAAGTGGTCAAGCTGAACGTGGACGAAAATCCGGTCACCGCCTCTCAATACGGCATTCGCAGCATTCCCACCCTGCTTTTTTTCCGGGAAGGGAGGCTTGTGGAGCGACTGGTGGGGGCTTTGCCGAAGCAGGAAATTGAAAAACATCTTCTTGCCATCCTTCAGACGAATTGAGGCGATACCTGATGGAAAATGAAAAAAAGCAGGTGTATTCCTGCAAAATACTGAAGGTTTGGGAAGAAGACGTGGCGCTGCCCAACGGAAAGAAAGTTCGGCAAAGCTGGATTGACCATAAACCCACGGTGGCGATTCTTCCCGTGAATGAGCAGGGCGAAGTGTTACTGATCAAACAGTACCGTGTGCCCACAAGACAAAATCTTCTGGAAATTCCAGCCGGTTCCTTTGATGACGACGGAGAATCCGCAAGCGATTGCGCACAGCGGGAGCTTGCCGAGGAAACAGGCTATCGTGCGGGAAAAATGACCCAGCTTTTCGCGGGCTATCTGCTTCCCGGCTACTGCAATGAATTTATGTATTTTTTTCTGGCTGAAAATTTGCGGTATGATCCCCGGATGCCCGATGATGATGAATTTATTGAAGTGTTTCCCGTCAGTTTTGCTAAAGCCGATGAATGGGTGAAAAGCGGCGAGTTGTTCGATGTTAAAACGGTTTTGGCCCTGATGCTTGCCCGCGGCTATTTCCAGCGATGATTTTACCGGAGCCTTTTTCCTCTTTTTTCCAGCCGAATTTCCAGATTCTTCAATTGCTCAATGTCCTTTTTCAGCTGATCGTTTTCCTGCTGCAAGCGAGCGGTTTCTGAAGAGTGCTCTTCTTCCCGTTTTCTGATGCCGTCTCGCAATGCATTCAATTCTTTCGATAACTTCGCATGGTCGACTTCGCTTCTGGTTTTTTCCGAAATTAACGCGGCTTGAAGAACCGTCATCTTGTTCAGTGTCGCCATTAAAGCGCGAGCAGGAGCCACCCATTCGCTTTGGGGATACTGCGCGACAAAGCTTTCCAGGCAGATTTTTACTTCTTCGTAGTCCGGCTCTTTTTCGCTGTTATTGATGATAGAGAGGATTTCGTTCATCAGCTCTCTGTCTGTAGGTTCCCGTGTTTGTTCCTGCTCCAACAGACCGGATAAGTCCGGCTGACGATGGGATTGATTCAATGCGCTGCTGGACGCACATCCAGCAAGAATTCCCACAATTATTGCTAAAAGAAACCATCGTTTGAAAGTTATGAGCATTGTTCAGATTCCGGAGCGTGTTGAGAGTTATGGACATCAATACTTCGCATTTTTTCAATATCGTCTTCTGTTACATAATTACTGCCGGAAAGGGTTTTGGCAAATTCTTTCAGCTCCGCTACCCTTCTGGCCATATCCAGTGAATTTTTAAAGCGGCTTCCGTCATCCGTTACAATTGCAGCAGTAACTGTAATCAGAGGAAATTTATGGAGGGTGCCTTGTCGGTTTTTTCCGACGAAATAGCCGTTTCGGGCGTCTTCTTCTCCGTAAAAACTAAAAATTCGCCCCTCAAAATCTTTGACCAGCCTTTGACAGATCGTTCGGACGTCTTCTGGATTTCCGATGGCGACATAATCATCGCCCCCGATATGGCCGATAAAAATACCTGACAGTTCCGGTTCGCGGATATATTCCTGGAGAAGATTGGCGACTTCCTTAATGACCTCGCTGCCCCATGCATAGCCATACTTGTCGGCAAACGGCTTGAAATTGTCCAGGTCCACCTGACACAGCGAGAAAGCCCTTTTCTTGTTTAGTTCCTCGTCAATACGCTGCTCAATAGCCAGGTTTCCCGGCAAGCCGGTCAGAGGGCTGGCGTCCAGATTCAAAGCCTCCAGGACCTTGAGTCTTCCGGTCATATAGGCGAACGATTTTGCCAGATCGCCGATTTCATCATCGCGCCTGGCCTCGATTTGATGATCCAGGCGGCCTTCGGCAATCATTCTTGTAGCATTCTGTAATTGTTTCAGTGGTTTGGAGATATTGCGCGTAATAATGAGCGCAAGCGATATCCCCAGAATCAAGCTCAGAACGCTCAGGCCGGTGGTCATGTGGAGGGCCAACCGGCCCTGACGGGTAATTTGATTCATTTCATCATTGATGCTCTGGTCCATGTGTTTCCGGATATCGTGAAGATTTTTTGCCATATCGTCAACCGTTTCCCGTCCCGCATCGTCGGAAAGAGCTTGTGCCTCCGGCAACCGGTCATCTTTTGTCAGTAACACTTCTTCGGAAAATAATTTCCTGAAACGGTTTTGCAGCTTTTCGGTTTCCGCCAGGGCGATTTTCGTGCTCTGATCCAGCGTATATTTGCGCATGCTGCTGATTTCCTCTCTAAATTCCTGGCTGCGCTGCCAGAAGATTTTCTCCAGTTCCGGGTCTTTCAGAATCAGGTATTTTTTTTCTGCGCTTTCCTGGGCAAGTAAAATGTCAAGCATTTTTTGTGACTTATCCATTACCTCAAACTGGTTGCTGGTCATGTTGTATGCCACTCGGTTCAACTTTTGAAGGCTGTATAACGCATAGGCGCTGGCCAGAACGGTCAGAAAAGCCATAAACAAATATCCGAATAATAATTTGCGGCTGATGGTGAGTTTCATTTAAAAAACCGGTGATGGTATCTGCAATTTCGAAATGAGCATTTCAGCAATCCAACTATTTGATGTCCGTAGCACAACCCGATGGTTTTCGTAAAGAATAATTTATTTTTCGGGTGCTCACCCACAGGGTGTTGCATGCTGTGGTGACAAATTAATTTTACTGTTGATCCGCCAACGGACTTGCGTTTGGATTTGCCGTCTTTTCTTCTGAGGTTTCCTTCAACAGATTCGAGTTGACAATCCTCTGATTTTATTTTTTTTTTAAAAAACATTTTCAGGAGGAAACCAGATGGAATCTTTGATCTGCAAACACTGGCATCACTGCCCCGCCGAGGAAGTCACCACTTTGCTGACCACACACCCAGACCGGGGTCTATCATTGTTTGAAGCCAAACACCGTCTGGAACGCTTCGGTCCCAACATGGTCACGGCCAAAAAACAAAAGGGGATTCTGATCCGATTTCTGCTACAATTTCATCAACCACTCGTTTACATTTTGCTGGCCGCGGCTTTCATCACGCTGATTCTGCAGGAATGGGTGGATTCCTCGGTGATTTTCGGCGTTGTGATCGTCAACGCCATCATTGGTTTTATTCAGGAATCCAAGGCCGAAAAAGCCATTGAATCCCTCAAACAGATGATGACGACGCAGGCAACCGTTTTGCGTGACGGCAAATGGACCCAGATCGATTCGACCCAACTGGTTCCGGGCGACATTGTTCGTATCCAGTCCGGCGACAAAGTGCCTGCCGATGTTCGTCTTTTGACCTGCCGCGATCTGCAGGTGGATGAGTCGGCACTGACTGGAGAATCTGTTCCCGTCATCAAGAAAACAGGCACGCTGAATCCGGATACGATTCTGGCTGACCGGCACAATATGGCTTATGCAGGCACGCTGGTCACTTACGGACAAGCTCAAGCGGTTGTGGTCGCCACGGGTGACAAGACGGAAACGGGGCGTATTTCCGAAATGATCGCTGAGGCGGTGGATCTTTCCACACCGCTCACGGTGAAGATTGCATCATTCAGCAAGATTCTTTTAATCGCTATTTTGTTTCTGGCGGCTTTGACGTTTGGCGTAGGGCTCTGGCGGGGCGAAGGCATTGTCGATATGTTCATGGCTGCCGTCGCACTGTCCGTCGGCGCCATCCCGGAAGGCCTGCCCGCCGCCGTCACGATTACGCTGGCTATCGGGGTGAGCCGTATGGCCAAGCGCAAGGCGATTATTCGCAAGCTTCCGGCGGTGGAAACGCTGGGCAGCACCACCGTCATCTGTTCGGACAAAACCGGCACGCTTACTGAAAATCAGATGACCGTCCGCCGTATTTATGCGGGTAATGAATATTTCGATGTTCAGGGAAACGGTTACGCGCCGGAAGGGAAAATATTATCGGGAAATATGGACATAGCCGGAAACCTGCCTGCTGCTTTATCCGAAACGCTGCTGGCCGGTCTGCTGTGCAATGATTCCCGCCTGGTTGAAGCAGATGGCTTGTGGCGGGTTGAAGGCGATCCAACGGAAGGAGCGCTAATTACCGCCGCTGCCAAAGCTGGTTTAACGCCCAAGCCGGCGCTGGAAGAAAGACCCAGGCTGGACGTGATCCCTTTTGAATCGGAAAGACAATTCATGGCCACACTGCACAAAATGGGGTCAGACAATTTTCTTTATTTAAAAGGCGCCATCGAAAAGGTTCTTGAAGCCTGTTCGGATGCCTTGTTATCCGATGGAACTGCGACCGGTTTGAACCGGCAGGATATTTTGCAAAAATCGGATGAACTTGCCGCCGGCGGTTTGCGCGTTTTGGCGCTGGCGCGCAAGAAGGTGGATAAAGACAAGTTGGACGTTGATGACTGCCTGTCCGATCTTACTTTTCTGGGGTTGCAGGGCATGATCGATCCGCCGCGCGCAGAGGCTATTGCGGCTGTTGGCGTTTGCCGCAAGGCGGGGATCAACGTCAAAATGATTACGGGCGATCATGCTGTCACGGCCACGGAAATTGCCCGGCAACTGGGTATCGGCCGCATAGAGGGCCGTGAAAATGACAAACCGGAAACTCTCACCGGAAAGCAACTGGAAAACCTTTCGGATGAGGAGATGATTGAAAAAGCCGGCAACACATCGGTGTTTGCCCGTGTTGCGCCGGAACAGAAATTGCGTTTGGTCGAAGCACTGCAGGCCCGTAACCAAGTTGTGGCCATGACGGGCGACGGCGTTAACGACGCGCCGGCGCTCAAGCAGGCCAATATCGGCATTGCGATGGGCATTACCGGAACCGATGTTTCCAAGGAGGCCGCTGACATGGTATTGACGGATGATAATTTCGCCAGCATTACCGCCGCTGTTGAGGAAGGCCGCCGGATTTTCGACAACCTGGTCAAGTTTATTACCTGGACGCTGCCGACCAATGGCGGCGAAGGTCTGGTCATTCTGGCCGCCATCATGGCCGGTGTGGCGCTGCCGATATTGCCGGTGCAGATTCTCTGGATCAATATGACTACGGCGGTGCTTCTGGGGTTGATGCTGGCCTTCGAGCCGGGTGAAAAAGATGTGATGAATTATCCTCCCCGCAGGCCGGAAAGCCCCATTTTATCGGGCATTTTGATCGGCCGCATTGCATTGGTTTCGGTGCTGATGCTTGCCGCGGTTTTTACGGTTTTCAACTGGCAAAAGGGAGACGGCTACCCGGTGGAGGTTGCCCGCACGGTTGCGGTGAATTTGTTTATCATGATCGAACTGACCTATTTATTCAACTGCCGGTCGCTGACCCGCTCCATGTTTAAAATCGGATTGTTTTCCAACCCTTGGGTTCTGGTGGGCAGCGGCTTGATGATCGTTTTACAGCTTTTGTTTACCTACACGCCATTTATGAATAAAATATTTCACAGCGCGCCCATTAGTGCAAATGACTGGGGTTTGATTGCGGTCATTGCCATTGCGGTTTATGGGATTATCGGTCTGGAAAAGTGGGTGAGATTGCACATTTTGAAAAAAGCGCGTTGATGGATTTCCTTGAATCATGAACTTGCCTGAGGAGGTTATATGAATCTGAAGCCCCTTTTTGAACCGAGAACGATGGCGATCATCGGAGTTTCATCCGTAAATGAGCGGCATCCGGCCAATGTCATCTTTACGAAGAATAATAACCGGTACCCGATTTCCGTTTATGCCGTCAATCCCAAGGCCGGCATGCTGCACAACGAGCCGATATATCCGCATGTGTTGGATTTGCCGAAAAAGATTGATCTTGCCGTGATCGCCACACGGGCCGAACTGGTGCCTTCTGTCATGGGCGAGTGCATCAAGGCGGGTGTGAAATCGGCTGCCGTAATTTCCGGGGGATTCATGGAAGGCGGACGTAAAGATCTGCAGGACCGGATGGTGAGCATGGCCCGTGAAGCCGGTTTTCCTTTTATTGGTCCCAATTGTCTGGGGGTTTATGTCCCTTTGAAAGTGGATACATTCTTCCTGCCTGCTGAACGTATGATCAAACCGCAAGCAGGGGGTGTGACGTTTGTCAGCCAGAGCGGCGGTATTTTAGTCGATCATATGATCAAGTTTGCCGAACAGGGCGTCGGCATGGCCAAAGCCATCAGCATCGGCAATAAAGCTTTGATCAAAGAAAGGGAACTGCTGGCTTATCTGATCCGAGATCCGGCCACTCGGGTGATCGCTTATTATATTGAAGGTTTTGGCCGGGGAGAAGGTCGCGAATTTGTTCTGGCAGCGGACCGTTGTCCCAAACCGGTCATTATCATGAAATCAGGAAAAACGTCCGCTGGAAACCGTGCCGTTTCCAGCCACACGGCGTCCCTGGCCGGTGATTATGCCAGTTTTTCTGCCGCTGTGGCCCAGCATAATATTCTGGAGGCGGCCAATGAACAGGAGCTTGTATCATTTTGCGAAGTTTTAAGCGCCTACACCAAACCGATTGATGGACGAATCGGGATCATTACCGGAAGTGGCGGCCACGGGGCTATGGCGGTTGATGCCTGTTCGCAAGCCGGCATGGATGTTCCCGAATTGCATGCTGATGTGCAATTTGAAATGAGGAAAAATCTGACGTCCAGCGTGCAGGCGATTGCATCTCTTGCCAATCCCGCCGATCTGACCGGGAGCGCCGTTGATGAAGATTTCGTCGCCTGCGCTCAAATGATGGGCGCTTCCGATGCCATTGACTGCATCATGGTCCTTCTGTTGCCTTACCTTCCCGGTGTTTCGCTGGACATCGGTGTTCGGCTCAGCGCTATCAGTAAAAGCACCGGCAAGCCATTTATCGCCTATGTTCCCCATGTGGAGAAGTATGACATGCTCATTGAAGGGTTTGAACAAAACGGCATTCCCGTATCGCCATCCATCGAGGGCGCGGTTCTGATGGCAAAAGCACTTGTGAGGAAAAAACCATGCTGAAAAAAGAAATCAAAAATATCCTTGACAGATCAAGGCAGTGGGGGTGGGTTCTTGAGCCGGACGCTCAAAGAATTTTTTCTCTTTACGGGTTCAGTATTCCCCGCTATGACGTCGTTTCAGATCCGCAAAAGGCCGTTAATGTTGCCCGGAAGATCGGCTATCCGGTCGTTGCGAAAATCGTTTCGCCGGCCATCATTCACAAATCGGATGTCCAGGGCGTTGTTGTGGGAATCAAAGACGACCGGACGCTTCTGGAGACGCTGGAGCGTTTGAAGCAACTGAATGGTTTTTCCGGCATGCTGATCGGAGAAATGGTTAAAGGACTTGAGCTCATTATCGGCGCGAAAAACGATTTTCAATTTGGCCCTGTCATTCTTCTGGGCATGGGCGGCGTAGGGGTGGAAATCTACAAGGACGTTGCCCTGCGGATGGCGCCGCTTGATATGTGCGACACCGAAAATATGATCCGGAGCCTCACCGCTCGTAAATTGCTGGCCGGTTACAGGGGTTCGGAAGCCGTAAACGAGGACGCGTTGAAAAAGATGCTGCTCAAATTCTCCCGGCTGATGATGGATTTGCAGGATCTGGTGGAATCGATTGATCTCAATCCGGTGATGTGCACCGCCAAAGCCTGTACCATTGTGGATTCGCGCATCATGCTGAACGGATCGTCATGACAGTGGATTTGGGGACATTCTGTCTGGGCTTTGGTCCAGATAGCCGAGCATGAAACCATGATCTCTTTTAACGCATTGATTGAACCATGCATATCCTAATGATTTCAAGAGGTATGAGACTTGCTTTTGAGAAATTTTGAAAAATATCTGGAACAGGCCATTTACAAAAGCCGATGGTTGCTTGTGCCGCTTTATATTGGACTGATTGCAGCCAACGTCCTTCTGCTCATCAAGTTCGTCAAGGAATTTATAAAATTGATTCCCTTAGTTTTATATGGTGAAGGCGGGCAGGTTATAGCCGGTCTTCTGTCCTTGATTGACATTGTCCTGGTTGCCAATCTCATGTTGATTATTATCTTCGCGGGTTACGAGAACTTTGTTTCAAAAATTGACATGAAGAATCACGAAGACCGTCCGGACTGGATGGGGAAAATCGGGTTTTCCGATTTGAAAATGAAGGTCGTCGGTTCCATCGTGGCCATTTCCGCCATTGAGCTCCTCCGTGCTTTCATGAACCTGGATGTTGCTTGCAGTACTGAACAACTTGCCTGGAAAGTCGGCATTCACATTACATTTGTATTTTCAGGCATTGGATTTGCTGTTATGGACCGGTTAAGCGCAAAAGACTGAGGGATGCTGTTCACATGCCTCATCCGATGGAACGATCATTCCCGATGCCTGACTCCAGATCAGCCAGACAGGTTCGTTGAGTTCATAGGGCATGACCATGCCGTCAAGAAACAGGTAATTGAGCAGTTGCACGTCCAACAGATGATTGTTGTTCAAACGGATGGCATAGCGTGTGATATCGCCCAGAAAGGTGCTTTTCTCAATGATGCCGAAAATTCCGTTTTCATGTTTTTCCGGCTCCAGGAGACTGACACGGATTTGTTCCGGACGGATGCCGTAAAAAACTTTTTGCCCCGGCTGAAACGAATGAGGGCCGCGGCGATAAACCAGCCAGTGTTCGAACAATTCAATTTCGCAGCGTTCTTTGCCGCAGGATTTGATGCGTCCCTCAAAGGTATTGATGTCTCCTACAAAACCGGCTGTAAATGCCGTGGCCGGATTGTAATAAATGTCGCTGGGAAGCCCGTATTGCTCGATGCGTCCCCTGTTGACAATCGCCACACGGTCTGCCAGCTCGAAAGCTTCCTCCTGATCATGGGTGACCATGATAGTGGTCACACCAATGTTGCGGGTGATCGTTTTGAGTGATTGCCGGAGTTGAATGCGGGTTTTCGTATCGACTGCGCCAAACGGTTCATCAAGCAGAAGAATGTTCGGTTCATACGCCAGTGCCCTTGCCAGCGCCACACGCTGCTGTTGTCCGCCGGACAGCTCCCTCGCATATCGTGATCCCAGGCCCGAAAGCCCGACCATATCCAGCAGGCGATGACTGCGCTTTTGCCGCTCCGGAGAGGATATTTTTCTGATTTTTAGACCGAATTCAATATTTTCGGCAATGGTCATATGGGGAAAAATCGAATAGTTCTGAAAGACAAACCCCAGACCGCGCTTTTGCGGAGGCAGGGCGGTGATGTCTTTGCCGTGAAGCACGATTCTTCCCTCGTCCGGAATAATCAGTCCGGCGACCATGCGTAAAATGGTGCTTTTCCCGCTGCCGCTGGATCCCAGAAGGACAACCAGTTCACCCTCGCCTACCTCCAGGGAAACGCGGTTGACCACGATATGCTCACCGTATCTTTTGCTGATCTGATCGATAAAAATAGCCATGACTTACTCCGCGTCCATTACAAAGTTTTTTGCTCAGACAATATTCTCTTCATTTTTTATATCACTTCCTGCTATTTCGCGCGGCAAAATAGATGATAATGGAAAAAAGCACAAAGGAGATGAGCGACAAAAGAGCGGCAACGGAGTTTGCCGCCTGAATGTTCCCCGCCTCAAATTGTGAAAAAATGTACAGGGGAGCTGTTTGGGTGCGCAGTCGCAAATTGCCGGAAACCATAATGGTTGCTCCGAATTCACCCAGAGAGTGGGCAAATGTCAGCAGAGAACCGGTTAAAAGACCGCTTTTGAGCGCCGGAAGGACAACATGGAAAAAGGTTTGCAGGCGATTGGCTCCCATTGTATAGGCTGCTTCTTCATACGTGGTTTCCAGATCATCCAGAACCGGTTTGATGGTTCCCAGCATGTAGGGGAAAGTGACGAAAATATGGGCGAGCAGCACTCCCACCGGAGTGAACATGGGCTGCAATCCCATCGGCTCCAACGCCTGGCCGAAAAGCCCGATGGGTCCCCAAAGCAAAAGCAGGGAAGTCCCGACAACGACGTTTGGAATTGCCACTGGCAGATTCAGGATAATGCCCAATTGTGTCCGACCGGGAAAGCGGGTTTTGCTAAGCACATAGGCGGCATAGGTTCCCAGCGCGGCATTCACCAAGGCGGTGGCAAAAGCGATGATCAAACTGAAGCGGATGGCAAAAAGGACATCGTCCGTTGTCAGGGATAAAACCAGATTGCCCAAACCGCCTTTGAAGGCATAAATGAAGACGGAGGCCAGCGGCAGCAAAATTAGCGGCAGCATGACCAGCAATAAAAAACCGGCGGGCAGCCAAGAAGAGATTTTATGTTGTATCGTCCTAATCTGCTTCATCTTTTTAGCTCCTTGAGCACTCCGGTTTTCCAAATCTGATCGATGATGTCTTTTTTGGCCTTATCCCAGCCGCCAAAATCCTTAATCGTAAATAAGTCTTCCACATGTCCAAATTTCCGGTTGCCGGCATTGAGCCGCTGGTCAACACTTCGGAACCCGTTTTTAACAAATATGCGCTGTCCTTCTTCACTCCAGAGGAAATCCACAAAAGACTGGATCATCTGCCTCTCTTCCTTCGCAATGTGCTTGTTGATGACCACCAGGGTATGTTCACTGAAGATCGTGCTTCGGGGATAAATGATTTCCAGTTTTCTCGGAGATGCGGCTTTATCTTGCGGTAAAACATCCTGTTCGTAAGTAATCAGGGCGTCGCCGAATCCCTGTTCAAATTGGGTTCTGGCCGCCCGCGCGCTGCCGGCCTGAACGGCTACATTTTGCCATATTCCCCGGAGCAGATTCTTACCGGCACCCACCGTCGCACCGGGTCTCCTTAACGCCGCGCCGTATTCGGCAACGATTGACCAATTTGCCGCGCCTGATGTCAGGGGATCCGGATGGACAATGCGAATTCCCGGTCGCGTCAGATCGGAAAAATCATGGATGTTTTTTGGATTTCCCGGCCGGACCACAATAACAAAGGGCGTGCCATTGACAATGCCCTGGCAGGGCAGTTTTTTCCGGAACTCCGTGCCGACAACGCCCGCCTTTTGCAGTCGTTTCACATCCAGTTCCGTGGACAAAATGGCCAGTTGGGCGGGAACACCCATGATCAGTTGGTTGGTCACTGTGCCTGAGCCGGCAAAAGATCCGACAAGCTCCACACGTCTTCCTGTTTCTTTATGCCATTTTTTCTGAAACGCGGGAAATATTTCTTTTGCAATAACATCCTGGAGAATGGCAAATCCATAAAGAACAAGCGTTTGCGGTTTACTGCTTTTTTGCGAAGGCAGCCAGGGCCAAACGGTCCAGACAATCAAGCCCATCGCGGCAAAAACCATGACGGCTTTGCATATGATTCGATAATGGTGTATCCATGATGTAAATTGCATGGAAATAACCGGTACGTCCTGACGTAAAATAATTTCGCGCTTTAAATATCTTTTTAGCTTCCGGAAAAAATAATTCTCCGTTCGATATGGCATGTGCCTTTTATCTTTTAAGGCGTGTTGTTTGCGCCAATCCTGTCTTGTCATTTCTTAAACTGATGAATCTGTCAACGTAAATCATTCGCCTAATTCAAGTTTTCCTTTTATTCAGAATTGAATTATCGCAGACAATCTGTATAAGACTTGGCGCAAGAATGTGAGCGCAAGCGTTATGCGCGCGAGATGATCTGAAAACCATTGTTTTGAAGGAGATCTGAAAATGAAAACGGAAAGGATTGCCGCGTTGATCCTGGCTGCCGGTTGTTCTGCCCGCATGGGTGCTTTCAAGCCTCTTTTGCCTATCGGTGACAGGACGGTTTTGGAAATAGTCATTGCCCTTTACAGATCCGCAGGCATTTTTGACATTTTTGTTGTTCTGGGTCATCGGGCGGAAGATATTCAGCCGATATTGGATAAGCTTGGCGTAGTTTCGATATTCAATGACGGTTATCATGAGGGCATGTTTTCCTCCGTGCAGACTGGTGTAAAAAGAATTTCCGGTTTCTTTGACGCCTTTTTTCTTCATCCAGCGGATATGCCCGGGCTTCGGCCCGAAACCATCAGGCTTCTTGTGGCTACCCGGCGGGAAAAGGATGCCCTGGTCTTGCATCCTTGCCATAAGGGAAGGCGAGGCCACCCGCCGCTCATATCCACGGCGCTCATCCCGGCGATCCTTGCCTTTGACGAGCCGGGCGGCATGCGGACGTTTCTTTCCCGATGCCATGATGGTGCCCGGCATGTTGAATGCGAGGATCCGGGAATCCTCACGGATCTGGATACGCCCGACGATTACCGGAGACTCGCAGGCGAAAAAGGTCCGGGCGCTTCGGATCTCAATAATGAGGCCGTCGCATTTCATGTCGGAGTTAAACTTGAATTTCCCCCGGATTGTCTTTGACTCTGCCTTCGTCTTCCATTATAAAGATGGAACGTAAGACAATCTGGAAGAACGGATGGATAGAATGGATAAAATAAAATCACGCCTGCTGATGCTGGCAGTCAACGCCGAGAAGTCTAACCTGCCTGTCCTCACCCGATTTGTGGAGTCGACGACCAAGGTTTCCGGAATGCTCCGGGATGAATGTTTGAGTTTGAGTCTGGCCACAGAGGAAATCTTTCTTTACCTGTGCAAATTTGTCTGCCCGGACAAACCCCTGGAAGTCCATTGTCACAACGGTATTTATTATGTCCGGATATCCTTCAGTTTTTCCGCAAAAAAGCTAAACCTGAGCGGTCTGAACATCGTCGGCGCGGGCATCCGTGACCCCGAAGAAGATATTGGCGCCATAGGACTTTTGATTGCGTCCCGGTCGGTCGATCATCTGGACGTCAAAGTGGAAGAAAACAATCGAATTCTTCTTTCCGTAACCAAAGAAAAATCCTACCCCGCCTATGAAGAAAAGCATCCCGTTCCCGGTCAGGCGGAAAACCTGGTTACGGAAACGCCGGATACAGCAAAGCTCAAGGTATTTGCCGCCATGACTTCGCAATATTACAAGTCTCCCTACATTCCCTCTTTTTTCAGTTATCCCGGCAAACTGGTGGATATGGTTCAGTCGGGCGAATACATCGCCTTCGTCTCCTTAAACGAAAAAAGAGAAGTTGCAGGCGGCATTGTGCTGAATTTCTGGTCGGAAAAGATTCTCCAAATGTACGGCCCATACGGATTTGTAAAAGCCCGGGAAAGAGAGATCGGCGAGGCGCTGCTGAATGCCTGCCTTGTTCGGCTTGCCCGAACAAAAGCGATCGGGTTATTCAGCATCTGGGGGCTTCCCGAAGCGCTTCAGAACCATTTTGAAAACCTTGGCACATTGAGCTTTTATCTTGACGGAAAGCTTCGGACTGATGTGGCCCCCTTTTACCGTTTGCTGCATGAAGATCCCGGTTTAGAGGTATGGTGCGCAAGCTCACTGAGGGATTACCTGGAGCGCCAATACCGTCAACTGGCACTGGCCCGGATGATCAAAACCAGCCTTCACATGGGGGAAACCATATCCGGCGCGTCTTTGTTTTCCACGGAAATGCACCGCAATCAGTCCGTCGTCATCCTCCGTCCGCTTTTGGCCGGCAATGATTATGAGGAAAATATCGAACGCCATCTTCGTTTTCTTCTCGACGATCATTTTGTCAACATTTATGTCGAGCTGGATGTGGGCATTCCCTGGCATGCCGGCTTGACCGACCCGCTTTTAGCCAACGGACTTCAACCGGTCTTTATTATGCCTTTTGCGGGAAAAGCGGATCTGGTGATCTTTAAATATTATGATAAGACCAAATCTTGACATGCTTGTCCCTGCCTATGTCAGGGAATTTGAACCATATATTCCCAGCAAGCCGGACGAAGAGCTGAAAAAACTTTACGGCTGTCAGAATCTCTATCGTCTGAATAACAATGAAAACCCCCTGGGGCCTCCTCCCGGGGCGCAGGAGGTAATTCGCGCTTTTCCTCCTCCGCGCGGCGCCGTTTATCCCAGCGGCGATTCCTACTATCTGCGTCAGGCAATCGGCCGGATGCACGGCATTGACCCGGACCAGGTAGTAGTGGGCAACGGCGCCAATGAGGTCATCGCCTTTGTGGTCAAAGCTTTCTGCCAGCCTGGCGACAATATCATCACGGCGGATAAAACCTTTGCCGTTTACGAATGGGTGGCCACTTTTTCCGGAATTGAAGCCAGGCTTGTTCCTCTTAAACAGGAGGAATTTGATGATCAGGCCATGCTTGGGCGCGTTGATGAAAACACCAAAGTTCTATTTATTTGCAATCCGAACAATCCCAGCGGAACCTACTGGACCCGGGAAAAACTTCTGCTTTTTCTTGACGCGCTAGACGGCAAACAGATGGTTGTGGTTGACGAGGCTTATTTCGAGTTTGTGGAAAACGACGACTATCCCAACGGCATCGCCCTGATTAAAGATTATCCCAATTTGATTGTCTTTCGCACCTTTTCCAAAATGTACGGCATTGCCGGGCTCCGCATTGGCTACCTGGCTGCCAATCCGGACGTCGCCGATATGATCCGCCGGACCTGTGTGGTTTATTCCGTCAATGGCATTGCACAGGAGGCGGCGCTGGCCTGTCTGCAGGACGATACCGGCCATATTGCGCGAACGAGGGCGCTTGTCCGCGAAAGCCGCGCTTATCTGTGCGAAGAACTGGCCAGACTGAAACTGCCGGTCATCGCCAATGAAGGCAATTACCTGATTGCCAAACTTCCTGGCAGCGATACGCTGGCTTACCGTAAACTCATGCGTGAAGGAGTGATGATTCGTCCCATGACGGGATTCCGTTATCCCAATCATATCCGGATCACTCTTTCCAAAATGGAGGCGATGGAAGCTTTTGTTACCGCGCTGAAAAAGACACTGAATTTGTAAAGGCAGCGCATGGAAAACCACTCTTTTACTAATCCCCTGTTTTCAAGGGAGTTTCTTTCTCTGTGTCTGATCATTGTTGCTGCCTTTTGCAACGTCAGCGTTTTTTACAGTTTTTATTATTATCTGGGCGTTATCGATATTCCTTTAGCCTGGCGCGGCTTTCTGGTTGGCCTGGAGCCGATGGCTGCTTTTGGATTGCGTCTGCTGGTTTTACCCTGGCTGCACGTTCGCAACGCCTACGCCACAGCCATGATTTCACTGGTTTTTTTGATCGCTGTTTCCTGTAGTTATCTCTGGATTTCCAGCGTCTCCGGCCTGATCGTTTTGCGCATTTGTCATGGGGCGGTTTTTGTTTTGCTCACCTCCGCCGTCATTTCGCTCATTGTGAACTTTATCCCTCCGGAGCAAAGCGGCCAGGGATTCAGCGCGCTGGCGGTCGCCACCATGATTCCTTATGCTGTTGTTCCACCCTTGACCGAAACGATTCTGCCGTTTGTGCGCAACGCGGCCGACATCTATGCGGGCGTCTCCATATTTTCGCTGGTCGGCATCGGGTTGATGCTTTTCATGCACAGGCACATCCATTCTGCGATCGGCCAAATGGATAAAACCCTGATGCAACGTCTGAACCTGACGGAAATCCGCGACAATTTCCAACAAAAGGCCGTGGTTATCTTACTTGCCGCCATTCTTTCGCTTTACATGGCCCATGCAACCATCTTTTATTTTATCAAGAATCTCACCCTCCAGACCGGAGTCGGCAACGCCGGGATTTATTTCAGTATTTCCATGGCGGCGATGATTGCCGTGCGTCTTTTCGGGTCTTTTGTTCTGGACCGGTTTGACAAATTAAAGCTTTTGCTGCCGATTTTAATCGCGCTGATTCTGTGTCTGGCCATCCTTCCCCATGCGGCAACGCCTTTTGCCTTTTACGGGATGGCGGCTGTTTATGGCGCCTGTATTGGCGTGTCTATGCCTGTTTTCAATGCCTTGCTTTTTTCCGCTTCCGCGCCAGGGCTGCGCGGTTTGAACACCAATATGACATTATTTACCATGGATGCGGGATATTTTCTCACGCCCTATCTGGGCGGCGTTCTTATTACAGGCGGGGCCGGCTTTAATGTTCTGTTTTATACGGCGGCGGGTTTTGTTTTGCTGTCTTTGATCCTCATAAACTGGCAAAGTCGAAAAGGAAACGGTCGATAATCAAACGACGATTCAAAGGAGATAAACATGCAGGAAGATTTTTTTGAGAAACCCCGATCGGAGACCTTTTCCGTGGGCGATTTTTGCCCGCAGGACGCGGAGGGAATCGCCGATTTGTTCCGCGCCGTTTACGGAGAATCCTATCCAATCCGCCTCTTTTACCATCCGAAGGAAATTATCGCTGCCAATCAGGACGGCCGGTATACTTCTTTTGTTGTCCGGACGCCAGAAAACAGGGTGATCGGGGCGACTCATCTCTTTCCTTCGGCGCCGTATCACGGCCTCTATGAGCATGGCGTTTCGCTGGTTCACCCGGACCATCGAAAATCAAACGCCTTCCGGGAATTATGCGCTTACGCGGTCGATAACTACATTCCACGTCATTCGGTGGTCGAAGTGTTGTGGGGGGAATCCGTTTGCAATCATCTTATTTCTCAAAAAATGGCGCATGTATTCAAAACGATTGAAACGGCCCTGGAAATTGCCCTGATGCCGGCGGAGAGCTACAAGCATGAAAAAAGTTCTGCAGGGCGCGTTGCCGCGCTGAATTCATTTCGCTCTTATGTTTCCCGGCCCCATCAAATCTTTATCCCGGAGGTCTATGAAAATATTCTCAAGCGCATTTATGATCGACTGGACGACCGGCGGGAATTTGCCGTAGCCGGGGAGGGATTGCCCACCGATCTTCAGACGCAAATTCAAATGAGTGTTTTTGAATCCGCCGGTGTTGCCCGCATGACCATTCCTCAATCCGGAGCTGATTTGGATTTTATTGTGGCCGAACAGGAACAGCAGGCCCGCAAGCAAAATGCTGTCGTTTTTCAGATCCGCCTGAATCTGTCCCAGCCTTCGGTGGGTCAGACTGTGGATATTTTGCGCCACCACGGCTATTTTTTCGGCGGCGTTCTGCCGCGCTGGTTTGACAGCGACGGTCTGCTTCTGCAGAAGTTGGAATGTCCTCCGGATTTTGACGGCATTCTGCTCTGGAGCGATTTTGCCAAAGAACTTTTGGAATTTATCCGGAAAGACCGGGAAGACTGCGGAATATTAAGCGGTTCTTTAAAACAGAATTGATGATTTGGAGAATTTAAACTTGCATCGGTTTCCATGAAAAAAACGGCAAAGGAGATAAAGACATGCCTCAGGAAGAAGGAATCATAAAAGGACAGGAGCAGAAATCTTTTTCAGCGGGAGCATTTCGTCCGGAGGACGCACAGGGAATTGCTTCTCTATTTTCCAGTGTTTATGGCGATAATTATCCCGTACGGCTCTTCTATGATCCGGAATCCATCATTGCCGCCAACCAGGAAGGCAGCATCTATTCCATTGTTGCCCGAACGCCTTGGGGGAAAATCATCGGCGCAACCCACCTGGTTCGCCATGAAACCCTGTCCAACCTGTATGAATGTAGCGCAGGTCTGGTTTTGAAAGAATATAGAAACCTGGGCGTTAATCAGGATATGAATGATTTTCTCCACTATAAATTTCTTCCAACCCAACCGCACATTGAGGAACTATTTGGTGAACCTGTTTGCAATCATACCCATTTGCAAAATAGCGGCACTGCCTTTAGCTACGTTGAAACCGGAATCGAAGCAGCCTTAATGCCTGCGGAAGCTTATTCAAAGGAAAAAAGTGCAAAAGGACGAGTGGCGACCCTGTGCTGTTTTCGCTCGTGTATTCCAAAGCCGCACCGGATTTTTCTGCCTTTTGAATATGAGGGAATTTTACGGCAAATTTACGCAAGACTTGATGATCAAAGGGATATCTGCCTGTCCGCAGAACCTGTCCCGGAAACTTTCTTAACCAGATCGGAGATAAAGATCTTTGAATCCGCGGGTGTGGCCCGTATGACGTTTGAGAGTTCCGGAAGTGATTTTGCGGCCCGTCTGACCGATCTGGAAAATTCGGCGCAAGCGAAAAATGTTGTTGTTTTCCAGGCATTCCTTAACTTGACGCAACCCTGGGTAGGCCAAATCGTCAGCATTTTGCGCAAGCGGGGATATTTTTTCGGAGGAGCGCTGCCGCGCTGGTTTGACGGCGACGGCCTCCTTATGCAAAAACTTACCTGCCCGCCAGATTTTGATGACATCGTTCTTTTAAACAATTTTCCCAAAGAACTTTTGGAATTTATCCGGAAAGACCGGGAAAACTGCGGAATATGAAGCGGTTCTTTAAAACAGAATTGATATTTTTAGTAATTTTTTTAACTTGCGTCGGTTGCTATGAACAATAATCAGACAAGAGAGAAGAAGACATGCCTCAGGAAGAAGGAATCATGAATGGACAGGAGCAGAAATCTTTTTCAGCGGGAGCATTTCGTCCGGAGGACGCACAGGGAATTGCTTCTCTATTTTCCAGTGTTTATGGCGATAATTATCCCGTACGGCTCTTCTATGATCCGGAATCCATCATTGCCGCCAACCAGGAAGGCAGCATCTATTCCATTGTTGCCCGAACGCCTTGGGGGAAAATCATCGGCGCAACCCACCTGGTTCGCCATGAAACCCTGTCCAACCTTTATGAATGGGGTGCAGGTCTGGTTTTGAAGGAATACAGAAACCTGGGCGTCAATCAAAACCTGAATGACTTCCTCCATTCTCAATTTCTTCCAACCCAACCGCACATTGAGGAGATCTTTGGCGAACCAGTCTGCAATCACACTCATCTGCAAAAAGCTTGCAGCGCCTTTGGCTATGTCGAAACCGGAATCGAAGTGGCCTTGATGCCTGCAGAAGCTTATACAAAGGAAAAAACCGCAAAAGGGCGTGTGGCGACCCTGTGCTGTTTTCGCTTGTGTATTCCAAAGCCGCACCGGATTTTTCTGCCTTTTGAATATGAAGGAATTATGCGGCAAATTTACGCAAGACTTGATAATCAAAGGGAAATTATCCTGTCCACAGAGCCTGTTTTGGATGCCTCAGCGACCAAAGCAGAGATAAAAATCTTTGAATCCGCGGGTGTGGCCCGTATGACGTTTGAGAGCTCCGGAAGTGGTTTTGCCGCCCGGCTGACCGATCTGGAAAATGCGGCGCGAGCGAAAAATGCCGTTGTTTTTCAGGCATTCCTTAACTTGACGCAACCCTGGGTAGGCGAAATCGTCAGCATTTTGCGTAAGCGGGGATATTTTTTCGGAGGGTTGCTGCCCCGCTGGTTTGACGGGGATGGCCTTTTGATGCAAAAGCTTGTCTGCCCGCCGGATTTTGACGACATTGAACTGTTAAGCGATTTTTCAAAAAGCCTGTTGGAGGGGATTCGCAACGACTGGAAGCGGGCGAATACAGAATGACCCGGTCTTTCTTTCGGTAACTTCCGCTTCCGAAACACGTCCGGTGAGCAATTCAGAACAAATACTGGTTTTTTTCCGAATTGTGCCTTGCTTTCACGGACGGACATTACAGATACCGTCACTGTTTCCTGTGGGAGAGCCGAAGAGAGCCAACCGCTACGATTCCGCTACGATTCCGCCCTTGTCATCAGTCAATACTTTTGTTAAGATCTTAATGTATTTTAAACAGGAATTGGTTTAGAGGAGATGGTCTATATGAAACGTTTCTATGCAATTGCAATTTTCTTATGTGTATTTTTATCGGGTTGCGCAACTCCGGTCATTCATAAAGTCAACTACACAAAGGAATTTACTCCGGAAAAGATCAAATGTATTGCGATTTTGAACTTTAACAGAGGAAGCAATGTTTCAATTTCAACCGATATTATTGTAGAAAAATTCACAACGGAAATTGTCGGGTCACGTTTCAAAGTCGTAGACAGGACAGACATCAAAAAGATATTCGAAGAAGCAAAGTTTCAAAATATCGGCGCCGGCATTATTGATGAACAGACCAAACAGAAACTAAAGCAGCTTGGCGCAGACACCATTTTAACGGGCACATTGCAAACCTACACGGAAGAAAAGCAAAATAAATTTATTCATTACGCTGAAGTTTATCTGACGGCAAAATTACTCAAGGTGGAAACCGGTGAAGTTCTGTGGTCGGCGGAAATTCTCAAAAAATCAAAAGCAAAGAATGTCGGTGAAAAAAAGCTGTTGAATGTCATCGACCGGGAAGCTGAGGCCGAGCCGGTATCCAAGTTACTGGATGACATCATTACGGAAATGGCCGATTCATTCAAAGAGAAAAAAACGCTGACGGATAAGATCAAGATCTGGCAATGATCCGAGAATGTTCAAGGCGAATGGCTTCATGGTCTTGCCGCGCGGAAGCGAAAGTGGCGAAGGATTCAGAAAATTCAATCAGGCATGGCTAAACGTTCCACTTACTGGCTTTTGCGATAACATAGGGGCAGCCTGGCACCCGTGAGCATTCGATGTTTTGAAAGCCGGTCCGACGGAGCGCCTGGGTAAGAGAGGTCTGCGTGAAGCTTTGGCCGAAAATCACATGACGTAAGCCCCAGAAAAGCAAGCGTCGGGGAACAAACCAGACCTTAAAGCGACTCATAAACCGTTTCAAATCTTCATCCGACACATCCTGATCCGTTTCGGAAATCAAAAGCAAGCCACCCGGTTTGAGCACGCGATAAATTTCGCCCAGTCCCCGGAGCGGGTCGGGCCAGTGCTTGATTGAACCGATACTTACGGCCGCGTCAAAAGAATTTTTTGCAAAACGGATGCTCATCGCATCGCCCTGTTCAAAACAGCAGTTTGTAACCTCTTGGATATTTTGCAGTTTACGAGCCTCGCGCACCTGCATCAAGGAAAAATCAATTCCGGTGATCCGCGCCGTCGGATTCATTTTGGCCAGTTTCAATGCGATATAGCCCCGTCCGCAGCCCGCATCCAAAAGATCCATTTCGTCTTTCACCGGGATTGCGTTTGCCGCATAATCGTAGAGCTCTGATATTGCAGAATAAATGCGCCGATTATATATGGAGCCCATCGTTTCCCACAGCAGGCGGGAATCGCGCAGGCGCTTAAGCATTGCAATCAAGGCCTCTTGTATTTTCACAAGGGTTTCCCCAAAAGCATCTGCAGCATATTGATCATCATCTTTTTTCTTCCGGCTTTTTCTCTGAGAATTTTCAAGTATAAAACCTCGGTATTGCGCGGCGGCACGGTAAGAGATGCCTTTTTGACGAGCAAGGCAGCTTTTGGTTTGCACCGGGTTACGCACAATCCGCAGCCGATGCAGCGGTCGAGATTCACTCGATACCTGTCTTCTTCAACCAGAACTGCATCCATCGGACAGCGCTTGACACAAATACCACAATTCTTGCAAAGGGAAGCATCAATGGCGGCATAATAGTTGGAGGCAAAAAATCGCGCAGGTTGCGGCTCCTTTTTGGCGGCTGTCAAAACGCCGCAGCAGCAACCGCAGCAAATGCAGATGCAGGCGGGATCGCGGGAATTGCTTGGTTGAAGCACCATGCCTTTTTCGTCGGCTTCTTCCAGAATCGCCAGTGCTTCTTCTTTGGAGATTTTCCGGGCGCGCCGGCGCTGGGCGTGGTTGGATTCTCCAATCATCAGGCAAACTTCAATATTTTGGGTTTGTCGGCAGGGCTTTCCCAGCAAGGCTTCGCCCTGCTTGCACACACAGTTGGAAACGAACAGAGGTTTTGATGTTTTGGATAGAAAGTGCCGCAAATTGTCGTAGGGTTCCACGATGTATTCGGGAACGATGGCCGCAAGATGAGGGCTGGTCCGCAGTTGTGGCAAAGAAGCGCGAAAAAACTCCGCGCCAAAAGCTTCATCCAGATATTTGTGCATCATTTCCATCAGTTCGGGTGTCAGCGCATCCACCTGGTACTCGAACATGCCGATGGCCAGCATGGCGATGCCGTAGCGGGGCTCTTTCGCTTCGGTTGAGCGCCGGATCACGCCTTTTTGAAACATGCCTTCCAGAAGGGCGGAAAGTTCATCCCAAGCGATGTCTTTGTGATATAAACTCTTATAATTCCTACGGATTTTTGAAATGGATATGGCCGGCAGCGTCAGGCATAAAGCGACTTTTGCCTGATCTGGCGTAAAAAAATACTTTAAAAGTTCGATTTCGATACCGCTATTTGTCGCGGGATAGCCGATCGGGTATTGATCGAGTTGAATTTGGAGCTGCCTGTAAAGAGCATCATCTTGATTCTTGTTTTTAAACATGATTGTTCTTTGAAGACCGTCCTTTTTTTGTGTATTGAGAGGCCATCCGTTTAATTTCTTCCTGCACTTCCTTTCTTTTTTCGTCAGGTTCCAAAATCTCGGCATTCGCGCCAAAAGAAAGAAGCCATTTTTTTACATCATACCAGCCGGACGTATGCAGTGTCAAAATGACGGTGCCATCGTCAAGAATTTCCATCTGCTGCTTCTTGCACCACCTGCGCTCCCGGATATAGGGCGCCTGCGCTGCGCAAAAACGGATTTTTACTTCCACCGGGTCATCGTAAATAATGCCGAAGGCATCCTCTAGAATCTCCTCCGGGTTGAAATTTGCAGGGTAAGAAAAATCTTCTTCCGTAACGGATATGGCGTTGAACCTTTCCACGGCCAGCGTCCGGATGTTGTCATATTCGGGCAGAAACGCCGACAGATAAAGCCCGCCGTTCCACTCGAACAATTTTAGCGGATGGATGTCGAAACGGCTGACTTTTCCGGAAGAATAGGAATGATATTCAATGCGGCAGGTTTTCTGCCGTAAAACAGCGTCCGTCAATTTCTCGATGGTTTCCTCTTTTCCCGTGTAATCTTTGGTGAGTTTGTCCGCCGTCAGAAAAAGCTCTTTGACCTTTTCCAGTTGAGCGGCGAAGCCTTCGGGCAGAAAGGCGTCCAGCTTGCCGAAAGCCCGTTCAATATTGGCCTCAATATCCGTGCCGCGATAAAGACGCGCGTGACCTTTGATGAAGTAAAGGCTTAAAATTTCCGGGAAAGTCAGATTCAAGTCCGCCACCTTGATTTCCGAAAGCCGCCGGATGAACTCCTTATCCAGATAATAGCGGGTCTCGCCGCCCAGCAGGGATTTGTCCTTATCGATCATGATTTTGAATTCACTTTGAATTTCATCGAGCACCCGGTAGGCCTGCCGTTTGTCGACGGCCAACCTCTCGCAGAGAGCCGCAACGGTCGTTCCCGTCGGCTGCGAAAGCAGCGTAATCGCATCAACAAATTTCTTCAGCATTTTCAAGCGCATAACTTACACCTTAAAAAATCAGCATCATCAGTGTCAAACCCCATGAATGACGGGAGATTACAGACTATTTTCAATAAACGCAAAAATATTTTTCAAAATGTCCAAAAATGACACCGGGGCGTTTTATGCTTTGCTCAAATAAACATTGGGAGGTTTTGTCATGGCCATAAAGGAAAAAGAGCGTGCAGACAAGGAGTTGCGCGACTACGGCATTATTTATCTGTCCGG
>ENA-UPTA01001526-UPTA01001526.1-activated-sludge-metagenome-genome-assembly--contig:-NODE-1526-length-25618-cov-5.360560_pt1 | contig 25618 bp, 23 predicted proteins | sample MGYA00238184_ERZ773361 | MGnify/ENA primary metagenome ERZ773361 (study PRJEB29100, sample SAMN05720205) | activated sludge metagenome | isolation source: anaerobic digester from wastewater... | reverse complement strand
CTTGGTGCGGTAGTCGGCTTTGCTGTCAAACGGCGGGTCGATGTAGATCAGGTCGATCTTGCCGCGCAGGCTGGGCGTTTGTTCGTCACCCGCCAAGAGCGCCGCCATCGCCAGCAGGTTGTCGCCGTAAATCAGGCGATTCGCCCACGGTGTGTCGTCAGTCGCCTTGCTCTGCACTGCCTTCGGGTCGTCACCAGCGCCGACTTTTTCGAGATGCCCGGCGCGCTGGTGCTGCGCGATCCAGTCCTGCGCCGCCGCATCCTTGGACGGCAACACCCATTCGCGGGTTTGCAACCCGATGCGGTGACGGCCTTCCAGACTTTCGAGAATGCGCTCGGCTTCCTGTTTCCCCTTGGCAACGATTTCAGGGAGTTGTTCCAGCAGACTTTTTGGCATAACTGCTTGTTCAATAAAAAATGAACATTAAGTTTATACAGAAATGAACACATAGTTATTTTATTTCGTGCCAGAAATTTAACTTTCTGTTCATGGATGAAAAAGCCGTTTTTAGTCAGCGTTTACGACAAGCGATTGAGCACGCAGGTTATTCAGTTCGCCCAGTTGTGATTGAGCGTGAATTCAATACGCGGTATATGGGGCGCTCAGTTACTGTGCAGGCAGTGCGCCGCTGGCTGCGTGGCGAAGCCATTCCCTCGCAGGAAAAGCTGCAAGTGCTGGCTGATTGGCTGGGTGTCGAGCCCCATGTGCTGCGCTTTGGCGCCGGGCCGATCAAGGCCATCCGGGAAAAGGCCAAGCGCTGGGACGAAGGTGTCGGCCATCTGGAGCGTGAAGTATTCGAGACGTTTTTGTCCCTGCCAACAGCGCAACGCAAAATCGTGCGCGAAGTGATTCTGGCATTTGCCAAGGCGCAGACAGTAGCCGAGCCGGACAACAAAAAGCCGCGTGGTTGAGCTTTTGCCGATCGTCTGTCTTGTTGGTAATGCGCTGATAAGCTAGTGTTACTTTTTATGTGGGTAATACATGGAGGCCGATTATGCTGAGTTCAGCCGTTACAACCAAAGGGCAGGTCACGGTACCTGCCGAAATGCGCGAAAAGTTTGGCATCAAGCCGGGAGATCGGGTGGGTTTTGTTGAAGAAAACGGACGCTTGATTATCCAGCCGCACCCGCAGGGGGTGGCGGCTGCTTTCGGCATTCTGAAGGCCAAAAAATCCGTCAGCCTGTCAGCCATGGATGAGGCCATCAAGGCCAAGCGGAAAAACCGTGCTGGCGCTTGATACCAATGTGCTGGTGCAGATTTTGATTGACGATCCGCAGGCTATCGACCAATGTGCAGCAGCACGCGCGTTGGCAAGCGCGGCTGGCGAGGTTTATGTGCCGCAGGTGGTACAGATCGAAACTGTCTGGGTGCTGGAGAGCGCTTACGGTTTTGCGCGTGCGGAGCTTGCGACTGTGCTGGAAACCTTGTTGGGCAACCAAAGTTTTGTGTTGCAACATGCCGATGTTTTGCGCACCGCGTTAGGTGAGTTCCGCAAAGGTGCGGCGGATTTTTCCGACTATGTGATCCTTGCGCAGGCGCGTGCGGAAAATATGACTTTGGCGACCTTTGACCGCAAGCTGGGCAAATTGCCGGGCGCGCAGCTGGTTTCAGGCAAATAAGCGGCGGAGAGTCAGGTTAAACGATTGAGCGCATGTCTAACCAAAAAGTCGGCGCTGATGAAACAACTGCGCTACAAGGCGGTCGAGCAAGAAACGCTCTCCGCGCCGTAGCGGATGGTGAGACGGCGTGATTTGACTTAATCGGCCCTATTCGGCTGTTACCACAGGATGGGGCAGGGTTGGCGTAGCGGTGAAAATTCAGGCTTTGCGCGAAAATGAGGCGCTGCTTTACACCGGAGAATGGTTCTTGAGCCAATCTTGCAAGGCGGCGTCAACACGGGTTTGCCAGCCTTCGCCGCTTTCACGGAATTGATTGACGACTTCCCGCGATAACCGGATAGTGATGCGCTCTTTGGTGGGCGTTTTCTGCGCGCCACGCACGCCCAGTTTCTTTTTCAGCGATAGCGGCAACACTTCAGCGGCGGGCTTGAATTTCGCCATATCTGTCGCATTTAACTCGCGCACTTCGTCGTTCGCATTAATCAAGGGTTTGTGGTTTGCCATGTCTATTTGCCTCTCTCGCATTTGCCTTACGGAAGCTGATTACTCGGATGCCCGTCCCGGTTTCAGTGAAACACAAAACATGCAGACGGCGATCCAGATAGCACAGTGTGATGTAACGTGTTTCGCCATAAGCCTTTCGTGTGTCGGGGAACACCAGCGCAGTGTTGAAATCGACTTCTGCCACTCGCTCGAACGAGAGCTGGCGCTCTCTAATATTCCTCTCGTTCTTGATCGGATCAAAGTCGATGTTCATCGGTCAAAGTGTATGTACAAATAGATGTAGTGTCAATGTTCTTTTAGGACTGTGATTTTTTTGATCAAATCAATGCTTGCTGCGCAGCAACGTTGCCAGCAGGCCGCACACGGGCAAAGTCCAGCAGATCAGCCAAGCGCCCGCCCTTGCTTTACCAGTCATAAAAGCTCGCTTCACCCAACAGCACATAGCGCCAATCGCGGTTATCAGTAGGGGTGCTTGATGTGTTCTGCGAAGCAGCCTCTGCTAGAGCCGCCCGTATATCGCTTTGGTTGTCTTCACCGCCGGTATATAATCCCGCCCCTGCTTCCGAGGAGCGCTGCAAGGTCGGGCTGATGTTCAATTGGCCCACCCTAGGCTCGGAGCCTGTTTTTAACGGCGCTCACCTACCCTGAAATTTTTCCGGGGTGACGAGTGAGCCGAGTCGCCGAATTTTTATCTTTCAGCATCGCTCCCGCCCCGGTCATGAATTGGAGAAACCCGTGACCGCCAGCCACCGCCCACAACCTGACCGCAGCGCTGAATTGCGCGACTTGCTTGCCCAGCGCATCCTGATCCTCGATGGCGCCATGGGCACGATGGTGCAGCAGCATGGTTTGCAGGAAGCCGATTATCGCGGAGGTGACAAAAATTCGCGTTTTTTAACGCATGCGAAAGATTTGAAGGGCAACAATGATTTGCTGTGCCTGACGCGGCCGGACGTGATTCGCGGCATTCACACGGCCTATCTGGAAGCCGGGGCGGATATTCTGGAAACCAACAGCTTCAATGCCACGCGCGTTTCCCAAGCGGAATATGGCTTGGCGGATGTGGCGTTTGAGTTGAATGTGGCCGCAGCGCGCCTGGCGCGTGAAGCGGCGGACCAGTTTTCTACGCCCGATAAACCCCGCTTTGTGGCTGGGGTGTTAGGGCCCACTTCGCGCACGGCGTCCTTATCGCCTGATGTGAATGACCCCGGTGCGCGCAATGTCACGTTTGATGCGCTGGTGGCCGATTACATTGAATCGGCACGTGGCCTGACGCAAGGCGGCGCGGATATTTTGCTGGTCGAAACGATTTTCGACACGCTCAACGCCAAGGCCGCGCTGTTCGCCATCGAGCAGTTTTTTGACGAAGCCGGCCGCCGCTGGCCGGTGATGATTTCCGGCACGATCACCGATGCTTCCGGCCGCACGTTGTCTGGCCAGACGGCCGAGGCGTTCTGGAATTCGCTGCGCCATGTCAAGCCCCTGTCGTTTGGCCTGAACTGCGCGCTGGGCGCCAAGGAGTTGCGTCAATATGTGGCCGAGATTTCGCGCCTGTGCGATTGCTTTGTTTCTGCCCACCCGAACGCCGGTTTGCCGAACGCCTTTGGCGGGTACGACGAGTCGCCGGAGATGCTGGCGGATGAGCTGCGCGAATGGGGCGAAGGGGGTTTGATCAATATCGTCGGCGGCTGTTGCGGCACGACGCCAAAACACATCCGCGCGATTGCGGATGCATTGCAAAACACTCCGCCTCGCCGTCCCGTCAGCGCCGACAATTTTTTACACTTGTCGGGTCTTGAACCCTTCACCATCAATGCCGACAGCCTGTTCGTGAATGTGGGCGAGCGCACCAATGTCACCGGCTCCAAAGCCTTTGCGCGCATGATTCTCGAAGGCCGCTTTGACGATGCGCTGGCCGTGGCGCGCAGCCAGGTGGAAAACGGCGCGCAAATTGTGGATATCAACATGGACGAAGCCATGCTGGATTCGCAAGCCGCGATGGTAAAGTTTTTGCATCTGGTGGGCTCTGAACCTGACATCTGCAAAGTGCCCTTGATGCTCGATTCCTCGAAATGGGAGGTGATCGAAGCGGGCCTGAAATGCATCCAGGGCAAGGGCGTGGTCAATTCGATTTCGATGAAGGAAGGCGAAGAAAAATTTCTTGCCCAGGCGCGCCTGGCGCGGCGCTACGGTGCGGCGGTGATTGTCATGGCGTTTGACGAACAAGGCCAGGCCGACACCTTCGAGCGCAAGACGCAGATATGCAAACGCGCTTATGACGTTCTGGTCGCCGACGGCTTTCCGGCCGAAGACATTATTTTCGACGCGAACATTTTCGCCATTGCCACGGGCATCCCCGAGCATGACAACTACGCGGTGGATTTCATCAACGCGGTCGCCTGGATCAAAGCCAACCTGCCGCACGCGCGCACCTCGGGCGGCGTCTCCAACGTGTCGTTTTCCTTCCGTGGCAACGATGCGGTGCGCGAGGCGATCCACACGGTGTTTTTGTACCACGCCGTCAAGGCCGGGCTGACCATGGGCATTGTCAATGCCGGCCAGTTGGGCGTGTATGACGAGCTGGACCCGGTGCTGCGCGAAAAAGTGGAAGACGTGGTGCTCAACCGGAAACCCGGCGCGGGCGAAGCGCTGGTGGAATTTGCCAGCAGCGTCAAAGGCCAGGCCAGGGAGCAAGTGGTTGATTTATCCTGGCGCGAGGCGCCGGTGGACAAGCGGCTGGAGCACGCCATGGTCCGGGGCATCACCGAGTTTGTGGTGGCCGACACCGAAGAGTGCCGCGCCACGCTGATGGGCGAAGGCAAACCGCCACTCGCCGTGATCGAGGGGCCGCTGATGGCAGGCATGAATGTGGTGGGCGATTTGTTCGGCGCAGGCAAGATGTTCTTGCCGCAGGTGGTTAAATCCGCGCGCGTGATGAAGCTCGCCGTGGCGCACTTGCTGCCCTATATCGAAGCGGAAAAACTGCGCACGGGTTCCACCAGCAAGGGCAAGATCATCATGGCCACCGTGAAGGGCGACGTGCATGACATCGGCAAGAATATCGTCGGCGTGGTGCTGGGGTGCAATGGCTACGACGTGGTCGATCTCGGCGTGATGGTGCCGGTGGATAAAATTTTGCACGCCGCCAAGGAGCACGGCGCGCAGGCGATTGGGCTGTCCGGCCTGATTACGCCATCGCTGGAAGAAATGGCCAATATCGCCAGCGAAATGCAACGCCTGGGCTGGGGTGACGACGGTGGCAAGGGCGGTGGCGCGGGTGCTTTGCCTTTGCTGATCGGCGGTGCGACGACCAGCCGCGCACACACGGCGATCAAGATTGCGCCGAATTACGCCGGTCCTGTGGTGTATGTGCCGGACGCCTCGCGCGCGGTGGGCGTGGTCACGCAGTTGCTGTCGATTGATATGCGTCAGGATTTTGTCAATGAAGTGGCGGCGGATTACGAGAAAGTGCGCACCCAACATGCGGCGAAAAAGGGTGTGCCGCTGGTGTCTCTTGCGGCAGCGCGAGCCAATCGCACCAAGCTGGACTATGCGCCGGTCAAGCCGAAAAATTTAGGCGTGACGGTGCTGCGCGATCTTGATTTGGCGGTGCTGGCGAAATACATCGACTGGGGCCCGTTTTTCCAGACCTGGGATCTGGCGGGGGCCTTTCCGCAGATTCTGGACGATGCCATCGTGGGTGAGGCGGCACGCAATGTCTATCGCGACGCACAAGCCATGCTGCAACAACTGATTGCGGAAAAATGGATCAGCGCGAACGCGGTGTTCGGTTTGTTCCCGGCCAATTCGGTGGGCGACGATATCGTGTTCTTTAATGATGAATCGCGCAGCACGCCTTTGATGACCTGGTATGGTTTGCGCCAGCAGCAGGAGCGGCCAGCGGGCAAGCCGCATCAGTGTTTATCCGATTTCGTCGCGCCGCAAAAAGTCGGCGATGGTGATACGGCGACAAATGCGCCCACACCCGACTATGCTGGCGCATTCGCCGTTAGCGCAGGCATCGGCATCGAGAAAAAGCTCGCCGAGTTCGAAGCGCAGCACGACGATTACCGCAGCATCATGCTGAAATCCCTGGCCGACCGTCTGGCCGAAGCCGCCGCCGAATGGCTGCATGCAGAAGTCCGCAAAAAGTACTGGGGCTATGCGGCCGATGAAACCTTGCCGGCGGACGACTTGATCGCCGAGAAATACCTGGGCATACGCCCCGCGCCCGGTTATCCGGCCTGCCCCGACCACACAGCCAAATCCGCGTTGTTCCAGTTGCTTAACGCCAAGGCGAATGCGGATATGGAGCTCACCGAAAATTTCGCCATGACGCCCGCGGCTTCCGTCGCCGGGTTTTACCTGGCGCACCCGCAAGCCAGGTATTTTGCCGTGAGCAAAATCGGCCGCGACCAGTTGCAGGATTGGGCGCAGCGCAGCGGTATGCCCTTGAAAGACGCAGAACGCTGGTTAGCGCCAAACTTATAAGGTGGTGTTACTCAAAAAACCTCGTTTGCTATTTTAGGCAAGCGAGGTTTTTTGTTTACTTAAATTTTTCAGATCAACCAAAGCTCAGCTTAGAATGTTCTGGCGACAGTAATAACTGTGCGGCAGAAACCACAAAATAATATGTGAGGAGTGAATCAATGGCAACACAAAATCTGTTGGCGCTTGTGCCGACGCTCATGATGCTTTGCCTCGGTTTAATGATGTTTGGCTTAGGCTTGTCGTTAACAGTGGCTGATTTTGTTCGTCTCAAATCGCATCCGAAGGCAGTTGTTTTGGCACTTGCTTTGCAGATTTTTATTTTGCCCTTGGTGTGTTACTTGCTAATTGTTTTTTTCAACCTTACACCAATTTATGCAGTGGGCCTCATGCTTTTGGCAGCCTCTCCTGGGGGCATTTCAGCTAATCTTTATAGCCATTTATTTGGTGGCAACCTGGCGATGAATATTTCTCTTACCGCCATCAATACCGTCCTCTCGATTATTACCTTGCCGTTAATTGCCAATTTGGCGATTGAGTTTTTTGCCAAGACAGGTCAAGTTGTTCCGCTACAAATGAGCAAGGTGGTAGAGGTGATCGTTTTGATTTTGATCCCTGTTTCCATTGGCATGTTCGCACGAGTCAAAGCTCCCAGGTTTGCAGCTGTCATGGATAAGCCGATGAAAGTCTTTAGTGCTGTTCTATTACTTACATTGATGGGGTTAACTCTTATGCGTGAGTGGAGCGCCTTGCAGCAATACTTCACGCACCTTGGCCCAGCAGTATTGGTTTTCAATATTATCAGCTTGCTTGCAGGGTTTTATGTCAGTCGGATGATTGGGCTGGATAAACCGATGGCGACAGCAATCAGCTTTGAGATTGGTATCCACAACGCAGCATTGGCAATGTATATCGGTATGAAGGTATTGAATAACCCTGGGCTGGCCTTGCCTTCGGCGATTTATTCCGCCAGCATGCTGATCGTTGCTGCACTGTTTGGTTTTTTTGTGCTTGGCCGCGTGCCCCAATCGCGAGTGGCGACTACCTAGCGCAGGTGTTCAAGCGGGTTTAGAACACGGCCAATGAATAACGTGTGCATGAATGTGGATGCGTGGAGCGAGCTTGAGCGAGGGTGATTAGGTTGAACTAGTTACCCCATACCACAGGTTTGTTTTTTTTCATTGCCCAGGTGAGAAGCTCAAGCAAAGGCGTTGCGCGCTGATACAAGCTGATCATCGGGCTTCCCTTGGTATTGCTTGATTCATGCTCAGAAGTATCAGGCTGATCTGCATCGGCCTTGGTGTTGTTGCTTGTAGCGAGTTGCGCTTTATCTTCGGCAATCGCTGCTTTTAATTGGGTGATGGCCGACGGTAACTGTTCCACTGTAATAATGCCTTTTTCGCTGGGGTCTTTACCCATGATGTGCAGCAAGCGCTGAGCGACATCGCCAAACATGATGACGTCACCTGCAGCGGGCGACTTAAAGGTGATAATCATGGCGAATTTTCTCCTCCGGCAATTGAGTATTGATCCAGTCAAGTAGGTTTTGTGCAGGTTTGATCCAATCGCGCTCAAGCATGAGACCGTGCCCCATGCCAGAAAAAATGTGACTTTCTGTGCCGTAGGTGCGAGCAGTCATTTCGACTAATGAAGCGGCAATCAAGTGGTCCAGTTCTGCACCCTGCACCAGCAACGGCGTGCGACTGACCAGTTGTGGACGGGGCAGGCAAAAAAGTGACATATCCCACAAGGCGCGGTGTGATTCAGGCTGCGCATTTTTGGCAAACTTTTGTAGTAAATCAAGGCTGACTGGCTGAGCAAACAAGCCATCACGCAAGGATTCCAAAGCAACCTTGCCACCGGTCAGCATGCCATTCAAGTCTTTCATCAATGCGGGTTTGGAAAACATCATGCCAATGGCGGATGCAAGTAAACCTTGCGGTGGCACGGAACACATCAATACCGCTGCCGGTGCAGTGTGTTTTTCCAGATATTTTTGCACCACAAAGCCGCCCATTGAGTGTCCGATCAATACAGGTGGCGCAGGCAGTGTGGCGACTACGCGTGAAATATCGTCTACATAATTATCAATTGAAAAAGTATCCAGTCGCTCACGGCCGGGCGATGCGCCGTGGCCGGATAAACTCAAGGCGTGCGCAGCGTAACCTGCCTGGGCAAAAAATGGCAGAAAGTGCTCATCCCAACACCAGGCAGCAGTAAATGCGCCATGAATAAACAATAATGGAGTCGGGTAGGCCTTTTCTTTGGGAAGACGAGAAATAATTTCCAGCGTGTTGTTTTTTGGGTGGGCCATGGAGCTAATTCAAAGGTGTTGCAAAGAGCTGAGTGTCAGCTAAACCATTCAACGGATGGGTCTCAAATGAGCCGAGCCGATTAAGAATACCGATCCCATTTTAACCCTTGCTGTAAGCGTGGGTGATGTGGCCAGATAATGCGGCCAGGCTTTGCTGGCTGTTTTGTAAGTATCAGGCCTGTGCCCGTCGCAGCAGGCGTTTGACCAAAGGGCCAATCAAGGGAAGTTTTGCATAGAGCTCTCCAGCAGTATCCCAGTAGTCGCGGTGGACAATGACCTTGCCATCAGTATCAAACAGAAAGTGTGTCGTTCCCTCGATGCTTAATGGCCGTCTGGGCAATGGTCGGCGCGGGGTAAAGTGGAATGTCCATAGCACCATGGCGCTCTGCTCGTTCAGGAAGTGTCCGGTGACATGAAAGCGCGGTTCATCGACTTGGTGGAACATATGGTGAAAAATGTTTCGAATAGCGGCAATTCCTTCGACATCATTGAACGGGTCTTTGAAGCGCGCCTTGGCGGCGTACAAGGTATTTGCTTGATCAAGGGTTTCAGGGCTCAAATTTTCAAACCACTGAATAAGCAGTGCAAGCGTGGCGGGTGATGGCGTTGTAGACATGATCGGTATATCAGGCTTTGACAAAACGCAGGATCAACCAGAAGTACAGCCTGTAAGGCAATATGCGGAGAATCTTAAGCCAGCAGGTGAAACGGCGGGGAAAATGAATTTCAAAATGGCTTTTGCCCAGGCCTTTAAATATCGCTTGCGCCGCCTCCTCAGGGGTGATTAGGGCGGGCATGTCAAAGTCATTCTTTGCCGTCATTGGTGTGGCGACAAAGCCCGGATTTACAACGTAAACCGACAGCCCGCGCGGTACCAGATCGAGATACAGTGCTTCTGCAAAGTTGATCAAAGCAGCTTTGGTTGGGCCGTATCCGGCTGCCTTGGGTAAGCCACGGTAGCCTGCCACGCTGGCAACAAAGACCAGAGTGCCAGACCCTTGCTGCAACAGGCTGGGAATTAATCTGGCCGATGCTTGCATGGGGGCGCGCAAGTTGACGTCCATCAGTTTGTCCAATCCTGCGTAATCGAGCTCCCATGCACGCATGGCTGTATAAGCCCCTGCCATGAAGATAACCACATCGATGGCTGGAAACGTGGCGCGTACCTGCTGGTTTGCTTGCTCAAAAGCTGCGATGTCGGTGATGTCCAGAGGTAAAAGCCAGGCTTGTTGCGGGTACTGCTCGGCAAGAGCCGCAAGTTGGTCGATATGGCGTGAGGACAGGACCAGTTTTGCACCCCGTGCAAGTAACTGCTGAGCAAGTGCCGCGCCGATGCCAGTAGAGGCGCCAATTAACCACACATGCTTGCCATGCCATTCAAGTATTGGCTGGTTTTTGTGCTGGTGTGGCTTTTTGATGTTCATGGCGCACGCCGCCGTAGAGTTAAGGTCACCTCTCCCAGCCGCAATCCGTATTTGCTCATGACCGAGCGATTGAGCAAGGTGTCCTTATCAACGAGATACATCCAGTCATCGAAATCGACATGGATTACTTTGCCATCAACTTGCAGGGCAAGCACATAGCGCCAATGCAGGCTGTTGCCCGCGACATCTCCCTGTGCTTCGCCGATGACATCACCGGCAGTGCCTGTGATTTTGCCATTGCCAAGATCGTGCAAAGTCCACACGCGGCGTGGCGGATTATCCGGGTTGTTGTCAGACCAGGTGAATTTTTCATCCAGCGTGCCTGTTTTGTCTTGCCAGCTTGCCTCAATGACAACATGAAAGCGCTTGATGACTTTGCCCGATCTGTCCTGAAACATGCCCCAGCCATCGATCGTCCCAGAAAAAAATTGATTCATTGCCAAGGCTGGTTGATCATGCTGATATTGCGTGACATTCACACTGGCACAACTGCCGAGAATGAATGGTAGACATGAAGCCGAAAGCCAGTGAAACCAACGCCTGATAGTCGGCAGTGTATTTTTTGACGTTGTCATATCAAGAGTTTTCATGGGGTGCTCCTTCAAAGTTGGTTTTGTGTCGCCACAGCCAAAGCAGGGCAAGTAATTTAATGGCGGCAGGCAACAAAGCATAAACAGCCGCCAGCGCGGTCAGTCCTGTCGAAGTGGTCTGAGGTGCATTCGTTGAGAGCGTGTCGCTTAAGGTTTTCGCTCCAGCCGCCGCCGTGTCACCAGCGCCGACTTGATAGCCAAGGTATGCAATCAGCGGCAGTGATAAACCGGCGGCCATAGCCAGGCTCAGCTTGTTGACGAATTGCCATAAGCCAAAATAAGCCCCGACGCCAGCCAGGTACGTTGAGTTTCCGCTTTTTCTTCTGAGATGGTCGGCCAGTAATGCGGGCGGAATGGCAAGTTCGGCGCCAAAAGCCGCACCAGAGAAAAAGCAGATCAGCGCGAAGGGCAATGCAGCGCCGGGATACAGAAAAAAAGCCCAGACAAAACTAAAAATGGCCAATCCCATGCTCAACGCCCAGGCGGTGGTTTTGTCATATCGGCCAGCGAGCCAATTCCATACAGGCAAACTTATGCCAGCCGTTAAAAAATAAAGCGCAAGAAATACGCCTTGCCATTGGGGTAGCTGCAGTAGATCGGCAATGTAAAACAGGACCAGCGTAGCCGGAATCGCCGCTGCCATTCCACTGAGTAAAAGTACGGACAGCAGTTGTATAAAGGTTTTATCCTGCCAGACGTGGCGGCGTGCAGCAGTCATGCCTGTCAATCGACTATCGGCAGACGACAACTGTGGTGGTGGCGCCGCTCGGATTGTCGTGATCGCACAAAGCAGGGCAATCAGGATGAATGACCATCCTATCAAGCTAAGCGCTTCTGCGTTTTCATCAACCAGCTTGCTTGTGACTAACAAGCTTGGCAGCATGGCCGCAGTGATAACACCTGCCAAACCGAGGATTTCACGCATGGAGGTGACCCGCAGTCGATCAGCAGCATTTTTGCCAAGTGAGGCGCCCCACGCCTGATAATTGATTGTGGCCAGACTGAATCCGAAATAGGTGATTAACAAGCTTGCTGTAAGCCAGAGCGTCAGAAGCATGCTGCTTTGAGAAAGCTTGTTTGGCGGATTGAGCAAACACCATAAACCAAGGCTAAGCAATGTCATTGCGATCGCGACGAGCAAACGGGGTTGGCTCAGTCGATCGCTTAGATGGCCAAGCCACGGATCAACCACTGCATCGGCCAGGCGGCTTATCCAAAGTATGGCCCCTAAGGTAGCCAGAGAAAGAACGCCCGAGGCAGCATATAGGTTTGGTACATGCACATACAACGGCAAAGCGGCAAACGCTAGCGGAAAACCCAGCGCCCCGTAAGCCAGAAGTGATCTGACGGTGAGCGTCGGGTCGGGTGCATTAAAAATCGGCGATGGGTTCATGGCATCGGTTCAATTCAATCTCAATAACTGACGCCGTAACCGGGGTTCACGTGTTTCGGGGCTAAGCCAGATAGCGAAGAATTTTTCAGCAAACTCTGGCTCGTTGATTTGACCAATTAAACGATTCTGGTGAAAAAAAGCTGCCCCTTGATCCGGCAGTGATATGCCTATGATGACGTCACCTGCTTTCACATCAGGAAAAATCAACTGCAGGTGCTTTGACCAGCGTTGTTGTAGTGCCTCGTCAAGCGCATTGACATGGAGACGTTTGATTTCATCCAGACTGGCATCTACCAGACGGTGTGCAGCTATGTCACGTGCATAGCGAAGCTCAAGCGCGAAAGGTTGATTTGGCGCCCATGTGCCAGTCGGCGTCCATAGGCTGGCATGATAGAGCCGCAACCCCAGCCAGCGCATTTCCCCTTGGCCTAGCGGTTTCCAGTCTTGCCGAATTTCTTGTGGTGTTGGCAAGTTTTTTTGTCCGCTGTTGTTTGTGCTTTTTTCAAAATCTTTGGTTTCTGTGGCCGCAAAAGACAGGTTCTGTGCGAGAGAGAAAATACCAACGCATAAACAGGTGAATGCGAGTCGAGCAATAGACAACGTCTGATGCATCAAACGCCGATAAACCCTGATCTGGTTTTTTGGATTCATGCGCGCAGGACTACTTGTGGGTCAGCACGTATTGATAAACATCCGTCGCTTGACTGCGAAAGCCGGCTTCGCAGTAGGCAAGATAAAACAGCCACAAGCGACGGAAGCGCTCATCAAACCCCAAGGTTTTGATGTTTGGCCATGCCGCAAGGAATCGTCTGCGCCAGTGCGCCAGGGTTTCTGCATAGCCAAGGCCAAAGGCATAGGCGTCGTGAATGAAAAAGTCGGCGCTGGCAACACGGCGCTCGAAGGCTTCGGGGGAAGGCAGCATGCCGCCGGGGAAGATATATTGCTGAATGAAGTCCGTGCCGCGACGATAAGTGTCAAACCGTGCGTTGTCGATGGTAATCGTTTGTAGCGCGATCTTCCCTGTTGGCTTTAGAGCGAGTTTCAGGCGGGTGAAATAAGCCGGCCAGAATTTTTCACCAACCGCTTCGAACATTTCAATCGAGACAATATGGTCGTATTGTCCACGAATATCCCGATAGTCTGTCAGGGCGAAACTGGCCTGCGCCGAGAATCCATTCTTTCGCGCGCGCTCCGTAGCCCAGCTTAACTGCGATGGAGAAAGTGTGATGCCATGTACGATGCAGCCGTATTCAAGTGTCGCCATTTCGGCAAAACCGCCCCAGCCACAACCAACTTCGAGAATTTTGTCGCCCGCCTTGGGGGCCAGCGACTCCAGGATGCGCCGATACTTTTTCCGTTGAGCATTTTCCAGTGCGTCGTCAGCAATATCAGTGGATGTGGTCGGGTCAAGCAAGGCTGCGGAATAGGTCATCGAGGGATCGAGCCATTGTGCATAAAACGCATTACCTAAATCATAATGCGCGAGGATGTTACGTTTTGAACCTTTCTTGGTATTGTTGTGCATCAAGTGCTTGAGTCGATACCATAAGACCGGCAGCCATTTCCCATGAACAGCGCGGGCAAGCGGCTGGCGATTTTTCGCCAGCAAGGTCAGTAAAGTCGCTAAGTCTTCACATTCCCAATCATGGGCAAGCCAGCTTTCGGCAAAGCCGATATCGCCTTTTGCAAGACATGCCGAGAACATCGCTAAATTGTTAATTTGCAGGGTAACCCGCTCCACACCTTGTCCGACGAGAAATGTCGATTTATCTGGCAGAACAAGGCGAATCGCGCCGCCTTCAATTTTTTCAAGCAGACTAATCACAATGCGTGCGGGCGGTGGCAAGGCAGTGCGTGAGGCTGCCTGCGAAGGGGTGGTTAACCGGTTCATGACTATGCGTGTATTCAATGAGTTAAGAAAACGTTTTAACGGCTGGTTGTTTGTGAAGGCGGTTTCGGGCGTGAATGAAACGGCGCGTGTTTAATCCATAAAAGCAAGGCTTGCCAGTGAATGCGCCACGTAACCGAAAAGCCGAGCAAGGGTTGTCGCAAGACTGCCCGGGCAAGAGAAAAAGCGGTGAGCTTGCTGGGTTTGCCAACAATATGTGTTTGCAATGCACACTGGCCATTGACCCAGTAGTCAATGGCAACAAGATGCCGCTCCTCGGAGAGGTCGAAGCGAAAGCGGTATTCACCTGCAACCGGGAAAAACGGTGAAACATGAAAGATTTTGCGCGCAGTCAGTTCGTCACCCGGCTCAATCGGACGTTCATCCGGATGAGCGACCAGATAATTATGGCGATCCCCGAATGTATTATTGATTTCGCATAAAACGGCCCGCAGACGGTGGTCCTGATCGTGGCAAAACCAGAAGCTCACCGGATTGAACACAAACCCAAATACCCGAGGAAAGGTTTGCATCACAACCTCGCCATTGGCGCTGGCTATGTTTTCTTCACGTAAAAGCTGTCTTATCCACGGTAACCATGCATTGCCCTCTCGATCACCATGGTCCTTGGTACAGAGCATGCATAAACGCAATTTATCCAGGCCTAGCAGAGGATTAGCGGCTGCGTGCAGGTTGCTCAGCGGAAGAGTGAGAAAAAACAAGGGGTAGGTGAATTGATGGTGAATCAGCGTGGTCGACTGCTTGCCATCAGTGGTGTTTTTATCCTGTGGGCAAGACGAGGTGCCAGGCGCATCTTTATCAGACAATTGATGCGCTTGATAAGGGTTTCGCGCATGCCAGACTTCCCCTTGCCATAGCAAAGATTGCTTCAATACGGATTTATTGAGAGTTTGCGCTCGCGTGTTTTGGACCATTTCAGGAGGCCTTGTCGAATAGCCAAGGTGGCGGGCACCCGAGCTTGCTGGCGACGGTAATGGCAGAATTTAGTCCGTCTTCATGGAAGCCATACCCTGTCCAGGCGCCGCAATACCAGCGGTGATTTTTCCCCTGCAACGCTGCTAATTGTGACTGGGCGTGAATCGCCGCATTGTTGAATATTGGGTGCGCGTAGTCGTATTCACCCAGAACATGCTGTGAATCGGGTGCCTTGGGTGGGTTGAGAGACAGGATGACAGGCGTTGTTACTTGCAAGGGCTGGAGTCGATTGAGCAGATAGGAGACGCTGACACGCTGCAAGGCATCCTGCGTCGTAGCAGTCGTCCCTGAAAGATAATTCCACGAAGCCCAAACACGCGAATCCTTTGGTAACAAGCGGCGGTCAGTGTGAAGAAAGACCTTGTTGGGCTGATAAGGTATGGCCCTTAATTTGCGGGCTTCTTCTGGTGCGCTAGCTTCATCAAGAATGGAGAGGGTCTGGTCACTGTGGCAGGCAAAAATCACTTCATCAAAAGTCTCATCATCAACAACGGGCATTCCCCCGGTTTGCTTTGCAAATTGCAAGGTGTTGCCTTGCGACGCCGGTGTAATAGCATCAACGCGGGTGTGAAGACGAACATCGGTTAACGCAGCAACCATGCGTTTGACATACTCGCGACCGCCGTGCCGGACTGTCAGCCATTGCGGGCGGTTAAAAATTTTCAGCAGACCGTGATTACGCGCGAAGTGCACAAAGCTGGTCAAAGGATATTGCAACATCGTTTCTGTTGGACAAGACCAGATGGCCGCTGCCATAGGAAGCAGATACCACTCACTGAATTCCTTGCTGTAACCGTTTTTGAACAGGTAGGCGCCCAGAGAAATGTCACTGCTAAGGAGCGCATTTGTTTCCTTGTTGAACCGCAGGATGTCCCGCAGCATTCGCCAGAAACCAGGACGTAACAAATTCGATTTTTGCGCGAACAGCGTGGCTAGATTGTTTCCAGCCCATTCAATGGCTGGATTTTCGAGGCTGACCGAAAAGGACATATCGCTTGCCACAGTTTCAATGTTCAGCATTCGGAAAAGTGCCGTCAATTGAGGATAGGTTTGGTGATTGAAAACCAAAAAACCCGTATCGACTGGAAAGGTTTTGCCTTCCACTGTGATGTCAACTGTGTGAGTGTGGCCGCCCACATAATCGGCTGCCTCAAACAACGTGACCTGATGTTTTTTGTTCAACAGCCATGCGGCCGCCAAACCTGAAATGCCACCGCCAACGACTGCAATTTTCATAATGTTCTTAAGAGATACAACCGTAAATGATTGTGCAAAAAGCAGATCACTGAGAATAAAGCGGCTTAATCTGCTGTCGGTTAAGAAATTATCATGATAATTTTACTTTGTCTAGGACAAAATAAAATTAATTAGCCTTTAATTGGCATTAAAATCTTTTTTATCGAAAAATGTCATGGACAAACCATGGGCAAACCAAGCGGGAGTGGCAAATTCATCGTGAAAGATAAATCGATTTTGGATTCAAGCCTGGTCCCGCCTGCAGGTGGCAGCCGGTCTGTTGACTCCATGCCTGATGTAGTTGCCCATCGTGTGGGTATCACCGCTGTTGAGCGTGATACGGGGATTGGGAAAGACACCCTGCGGGTTTGGGAGCGGCGTTACGGTTTCCCTCAACCATTCCGCGATACCCATGGCGAGCGCATGTATCCCATGCAGCAAGTGGCGCGGTTGCGCCTGATCAAGCGTTTGCTTGATCAGGGTTTTCGGCCGGGGAAACTATTGTCGCTCCCTCTGGAGCAATTGGATGTTTTGCTGGGGCAGTCGATTGAAAACGACTCTCAACCGCACCCAATAGACAAAAAGTCGGCTTTGGTGATACGCCAAGCGGCAGGACAGACCGGGGGTAAGAGCAAAGGCAAATCTTCCGCTAACGATGCGGTCAGTGGCTCAATAGCTAACAGCGCAACGGATTGGATCATTCCATTATTGAAAAATCACGATATTTCCCTGCTGCGTACAACGTTGGCACAGCGCATGGCGCAGTCGGGGCCGATGGGCTTTGTTCTGGATGTTCTGCCATCGCTGAATGTCCGTGTTGGCAATGCCTGGCTGCGGGGTGAGCTGGCGGTTTTTGAGGAGCACGTCTACACCGAGGTCGTACAGAATGTCTTGAGAACCACATTGCAGAGCCTGAGCCTGACGCAGTCATTGCCGAGAGTGCTGCTGACAACAGTAAAAAATGAACAGCATGGCCTTGGCTTGCTGATGGCGGAAATATGCCTCGCGGTGGATGGCGCCACTTGTATTTCCATGGGGGTGCAAACGCCGGTGGCCGATATCGTGCTTGCTGCAAAGCATAAAGCGATGGATATTGTCGCCCTTTCATTTTCTGCTGCTTATTCATGGCGTCACATTCACGACTGTTTGCTTGAATTGCGCGCGCAACTTCCCGCTAACATTGCACTATGGGCTGGTGGCGCAGGCGTTGCAGGCCGCACATCGATCGCTGGCATTACGCTGATGAGCGATTTAAGGGCCATCCACCCAGCGCTTGCCGCGTGGCGAACAGGAAATCAGCGCGCTTAAATTCTTGCGGCGTGCTTTTCAGCCAGCAGGCTGGAGAATCTGTTCCAGTGCTTTGATACGTGCAATACGGATGCGTTGGGCAATCAAATTCTGATGTTTTACAAAAGGTGGGCCGGCGTCTGGTGATGGATTTTCGCTGATCGGTTCGACGTCTCCCCGCGCGGTTTTCTCTCGTTCAGCGTCATCTTTTGGCATACCTTGAGCGATCTTGCCTGCATCCACTGATTGTATTGCGGTCAGCGCGTGACGCCATACATCGGCAGGTGGGTAGGGGCGCTCTTGCCAGCCCAGCCTGCCACGATAATCGGCTTCGCAGGCCAGCAGCACGAGGTCGAAGCGTTCCGGGCGGCGCAGGGCATCACAACGCTCCAGCACGCGCAGCACAGTTTCCGGGCGCAGTTCGGCCACTCGGTGCATATCGCCATGGAAGCGCGCCGCCAGCCGCGCCACATCGCGGCAATCGGCCGGCACGCGCAGCCGGATGCAAATGGCATCCAGTAGCTCTACGCTCTTGTGTTCATGGCCATAATGGCGGGGCAATATGTCGGCTGGCGTCACGCCCTTGCCCAGGTCGTGCACCAGCGCGGCAAAGCGCGTGGGCAAGGGTGCGGCAAGTTGCGCGGCCATGTCGATGACCAGCATCACATGCACCCCGGTGTCGATTTCAGGATGGTAGTCAGCGCGTTGCGGCACCCCCCACAACGCATCGAGCTCTGGCAGCAGCTTGCGCAGCGCGCCGCATTCGCGCAGCACGGCGAACATGCGCGAGGGGGTCGCTTCCATCAGCCCGCGCGCCAATTCCTGCCACACGCGTTCGGCCACCAGCGCATCCGCCTCACCGCTGGCCACCATCTGCCGCATCAGTTCCATGGTTTCCGGCGCCACGCTGAAATCCGCAAAGCGCGTGGCAAAGCGCGCCACGCGCAGGATGCGCACGGGGTCTTCGGCAAAGGCCGGCGAGACGTGACGCAGCACGCGCGCGGCCAGATCGGCGCGGCCGCCATAAGGGTCAATCAGCTCGCCATTTTCGGCTTGCGCGATGGCGTTGATGGTCAGGTCGCGGCGACGCAAATCTTCTTCCAGCGTTACCTCGGGCGTGGTATGGAAAACAAAGCCCGCATAACCCGGCGCGGTTTTTCGTTCGCTGCGCGCGAGCGCATATTCTTCATGTGTTTGGGGATGCAGGAACACCGGAAAGTCTTTGCCCACTGGCGTAAAACCCTGGGCGAGCATGGCGTCCGGCGTCGCGCCGACGACCACCCAGTCACGGTCTTTCACTGGTAGACCGAGCAGTTCGTCGCGCACAGCGCCACCTACGGCATAAATTTTCATTGGCTGCCTTGCTTGAGATAATGGGGTGCAACCGCTTCGAGCGGGGTCGCTGTTTGGTTGAACGGCAAGCATGGACAATCGGCGCAGATACTGTCTTCCTGCATTGAGCGCAGATTGTCCCGCGTCATGGGTGGGTTGGGCAGCCATTCCATTAGCCAGGCCTGGCACCACGCCAGCCAGTCAGGCAAGGCAAATACCAGGCGCGGATGCCCTGCTGTAGCGCTGGCGTAATGGACCAGCTCGGCCAGAGTATAGATTTTGGGACCGCACAAATCGAAGGTTTTGCCGATGCTTTCCTCACAGAGGAGGCTTTCCACGATGCTTGCTGCCACATCCTTGACCCAAACCGGCTGAAATCGGGCTTTAGCGCCGGCGAGTGGGAAAAAGGGTGCAATTTTTGCCAGCCGCGCAAAGAGATTTAAAAAGGCATCCCCTTCGCCAAAAATAACAGAAGGCCTAAAAATCGTCCAAGCCAGGCCTGAAGCCTGTACGGTAGCTTCACCTGCGGCTTTTGAACGCAGGTAGGCAGAGGGTGCCTCATGGCTGGCTTTCAGGGCAGAGACATGGACTATCCGCTGAATGCCGGCAGATTGAGCGGCATCCACGATTTTTTGCGTTAATTCGACATGTGCGCGGGCAAAGTCAGCGCCATAAGGGGTGCCTTCTCTGGGGGTGCCTTCTCTGCTGTGCAAAATGCCCACCAAGTTGATGACAGCATCATGGCCAGGCATGAGTCGAGAAAGAGCGGACGAGTCATGCACATCGGCTTCAACTATTTTCACGCGGGGTAGCACGGTGAGGGCTTTGTTGTGTTCGCGGCGACGCGTTGGCACTGTTGCGGCAAAGGTCATCCGCCGGGTTAGCTCACTCAGAATCGCTTGGCCAACGAAGCCAGTGCCACCGACGACTAGAATATTTTTCATGGCAGGTTTTTCGCCGCTGAAGTGACACTATCACCTTGAGGTAGAACGATACCTATCCGTGCTTTGAGAGATTATGGCGTGTGATTGAAAAGTAAATGGTAATACATGGTGTTGCTCATCACTTTTTTGACGTAATCACGTGTTTCTGAAAATGGAATCGTCTCGGCATAAATCGCACCTTCCATTGGCTGAGTACCACGCCAGCGCCGCGCTCGGCCAGGGCCTGCGTTGTAGGCAGCAGAGGCTAAAACAGGTGAGTTATCGAGTGATTCATTTACTAAACGCAAGTAGTTTACGCCGAGCAAAACATTGGTGTTTATCTCGCGAATTTGGTGCGGGTGAAAAGTGGTCAAATTGATTTTTTTCGCCACCCATTGTGCTGTTGCGGGCATGACTTGCATCAGGCCTTGTGCACCAACGACTGAATTAGCTTGTGTGACAAAACGTGATTCCTGACGCATTAAGCCATATACCCACGCGACATCGATATTTTGCCTTGTTGTCTCCAGACTAATTTGATCAAAATAAGGTGCCAGGTAGCGCAGGCTGAAGTTGTGAGTTTCTTGCGTGCGATCAGCGCTGTAAATCGCTCTATCCCATACGCCTTGGCGATGCGCTAAATAGGCCGCAGCGAGGAGAAGGCGGTCGGACATGCCGGACAGCCCCCAATTCCATTCACGTACACCTTCAACGCGCATGCCATGTTGAAAGAGTGCCAAGGCACGTTGCAGTTCGGGTTTGGCCTCGACCACAACATTCTCGGCTGAGGTCGGTGGGGCGGCTTGCAGGGGCAGACGTATGCTCCAGTTCAAGGCTTCGGCAGCCAGCTGGCCGTAAAAGTTGGTTTGCCCGGCAAGGCGAGAAAACAGTGCATTCGCCGGTTCTGGTTTGCCCAGTACCTGCAGCGCGCGAGCTTGCCAGTAAATCCATTCTGGTCGCTGTGCCCAGGCAGAAGGCATATTGCTAATCACTTGGTCAACGCGTCGCCAATCGGTTGCACGCAAGGCAGCACGCACATGCCAGGCCATTTGATCTTCATCCAGGGGCGCATCTTTTGCCAAGTCATACCAAGCCAAGGCCTCGGGCAAATGCTGACCAGCCGCCAGACGTGCAAGCTTGCCCCAGGCATATTGAGCATCTGCCTTGGGTAAGGTGTCTGCGACCCGATGCAAATAACTGGCAGCCGCGAGTACATTTTTTTTGCCAAGGCTATGTAACGCAAACAATGTGAGTTCGCGCTCTCGGCGGGTTAATCCTTCGGGTGGATTTGGGGTTGCTGTGAGCAGACGATTCAAATACCGCGCTGGATCGGCTGCAACGGCTTCTACGCTGCCGCGTGTGAAGCTTTCATCGGTTGGTAAATAAGCGGCCGCCGTCTTGCCAGCGCCGACTTTTCCTGCGCTCAAAAGACGCCGTATGCGCTGCCAAACATCATCAGTAGATAATTCGCCCAGGCTGATTAGTTGATTCACGAGCGGCAAGCACGCGGCGGGCAGGTCGGTATCTGTAAGCCAGAAAGGTCGCACGACGTTCGGTGTGTTGTTGGCTTGTCCGGTATAACAGATATGCGCGGTATCCGGTTGGCTGAGTAAAGAATATTCTGCGCGATAGCGTGACCAATCCGCTTGCTTGCCTAAAAACATCAGCCATTCGCCACGTAACTTGTTAGCCAGATAGCTTCCTTGATTCGCTTGCAAGAAATCTGCAACGCCGCGTTCGTCATCCATGAGCAGTTGTTTTTGCAAAAGCCAATAATCTGCCCAAGGGCGCAACAAATCATCCTTCGGCAGCGCGGCGACTGCTTGCGTCAGCCGTTCAACATTTCCGCTGCGCGCGGCATCACGCACGGCTAGAAAAGCCCGCGCATCACTTGTTTTCATCGGAATAGCTTGTGCAACTATTTGTGCAGCTTCTTTTGCAGGCACCAAATCCGGTGCGGTTTGTGTGGTTTGCGGAACAATTTCAGGGGCAGGGACTATCGCGTCAACAGCGGGTGCTGCCAATACCGTCCCTGCCATAACGCTGAAGATCAGGTAAATATAGCCACACTGCAGGCGTTTGGCTTTTTGTTGGCGTGAGTATTCTTGACGAGCGGTCGCCGTAGTTAATAAGCTGTGTAAGTGTTTGTGTTTCATGCCATCATTAAAGAGTTGTTGTACGTATTACATTGATGCTTTTACCTTACCATGTCTAACGATTCCACATTCACTAAAGAGGCTGTCGATTCTTCTGCTTTTCGTGCTGCGTTGCGGCGGGAAAAACTGGCTGCGCGTGCAGCCCTCTTGCCTGAAGAGTATGCGCAACGCGCCCAATCGCTTGAACAACATCTCACCTTGTTTTTAGCAAATTATCCGCAAACGCATCCTGCGATTTCGTTGCCGATGATTGCTTTTTGTACAGCGATAAAAAATGAGTTCGATGCGCAACCCTTGGTGACACGCTTGCTGCAACAAGGCTGGAAAGCTGCCATGCCCGTGGTGACTGCACCTGATACCGCCATGATTTTTCGCGCCTGGCAGCCAGGGATGCCTATGTCGCAAGATCGCTACGGAATTCCCATTCCTGCAATCGGTGAAGCGGTAACGCCCGACATCGTACTGCTGCCTCTTGTCGCATTTGATGCCATGGGTTATCGGCTAGGTTATGGTGGCGGCTTTTTTGACCGCACCTTAGCGACGCTAGTTCCATGTCCCATGGCCATTGGTGTCGGGTTCGAGCTTGCTCGCGTACCCAGCATCTTGCCGCAAGCACATGACGAGCCATTGGATGCAATAGTAACGGAGTCAGGGGTGATGCAATTTGAAAGACACTGAATCAGTTTTATTTTTAGGCGTGGCGAAGATGGGGCGAATGACAAATGACCTAGCCAGTATTTCCTTGGCTCAAATGCAGGCTGCGTGTAGTCGGCGCAGTGCTTCTTCCAGTATCGTTTGCTGTGTGCCAAAGTTGAGGCGTACAAACCCGGGGGCGCCAAAGGCTGCGCCATCTGATAACCCCAGGCCGTGATTTTCAAAGTATTTGGCTGGGTTGGTGATGCCGCGCTGCTGGGCAAGTTCACGTGCGTCTATCCAGGCTAAATAAGTCGCTTCGACGGGATGCATGGCAAGACCTGGAATGTTGGCAATAGCGCGTTCAACCCTTTGCGCATTGTTGCGCAGGTAGTCGAGTAAGGCCGCATGCCAGTCGTCACACTGAGTGAAGGCCGCTTCCAGAGCAGCCATGCCGAGTAGATTGGTGTGCGGCACAATGCCCGCCATCGCGGCGGTAAATTGTTTTTTGAGTTGCGGGTTGGCAATAAGTGCAAAGGCTGCTCCAAGGCCAGGGATATTGAAGGTTTTGGAGGGTGCCATGAGCGTGATGGTGCGCTGGGCGATGTCCTCATCAAGCGAGGCAAAAAGTCGGTGCTGATGATACGGCGATATGTGCGGCGAAAGGATGAGTCCATTGTGGATTTCGTCCGAGCAAATGATGAGATCATGCTTTTTCGCTAGCTGTGCAATTTGTTGCAACTCATTTTTTTCCCAAGCGCGGCCAGTGGGGTTGTGGGGGTGGCAAAGTAAAAAGAGTTTGGTTTTGGTCTTTTTTAGCGCAGCATCTACCGCATCAAAATCCCAAACCCAGCGATTTTTTTCTTGCACCAGCGGCACGGTGACCAGCGGCCGCCCGGCATTTTTGGGCGCGGAGAGAAATGGCGGATAAATCGGCGTGGCGGTGAATGCCGCATCGCTTGCTGCGCCCGCCGCGCGGCAGGCAATGTTAAGCCCGGACACCAAACCGGGCAGCCAGACGATCCAAGAAGGATCAATCGTGTAATCAAACTGCCGTGCCAGATAATCCACCACGGCTTGTGTCTGACTTAATGTCGGCTGGTTGTAGCCGAACACGCCGTGCGCAATGCGGGACTGTAATGCGTCGATGATGGCGGGCGGCGCGGCAAAATCCATATCCGCTACCCACAGCGGCAGAATGTCGCGCCCGGTGTACTTGGCCCATTTCTCCGAATCTGTGCCGTTGCGCTCAACCGGCGTGTCAAAATTAAAATGCTCGTTCATCTGTCAAGCAATCCTGATCAGGCTTAACCGAGAAACAGTTTGTACGCCGGATTGTTGCTTTCATCCACAAACTGATAATCCAGATTTTTCAGGAAGGCTGCAAAGGCTTTGCTGTCTTCTCTGGGCACCTGCATGCCGACCAGAACGCGGCCGGTGTCGGCGCCATGGTTACGATAATGGAACAGGCTAATGTTCCAGCCTGCGCTCATTTTGGTCAGAAAATTCATCAAGGCGCCGGGGCGCTCGGGGAACTCAAAGCGATACAGCAGCTCATTCACCTGCTGGGTTTTATCTTCGTTCTTTGGCGCGTGGCCGCCGACTAAATGACGAATGTGCAATTTGGCCATTTCATCATCGGTTAAATCCAGCGCGGGATAGCCTTGCTTTTTCAGTTGCGCAACCAGACTGCCGGTCTCTTTTGCATTAGCCACTTGCATGCCAACAAATACATGCGCTTGTCCGGTATGGTGATAGCGATAGTTGAACTCGGTGATATTGCGTTGGTCAAGCAAGGTCAGAAATTGCTTATAGCTGCCGGGTTTTTCAGGCAGGGTGACGGCCAGCAAGGCTTCACGTTTTTCACCGACTTCAGCACGCTCGGCAACAAAGCGCAGACGGTCAAAATTCATATTTGCGCCAGAGGCTATCGCCACGAGGGTTTTACCTTTGGTGCGATGCTTGGTTGCCCAAGCCTTGGCACCGGCGACGGCCAAGGCACCGGCAGGCTCCAGAATCGAGCGTGTGTCTTCAAACACATCCTTGATCGCCGCGCAGATGGCGTCGGTGTCAACAAGGATCATTTCATCGACATATTGCTGGCACAAACGAAAGGTTTCTTCGCCCACATATTTGACGGCCGCGCCATCGGCGAACAAGCCAACCGTTTCCAGGCGCACGCGTTTTTTCGCGGCAAGGGATTGCGTCATTGCATCTGCATCGATCGCTTCTACGCCAATGATTTTGATCTCGGGACGCAGCTGTTTGATATACGCAGCAATCCCGGCAATCAAGCCGCCGCCGCCCACACAGCAAAATACGGCGTCAATAGTATCCGGATGCTGGCGCAGAATTTCCATGCCAATGGTGCCTTGTCCGGCAATGACATCGGGATCATCAAATGGATGCACAAAGGTGAGTTTGTGCTTTTTTTCCAGCGTGAGCGCATGCGCGTAAGCCGCGTCGTAGGAGTCACCGGCCAGGACAACTTCGCTCCCTCGGTTTTTTACCGCTTCAATTTTGATTTGCGGCGTGGTGGTTGGCATCACATCCACGGCGCGAATACCCAGCCTTTTTGCAGACAATGCGACGCCCTGCGCATGATTGCCAGCAGACGCGCAAATTACGCCATGCTTTCTTTGGGTGGGCGTTAAGTGAGCCATTTTGTTATATGCGCCGCGCAGCTTGAAGCTGAACACAGGCTGCATGTCTTCGCGCTTTAGCAGAATCTGATTATTGGTGCGCGCAGATAAATTGGTTGCTAATTCCAGCGGGGTTTCTATGGCTACGTCATAGACGCGGGCATTGAGAATTCTTTTCAGGTAATCCATAGTC
>ENA-UPTA01001525-UPTA01001525.1-activated-sludge-metagenome-genome-assembly--contig:-NODE-1525-length-25620-cov-7.644592_pt1 | contig 25620 bp, 22 predicted proteins | sample MGYA00238184_ERZ773361 | MGnify/ENA primary metagenome ERZ773361 (study PRJEB29100, sample SAMN05720205) | activated sludge metagenome | isolation source: anaerobic digester from wastewater... | reverse complement strand
CGATTGAGTTCTGATTACTTCGAGCGCATCGGCAATCACCTGCTTTTCGATTCCACCACCACCCACAGTTCCTTCGATTGCCCCATCGGAAAACACCACCATTTTGGCACCGGCTTTTCCGGGCGTAGATCCGCTCATTGAGGTAACAATGCACAACGCTGATGCACGAGTATCTTTGTAATAATCCGAAATCTTTAAAAGTAAGTTTTTCATGTATAGTGAATTATAAGTAATACAAATCTAAAAAATTAAACTCAAATTCAGGATGAAAAAACAAACAGTATCATGCGCTAATGTGATTCAGGGCTCAGATGAACAGAGAGCAACAACACCTATTTGCTTATCGGATCAATGCAGAACTCTTTTCGCTTGCATTTGGAGCAATGTGCTCCCATCCATACCCTGTCGAACTGATTTACAGCTGCATCTACCAATTCAGGGTCGCTGGTAAGGATGCCGGACTCGAAATTCCGGTTATCGCTGCTTTTCATGCCTAGACCTGCACCGGTAAGGTTGGCAGAACCTATATAAGCCGTTTTATTGTCGAATAGAATCAGCTTACAATGTACCCTTGGGCACAGCATCCGTTCAAGACCCTCGATAAGGGCAGGGTAGCGGTCGAAATCTTCCCTGAAAGTGCGTCCTGGTTCCGAAGCATGAAGCAAACGCACCGACACGCCTCTTGTAATAAGATCTGAAAGCAACTCAAGCAGGGGTACAACCTTTGTACCTTTCTTTACATACAAATCCTTGATATCGGCTGTTGCAATCCAAATGCTACGTTTAACCGCAGTGAATAATTCCACAACTTCGGTATAATGTTGTTCGTTTTGTATAAACCGTGTCTGGCTCATTTCAACGATAGTTTGCTCTGGAGTTTCATCGATTGCCGCATCCCACGCAAATACACACGAGGATCGGTTTTTTTATAGGGTACAATCATATTCAGCGAACGGGGTACTATCGAAATTTGCACCCGTTTGCATCTGCTGGAAGGCTCTCCGTCGAACTGGCAGGGCACCTCGTTTTCAGTTTCAACAATTGCACTGTCGGTTTTATATATCTCAACGTATTGAGAACGGTTGATGATTTTTAGGAATAGCATGTTCGCAAGATGCGGGACTTTATACATGGGTATAGGATGAACAATGCAAAGATCGATCAGGCCGTCGCTGATGCGGGCAACCGGAGCAATGCTTGCGTTAAACCCGAACTGGTCGGAGTTGGCAAAACTAACAAACAATGCTTTTGTTTTAATGTCTTTATCTTTAAATCGGATGTGGTATAATTCGGGTTTATAGCTGAAAATGTTCCTTTTAATAATCCTTAAATAGGGAACAAACCCACGTTGTTTGCTACCTGCAAATTCTTCAGCCACCAAGGCATCGAACCCCATACCGGCAATACTGATAAACATGGTATCGTTCAGCAAAGCAGTATCAATACGCTTAATATTATGATTATTAAGTATCTCTATCGATTTTCGGTAGATAACAGGTATTCTTAAATAGTGCGCCAGACCGTTGCCTGACCCAACAGGGATAAGACCCATAACCGTGTTGCTGTTTACCAGCCCACGTGCAACTTCGTTTGCCGATCCATCACCGCCGACTGCAACCACAACATCGGTACCCTTTTCCGATTCGTTGCGTGCTATTTCTATGGCATGATGCCTGTAGGCAGTATAGATTATCTGATAATCGTACAGGTCACGATCGAGATACTTTTTAATGGCAGCCTCAACCCTGGTTTTGCTTCGCCCCCCCGAAACCGGGTTAATGATAAAAACTATTTTTTTCTTTGTTTCAGGCATGATTTTGCAAAGGTAATCCTTTCAGCTTATAATGGTTCGATTGGAGTTTGTGAGTTATTAACGGACATCAATATTGTTTATTTTTATATTTTTGAAAAAAAACCGTAACGATGAACAAACTGCTTATATCAGGTTTTATTATTGCTATGGTATGCAATACTTTGAACGCACAGCAAAGCTTATTGGGCGACAACCCGATACATATCAGCTTTAGCTACTGCAATACCGATAATGTCGAAAAACTGTTGCGCAAGAATAAAACAATCAGTTACAGCGATCTGCAGATTCAGGAGCTTCGCATGGAGATTTGGAATCAGAATGCCCGCATCGACAAGGAACAGCAGGAGCTGATAAACCGAAGGAATGAATTGATTTCGGTGCGGCAACAGATTGTCCAGCTTGGAAACCCCGAACTGATAACGGCAAGGATAAATGAAAAAAAATCAAGTATCGACAAAATAAATGCTGATATCCGAAACAACCTGTCGGGGTTGGGTTATAAAGGTCTTTATGTGTTTGCCTGTAAAATTTCGTCGAGTTACGACACCGAAAAGCAGTTGCGCGATCAGGCTATGAAATTTATTATCCCGGTTGCCGTAGAAAAAACAAATGGCAGTTATATTGCCTCGGTAACTGAGTTGCGCAGGAAGGAAGGCTACGACGATACTCTGTACCGTTATATCAGCGAGGTTACCCAGGGCACTTCGAACGTGGAGGCAGAAATCATCAACCGAATGAATCGCAAAGGCGGTTACTATATTTATATGGCAAAACTAAACACAAAACCTTTGCAGAAAGAAGTTAAAACCCTGACTGCTGCCGACGGCAACAATCCGGAATATGTGGTGGTATTCGATGCCCTGCGCGATAAAAATATGACGAAAAAAATTCTTGAAGTCGGTGCATCAAAAGACGATCTGAAAAAACTGGAGCAGGAGATCGATAACAATAAAGCCCTAGTATTAGCCGAAAATGCCAGGATCGAAGAAATTGAACGGAATTATATTCTATCGGGCAACGAACGAATAAACCAAACCCTGCGCGAAATAGAGAAGCTCAATGCAGAGTACAAAAGCAACATTGAAGCACTGCAATCATTGATGCAGGTGTATACTCCCAATATAAAGCTCGATGAAAAATCGCCAAAGAATAGCATAACCGCAGTTATAAAGGAGATCGATGATAAAATCGCCGCGCTCGACAGCGGAATTATGGAGAAGGAGTCGCAGCGGCTCTATGGTGATTTCCAGATTCTGGTGACTTCGGGCAGTGATTACTTTCGTAAAATTGCCGAAGAAAGCATTGCCTCAAAAGACCGTTTGACCGAGATGTACGCAAAAGCCAACAATTATGTGCAATTTGTGGAAATGGAAAACGACGATTACCGCAAAGCAGTGGGTAACGAGGAGGTGTATCAGCGGTATTTCGAAAATATGTGGGTATTTCCCGAGCCGGGTGATGGCGATTTTTTCAGGGTAACGGTTATTGTTAAGTTTTCGCTTCAGAAAACCAAACCTGCCTGGAAAGTCTGGTAATTTTCTGATAGGTTTTAATCTGCAGTTTCTTAATCATCTGATAAAAAAATCCAGCACTGAATCGGAGATATATTTTAGGGTAGAATCATCCATTTCGGTATGTATCGGTAGCGAAAGCACTGTCTCACACAAGCGGTCGGTAACAGGATAATCATCAGCACAATAGCTGTAGCCCTGAAAAGCATCCTGTTTGTGAAGGGGTACAGGGTAATACACTGCCGAAGCAATACCTTTTTCCCTGAGATGATTTTGCAGGGCAGCCCTGTCGGTATCTTTGAGTATCAGCGTATACTGATGAAAAGTATGCAGCGAATAGGTATTTCTTGCGGGTACAATAAGGTTTTTGCACGATGAAAATGCTTTAGCATAATAATCTGCAACGCGGATACGCGCCTTGATATAGTTGTCGAGATGTGGAAGTTTTGCCCGCAGCACTGCCGCCTGAATGCTGTCGAGTCTTGAGTTGACCCCAATTCTTTCGTGATAGTAACGAACCCGCATCCCATGGTTTGTAATGCTTTGAATAAGATAAGCCAGGTTGTCGTCGTTGGTGTATAAGGCGCCACCGTCGCCATAGCAACCCAGATTTTTGGAAGGGAAGAACGAAGTGCATCCAATGTGCCCGATGGTTCCTGCCATTGCAGAATTGCCGTTGCTGAACAGGTAGTGGCTGCCGAGTGCCTGAGCGGTATCTTCGATAACAAATAAATTATGCTCCCCGGCAATTTTCATGATTTCTTCCATATTGGCGCACTGCCCGAACAGATGGACAGGAACAATGGCTTTTGTGCGGGGAGTGATGGCTTTTTTCAATTTTTCGGTATCAATATTAAAATACTGAGGGTCAACATCTACCAGCACCGGGGTTAACCCAAGCAGTGCAATAACTTCGACGGTAGCAATAAATGTAAAATCAGCAGTAATCACTTCATCGCCGGGTTTTAGCCCGAGAGCCATCATCGCAATCTGCAGTGCATCAGTACCATTAGCGCACGCTACAACGTGTTTTACCCCGAGGTAAGCAGCCAGTTCCTGCTGGAATTGCTTCACTGCATTGCCCCCGATAAAAGCAGTATTATCAATAACCTCGTGTATGCCATTGTCAATCTCATCTTTTATTTTCAGGTATTGACTCTTCAGGTCAACCATCGGAATTTCTTTCATAATTGCAATTTTGTTGCTAAAATAAAACTTTGCATGGTATGAAAACCATATTCAACGAAATTTATGTAAATTTGCCTCATAATTGTGTAGAAATGAACCTGCAAAACTATCTTATTTCGTTGCTGTATGAGCACAACTGTGTGATATTACCCGGTTTCGGAGGTTTTGTGGTTAATTACAAGGAGGCGGTAATTGATTTTCAGAATCAGAAGCTTTCTCCACCATCACGCATCGTTGCTTTCAACCAAAACCTAAATGTGAACGATGGTTTACTCGCCGATTTTATTGCACGCAGCGAGAAAATTACATACGATGAGGCGTTGCATAAAATCGAAAACTTTGTTGCCGCAATGACTGATGATTTGGGCAGGATGCCGTCTGTAGCTCTTTCGGGCATAGGCAGTTTTGCGATGAACCACGATACGCTAGAATTTCGTCCGGAAGCCGGGCAGAATTTCCTAAGAGATTCATTCGGATTGGAGAGCTTTCATTTCCCATTGCTGAAAACTGCGAAACCACGTGAAGTTATCGAAGAAAAAGCAAAAACAGTTGTTTCCACGGTTACTGTAAACCGACGCATTAAACCCAGTTGGGCAATCGGAATTCCGGCTGCTGCAGCAATATTTATACTGGCGGTTATGTTTTTCAATCAGGATAACCTTAAGTTCAATATTCAGCAGAATACCGAAATGAATCCATTGTATGTGGGTCCAACAAAAAATATTGACGATAAAACGAATACTGTTTCAGCCGAGGCTGTTCTGCCTCAGGCGGAGAAGCCTGATGCAACATATAATCAACCCGCTGAAGTTCAATCGGTAGATGTTGCGGCACAAAACGAACTTAAGGTTCATGTTATTGCCGGAAGTTTTTCGCAGCAGGAAAATGCGCTAACTATGGCTGAAAGTCTGAAGACAGTTGGATATAATGCTCAGATATTGCATATTGAACCATGGTATAAGGTAAGCATTAAGGCGTTTGCCACTCCCGAAGAAGCTGCAGCAGAACTCAATGCATTGAAACAGGCAACCGGCAATAATGCATTGTGGGTAATGACTAATTAGTCGTTGCTAACGACATCAACCTAAAAACAACGTAGTGACAGAATTCATCATTTTAGGTGATACTTTTTTGTGAAATTGCTGCAAATGAAATGTAATTATCGATAAGTTTTGCGTAAGATGTGCAACCATTTTCGGTTTCATAGTCTTCTATATGAAGTATGATGAGCGATCAGGAAATTATTAAGGGCTGTATTAAAAGCCATTCCGATGCTCAGGCTGCATTGTATAACCGCTATGCCCCTGTGCTGAGAGGTATTTGTATGCGATACACCGGAAATAAGGACGATGCTGAAGATGTGCTTCACGATAGTCTGATAAAAGCGCTAATGGCAATGAAACAATACAAGGGAAACGGATCGTTCGAAGGTTGGCTGAAACGTATCGCTATGAATACCTGTATAAGTTATATCAATGGAAAGAACAAATCAGGAGTATCCTCTGTGAACAGAGTGGTTGAAAACGAAGCAGATGATCCGGAAGAAACTGAAGGAAATCAGGGTCTTATTGAACGTTTCCTTAACAGCGGGATCGAAAAAAGCGATTTATTGCAGGCGGTTGCCGGTTTACCCGATGGGTACCGTATGGTGTTGAACATGTACGTGATTGATGGCATGCCGCACCATGAAATTGCTGCTCAACTTGGTATTAGCATCAATACTTCGAAATCGCAGCTCTCTCGTGCACGAAATCTGCTTAAATCGAGATTGCTTGGTATGATACAAAATAATGAATTTAATGTACATGTAAATGAAAAATGCTATTGACAACAAACTCGACAATGTACTACGAGAGGAACTGGGAGCAATTGAAATAGCCGGTCCTCCTGCCGGACTTACGTCGTTTATTTCGAAAATCCCCAAAACAGGGTTGTCGTATGTTACCCAGATAATTATAATTACTGTTACCTCTATGGCAGTAGTATTTACGGGGATTATCATGTGGCAGGCAGGAGCAAACCATGCTTATCAGAAACTTACTGCAAAAGAACTTCATAATGTTTCTGAAAAACAATTATTCCGTGTCAATTATACCTCGAAAGGTGCTTTGCCTTTGGAAGATAGCAATGAACGCTTAGCTTTTGCAACAAACAATACAGTCCAGAACAGACATACTGGTGCAGCGATTAGTACGACTAAAAATGATACTTACATAATTAATGAATCAGAAGCAAATGCCAGGACTATTATGCCTGCGGGTACCGAAAACAATGACTTTAAAAAAGATGTTTCGGCTCCGTATTTTTGTGATACTGTGGTTGTTTACGATACGGTTGTTGTTGTCGATACCGTATTAAAATTCCGTCAGCAAAAGATTATTGTTAAATCGAAACGTAAAAATACTCGCCGGTAAATGAATTCACAAAGTAAATACTTGTACTTTATTGCACTGTTGATTTTATTATTACCAGCCGGAGAATTGTTTTCTCAGCAAACTGATACGGTAAAAGTACAGATAAGAAAGGTGGTTTACGATACAGTATTTACTGAAGTAGAAATTCCGGTATATGATACCGTTTATAAAGAAAGATTTATAAGCAGTCTTTCGTTTTCACCGGCCATAGGAGCAGGAGTGGGGGTAAATCGTTTTGGAAAGGACACAGATAGTACTGCATTGAATTTTCTGAACCGGACCTATGCTGAATCATGGTTTTACAGTGTCGGTACTGGTTTTACAGCCACCAGCGGTCGCTTTGGAATTGGTACAGGGGTATATTACACTGCAATGGATCAGAAATTTATCTATAGTCATTCAACTTTCAACTATGATACTATAACCTACTATAATACGGAAATACACCTCGAAGTGCAAACAGATACTGTATGGTTCGACTCGATAAACTATCAAATAACTACGATTTCGAATTATACCCTTGATTCTGTACCCTACGACAGTGTTTTGGTGCATACCCATGATACAAGCCTGAATTATACCAACAGATACAGAATGATAAGGATTCCGCTTCTGCTGAGTTATTCTCTTATCGATAAGAAAGGTTTTGTGCTTAATTTTTCTATCGGACCGGTGTTGGGAATTATGTTCCGTAATGATTCGTACAGTCTTGGCCTTGATTTGTACCCTGTAAAAAATGAAAAAAAGATATATTTTATCCCATATATTTACGGAGCCGTTGGTCTTGAGTACGCTTTTTGTCCGGGCATTTCGCTTGGTTGCGATCTGTTCTGTTGTTTTCCTCTGAAAAGCATTGGTAATAGCTCTGGGGTTTATTGGTATAATATTGATAATTATGGAGTTGCATTGAAGTATTTGTATTATTTTTGAAATGCTGATTTTTGCGATGCAACCTTTTCTTATCTGTAAGTCTTATTATTGAAAAACAATATCAACAATATGAAAAAAATAATTCTTTTCTCTCTGCTAATTTCAAGTTTTATCATCCTGCCACAAATGCTCCGTTCACAGAATTGCTATTTACAGGCAAGCTACGAAGCAAATGGTCTGGATGTAAACTTTGCCGCACAACTCTACGATTTAACCGTCAATCAGCAGGACAGCTCTTTTCAACCCATCCAAGGCCAGTATATTTGGGTAATCGACAATGCAACATTGTCGGGTCAGAATCTTGAGTTTTCTTACAACTCCTACGGGCAGCATGTTGTTACCGTTACCGGAAGCGGGATGGGTTGCAGTGCTACTACTACGCTTATTGTAACTCTCGACGAAAATAACCCGATCGACAGTACTGGGAATTTTGTGGTTCTTATTTCCGGCGATAGCTACTCATCACTCGATTGCGATGCCGATATCAACGCATATGTAATTGGCGGTATAGCCCCTGTTAGTTTTAACTGGAATAATGGAGTTACTTCAAGTTTACTTAACGATGTGTGCGCCGGTGAGTTTTGCGTTACCGCTGTTGATGCAAATGGAACAACCGCTGAATCCTGTTTCACTGTAGGTTATGGCAACACCGATACATTGCCAAACGACTCGACCAATTATGGAAACATTTATGTAAGCATTGAGTACTATTCAAATTCGTTAGATGATTGTGGATATTCAGCATGGGCAAGCGTGTACGGAGGTACTCCGCCATATTTTTATCAATGGAATACCGGTCAAAATACCTCTCAGGTTGCCGAATTATGCGTAGGGCAGGAAATATGCCTTATGGTGGTAGATATCGATGGCAATTCAGCTACTGCCTGTGCATTGATTCTCGCCGACAGTGTTTATAACACCGATACCGTATTGAATGGCGGAGATCCATGGGAATCGACTTTTGAATGGCAGGGCGATTCATTGTTTGCCGATGCTCAGATTGTTCATTACTGGATCACCAATACCGAAATATGTTTTGTCTGGGCTCTTATCTACGAAAATTCTTATCAGGAAACCATGACCGTTTGCTATCCCCTGTCCGACAGTTTGAATAGCGGCTGGTACGAAGTAATACTGCATGTTATTTTCAATAACGGACAAAAGGCAAATATCAGTTTTATTGACAATGTGTATCTAGAACCATCCGACTTATCGTCGAACCCTGATAATGAAAACATCCTTGATGTTACTGCATACCCCAATCCGGTTGGCGATATGCTCAATATTTCAGTTTCGAAGCAGGGAAACTCTTGTTCCATCAGTGTGTTCGATCTTAGTGGCAAACTCATATATAAATCAGACTATTCAGGCAACGAGTTGATACGCATCGAAACGTCAAATTGGGAAAATGGGATGTATTTTCTTGAAGTACGTAGTGATAATGAAAAGTCAGTGCTTAAAATCGTGAAATAGAGTACTGTTTTAGGTAAATAAAAAATGCCTGGCTTGTTGAGTCAGGCATTTTTATTTGAATGAATGCTTATTTTTTAATAATGGCTTTCATTACTTTTTCTTTATCGAGTTTTTTAGTGCAGAAGAACCAGTCATAGCATTTTACATCTTCATCTTTGCTTAGCATTCTTTCTTTCGCTACACCACACGATCCGGCAGTCGGAACAATTACATCGTCGCCCGGACGCCAGTCGGCGGGGGTTGCTACGCTGAATTCATCGGCTGTTTTAAGTGCCAGAACAACGCGGTACAATTCATCGAAATTCCTTCCTAGACTTAGCGGATAATAAATTATTGTGCGGATAATTCCTTTTGGGTCAATTACAAATACTGCTCTCACTGCTTTGGTGTTGCTTTCGCCAGGCATCATCATGCCATATTTGGTGGCAACTTCCATAGTGATATCCTCAATTAAAGGGAATGTAACCTCAACGTCTTTCATTCCTTTATACTCTATTTTTTCCTTTATGGTACGCAACCATGCGATATGGCTGTAAAGACCGTCAACCGAAAGCCCTACCAGCTTGCAGTTTGCCTCATTGAATTTCTTTTCCATCGAGGCAAAGGTCATAAACTCTGATGTACACACTGGTGTGAAGTCGGCAGGGTGACTGAACAATATAACCCAGCTTCCTTTGTAATCACCGGGAAAACTAATTTTACCCTGTGTGGTAACAGCTTCAAATTCTGGTGCACGATCACCAATGCGTGGCATTGCATTTACTTTGTTTTCTTCCATTGTTATAATTTTAAGGTAATGGTTATTTATTTGTAATTAGTAACAAATGAATAATGGAAATGTTCAGAAAAATGTGGACTTAAAAAATGAGAAATCCCGGTAAATAAAGACCAGAATCCTTATTGTACAACTATTCTGCCCTGATAGGTATAATCTTGTGAGTATAGATGGTATATATACATTCCTTCCGAAATATGGCCGATGTCGATGTGGTGATCCTCCGGTAAAAATTGTTGGAGGAGCAATTTCCCCTGTACATCGTAGAGTTCGATTTGTATTGGCTGGGCCATATTTCCGGTGCGGAATTCAATAAAATTGTCAGCAGGGTTTGGAAATACCGAAATATTCTCTGTTGCTCCGATAGGGTTGCCCACGAACTGAGTAGAGTAATTCAGGCTGAATCCCCCTGCGCGGGTATTCCCGTTGGCTTTAAAATTCACTGTAATTTTATACGCTTCAATGGTAAGAACATCAGGTAGGGTACTCCCCGAGTAGGTAGCAACTGTTTGCGAAGACTGATTGAGTATTTTTACATAATCATAAACAGGCTCCAGATCGAAATCGGTGAATTCAACCGTGATGCTTTGGGCGTTTTCGGGTTCAATATACCAGTAGCAGGTTGTATTATTCTGATAATTATACTGGTTGCTGCCGTCAGAAACGGTTCCTACCGGTTCCGAAATATGGGTTACCAGCGGACAGTACACAGGCTTAATACCTTTGTACGATAGGAGAAACCCGTCACCATTCAGGTCATTGTCCGTAACAAAACGAATCAGCACCTCATCGGAAGTGCTTTCAAATGTTGCAGGGATTGTGTTCCCTGAAAAAACTCCCAACACCTGAGCCTCATCGGTAGGTCCATCGAAAATGGTTATAAAATCGTTAGGGTCGGTTTGCAGTTTTAAAAATTCAAATTCAATTCCATTGGCCGAGTCGTTTGGTTGAATGAGCCATTCGCATTCCGTACCGGCTTCGTAATCGAAAAGAGGTCCGCTGCCGTCATCGATGGTACCTGCTGTAGTTGTCAGAATTTTTTGGGATTGACAGCCCTGCGGATAGATACCCGAAGGTACTGCGTTCACAATAACTTCGTGCAGCAAAGTGAAGTCGCTTCCACCGGGTGTAAGGTTGTCGAGGTAGAAATACCCGTCGTAACTTCCGCCCCAACCCCAATTGAAATGGTAATAATCTTCGGTTTGGTAGCCGTCAACAATAAATGCATGACCCGATACAAACTCGTAATCGCTCCAACCGGCATAATAAAGCGGGATTCTCTGATCGAGGTGCTGAATTAATGTGCCTTTCCAGTCGAAATCTTCCGGAAGACTGTCGCGGAACAGATAGGTGGTTTCATCATCGTAACCGAAGTAGGTGTGGAGTGTGTAGGCTCCTTTGTGATTCCACATTCCCGATCCATCGGGACCGTAATTCATATCCACAGAAACGCCGATGTTATAAATTAACCGTGCCACATCATCGTTGAAATCGGTAAGTTCTACCGCCATCTGATCGTAATTATAGTTTTGTTGCGAAAAGTCAACTTCAATCCATCCATAATCGTCGTGCTGATATCCATAAGAACCGGTTCCCTGTTCAGGATATCTGAAATAATTCAACAATTGCCCCAATGCAGTTGCAACACAGCCGGTAACAACATGACCACCCGGTCCTGCACCGTCAGCAGGGCACATGGCATTGTAATACAACCCCTGATTCCATTGGGTAAACAACATAGGCGTCACCCCTGTTTTCACCGATTTAACTAGACTACTGCTTTCTCCCTGCAAATGCGACCACATTGCAGCAATATTTTCATCAACCAATGTTTGATTATCAATCACATGGGCAATTTGTACTGCATAATTATCGAGCCATGTAGCGCAGGAAGAATTCATTTCAGCGGGAACTTGGGCTTCTGCAAATGAATAACCCAGCACCGGAACCACCTTTTCACTTTCCGAAACAATTACAAATCCTGAAGGATTCATTGCACAAATTGTATATACAGCTTTGCCGTTATGCATCCGCGTTTCGGTTGATACAACACTGATATCATCGTAATGAACACTTTTAAAAGCATTTGCCTGCTCATAATAGAAATTTCTGGCTACAATTTCAGTTCTTTTATTTTCGTTGGATTGTGCAAACAAAACTGCAGCAAATAATAACAATGCAAGGGTAATATATACTCTCATAGCTTATACTTCATTTATATCGTTTAAAAAATCAGCAATTTTTTGAGAACGAAGCATGCGTTCGTGCAGAAGAATACGGTACGATTCGATATTATCGATATTCTTGCGGGCAACTCCTGTTTTCATTGCTGCCATGGCAACCGCAGGTGCAACATACTCAATTACTCTTCTGTCGAGAGGTTTCGGGATAATGTAATTGATGCCAAAACTCAGTTCTTTTATACCATAGGCTTGCATCACTTCTTCCGGAACCGGAAGTCTCGCCAGCTCAGCCAGAGCTCTTGCTGCAGCCATTTTCATTTCCTCATTAATGTCGCTTGCCTGTACGTCGAGGGCACCTCTGAAAATGAACGGAAATCCCAATACATTGTTAACCTGATTCGGAAAGTCGGAGCGACCTGTAGCCATGATGATATCGCTTCTGGTTTTCAATGCCAGATCGTACGATATTTCGGGAACAGGGTTGGCAAGAGCAAAAACAATCGGTTTCGCATTCATCGAAAGAAGCATGTCGGGGCTTACAATATTTCCGGCAGACACTCCGACAAATACATCGGCATCTTGCATACACTCGGCAAGGGTATTCAAATTCCGATGCGTAACAAAGCATTTCCGCTCTTCATCGAGATTTGTTCTCGATTGGTTGATTACCCCTTTTGTATCGGTAATAACAATGTTTTCATGAAGAACCCCCAGTTGTTCGAAAAATTTTGCACATGAAATACCTGCAGCTCCGGCACCACTAAACACAACTCGGATTTCCTCAATTTTTTTACCGACTATTTCCAGAGCATTTAACAGTGCGGCTCCCGAAATGATGGCAGTACCATGCTGGTCGTCATGAAAAACAGGGATATCGCATATTTTTTTCAATTCACGCTCGATTCTGAAACATTCCGGAGCTTTAATGTCTTCGAGGTTAATGCCCCCGAATGTAGGACAGAGTGATTTAACGATGTGAATAAGTGCATCAGGGTTGGGTTCATCAATTTCAAGATCGAAAACATCGATATCGGCAAAAGCCTTGAAAAGCAGCCCTTTCCCTTCCATTACGGGTTTTGATGCATGGGGACCTATATTTCCGAGACCCAGTACGGCAGTTCCATTTGAAATTACTGCAACAAGGTTCGATTTGGCTGTGTAATCAAATACGGTGCTAACATCATCTTTAATAGCCAGACATGGTTCAGCAACTCCCGGAGTGTAAGCCAACGAAAGGTCTTTCTGGGTTATATAGGGTTTTGTTGCAACAACTTCAATTTTTCCAGGCCTGCCATTTTTATGGTAATCAAGCGCATCTTTGGGTGTAAATAATGTCATTATAAATCGTTTTCATCGGTGGGTACATCGTCGTCGCTTCCAATAAAGTCTCTCGCATGCCCATGGTCTTTCATGGCGTTTTTCATGAGCTCTTTATTCTGTTGTCGGTTTTTAAATATATCAATAGCGAGGTACAGCGCATTGCGGAACGATTCTTCCGAAGCTTGTCCGGTGCCTACCAGTTCATATGCTGTACCATGAGCCGGAGATGTTCTGACAATAGGAAGTCCGGCTGTGAAATTAACTCCTGTGTCGAATGCAAGGGCTTTGAAGGGAGCGAGTCCCTGATCGTGATACATTGCCAGTACACCATCGAACTTGGTGAAATTGTCCGACCCAAAAAATCCATCGGCTGGGTAGGGGCCTAAAGCCATAATTTTATGGTTTCGTGCTTCTTCAATAGCGTGAGCAATAATATCTGATTCCTCTGTCCCTATTACACCCATATCGCCGCAGTGCGGATTTAGTCCAAGCACAGCAATACGGGGTTTGCGTACGTTGAAGTCGAATTTAAGCGATTCGTTAAATATTTTCAGTTTCGAAACAATTTTTTCTTTGGTCAGTGTCGTGGCAATGTCTTTCACAGGTATGTGCCCGGTAGCAACCCCCACTCTGAGTTTGCCCGAGACCAGCAGCATGAGGTGTTCCTTTGTTTCAAATTTTTCGGCAAGATACTCAGTGTGTCCGGGGAAATGAAACCCACTTTCCTGAATATTGTGCTTGTTGATAGGGCCTGTGACCAATACGTCGATTTTACCCTGCTGCATACTTTTTACTGCGCATTCAAGCGAAGCATACGATGCAGCCCCAGCTTCGGGAGTCGATTTACCAAGTTCAACCTTCACCTCCTCGTCGATACAGTTAATAATGTTTGATCGCTTGGGGTGTGCTTCTTCAGCTGAACGTACCTGATTCAGACTGAAATTTTCGATGTTTAATGCTTTTCGGTGATAGGCAACTACTTTTGGAGACCCAAACAAAATAGGTACGCACATATCGTTGATTCGTGTATCGCTGAGTGTTTTAATAATTACCTCGTAACTAATACTGTTAATGTCGCCATGACTGATTCCAACCCTGATTTTATCCATAATTACGACTTAAGATTTATGTAAAAACTATATTGTAAAATTTTATGCAATATTACACTTATTAGTGAAAAAATCGAACAGAAGCCTAACTCCGTTTCCTGTTCCGGCTTTCCCTCTGTATTTATCAGGACTGTCGAGATACGCCGTCCCTGCAATATCAAGATGAGCCCAGGGGTAATCGGTGAAATGTTCCAGAAATTTGCCTGCTGTAATTGAACCTGCCCATTTGCCACCTACATTTTTCAGATCAGCAAAATCAGATTTAATATATTCGTCGTATTCTTCCCAAAGCGGAAACTCAATAATGCGTTCGTAGGTTTCGTTTCCTGATGCCACTAATTTTTTCAGTAGTTCTTTGTTGTTACCCATTCCTGCTATTGCGATGGTTCCAACAGCCACAACCGCAGCGCCCGTAAGTGTCGCCAGATCAATTACAGCTTCTGGGTCATATTTTTTTGCATAAGCCAAGGCGTCAGCGAGTAATAACCGCCCTTCGGCATCGGTATTCAAAACCTCAACTGTAGTACCATTGAACATGGTAATAATGTCTTGAGGGACATAGGCATTTTCACCGGGACGATTATCGGTAGCAGGAACCAGTGCGATGACATAAACAGGTAACTTGGCTCTGGCAATGGCATTCATACAACCGGTTACAGCGGCTGCTCCGGCCATATCGCTTTTCATACTGTCCATACTTCCCTGAGTGGGTTTCAGGCTTAATCCACCGGTATCGAATACAATCCCTTTACCAACAATTACATAAGGTTTTGAGTTTATTGCATTTTCGGGTTTCCAGGTCATTACGCTGAAACTGGGTGGTTCTTTACTTCCGCGGTTAACGGCTAAAATTCCTCCCATTCGCAGAGTTTCAATTTTTTTCTTATCGAAAACTTCCACTGAAAAACCTGCATCTTTACCCGTTGCCTGAATGCATTCAGCAAGCTTATGCGCTGTGAGGTACGACAACGGTTCGTTCACGAGGTCGCGGGCAATGTACACCGATTCTGCAAGAATGGTAATCATTTCAATGCTTTTGTCGCTGATATTTTCTGATTTGATGTTTATCTGCTCCAGTGCTTGTTTTTTCTTATCCTTATCGGTAAAATATTTTGTGAAAGTGTAGGCTGAAAGAACCAACCCCTCTGCAAATGCAACCGCAAATGAAAGCTCTCTGGTGAAATCAACAATATGTATCAGGTTGATTTTGTACTTATTTATCAGATTGCACACCTCATATCCTTTAATACGCAAAGCCTCTTTTACAGTATAAGCTTCTCCCCCGGATGAAGGCGCAACCACAATAAAGCTCCACTTAAAATAGGAATTTATACAGATAAGTGTTTCCTTGCTTTCGAGCTGCGATTTCACATAGGCAAGCTCTGTTTTTGTAAAAGAAAGTGCATTGCAATCGAAGTTTTCTGGAATCAGGTACACTACCGGATCGTCGACGGGTACTGTGCTTACTGATTTGATAAGAGGTATGTTGCGTTTCATATGTAATTAGTTAACGTAGTCCTGTCGTTTTACAATGGTATAAAAATCATTTTCGTTTTGAATATATCCCTGATCGTAACAGAAAAAATAGGTGTTTCCTGTTTTTGTAGTGAACACATTGGTAAGGTAATCGAAATTAAAGCCTTCATCCATGAGGCGTTGCCGCGTAACACGGGTTTTGCCCTTTTTGTTGAGCGATTCTAGTATCCTGCGGTTTTTTTTCAATATCCGGTTGATATTGCGCATCATATTGGTTGAATCCTGATTGAGCCTGTTGTTATAAGTATTGCGGCATTGGTCGCTGCAAAACTTTTTATCGACACGCCCTGTAAGTTTTTCACCACATTCAAGACAGCCTGTTTTCATAGTCTGATGATTTGTTACCAAAGATAGTAAGAATGGATGAATTGCACAGCGAAAATGGCGAAAACTTTCATTTCTTCATGGTCTAAACCGATTTTCAGAAGATGTTTTTCTACCTGTTAACAGTAAATATCCGGTATTTTGCCACTCTGATTTTTTGCAAAAAATATTGCAGCGATGTTTTTAGCACTCCCATGCCATACTTAATACTTCGCCGGAAATTAATTGAGCTGGCTTCTTCGAAATACAGGGTAGGGCAGGTAATTTCGGCAATTTCGAATCCTGCAAAGCAAATCTGCGCAAGCATCTGATTATCGAAAACAAAATCATCAGAATTAAGGTTATAACTTATTTTGCGAAGCACGTCAGATGAAAACGCCCGGTATCCGGTGTGATATTCCGAAAGTTTCTGATGCATGAGCAAATTTTGCGTAAAAGTAAGCAGTCGGTTGGCAATGTATTTATACAAGGGCATTCCTCCACGAAGTGCACCCCTGCCAAGAATTCTCGATCCTAAAACTACCTGATACACTCCGTTTGCAATAAGGTATGCCATAGAATGAATTAAACGGGGAGTGTACTGGTAATCGGGATGAAGCATAATCACAATGTCGGCATTCATTTCGAGTGCTTTATTATAGCACGATTTCTGATTTCCTCCATAACCTGTGTTATGCTCGTGAATGATAATGTTCCTTATTCCCAGCTGCCGGGCAATACCTACGGTATTATCCCTGCTTGAATCGTCAACCAGAATAACATCGTCCACAATATCGAAAGGGATCTCGGAATAGGTCTGAGCCAGTGTGCTTTCTGCATTATAGGCAGGCAGCACTATTACGAGTTTTTTGCCGTTAATCATTTATTTGTCTGCTGTTTTAATTGATTCGACTTTCCGATATATTCATTGGCTTTTGCCATGTTGCCCATCTGATAGTAAGTTACTCCAGCATTATACCAGCTTTCGGCATCGGAAGGGTTGAGTTCGATTGATTTGAGAAAGTTTTCGAGTGCCGAAGGCAGGTTGCCCTTTATGCCATAGGCTACTCCCAGATCCATGTAAAGACCTGCGTTCGGGTTTTTCAATGAAGCTGATTTTGAAAGGTAATAAATAGCCGTGTCGATATTCTGAAGGTATTTGCCATAGATAGTACCCTCGAGGTGATACAGTTCAGGAATTCCCGGCTTTATTTTGTCGAGTTTTTGGATGGCATCCAGTATTTCTTCAGGCGTGTTTGACGATTTGCCCGCATTGAGTAAACCATACGAGTTCATAATGATGATTTTAGCATTATTAAGTGCAATGCCATGATAGGGTTTCAGTGAAAGTACTTTTGTGTAGCAACCCAAAGCTTTTACCGAGTTGGTAGTGTATTCATACCATGCATTCCCCAACAGGTTGATAGCATCAACGTACTCGGGATATATTTGTATCGATTGCTCCAGATATTTTATCGCATCACGGCAATATTGATTATGAATTGCAGTGTCTTTTTTTATCTCCGATTTCTGGGCTTGTTCAATTAATTTACCTCCAGCACTGCATGTGCTTTTGGCAGAATTGTAGGAAGTTTTCACATCAGTGGTGAATAATACAAAATCGTTTTCCCATGCTTTATTTCGCGAAAAGGTCTTTCCCGAATATAACACCAAAAGAATGCAAAGCAAAGGGATGCTTAGTGAAGTGGCTTTCATCTTGAGTGTTTCGCTCAACTGTAACAATGGTCCGGTAATTATCCAACCCATCAAAATGCAGAATCCTATAGAGGAAATAAATATGAATCGTTCGTTCATGAAAGTGCCGACCGGAAAGAAAATATTGGAAACAACCGATAATGGAATAATATAGAACCAGATACTGTACGAAATTAAGTCACGTTTCTTAATCATACCCCATATTGCATAAAAGCCCAGTGCCAGATATGCAAGCAGAGTAACAACAGGGCGCCAGTCGTTCCATCCGACAATTGGGATTTGCTTTGGGTAATAGTCATAGGTTAAGGGATGCGGAAAAAACAAAAGCTGCAGGTATTTACCGAGAGTAAGGAAAATAGTTGCAAATTTTTCGCCAACAGAGGCATACAGGAACGGGTTGTTCATGAGTTCCTCTGCAATTTCTTTTTCACCTCGTCCTCCGCCGAGAATACTATAACGTATGAGCAGAAATACTCCGGCAGCAATCAACAGAGGCACATAAGCACCCAGCGTTTTTACAAACTTGTGTTTCGAAAAATAATACACGGTAAGCGGTATTACTGCCAAAAAGGTAATTGCATTCTCTTTTGAAAGCAAACCCAAAAAAAGCGATACCCCTGAAAATATCAGGTTAATAAATTTTCTAGTATCAAGGTATTTTAACGTGAACCATAAAGCCAAAAGTGATCCGAGCAATGTGAGTATTTCATCACGGCCTTTAATATTTGCTACCGCTTCGGTGTGTATCGGATGGGCAAGGAAAAGTACCGATACCACAAAAGGCAGCGAAATATACCACCGGGTCTCAGGTTTGGGGGGTATCAGCCTGACTAGTATTTTATACAGCAGCAGGGTGGTGAGAATGTAGAGGATAATGTTGTTGAAATGACTAATATAAGGCCTTCCGGTTATTTTAGGATTTTCCCCTTTCAGTGTGCTTTTATCACCAAAAACCTGCAGTTCCATGGCAAACGTCGCAAGAGAAAGTGGCCGATACCGACCTCCGGCTACCAGTTTTTTATCTTCCTGGATTTTTTCGGCAGAAACACCCGGATAACTTGTCATCCAAAAGCCAGTAAATGTATCGTACCGGAAAATGTCGGGAATCCCGGCAATCCCTTTTGACGTGAACTGATTGTCATATATTACAATGGCATCATCAAGGGCGTAGTCATGTGTCAGTGTATTGGCATACAGCATAGCCCCAAGTACTATGATTACAATCATCGCATAAGGATTGGCTTTCACGGCGGGTATGGGTAGAGGCTTCCCAACTTTTTTAGGATCAGTGATAATCTTCTTTTTTATGGGCTGCTGTTTTGCCACGACAATTTGTTTTGTCAAAAATAAAAAAAAGCTTCGAAATTGACATAACAAAAAAGCACATGCTAATTCTGGATGAAATGCACTTGATGCAAATAGTTTTTTTTATATATTGCCTCAAATTGTAAAACAATAGCAATAAGAAAACAGTTATAGTTAAAATGCCGACAGCTATGAATAAAAAAATATCGTTAGTATTATTATGGATAGCAACAATTCTGCCAGCTATCGCACAGCAAAACATCGCGGTTTTGGGGGAAATTGATGTTTTACAAAAAGGAGACCCTGTATCATTGCTTCGTGTTGATGGTAGTGATGAAACAGTTGCTGGGGCAGTGTATAGTGATACGAACTTTGAAATGAATTTTCAGGCTTCACAGTCCAGTTTATATATGTTTTATTATGGTGATGAAGATGGTTTTTTAATTGTATTACATCCCGGCGATACTTTGAAGATAGGTATTAATAAAAATGAAATCGTCATGGAAGGCTCTTATGAAAATAAGATGAATTCATTTGTAATGATGGAAAGCAATTTATTAAATGAAAAATATAACGAGCTCTACGAAGAGTATCTTAGCACTGAAGATATTGATAAACAGGTAAAAATCAATGAAGAAATCGATACCCTTGTTGCGCGGTATAATGCGCTGATTAAAAGTTTTGTTCGAAATCACCCCGGATCATTGCTAAGTTTGATATATCTTGAAGAATTGAATATTGATGAGGATTTTGAGTTCTTCTTAAGCAGCTGCGATAGCTTGATGATTAAATATCCCGATAACATTTATGTTATTGATTTGAATAGTAAAGTGGAGGGGAAAAAACGACTCGCTATCGGAAATGAGGCACCTGAAATTGAATTACCCGATAAGGATGGGAAAATGTTGAAGTTATCGGACCTGAAAGGTAACATTGTACTCATTGATTTTTGGGCTAGTTGGTGCAGACCTTGCAGACAAGAAAGTCCAAATATGGTAAGAATATATCAAAAATACCATAAATCTGGTTTGGTAATTTATGGCGTGAGTTTGGATAAGGAACGACAAAGCTGGGTTGATGCAATTGAATCGGATAAGCTCACATGGAAGCATGTGAGTGATTTAAGCGGTTGGGAAAGTGTTGTCTGCGCCGATTATGCTATTTCCGGAATACCGAATACAGTTCTTGTTGACAAAGAGGGGAGGATAATTGCTACGGGTTTACGTGGTGAGGACTTAGAAGCAAAGCTCCTGGAAATTTTCGGCTTCTGACCATAGCAAAACAATCATAAAAGGATGAAATCTTTATTGCAGTTTGTTCTAATTGCAAATAGTAATTGATTTACGGGGACAGGTATTACAGATTATCTTTTTATTTTGTATTTTGCATTACCCAATGAAACAAATATAGGCTGTGGACAATTCTGATAAACAATGCGTATGAAAAAACTCTTATTTTTGGTTTTATGGTCATTTATTACAGGCTTTGCTTCTATAAAAGCACAGCAAACCATTGTTGTAACGGGTGAAATCGATATACTCGGGGATGGCGAGTTGGTATCGTTGGTATGCCTGAATGGTTTGAACGAAGTTGTAGCTGAGGACAGTGCTTCTGCGAAAAATTTTGAATTGGTATTTCAAGCGTCTCAATCGAACTTGTACTCTCTGAATTTTGGTGATGATGATGGGTTTGTTATTGTTCTGCATCCGGGCGATGCCATTCAGATCTACATGAAAGAACTTGAAATCAACATTAATGGCTCTGAGGAAAATTCGAAAAATGCCAAGGTAATGATGGAAAGCAATTACCTGTCGGATAAATATAGTCTAACCTATTCCGAATACCTAAACACCGAGGATAAAAACTTTCAGGCATTGATTGAAGATGAATTGACACACCTGATGGACAGGTACACTAAACTTATTAAAGGGTTTATTAATGAGAATCCTTGTTCGCTGCTGAGTTTACTGTACCTCGAAGAATTAAATATTGATGCTGATCTCGCATTTTTTCAACTGGCTGCCAATTGCCTCACAACTCAATACCCCGATAATGTTCATGTAATTGAGCTCAAACGTAAAGTTGAAGCAAAAATGCGTGTAGCCAACGGAAATCCTGCCCCCGAAATTGCATTGCCTGATACGAATGGCAGCATTATGAAATTATCAGACCTGAAAGGTAACATTGTCCTCATCGATTTCTGGGCAAGCTGGTGTAAGCCATGCCGGCAAGAAAGCCCGATTATGGTTGCTCTTTACGAGAAATATAATAAATCAGGCCTGGTAATTTTGGGTGTTAGTCTTGATAAAGATTTAAACAGTTGGCTCGATGCTATTCAAAAGGATAAACTTACATGGTACCATGTGAGCGACCTTAAAGGATGGGATAGTGTTGTTTGTGATGATTATTCCATTGGCGGGATTCCGTATACCGCGATAATCGATAAAGATGGTAAAATATTGGCTACAGGTTTACGTGGCGAAACTCTTGAGAAAAAACTCGAAGAGATTTTTGGCTTTTAATATTGGCACACTCAATTATGGTCAAAAGACCTTATTTTCTTTGAGTACCCTATTGCCCTAGCTTATCGAAGGATAGAAAGTTCAAAGGGCATTACTATTACTCATTTCAGGCTGTTTTTGCATTTATTAGTTTATGAAAATACATGGCAAACGACCGGTACAAAAAGTGTGTCCATTTACCAAAGGGAACAATGATGAGCGCCCATTGGGCAAGTATTGTCAGGTGAAACAAATACAGCCACAAATTGCTCTCGATAAGCCCCAGGTCGATGAACAGACGTACAGCAAAGGCGGTAAAACCCATCAGGAAAAGCCAGATTACAAAGAACCAATCGGATGGTTGCGAGTGTTTGCTCAGTTCTTTCTTTTTACGGATACGTGCATTTACAAACAAAAAGGTAATGGTAAATACAGTTATACTCACCGCATATCCAAAAATATTCACCAGCAAATATTCGGTTCCAAACCAGTCGAGAAATACAGTGGTCATGAGCAGTGCCATATAACCCAAGACCAGAATAAAGTGCATGAACCAGCGCCCTTTGTTATCGTCGCAACCTAAAGCGCGTTTTTGGGTAAACATGTGCAGGAAAAAATCACCCAGCGATTGCAGGTAAATTTTAAAAGGAATTTTCTTACCGGGTTTTATCACCGTGAAATACCACATCCTGATCATGTTGGGCATAAGAATTACCAGCAATACGCCACCAATGGCAAACATTTCAAAGTAATGACCAAAGTGCATTATGCTTTCGGTGTCGAAGTCCTGAATGGCAGCAAAGCCAATTACACCGGCCAGCACAACAATCATGGCAATAATGGTAGCTGCTGCCGAACGGTAGAACATGCCGGCCAGGCCTGTCCAGTCGTATTTTCCCATCAGCCAGCGGCGCAGCGACATCATGAGTTCGCCCGGGTTGGCGGTTTGCGGACAGTGCTCGGAACATTCACCACAGTAATAACACAGCCAGGGTTTCAGCGAGGCCGAAATTTCGTCAGAATTACCAACGGCACTGCTGCGCACCATACTTCGCGGAAAAGCATCTTTTTCGTCGGCTAATGAACAAACTGCCGTGCAAGTGCCGCAATTGTAGCATTTATTATAATCGAATGCTCCGTAACTTTTCAGTTGTTTTCCGAATTTGGGGTCTATCTTACTCATTGTTCTTCAGTTTGTAATAGTAGTATTCGTCCATATCATCAACCCTCGATATTTTCACAAAGCCATATTTCAGTAATGTCATCAGCAGAAACACCACATCGTCTTTTTTCATTTGCGTGGCAGTGCACAGTTCAGCGATGCTTTTTTCGCCCTCTTTCAACTGGTCGAGAATCTGCTTTTTGTCGCGGGTAAACTGTTTAAGATTGTCTTTTACCTTGTCGGAAACCTTGTGTGTTTCGCGGAGTATTTTATAGGTCTGTTTGTTTTCGGTAATCATAGCTGTTTCGGTTTATTGTGCTAATACATCAATCATGCTTTCCATTTCTTTGTTGGTAAACGATATCAACTCGATGGAGTCGGACGGGCAAACGGGCAGGCACATTCCACAACCTTTGCAGTTGCTTTTGCTTATTTCAGCCACTTTTTTGCCGTTGAAATCAATCGTGCTTATCGCACTGAACGGACAAGCGTTTGTGCAGGCATTGCACCAGTTGCAGGTTTCTTTATCCACATAGGCCACTATGGGTTCCAGTTGTAATTCGCCTTTGGCAATAATGGAGTGCGCTTTGGTGGCGGCTGCAATGGCCGAGTTCACCGATTCGGCAACATTTTTAGGTCCCTGGCAAGCTCCGGCAATGGTAACACCGTCGATTACGGTTTCAACCGGACGCAGTTTCATGTGTATTTCGTTGAAGAAATGGTCGCGGCCTTTGGGTAATTTAAAAATATTGCCGATAGTTTCGTCCTTATCGGGAACCATACCGGTAACCAGCACCACGAGGTCAACTTCGGCTTCGTGTTCACGTTTTTCGAGCAATAAATCAACCGCTTTCACGCTGAGTTTATCGCCGGAAGCTTCCACCACAGGCGGTTTCTTATCGAGAAACTGCACGTAGATATCGCCTTTATCGTTGGTTGCTTTGTAAATAAGCTCTTGTTTTCCGTAACTGCGAACACCCCGTGTGAAGTGATAGCATTGCAGGTTGCTGAATTTGGCTGTTGCATCGAGCGAGGTTTGCATGGCAGCAGTGCAGCAAAAACGCGAACAATGCTTGTTGTCGCCTTTCACCTGTCGACTGCCCACGCAATAGATAAATGCTACCGAATTAATTTCTTTATCGTTTACCACGAGTTGTTTTCCACTACTGTTTTGTAGTATTGCTTTAAACTCAGGTAAGGTAATTACGTTGGAATGACTGTGATAGCCAAATTCTCCTTCTTCGGGGGTGTAGGTGTCGAAACCGGTGGCCAGCAAAACAGAACCTACCGTAACTTCGCGATTTCCGGCCGGCGAGTTGAGTTTCAGTGTGAAATTACCAATACTGCCACTGCTTTCGGCAAGCATGGTTTCGGTGAATAGTTCAATGCGGCTGTTGTTGGCTATTTCAGCTTCGAGTTGTTTCAGTAAGTCGCTGCCCGATTGTTTTTCGGGGCTGATAACGTCCATTGTTTTCAGTTTGCCGCCAATTTCTTTCGATTTTTCGATGAGATACACTTTGTCGTTCATGCCGGCAAGGCTTAGTGCAGCTTTCATCCCGGCAACACCGGCACCCACTACGGCCACCGAGCGTTCCGATTTTATTGTAATGGGGTTGAGGGCTTCAGCCAGACGTGCTTTGGCAATGGCGGCCTTTACTATCTGAATGGCTTTTTCGGTAGCCCCTGTTTTGTCGTCGCTGTGTGCCCACGAAGCTTGTTCCCTGATGTTGGCATGCACGTAGGTGTAGGGGTTTAGTCCGGCGCGTTCGCTTACGTTACGAAATGTAGTAAGATGCAGTTTGGGCGAACACGAAGCCACCACCACACCGCTCAGGTCGTTGGCCTTAATGTCGGCATCCATGTCTTTTTGGTTGGTATCGCCACAGGCAAACATGGTGGTTTTGGCCAGAATTACCGCATCTTCGTCTTTAATGGCTTCTTTAACCTTCTCGATATCAACATAGTCGGAAATATTTCCGCCACATGCACATATATATATACCTAGTTTCTTCTTCATTGTTTCGTGTTGCATATTACTGGTTTAAATAGCTTATGGCTTCGCCGGCGGCAGCACCGGCCGACAGAATGGAATCGGGAATGTCTTTGGGACCGGTGGCTGTGCCGGCAACAAACACGCCTTCGATATTTGTTTTCGATGGACTAAGCAATGGGCTGGGTTGTGCCACATAGTTGAGCACGTCGAGTTCAAGCTTTTTACCTTCGAAAAGATTACCGGCTTCAGCATTGGCGATTACACCTACCGAAAGCACTACCATATCGTGTTCGGCTTCCTTGAGTTTTCCGGTTGCTATATCTTCGTAGCGCAACGAAAGATTTCCGTTGGGTTTTTCGGTGATTTTGCCAATTTTTCCTTTTACAAA